>ENA-OQCS01000875-OQCS01000875.1-human-gut-metagenome-genome-assembly--contig:-NODE-875-length-16431-cov-1.482888_pt1 | contig 16431 bp, 28 predicted proteins | sample MGYA00242757_ERZ504575 | MGnify/ENA primary metagenome ERZ504575 (study PRJEB26092, sample SAMD00036297) | human gut metagenome | host: Homo sapiens | study: EMG produced TPA metagenomics assembly of...
GTGTGACCGGCCGTAAGCTGGCGTGCGATACTTACGGCGGCATCGGTCGAATGGGTGGCGGTGCCCTGAGTGGCAAAGACCCCACCAAGGTGGACAGGTCCGCAGCGTATATGGCACGGAAGATCGCCAAGGATATCGTGCAGGCAGGTTACGCTGACAAGTGTGAAGTCCAGCTGGCGTATGCCATCGGTGTGGTACAGCCGGTGGCGTGGCGGTGGAGTGCTTCGGCACGGAACACCAGCCGCTGGACTTCATCCAGGCTTACGTCAAGGACAGCTACGACCTGACCCCGCAGGGTATCATCCAGCGTCTGGGTCTGCTGGACATGGACTACAACAAGGTCAGTGCCTACGGTCACTTCGGCAAGCCCAGTCTGCCGTGGGAGGAATGACCCATGCCCCGCAGACCCAAGGTGCCGTGCCGACACCCCGGTTGCCCGGAGCTGGTTGAGCCGGGCAGCCTTTACTGTGCAAAGCACCTGCCGCTGCACCCGAAAGTCACCCGCCCAGCGGGTAAGCGTGGCTATACACGACAGTGGCAAAAAATAAGCAGGCAGTACCTCCAAGCCCATCCGCTCTGCGCCGAGTGCATGAGGCAGGGGAGATACAAGAAAGCCACCGTGGTAGACCATATCACACCGCACCGTGGCGATCCCAGACTTTTCTGGGACGAAGACAACTGGCAGCCGATGTGTAAGCAATGCCATGACCGCAAGACTTTGACCAAAGACATCCACCCGGTGTACCGCTACTGACCCCCGCCGGGGCCGGGGTCACTTCTCTGTGGTGAAGTCAACAGAAGACCGGTGGCCCCTTTCGTGTGAAAAAACGCAAAATTCATAGGCCGGGGGTCCCGGAATTAACGGCGCAAAATGAACAAGGTGAAGATGAGGCATCGGGGTAAACGCTCCGGTGCCTTTTGTTTTCCCCGAAATGAACCAAAGCGTGTGAGAATCCTTGCAACATGGGGCTTTTCGCACGTTTTAGCTTGTTCCGGGACAAGGAGAAGCAAGCAGCAGCCGGACGCCGCAAAAACAAACTAACCCGGCGGGGCAGGGCCGGTTGCTGCTTCGCTTCTTTTCGTATGCTTTTTGAGATTTTCCACTGGAACTGACATGGAAACGGCGAAAAATGAGGACGGGGTGAGGATAGATGGAAGATTACACGGCCGAGATGATCAAGGACATGGCTTTTTCTTTCTGTCCGCAGTGTGGTGCTGCTATCGTTCCGAAGCATCGGGGACGACCGAGAAAGTTCTGCTCTCCCGAATGCCGCTCTAAGTGGAACAACACCCACCCAAGACCGCAGAACTGGAAGACCGTGCGGTCAAAGGTCTGCCCGATGTGCGGCAGAGAGTTTTCCTACCGCCACCAGTACGGTCTTCAAGAAGTATTGTAGTCGAGCCTGTGCCAATAAAGGCAGGGCGAAGGGAGAGAGCAGCATTGGATAATAAAGTGATCGGCGTATTTGCGGTCTGCAACACCGCAGGCATCTGTGTACATGAGATTGACCATGCAGAGGACAGAGTCCTTGCTTCCATGAATGGGATAGACCGGAATGGTATCCGATTACGGAAAACCGCAGTCGGAGATGGGCGGGGACAGCGATGAATTGGAGTCGGGCTTTGAGTTCGGCTCCTTTTTTGTACCGTTCTCTGAGGTCATGCGTGTGTGAATCTGAACTGGGAGGAGCTACATGAAAGCAACTGCTGAACTGAAAAGCTGCCGGTGTCCGTACTCAAGCCGGCTGCATACAATCCCCGGAAAAAGCTGAAGCCAGGGGACAAGGAGTACGAGAAGATCAAGAACTCCATTGAGGAGTTCGGTTTTGCCGATCCTCTGGTGGTCAATGCCGATATGACGATCATCGGCGGTCATCAACGCCTGACCGTTGCGATGGCACTGGGCTATACCGAAGTGCCTTGTGCGGTGGTGGACATCGACAAGACCCGAGAAAAAGCCCTGAACATCGCACTCAACAAGATCACCGGCGCGTGGGATGATTCCCTGCTGGCTGACCTGTTGAAGGATATCGAGAACTCCAACTTCGACCTGGGCAAGACGGGCTTTGAGCCGCCTGAGATCGAGACACTGTTCAACAAGGTCCACGACAAGGACATCAAGGAAGATGACTTCGATGTGGAATCTGAGCTGAAGCAGCCGACCTTTTCGCAGGCAGGTGATCTTTGGATGCTGGGCCGGCACCGTGTTCTGTGCGGTGATTCTACGAAGGCTGAGTGCTACGATACCCTGATGGACGGCGTGAAGGCCAACCTTGTTCTTTCCGATCCTCCGTACAATGTAGACGTGGAAGAAACGGCCGGTAAGATCATGAACGACAACATGGGCGACTCGGAATTCTACGAGTTCCTGCTGGCAGCGTTCAAGCAGATGCACGGTCATCTGGCGGATGATGGTTCCATCTACATCTTCCACGCCGATACGGAAGGTCTGAATTTCCGAAAGGCGTTCAAGGATGCGGGATTCTATCTGTCCGGGTGCTGTATCTGGAAAAAGAATGCTCTGGTGCTGGGCCGCAGTCCCTATCAGTGGCAGCATGAACCCTGCCTCTATGGGTGGAAGCTGAAGGGCAAGCACCAGTGGTACTCCGACCGTAAGCAGACCACCATCTGGGAGTATGACCGTCCCAAAGCAAAACAAAGACCACCCGACCATGAAGCCCATCGGCTGATGAGCTATCCCATCCGCAACTCCACCATGACCAACGGCATCGTCCTGGACCCCTTCCTCGGCAGCGGCTCGACCTTGATCGCCTGTGAGGAGACTGACCGGGTATGCGTGGCATTGAGCTTGACCCCAATTTGTGGATGTTATCGTCAAGCGCTATATCGAGCATAGCGAAGGCCGCTACGAGGATGTGTATGTCCTCCGTGGCGGTCAAAAGCTGAAGTTCGATGAGGTGGCATCCTTCCAGCCGGAACAGGAGGACGCAGATGACTGAACCAGATGTGTCCTGTTCCATGACAACTTCCAGAACTTCAAGTCCTACAACATCCCCAAGCACAGCTGGTGATCGCCGACATTCCGTATAACATCGGGTCGGACTTCTACGCCAGCCGGCCGGATTGGTATGTGGACGGAGATAACCGGAACGGAGAGAGCGATAAGGCTCGGAAAGCGGCATTCAACACCGACTTCACTTTCAATATTGCAGAATATTTCCATTTCTGTAACCGGCTGCTGAAGAAAAAACCCATGAAAGGGGAAAAGGGCGCACCGTGCATGATCGTGTTCTGTGCGTTCCAGCAGATCCCCAAGGTCATCACGGAAGCTGAGAAGTACGGGTTCAAAAACTATATCCCGCTGACCTTCTGTAAGAACTACAGCCCGCAGGTCTTGAAAGCCAACATGAAGATCGTGGGTGCAACGGAGTATGCGCTGGTCTTGTACCGGGGCAAGCTCCCGAAGTTCAACAACGTCGGTGAGGATGGCAAGTCCCACATGATCTTCAACTGGTTTGACTGGAAACGAGATGGCAAGGACTATCCGAAAATCCATCCGTCTCAGAAACCGGTGTCCGTGCTGAAACGCCTGATCGAAATCTTTACCGATCCCGGAGATGTGGTCATTGACCCTTGCGCCGGCAGCGGGGCAACGCTCCGGGCGGCCAGAGAAATGGGACGTGACAGCTACGGATTTGAAGTGTCCAGGAATTTCTACCTGAAAGCCAAAGAGCAGATGCTCGGAGAGGAGGCTGTATGAGCACCGAATCGAATATCCAACTGACCCTCGGCAGCCTCTTTGATGGCTCCGGGGGTTTTCCTTTGGGTGGTTTACTGACAGGCTGCATCACGCCGCTGTGGAGCAGCGAAGTGGAGCCCTTCGCCATCCGGTCACGACCAAGCGTCTGCCGGAGGTAAAGCACTACGGAGATGTGTCCGCTATCAACGGCGCAGACTTGCCGCCGGTGGACATCATCACCTTTGGCAGTCCTTGTCAGGATATGTCCATTGCCGGTAAAAGAGACGGTCTGGATGGTTCACGGTCCAGCCTGTTCTATGAAGCAATTCGCATCGTGAAGGAAATGAGGTGTAAGACCAATGGAGCGAAACCGAGATTTATCGTATGGGAGAACGTGCCGGGGGCCTTCTCCTCAAACAAAGGACAGGACTTCAAAGCCGTCCTCGAAGCCGTCATCGGTGTTAAGAAACCGTCCGCCGAGGTGCCTGTGCCTGACAAAAAAGGCTGGCCCGATGCAGATTACTATCTGGGAGACGGATGGAGCATCGCATATCGAGTTCTTGACGCGCAGTGGTGGGGCGTACCCCAAAGGAGAAAACGCATCTACCTTGTCGCAGATTTTGCAGACCACGGTGCCCCAAAGTATTATTTGAGTCCGAGGCATGTCTGGGTATTCTGCGGAGAGCTTCCGTGCGTGGCAAAGAACTGCCTCTGGTGCTGAAGGCGGCACTGGAACGGCAGGCTGCTGCGGAAGAATCTGCTGAACGACCAGGGCGGGGAGAGGATGGATGTGACCAAGGAGGTGACCGGAACACTCCGGGCGCAAGAGCATGGGCATCAGCGTGTGTCCTTGAAGCGGCCGGCTTCTGCACCGAACACTCCGCCAATGCGAGGAGCATCGGATATGAGGAAGAACGGTCTCCCACCTCCGGGCCGGAGTCGTGCCTGCCGCCATCGCTCTGGAAATCATCCGACCGATAGCCGGGTGAAGATTGCAAAGGACGGCAAGGTACAGACGCTGACCAGCAGATGCGGTACGGGCGGCGGCAATGTCCCGCTGGTTCTGGATGGCGTGGAAAACAGCGGGAAAGAGGTGGAAAACTCACCTGCAGTCACACTGAAAATTCGTTCTGGATGCGAGGGTGGCGGCAAAGGTGCTATCTGGCAGGAAGAAAAATCTGCAACCCTCGGCTGTAACAACGACCAGACCGTGTTCGTGCCTAAGTGCTACGGTGTCTGCTCCAAGGCCAGCCATTCCATGATGTCAGATACCCCCCACAGCGGATTCTATGAAGCGGAAACTTCCCGGACGCTGGATCGTAGCGGCGGTGACCCGACCTGTAACCAGGGTGGGCTGTGTATCTGCGAACCTGTTGTCTGCGTGGATCAGGGTGGAGGCAAGTCGAACTGCACGGTAGACGAACAGGTGGCACCGCCTCTGGCCTGCACCCATGGCGGGGCTCCGGCAGTAGCCTTTACCCAGAACCAGCGGGATGAAGTCCGGGATCTGGGCGAGACGGCGGGTTCGCTGTCTGCACAGCCGGGAATGAAACAGCAGACCTTTGTGGCGCAGCCGGATGACGTGACGGCATTCCATGTGAATCAGCGCAATGAGCTGATCGACCTGCATGGAAAGTCCGGTGCGCTCATGGCGACCCGAAGCGACCAGATGCAGACCTTCGTGCTGCAGGGCAACATGATCGGCCGCAAAGACGAGAATGGTCCGCAAGGTGACGGCATCAACGAAGATGTCTGCTTTACGCTGGATGCCACTGACCGTCACGCAGTCTGCGCACCGGAAGATGTCTACGCCATGACCACCGGCTCCTTCATGAGGGTCGAGGAGAATGTATCTCCCACCCTTATGGCCCGGGACTTTAAAGACCCCACCACCATAGCGCCGGTGCCGCACCTGAACGATGGCGTGTCGGGAACAGTGCGACCGGGGCGCATCCCAGCGGCTTCAACGGGCAGGACGCTTTCAATGACCGGCTGGTCATCGATAACCCGGAGGCACAGCCGATCCCCGTGTCCTATACGGTTCGCGTCCTGACCCGACCGAGTGCGCTCGGCTGCAAGGCTTTCCCGATTGGTGGTGCCGTGACCTCGAAACTGAGGATCCCACGGAAGAAGAAATCTCTTTCTGGCAGGATGTGTTTGAAACGCACCGCAGACTTGTGACTCAGGCCAAGAAGCCGAAGACGGAAAAGCAGATCCGAAAATGGCTGGCAGACCCGTATTCGGATGCCGCAGAGTATAAGCTCTGGGGCAATGGTGTCGCACTGCCGTGTGTCTTTTTTGTACTGTCCGGCATCGTCTGGGTGGCCGGATCGTCTGAGAATGGGAGTGAATCGGAGTGAGCATCACCCTGACTGCTTTTCTTGAGCAGCTCGAGACCATCTGTGCTACGAAACCAGACTATCGCATCGGCGGTAGCGGTACGGATGGTACCTGTGACTGCATTGGTCTTATCATCGGAGCACTCCGCAGAGCCGGTGGAAGCTGGAAAGGTTACCACGGCAGTAACTACGCAGCCCGGAAACAGATGGCGGACTTTGTGGAACTCAAACCCGCACACTTGTTCGTGGGTGAGATCGTATTCAAAGCCCGGAACCCCGGCGACAGCAGCTACAGTTTGCCGGACCGGTACAAGTCGGGAGGTGTAAACTGTACCGGAGACCTGCGGGACTACTACCATGTGGGCGTGATCACAAGAGTGCATCCGCTGGAGATCACCCATTGCTCCACCAGCGTGGAAGGGAACAGCATCCACCGTGACTCAGTTCTGGGCAGGTGGAAGTTCGGCGGCCGGCTGAAAGGCATCAACTATAAAAGTGATCGAGAGGAGAAGGTAGAGATGGAAAAGGTCAATATGCTGGCAGTTCATTGCAAGGCAACCGTTACGGGCGGAAGATTGAGTCTGCGGCAGGCTCCGTCCAGACCTCTGACCGTCTGGTGTGGATCCCCAATGGTACCCGGCTGGATGTGACCGGGCAGGGAGATGCTGGTGCGCTGTGACCTATGAGACCATTCCCGGCTACGTCATGGAACGCTACCTGATCCTGGACGAGGAGAAAAAGCCCCTGACCGAGGCCGAGCGTCTGGAAGCTCTGGAAAATAAGACGGCTGAGTTTGAGCAGCGCATCGCTGCGCTGGAAGCAAGAGCCGGCTGAAACCAATAAATGGCCCACGGTATTACGAGGTAAAGGCTACCCCGTGATACCGTGGGCGTACATATCGGATGATCTTGCACAGTCGTGTTTTGCACGGATCGTGTAAAAGGTCGAATATGAAGAATGTCGAGAAATGGCCTTGCTATTTCATCGATTCAGAGCGATATATGTGCTACCGAAAACAAAGAAAGGGGCACAAAAGCCATGAAAAAGTACGCACTGAATATTGATGACCGCAAGGTTCTGGTAAGCCGCCTGATGGAGTTGACTGGGCTTCATTCCCGGTACACTTTCATGCCGCGCTGCGCTTACATCGTTGGCAACTACACCGTAGAAAAGGAGGGAACGCTTGTGATCGAAGACAACGCTGCGCCGGAGATCATCCGGACGCTGCTGGACGAGGGCATCATCCGTGAGGAAGGTGCGGAAACCCCGGAGACTGCGGAAACCGAAGCCGCCTGCGGGGAGACCACGGAATCGGAGTGTGAAGAGTCAGACGAGACCGTGGACAGCACCGAGGATACCCAGCCCACCGAGGAACCGGACGCAACTGCCGAGGAATCCCCGGAAATTCAAGAACCGGTGGACGAGGATGAGCCGATGGACACTGTGAATGACACCGATGCGGACGAGGCACCTGCTCCGATCGAACAGCCGACCTTACAGGATGTGGATGAGCTGACCATCAGCCTGCCGATGTCCGGGCATACCGCCCAGAGTTTGCGGAATTTTCTGAACCTTATGTACAGCCGAGGCCCTCTGCTGAACAAGGCGATGGGCACGAACTTCACGGTGTCGCAGGGACTTCTGGACGCACTGGAACAGGCAACTCCCCACACGGTGAGCGAGATGCTGGATGAGCTGGAAGAATACCGCATGGTGCCGGCACCACCGGCATGACCGGCATCCAGATCACGGAGCAGAAGATCAGCATGGCCTTTGTCGGTCCGCTGACACAGGAGAAGGTCAGTGCCTACACAGAACTTTGTTCCGCTATGAACCGGATGGCAGTCACCCAAAAGAGGATTCAGGCAAAGACCATCAACGACGCCAATGAGAAGTACGCACTTCGCATCTGGCTGATCCGACTGGGTCTGAACGGAGATGAACACAAGACCATCCGCAAGCTCCTGATGCAGAACCTTTCCGGTCATGCGGCATTCCGCACCGAGGAAGATGCCGAAAAGTTCCGGGTCAAGGAAAAGGCAAAGCGGGATGCCCTGAAAGCCGCGAAACAGGCGGCACAGGGCGGCGTTTCTGCCGCCGAGGAAACGCCGAAGCGGCAGCGGAATCCCCCACACAGCCCGACTGTGGGGCAGACGGCGCACCCCAGGCGCAGGAGGCGGGAGCGTGAGCTCCTGACCCCTTTATGGGGGCCGCCGGATAAGAGAGAGCTTCTTCCATTGTACCGATATTAACTCTGAAAATGTACAGTATCAAGTGTGTTTTTCACTATAATGTACACGATCTTTGCCTTGAATGATCGGTGATTATTTGACCCTTTATGGCCTTGCTATCCTCCCCACATGACGGTAATATGCACATACCGCAAGGGGAACAGAACAAGACAAAAGGAGATAAACACCATGAACGATAAGACCAGAGAGCAGATCGAAGCCATGAAGATGCAGACCATCGGGGTCGAGGTTGAGATGAACAACATCACCCGCGAGAAAGCCGCCAGAAAGGTTGCCGAGTTCTTCGGAACGACCGCATGGTACGCAGCCGGCGAGTACGGGTACATGAGCTGGGCTTGCAAGGACCAGCAGGGCAGGGTTGGAAATTCCAGCGAGACATCAGTATCCACGGACCGGAAGCTGAAAAGTGCGAGATGGTGACCCCAATCCTTACCTACGAGGACATCGAGACCTTGCAGGCAATCATCCGACTGCTCCGCAAGGCTGGCGCAAAGTCCAGCCCCAGCCGGGGATGCGGTGTTCACATCCACATCGGCAAGGGCAACCACACCCCCAAGACCCTGCGGAATCTGGTCAACATCATGGCAGCACATGAACAGCAAATCGGCAGAGCGATTCGCATCGATGCAGGCAGAACCGGACAGTATTGCCGAGTGGTCGACCCCCGATTCCTTGACCAGCTGAACAAGAGAAAGCCGACGACCATGACCGAGCTTGCCGACATCTGGTACGCCGGCAACCACGCAGACTACGGCAGAACGGCACACTACAATGAAAGCCGATACCATATGCTGAACCTCCACGCCACCTTCACCAAGGGTACGATTGAATTCAGACTTTTCCAGTTTGCCGACCCCAGCGACGGTAAGCAGAACGGACTTCACGCCGGTGAGCTGAAAGCCTACATCCAGCTTTGCCTCGCAACGAGCCAGCTTGCCAAGATGGTAAAGACCGCAAGCCCCAAACCCCAGCAGACCGACAACGAGAAATACGCAATGCGGTGCTGGATGCTTCGGTTGGGCTTCATCGGGGACGAGTTCAAAACAGCACGGGAGATCCTTCTGCGGAATATGGAGGGCAACGCAAGCTGGCGCAACGCATAAGCGCCGACTTGCACGGGCACCTATCGGCGGGCAACCGCCCTTTAGGCGGTAGAAGGAGGGCGATACGCATGAAAATGAAACCAGAGAAACCGCACCCGGCAGAACGTTCCGGGTGGTCATCACCGAGACCTCAAACGGGTGGTCGAAGTCAACGAATCCGAGATCAAGGAACCCACGATGGATGAGCCGTCCAGGCGGTCAGCGACTGGTGGCACAACGGACAGATCGTTCTGGAAGCCGAGGACTTTGACGGCGTGGACTTTCCGCTGCGGAAGGCGGTGAGGTCGGTGATTGATCACTTCCGATTCGACAAGGGCGCAATCAGCAGAAAGCCGTCCGGTACTATCTTGCCTACGGCAGCAACCTTGATATGGAACGGATGGGGCACAGATGCCCCTATGCGGTGCCGGTCGGTGTTACCGAAATCTACGGATACCGACTCCTGTTCAAGAAAAGTAAGACTGGGTGCTACGCCACCATCGAGCAGGACGCCAATGAAAGCGTTCCGGCTGTGGTCTGGTTGCTTTCCGAGTTTGATGAACTGCTGCTGGACCGGTACGAAGGCTGCCCACGGTACTATTACAAGAAGCAGTTCCAGCTTCCCGTCTGGAATCTGGATGGGCATCGGATGAAGAAACTGAAAACCTGCATGGCATACATCCTGCACGAAGAACGGCAGCTCGGCTGCCCCAGCCATGAGTACTTCGACTTGCTGGCAGACGGGTATACGGGGTGGGATTCCCGACAGATACACTGCACAGCGGGCTGTCTTCCAGCATCGGAAAGGCGGCAGCGGTGGAGTTTCTCAAAGAAATCGACTGAGTACAATTTTGCCGATCCTGTGAGGAAATCATTGTGCAGGATATGATGCACATTGGCCTTGCTATTCGGGCAAACAGAGGCATATATAGCATACCGCCAGACAACAGCGGAAACGAAAGGAGCAAGCGACTATGAACGAAAAGAAGTATTACATCGCATACGGCAGCAACCTGTCGGTGGAGCAGATGGCACAGCGGTGCCCGGATGCCCGCATTGTGGGGCAGGCTGTTCTGGAAGACTGGGAGCTGGCCTTCCACGGCTGCGCAACCATCCTGCCGAACAAGGGAAAGAACACACCGGTCCTGGTGTGGGAAATCTCCGCTGGCGATGAGAAGAACCTCGACATCTATGAGGGCTTCCCGCACTACTACCGCAAGGAAAATATGACGGTCGAGGTGGTGAGCAAGGATGCAGAGCCCATGACCGTCACCGCCATGGTCTACATCATGGAACACGACTATGGGCAGAAAATGCCGAGTCTGTACTACTATCGGGTCCTTCACGATGGCTATAAGGCATTTCATTTCCCGATGCACATCTTGGAGGGCGCACTGAAGAAGTGTACCAACAACAAGAAACTCGCGGAGAAGATGATCAGGGAGGTGCAGGATGAATTTTCCGGACAAGAAGACCATAGAAACTCTGCGGACACAGTTCCCGGTTGGCTGCCGTGTGGTGCTGGACCGGATGGAAGATGCGCAGGCACCGGCCTTGGGCACACAGGGAACCTGCCGGGGTGTGGACGATGCCGGCAATGTGATGGTTTCGTGGGATACGGGCGGCAGCCTGAACGTTGCCTACGGCGCGGACAGTTGCCACCGTGTGGCGTCCGAGGCCGAGGTAAAGAAATCGCTCGACCACCTCGGTAAGACGCGACACGCGGGCCCACGTTGCCCACGGTGCGGCACTGAGCCGGACTGTTACGACCACCAGCAGCAAGCCCTCAGCCGCTACGCAGAGATCATGGTGTGCAACACCTGCGGTACGGTCGAAGCGATGGAAGACTTCTTGGGGAAGCAACACCGCTGACCGACTGGGCGATCGTGAAAGCGGGGTGGGTCGAATGAAGGTGCTTTTGGTCGAGCCGAGGGAACATCCGAAGGAGATCGATATCCAGCCCACGCTGGAAGAGTACTATAAGGTGCTGGACTGCGACTGCATCACGGCAACCTACCCGTGGCCGGAACCGGTCGCCTTGGTCACGGATGACAACGGACTGTTTACGGATAAGCTGTTCAGCCGGTATATCCGGGAACTGAGACAGCGATCCGAGGCAGCTTCTTCCTCTGCGGGTTAGGCAAGGAAGACTTCACGGACTTGCCGCCGGAACTTGTGGACAAGTTCAGGAAACGGTTCTGGAATCCGGAACTTTTCGTTCGCACCGCATCGGGACTCGCGGCCATCCAAATCAGCGACGGCACACAGCCCGAATAAAGAAACGGCCCCTTCTGCTAGCAGAAGGGGGTGGCTTGTGGGCTGGTGGGGGCTTCGAATCATCGAGAACCCATTCCCAGTTTACTGTATATTAGCTCTGGTTTGCAAGAATAGCAAGCCGGGAAAGAGCAGGATCTTCCACGATCTTTGGGCGGCAGAACTGTGTATATGGTCAACGGAAAACGGGGACAACGAGGAACAGCCCCAGCCTTTGCTGGGGGTTCCTTGGCGGATTCCCTTAAAGGAAATCCCGCATGCTCATGCCGACTTCGTAGAGCTGCTGCTCAAGGCTCATGTAATGCCATTCTTCTTCCTCGTCCTCTTCCTCCTCCAGTTCTTCGGGGAAGGGGTCGTGTTTCCAACCGCCCTTGCGGTATTCTTCTTCCCGGATGTCGTTGCGGTCGAAAATGTCCAGCTCGTATTCTTCTTCAAGCTCTGCAATGCGGTCCTCGATGATGCTTTCAATCTCGCTGATGGTTTTTTTCATGGTGGTTGCCTCCGTTTTCCGTTTGTGTTTTCCTTTCGGTGTCTGTATATTCGCTCTAAAACACATAGTTATCAAGGCCATTTATCGACATAAATCCGACAAAGATATGGCTGATGATCGTCGATAATATGACGTTTTATGGCCTTGCTATTATGCCGAAACGACGGTAATATGCACATACCGAAACGGAAAGGAAGGAAAAACATGGAACGCTACACCTACGAGATCACCTTCACCCGGCTGGACGGCCAGCCGACGAGACCCAGCAGTACACCGATGAGGGGTTTGCCAGAGAATGCTTCCGGCTTTTCGATGAGCCGGACAGCGCCGAGATGTACAGCCGCATCCGCCTGACTCGCCACGACTGGGAGACCGGCACGGACGAGGTTCTGGAGACCTTGGAATTCTGAAAGGGGAGAACGAACATGGATAAGGAACTGGACAAGAAGCTGGACACGATCCGGCTCAACGTATTGGCCGCCAATTTTGGCGACCTTGCCACTCGCCGCCAGATGATTCAGGAGTTCGGGGATTACCCGGACGCCCTGTGGGGTGTCAATGAAAATGGGAGAAGGTGATGCTCAGCATCCGGAAAAACGGCATCACGGAGCGTGTGTTCCAGTCGAATCGGTGGGTTCGGGTCAACGAATACGATGCCGACGGCTGTGAGGCTGGCGAGACCTACGAAGGGCGCTGGGCAGAGTGCCCGAAACCCACGGCGACGGATACGGATGAGGAACTGGAGCTTTCGGATGCCAGAGTGCCCGCAACGATGAGATCTACAACGCTGCGTATGAATTCTGCAAGGTCATGGCGGAGGATGACGACCTCCAATGGAACATGGAGATCCTCGGAGAACTGGCAGACCTTGCCGCCGAGCTCCTGACCCGGCACGGCAGCCGTGTGCGCTACCCTGCGGTGGTCACCGAATCGGACGGAAGGCAGTATATCGAGGAATACCACAACGGCGCAAAGTGACACATTTTCCGGAGTGCTGGGCTAGATAATCGTGTACATTAGCCGCTTGCTATCACCCTGAGTGACGGTAATATACAGTCACAAAAACGAAGGGAGATAAACACCATGACCTACACGAACATCCGACTTTTCACTGCCAACGGCATTCCGGAGCGCTCAGCAACCTTTGGTACGGTACCGACTGCTCGGTGGTCGAGATCCAGGATGCCATCGAAGATGCCAAGAACGCAGCAAACCTTCTGCGGCACATCCAGAAGATGAAACTTCTGAAGAAGGTTGCCTCGACCGGGAAACCGAACAGAAGGTGCGGTTCAAGACCACCGATTGCTGGGGCAATACAAGCTACCTCGAAATCCGCAAGTGAACCGGACGGATAGGGGCAAGGGGCTGGGAAACCGGCCTTTTGCTCGTGTCCGTCCAATGTCATACCGCCCGAATGTACACAAATCTAGGAACGAATGATCGTGTATCATAGCCGCTTGATAGTGTGCGAAAGTGACGGTAATATGTGCATACCGAAAGGGAAAACCCCACGGAAAACACAAAAAACACGCTGGAGGATACGACAATGACGAAGAATGAAAACCGCATCAATAAGCTTTTCGAGGAACTGGTTCCCACGAGCGGCAAGGCGGATAGCCTCGCCGGAGAACTGGTCAGAGCCACCGCACGGATCGGGTACCGATTCTTCAACGACGGCGACATGGTCAACCAGGGCTACGGCAAAGAAACCTGCAACCCCGCAGCCCGCTTCCTGATCGCCAAGGGCAACGCAGAGATCAGCAGCCTGACCGTAGCCCTTTGGGAGATCTTCAGCGAGGATGCCTACGAAAAGGTTCTGGATACCCTTGAAGGTGCGGTTGCCGACTACATCAAGCAGACCCCCGACCTTCGCAGCCAGCCCACCAAGGATATGTGGGATTACCGCGATATGGCGGAAGACTGGGACGACAGCTGCGATGAGGAAGAGGACTACGACGACTGCGAAGATGACTACGATGAGGAAGAAGACTACTGAGCAGAAAATTGCGGGGGCTTGCCTGAAAGGGCGGCCCCTTTTCCTGTGCATGGACTCTCAAATATACACCGATCCGGGCGTGAATGATCGTGTGATCTGCGGCCTTGCTATCTGCGGGACGTGACGGTAATATACAGCCACAAAAACGAAAGCGAGGTACATTGATATGAAAAAGCAGACCCTGACCAAGAAGCAGCAGAAAGCCCTGCTGGACATCGCAAAGCGCCTGATGGTGGAGGTGGAAAACCGAGGCGACCTTGAAGCGCGCGGCTGCGACAGCGAGGATTTCATCGAGGTTCCGTCTGGGCATCCAGAAAGCCATGGAGGAAGCTACCTTCTGGGCAGGGCGGAGAAGTAAAGCCCGACACAGCCCCCACAAAGGGCGCAGGCGCAGGCCGACAAACTCCCCAACCAAACCGCACAAGACCCACACAGGGGCTGTGTGGCGGGGTGGTGGGGCAACGGAGGAATGAGTATGAACGACGAAAAGTCATGGACTTATCGTGGACATCTACAACAATATGAATGACGAGGATAAGGCCGGCTTCACGCTGGAGACTGCCAAGGAGATGGTCAAGGACCAGATAGAAATTGATTTTTCTCATGGTCGTGAGCCACTGGAATACGCCCCCAGCTCTTTTATGAAGTAATCCGGGAGTTCATTGAACAGGATGCCGAGGACGGAGAGTGATGTACATTCTGCCCGGTATTCCGCAGATGATTGTGCGGTATAGCCGCTTGCTATCCTCCCTACATGACGGTAATATGTGCATACCGAAAGGGAAAGACCCTACGGAATGAAAAACACGGAGGATTTCACCATGAAGAAGCATCTGAACAACTTCCCGGAACACAGCATCAGCATCGAGAGCTACAACGACCTGCTCAATCCCTGCTACGACAGCATCCTGCAGTTGGAGACCGGCTTCTGGTGGCTAAAACGAACTGGAAGGGCGGCGTGGAGGCTGCGGTTTACGGATTCGCTGAGGACCCCAAGGAAGGGCTTTCATCGATCGAGTGCCGGCTGGAACTGCTGAAGATTTCGGATGAGGTGTACACGGATGCCGGACACGCCATGGAGTGGTGCATCCGGAACGCACACTGAGATATGGGCGGGGCTCCCTGCGGGGGCTTTTGCTCGTTGCGGCAGATCTTCCGCGTGCAGGATATACACATATCCGACAAGACTGTGGGCGAATGATCGTGTATCATAGCCGCTTGATATACTGCCCCGGTGACGGTAATATACAGACACCGAAAGGGAAAACAAACACACGGAGGATACAGACCATGATGAAGAACGCCAAAACCTACCTGACCCGCATCCAGGCAGCCGCCACCGAGCGAGAGCTGACCGGCATTGAGATCGCCTTCAAGCAGGACATGAGCATCAACTGCGATGACCTTGGCAGACTATGCCGGGCAGCCGAGGACAAGCGGTACACCCTGCGGAACAACGCTGAAACCCTGCGGCTCAAGGACATCCTTTTCCAGCGGACGAAGGCCGAGATGGACGCCTACCACGACATGAGTCGAAAGCCGGAAAGCTGGACAGCCGAGGACATCGCCCACCAGCGCATCCGCTTTTGCAGCATCTGGCAGGTCATCGAGGAGGCCGAGCTTGCCGACGAGTACGAAGCATGGAAGGAAGCTAACCCCAACGCATAACTCACAAAGGACACACGCCCCGCAGGGGGCTGTGTCTCGTATCCACCGTGTTTGATATACAAAGGACTTCTTCGGAGGTCCTTTTTCTTATACCAATTTTTTGAAGAAGGGAGGGGAAGCCCATGGCTACCAGAGGCAGAAAACCGAAGCCGACCGCCATGAAGGAACTGGAAGGCAATCCGGGTAAGCATCCGCTGAATACCAGCGAACCGAAGCCAACAAAGAAGGCACCGGCGTGTCCGAAATGGCTGGAGCCGGAAGCAAAAAAGGAATGGCGGCGGCTTGCCAAGCAGATGGAAGCCATCGGCATCCTGACCGAAGTGGACATGGCTGCCTTCGCCGGCTATTGTCAGGCATACGCACGATGGAAGGAGGCGGAAGAATTCATCACCCAGCACGGTTCCATCGTTAAGACACCGTCCGGGTACTGGCAGCAGGTGCCGCAGGTGTCTATTGCCCAGACCTATCTGAAATCATGAATCGGTTTGCTGAACAGTTCGGGCTGACACCTTCTTCCCGAAGCCGGATCATTGCATCGGACGGCGGTCCTGCAAATGCCGCCGATGAGATGGAAAGCCTGCTGGGAGGTGACGGATAATGGCAGAGACACGCCCTAAAAATTATCCGACG
>ENA-OQCS01000877-OQCS01000877.1-human-gut-metagenome-genome-assembly--contig:-NODE-877-length-16422-cov-1.757472_pt1 | contig 16422 bp, 25 predicted proteins | sample MGYA00242757_ERZ504575 | MGnify/ENA primary metagenome ERZ504575 (study PRJEB26092, sample SAMD00036297) | human gut metagenome | host: Homo sapiens | study: EMG produced TPA metagenomics assembly of...
TGAAATTGGAGAAGTTGTTGGGAATATGGCGTTTGGCGAGCAGATGGGGGGATGTGCTTTGGGTATCGGAGTTTTGGAGTATTATCGGCGGAGGTATGAGAAGAAATAGTTACAAATAAACAAAAAAAGAAAAAATTTATAATTTAATATCACAAAAGCAAGAGGGGGCTTATTGGGATTTTAAAAGAGAATGGTATTCAAAAGAAAAACAAGCAGATTTGTTGCATGATATTATTTGTATGGCAAATAACATGGAATGCCGCGATGCATACATAATCATAGGAATCGATGAAGAAAAGGAATGTAGTATTCAAGATGTAAAGAATGATTCTAACAGAAGAAATACACAGAAAATGGTTGATTTTCTTAGAGATAAAAAATTTGCGGGTGGGGTACGTCCAAGGGTAGTAGTAGAACCATTGCAGGTAGAAGATGGAGAAATTGACATTATTATTATAAAAAATGATTATTATACACCATATTTTCTGGAAGAAAATTATAAAGGTGTGAATAGAATTTCCCCACAAGGGGTGTAAGTAAAATCCGCGGACAACTGCTTGTGCGCCGAAACTTTATCGGCATAAAGCGTGTCCGCGGATTTTACCATTTGTACAAGATATTCCATTGAAAGTGTTCCTCTAAAGGATTATAATAAATATGTTGTCATTGTAATATGGAGGAAGTATATGGAACTTTTAACAACAACCGAAATGGCAAAAAAAGTGGGGGCTCTCCAGACGAAGAGTAACAACATACTGTACAAATGGGCGGATCGAAGGAGCGATTATGAAGGGAAATACATGGCTAATACCTGATAATGCGATAAAGCCTGAAGATCCCAGGCGTACAAGAAAAAATAGTGATGAGATAGAGGAGGGCGCTAAATGAGTTCATATACTGAGATTGATACAGCTTTATTAGATTTGGATTTTACAAATCCGCGTATACAAAATTATTTACAAAACTATCCGGAAGAAAGCAGATCAGGAGAATTACTTGCTATGCTGCTAGGAACTGGAACTGACAGTTGTGCAAGTTTAAAGGAGTCTATCAAGGAGCATGGTGGAATCATTAATCCAATTATTGTAAATCACTTTCCGGATGGCAGATACGTAGTTATCGAGGGTAACACTCGTCTGCAAATATATAGAGATTTTATTAGGGACAATGTGCCAGGAAATTGGAATAAAATCAGGGCTATCATCTATGAGAATCTCGAAAATAATGAAATGCACTCAATTCGGTTACAGGCACATTTGGTTGGACCAAGAGATTGGGATGCTTATGCCAAGGCGAAATATTTAACCTTTCTTTCGGACGAAGAGAAAATGCCTATGAAAGAACTTTTGGCGTATTGTGGTGGATCCTCAAAAGCATCAGAAATTCGCTACATGATTCAAGCATATAAAGATATGAGAGATATATATGCTCCACTATGTGAGGATGACACACAGTTCGATCAAAAGAAATTTTCCGGCTTTGTTGAATTACAAAAAAGAATGTTGTGGAAAGTCTTCAGTTACATGGATATGACAAAACTGATTTTGCACAATGGATGGTAGATGAAAAATTCTCTCGATAGAAGACGTGAGACGATTACCACAGATTCTGAATAGTAAAAGAGCAAGGCAGGCTTTTTTAAAGCATGACACGGCTGCGGCTAAGAAAATTTTAGAAGCTGAGGATATCACACCGGATTCTCTGAAAATGTTACCTACGAGATGTTGGCCAATGAACTTTCAAAGAGAATGTTTGACATTACACATGTGGAGGTCCTTAAGCTAAAAACAGATGCTGAGTATGAGGAAAAATTAAACGCACTACGAAAAGTAGTTGAGACAGTGCAGAGCATAGTCTTAGATGAAATTGATGGTAACTGATATGGGAGAATCAAATAAGCATAAGGTTTTAGTTGAATACGCCCTAAGATTTATTAAAGATAGCGTTGGGGAGGAGTTGAGTTATTTTATCGAAACCGATATTAATGATGGACGACCGCTTCCTCAATTGACAATGGAAGGATACAGACCAGACGTATTTTTTGAATACAACGGTGTTATGTTTATAGGAGAGGCAAAAACAAGTGATGACATTTTGAGAGAACATAGTATAAATCAATATTACTCATACTTGAAAAAATGTTCATTAAACCAGGGACATGCAACATTTGTTTTGGCAGTTCCTCTTGAAGACCGGGCCAGGGCAAATAATATTCTTGGAAAAATCAAGAAAGAAATACCTGGGGATTATGAAGTAAAAGCGATTGGAATGATTGTATAGTTATGAAAAGTAACAAGTTAAAACGAGAGCCTAAATATATAGCCAAATTTAAGGCTTTTCCGTATCAGCAAGAAGCTGTAGATGCGGTGAAAGATTTAGAATATGCTGCGATTTTTCATGAGCAGGGATTGGGTAAAACTAAAATTGCCATTGATGTGCTTTTATATTGGCTGTCAGAGTGTTCGATGGATACTGCTTTAATTGTTACCAAAAAACAGCTGGTTGCAAACTGGGTTAACGAGTTTAAAGACCATACTTCGATAAAACCTGCAGTGTTAAATACAGATAAAAATAATAACTACCGAATTTTTTGTGGACCATACAGAGTGGTGTTGACAAATTTTGAGACTCTAGAAACAGAAAAACAACAATTCGAATTGTATTTGAAAGTTAGAAATGTCGGGATAATTATTGATGAGTCTGCAAAATTGAAGAATCCTAATTCAAAATTAACAAAGACCTATTTTGAGTTGGCTCCGTTGTTTCAGCGAAGAATTATAATGACAGGTACACCTGTAGCCAATAGACCATATGATATCTGGGCACAGATATATTTTTGGACTTTGGAGAAGTCTGGGGCTGATTTTAACGAGTTTAAAAAGGAAACAGACCTTAGCAATAAACTTAGTAGAAATACTGATTTACAGGAAGAGTTTGAAGATAATATTTCCCAGATTTTTAATAGGATAAGTTCTTTTACAGTTCGCGAAACAAAAAATAGTGGAATCATTACACTGCCGGATAAAGTATATATACAGGAAGTTACAGAATTCAATCGTATGCAAGAGGAGTTGTACGAGCGGATAAGAACTGAATTATATGCTGAAGTGGTAAGAGATGGTGAAAGATATATTGATGATTCCTCTGCAATTGTCAAGCGTCTACTTCGCTTAATACAGGTTACATCAAATCCCAATTGGTAGACGAGGAATGCGAAGCATCTGCAAAGGAGCCTTTGTTGGATGAACTTATTCAAAAAATATTGGCAATGTGAAAATGTATTGTATGGAGTAATTTTATTGAGAATATAGATTACTTCACTAAAAAGTATCAGGATTTAGGTGCTGTAAAAATACATGGGAAAATGAATATGGATGCTAGAAATCGTTCTGTCCAAAAATTTCATGATGATGATATTCGTATTCTCTTTGCAACTCCAGCATCTGCAAAAGAAGGTCTGACACTAACAATGGCTAATCATGTTATTTTCTATGATAGAGGTTTCAGCCTAGATGATTATTTGCAGGCACAGGATAGAATACACCGCATTTCACAGAAAAAAACATGCTATGTTCATAATATTATTATTAAGGACAGTATAGATGAATGGGTTGACTTATTATTGAAAGCTAAGCAAAATGCAGCGGCATTATCACAGGGAGATATCAGCTTAGGAGATTATCAAGGCGTGGCTGATTATAGTTTTGGAGATATTGTAAAAAGCATTTTGGGATTTGAAGAAGTAGATGAATAAGGTGGCAGTATGGGAATAAGAGTTATTGGACAGAAAAAGTTTGAAGTTACCGAAACAGAATTATTACAACAAGATTTATTGTTTTACCTTGATAATCCTAGAGTATATTCGGTATTGCATGAAAATGGACACGATAATCCGACTCAGACAGAAATTGAAGAGATAATGTGTTCACTGGACCGTGTTAAGAGTTTGAAGTCACAAATCATGCAAATGGTGGCCTTATTGAGCCGCTGATAGTGGTCAAACGAAAAGATAGATATGTTGTGTTGGAGGGAAATAGCCGCCTGGCAGCATACAGAATCTTAGCAAAAAAATGACCCGCTTAAATAGGTCTAGAGTCTTGGTGCAGATATTACCAGAGGATATTTCTGACTCAGATATATTTACACTTCTCGGTACATTCCATTTAAATCCTAAAAAGGATTGGAGTAAATTTGAACAAGCCGCCTATATTTATAGACAAAAGAAGGAATTGGGATGTTCGGATTCTGCCTTGGGAAAACAAGTGGTATTTCAGCGATAACTGTAAAAAAATACTGTGAGATATATGGCTTGATGGTAGAGCATAATGATACTCATCAATCTCATTGGAATATGTATGAGCAGTATGTACAGAACAAAGGCATTAAACAATATCGAAACACTTATCCAGAGATGGATTCGTTTTTCGCAAAGCAGGTAAAGACAGGGGAAATTGTCAGAGCTCAGGACGTAAGAGATATACTGGGAAAAATTGCTTCTGATGAGGGTAAAAGTTCAACGCATATAATGCAGGATTATATTAAAGGTGATATCGACTTAGAAGAGGCCCATGCACGTTTTGAGCCACCGGAAGAAGCGGTGACAACTATGAAAAAGTAAAAAAATTTCAGAGATTAATTTCAGAAAAAAGATTTTTGCGATGAGTTAAAAAAAGAGGCTGTTGGCAATAGTAAAGACATATTATTTTCATTGAGAAAATTAATACAGCAGTAACTCAGTTAATGAAAGAAATTGATAAGAAAAAATAGTAGAGAAGTCAGGGATCGACAAATCAAAAGAAAATGGTTATAATGAAACCGTTCTGGTGATAGCGCTCCAGGACGGTTTCACTATGCGTAGGAGTTTAATCGTGGAAGATATATTGTTAATTGAACCGGCATACAAAAATAAATACCCACCAATCGGGCTAATGAAAATTGCGTATTTTCATCGTTATATCATGCACGATTATGTAAGATTCGCAAAGGGAAGATTACCGGAGGGACTAGAAAATAAAAAATGGGATAGAGTATATGTAACTACTCTTTTTACCTTCGAGTGGGAAAATACAAAAAAAGCATTACAATATGCGCTGTCTGTAGTAAAACCAGGCGGAAAGGTTTTTACGGGAGGTATCCTGGCAACACTGCGGCCGGAGTGGATTGCAAAGGAATTTCCTACTGTAATAAATAATACCGGACTTCTTAATCACGAAGGTACCTTGGATTAAAAGGGGAGGAGTGTATCGACACACTTCCTTTGGATTACGGGATATTGGACGATATAAAGGATGAGTATAAATATCCTGCGGAGGATGCATACTTTACATATATGACTAGGGGCTGTGGTATGAACTGTACTTTTTGTGCGGTTAAAACATTGGAACCTACATATGAGCCATATGTATCTATTTCAGATAGTATTAAGAGAATTGATAAAGAGTTTGGACCAAAACGAGACCTTTTGTTGATGGATAATAATGTTTTGAGATCTCCCAAATTGATCAAATAATTGATGAGATAAAAGCATTAGGATTTGAAAAAGGTGCAACATTTGTAAATCCGAAAACAGGAAAAACTGTTGTAAGACATGTTGATTTCAACCAGGGGTTAGATGCATTTTTACTTAATGAGCATAAAGCACAAAGGTTAGGAGAATTAGCAATAAAACCAGCACGTATCGCCTTTGATCATATTGAAGATGAAGATGTATATGTGCGCGCGATTACATTGTGTGCAAGGGCAGGGATTGATCATATGTCCAATTACCTTTTATACAATGGAGAGGATTTCACTGGTAAAGGGCACTCTTATCATGCGGATACACCAGAGGACTTATTCTATCGCATGCACCTGACTATGGAGCTTGGCGAAAATTTAACCGAGGAGCTGGGAAGAAAAAATTGCTATTTTTCGTTCCCTATGAGATATATTCCGCTAGATAATGATCAAAGAGGATTTATTGGTGCTAATTGGAATGCAAAATATCTTCGAGCTCTACAGTGCATGTTGATACCAACACAGGGAAAAGGTATCCAGGAAGATCCTTCTTTGAGGCAGATTTTGGTAAGACAGCCGAAGACTTCGTGATGTATCTTGCAATGCCTGAAAGATTGTTAAATAAACGTGGTCATTTTGTAGAAAGAAAAGATGAGCCGAAATTTGAAAGAGAGATTCGGTATACACAGTGGTCTGAAAATAGACATCTTATCGACACCTGGATGAAGTATTATTCGATGTTCGAGAAGGATACAGTTCTGGAATATATTGGGTGTAATAGATTTAGCGTGGAAACGTTAGACAAAATTGAAAATGAAGAACTGAAAAAATTGTATTTTCTTTATCTTACGCCAAGTGCAACAATTCGAGTATTCTCGGATTGCACGGAGGATACAAAAAGAATAATTAGCACATTTATTTTAGAAGAACTCCCGTTTATGTATTCTCGTATCGTTGAAACGATACTGAGTTCGAAACCGGGATACAAAGTAATCGCCGGTATACTTGAAAATTTTGGGGAAAAAGTATGTACAGATTTGTTGAAAAAATCGATCTGTTCAGCGGGCATGATAATGATAAATTAACGATGCTAATAAAGGCAAACAAATCCAAACGCTTAGTTGATTTTGATTTCTCATTATTACAGTTCATTCCATATTTTCACGTGAGTAATTTGCTTTCAAAACAAGAGGAGCAGATTATTATGAACAGCGCATACGAATTAAAAGAGGCGCCAATAAGAAAAATTCTATTATTACATTTGGATGAATTGAAAGATGTATTAATAAAGACAAATGGCGCTCAGCTGGTGATACACAAATAATTTCTGTAATAGAAGAACAGATTAAAGAACTGTATCATCAGATAAGTATATTTGAATTATAGGAGACAGAATAGTGGAGCATCAGTTATTAATTGGAAGTTCACACTAGAGTCCCTTACAAGCGGATTGTATGTATCTCCGTTAGACTTATATAGGGAGTATGTACAAAACGCAGCCGATTCAATTGACGAGGCTCTTGAGCAGGGGATTCTAAAGAAAGGAGAAGAAAAGATCTCAATTACGGTTTCAGAATCTGAAGGATAATAAAGATTTCAGATAATGGAACTGGCGTTGGAGCAAATGATATTTACTCAAATCTTATAGATATAGGAAATTCCAAGAAAAGACATTCTAATAGTCGAGGCTTTAGGGGAATTGGAAGATTATCAGGATTAGGATATTGTCAGAAGTTGAAATTTTTGACATCTATCCATGGAGAAGAAAAGGCATCCTGTATTATATATGATGCTGAAAAATTAAAGTACTTACTCTCTCCACAAGTGGACAGTCGTGATTCGATTGATCAAGTTTTATCAAGTGTTCTCACAATTGAAGAAATACCCGAGCGTATTAATAAGCATTACTTTTCAGTTGAGCTTTACGGAGTAGTCCCAGAAAGTGATTTGCTGAATGATTCCGAGGTGGTCCCGTATTTACAACAGAATCTTCCGGTTCCGTTTTCTAGAGACTTTGTATGGGGCTCAATGATAAAACAAAAGTTGGTCCAGATGGAGGTTGAACTTGCGGAATATAATGTGGAGCTGAGAACAGACCGTACGGTAATAGATATTTGCAAACCGTACAAGAATAAAATACTTGCTGATAGGATAAGAAAAATAAATGATTCTATATCAGATATTAACTTCGTGCCCTTTTATTCTGGCGAAAAAGTTACGGCTATGCTTTGGTATGCGGAGACAAACTTTTTAGGAACCGTTTTGGATAAAGATATAAAGGGAATTAGGATCAGGCAAGGAAATATTCTTATTGGTGACGAGAATACATTAAGGAAATGTTATAAAAGAGGAACGATTTAATAGCTGGATGGTTGGAGAGTTGCTTGTCTTTAATGAAGATATCATTCCGAATACAAGACGAGATGACTATGAAAAAAATAGTGCCTATAAAGAACTGCTTAGTCAGTTCACGGAATGGGCTAATGAAATGTCAAGCAGATACGTCACCGATCTTACGAAAGAAGTTTAACTCAGAGCGATAAGAAATTTTTGGCTGATGAAAGTGTTACGGATGTAGATGGAGTGGACATTTCTCTTGGGACAGAATTAGATAGTTATGATATGGATGATTCTGATTCGGTTGCCAATACAGATCTGCTCAGTAAGTTATCACTGCTTATGGATATGGGAAAAAGAAAACAAAATATAATGTTTTGAATCTTAATAGTAAGTTTACAGTCGACCAGAAGCAGACGCTAGAGCATGTTTTTGATGCATTGTATGCAAAATATACTAATGCCAAAGCTAATGATATTATCCAGACAATAATCGATTTGTTTTAATTCTAAAATTGACAAAAGAACATACGTTTGACTTAATAACATTAGGTTCGCTACCTAGGGTTTTTATATTTTGTTAACAGGCCGATCAATATTTATCCCGGTATTGGAGGTGTGATTGACATGGAATTGGAAGAATGCATCAAAGATAATTTTGATGAGTCACTTCGTGTGTATATTCAGTCTCAAGAATATACCCGACTTAAGCAGCAGGAAGATAGGCTGTTATCATATTTGCAAGCAGGGTTAAGTGATATGCAGAAGGCAGCAACTTGGAGCATACATGGACGCAACTACGGAAGTACATAGTTGCAGTTAGCGTGCTCAGGATTACGTGAATGGAGTTGTTGATGGTATCGCTTTACGAGAGAAGGTAACAGCAAAATAGGTTGTAAGGATGACCAGCTTTGATTTCCCTTTGAGCTGGCCTTTTCTTTTGTAGGAGGCATTTATGGCAGCAGGATATAAAGCAGGCGATAAAGCCTATATTGTAGAAAGTAATAGGATAGTCCGGGAGTGTACGGTGGTGCGCCCGGCTGGAAATTTGATTATTATAGTTATGAAGCATATAGAAGAAAATATCAAGACGATATCCGTGAGGTTCCGAGAGTAACATTAATGTCATTGGATCAGGAAGACTGAATCGTTATGTTGAACTGTTAAAGAGAGGAAAACAAAGATTAGCAACACTTGATAATGAAAGTATTTATGAACTTATGAGCATAAAGCGAGGAGAGAAAGTAACGCTTAGTGCGACTTTGCTTTTTAGTCCATATCCACAGGCATATTTTCCACAATTGTGTATTACGGCAATTGTAATTCCTGGGAGAACAATAGGAAGTCTTGGCGACATGGGGGAAAGATTCTCAGATAATCAGAGAATAGAAGGAACAATTCCGGAAATGTTGGATGAGGCATTATTAATTTGTGAAACGCAATATGCGGACAAAGACAATTATAAGTCCCGACAACCGGACGAAGAACTGACAGAACAGACTATCCAATAACAGCGGTTAGAGAAGCTATTATAAATGCATTAGTACATCGTGATTATAGTATTCATACAGAAGGAATGCCGATTCAACTTATAATGTTTGAAGACAGGATTGAAATACATAATCCAGGTGGATTATATGGAAGAATCACTATTGACCAATTAGGAAAAATTCAACCGGATACAAGAAATCCGGTACTTGCATCGGCACTTGAAGCATTGGGAATAATAGAAAACAGGTATTCGGGAATTCCAACAATCCGGATGGAAATGGAGAAATATAACTTAAGACAGCCAGAATTCTTGGATGAAAGAGGAAGTTTTATTGTAAAACTATATAAAGAATCAAAGAATGATTATGAAGATATGTCAAATGATGAAGAAACAAATAATTTAATAGTATTTTGTAAAACACCGCGTACAAGAAAGGAAATTTGTGATTATCTGGGGTTAAATTCTGTTACTTATGCTATACAGACGTATGTAAATCCATTAGTAGAAGCTGGCGTAATTAAGTTGAGTATTCCAGATAAGCCAAAGAGTCCAAAACAGTTATATTATAGCGGAGAAAGAGAAAAATGAGAGAAGACCAATTCCTGCGGCAGCGTCTGCAGAAAGAAATCCCGATTGAGATTTCACCTGTTTTAAGAGATTTAATAACTGTTATATTTTGTTATTAAATTCTCCGCAAACCCTTGAAAATCTTTGTGTGAATCCTCTATTTCGGACAGGAGATAATTTGACAGGAAATTTCAAAGAAGAGTATAATACATATTAAGACATTTTGAATCGGCATGTGTCCGGAAGAAGCTGTCACTGGCAGGTTCTCTGTATTATAAGCAGGTTCGAAATAGACGCTATGGGGGAAAATAATTTGGAAAAAAAACTGACAATAAATGATATAGCCAGATGTCCGGTGTGGCAAAAAGTACTGTATCAAGATATCTGAACGGGGGAAGCGTCAAAGATGCAACGGCCCAGAAGATAAAAAAAATCATCGAAGAAAATAATTATGAGCGAATCTGTTTGCAAGGCTGAATGCAAAAGAGAGCCGGATCATAGGACTTACGGTACCTGGATTTAACTCGATAACAACACCGAGACTTGTAGAAGTAATCGTTGCCTATCTTAAGAAAAATGATTATACACCTCTTATCATGCATACGGAAAATGATATCGAAGAAGAAATACGCTGTATCGAACGGCTGAAGAATATGAATGTAGATGGAATTATGGTTCTTGCGACGGGAAGCACAAAAGAATACGAAGAAGCAGTAAAGAAGTTAAAAATTCCAATCCTGTTTCTTGGACAACGCTTCCCGGGAGAGAATTCTGTCGTTAATGATGATTACAATGCAGGATATGCGGTGGGTAATTATATCGGACAACGTAAGTTCAAGGAGATTTATATGCTCTGGGTACCTGAAGATGACCCGGCAGTAGGAGGAGAACGACGCCATGGAGTGATCGATGGACTTATGTCCTGTGAGAAAAAGCCAAAAGAAGTCATAGAGACAACGTTCTTTTATGAAAATGCAATTGAAAATGTACAGAAATTTGTAGATCATATGAAGACACCGGCGGCAGTCGTATGCGCAACAGACCGTATCGCATTTGGCGTGTACAAAGTAATGTCAGAGAAAGGTATACGGATACCGGAAGAAGTATCCGTGGTAGGATTTGGCGATTACGAAGCAGGAGAACTGTTACAGCCGCCACTTACGACGGTAAAATTTGACTGGAAGAACTGGGGGGAGATCAGTGCTGAGTCGATGATCCAGATGATTTTAGGAAAGCCGGTAAGCCCGCTTCAGGTCAACCCGTATGAAATTATAGAAAGAAAAAGTGTAAAAGAGAACTGAGAATCAGGCGGATCTGTCAATTTGACAGACCCGCTTTTGTGCAATATAGACAAATTTAGATATCAATTTTTGGAACCGTTTCCAATGAAATTGCAGTGACGTTTTGTGTTGACATACAAAAGCTGATGTATATAATAAAAACATGGGGACGGAACCGGTTCCAAAACAAAACAATACAAGGAGAAGAGAAATGGGAAAGAACAATGAGTATCTGGAAATATCAAAACAGATCGTAGCCAATATTGGTGGAATGGATAATATCCAGGGAACAGCACACTGTGCAACCAGACTCAGGATCGTATTGAAAGATAATGATCTTGCAGATATTGAAAAACTGGAAGATATCGACAAAGTAAAAGGTGCGTTCATAGCAGGTAATCAGTTACAGCTGATCCTGGGAGCTGGAACAGTGAATGATGTATATGAGGTATTTGCCGAGTATACGAATACACAGAATATGTCACTGGGAGATCTGAAGGAAGAAAGTGCGAAGAGGCAGAATCCACTTCAGGCAGTGATCAAAGCGTTATCTGATGTATTTATCGGAATCATGCCGGCACTTCTTGCAGCAGCCCTTCTGATGGGAATTACAAGCGTCCTTGGCGGACTTGAAGTAGTAAAGACACATGATACCTTATATGCGATCAACCGGCTGGTAAGTCTTGCGTCTACAGGTATCTTTGCAATCCTTCCAATGGCAGTATGCTATTCAGCCGTAAAAAGATTTGGCGGGAATCCAGTTCTTGGTATGGTAATCGGAGCAATCATGTTAGACAGTTCTCTTGCCAATGCTTACCAGGCTGCACAGGGAACCGTTGATATAGAAGTTATCCGTCTGTTCGGACTGAAGATTGAGATGGTAGGATTCCAGGGAGGAATCATCATCGCGCTTATGATGGGATTTGTAGTTGCAAAACTGGATAAATTCTTCAATAAGGTAATTCCGGATGTAATCAAGCTTCTGGTTGCACCAATGCTGACAGTATTTATCTCTACGGTATTACTTTTTACACTTGTAGGTCCGGCAGGACGAATTCTTTCTAATGGAATCACAGACGGACTGATGTGGAGTACAGAACATCTGGGAGCATTCGGGTATGCGTTATTTGCCGGAGTTCAGCAGATCGTAGTTATCACAGGTCTTCATCACATTATCGGTGCGGTAGAAGCACAGCTTATTGCATCGACAGGAACAAACTTTTAAATCCACTGATGTCTGTAGCTTTATTTGGACAAAGTGGTGCGGTACTTGGTTATCTTTCCCTGAACTGGAAGAACTTAAAAGCCAGAGAGCTTTGTATTCCAAGTTTCTGCTCGACATTATTTGGTATCAGTGAACCGACAATCTTCGGAGTAAACTTACGTTACAAGTTTCCACTGATCGGTGGATGTATCGGTGGTGCAGTTGCAGGTGCATATGTATACTATTCAAAGCTTACTGCTCTTGGATTCGGTACAACTGCACTTCCTGGAATGGCAATTTCTAATCCGGCACATCACGTACATTAACTACATCATTGCACATGCAATCGCGATTACGATTGGATTTGTATGTACAGTCATCTTTGGAAAAATGTGGTCAGCACCGGATAAGAATAAAAATGACAAAAAGAACGATACAAAAGAAAATGATACAACAAAGGCAGTTATTACAGAAGAGCCTGGTGCAGTCTATGCAGCAGCAGAGGGAACAGTAAAAGATATCGAAGCATCGACAGATCCGACATTTGCAAACAAGGTACTTGGAGATGGTGTCGTTATCTTTCCGGAAGACGGAACCGTTATGGCACCATGTAAGGCAACCGTATCACTCGTATATCCAACCGGACATGCAATCGGACTTACAACTGCAGATGGAGCAGAGATCCTGATTCACTGCGGGGTAGATACCGTCAATATGAACGGTGAAGGATTTGAGACACTTGTAAAAGAAGGACAGGAAGTAACAGCAGAAGAAGCACTTATCAGATTTGACATCGACCTGTTGAAGAAGCATGGATACTCTCCGGAGATTCTTGTTATCTTCACAGAGCTTCCGGAAGGAAAGACCATCAAAACAGAAGAAAAACATATTGCAAAAAATGATAAGATGGCTGAAATCGTGTAAGGATAAGGTGGACAGGAACAGATGAACAAAGAGACATATTTAACAGAATATCCGAAGCATGAAAGTATGAGGGAGAATGTAAAAAAAGATAAAACAGACTTCACTTTCATATGATGCCGCCGACAGGCTGGATGAATGATCCGAATGGTCTGTGTGAATTTCAGGGTGTGAATCATATTTATTTCCAATATACACCATTTCTTGCCGGATGGGGAACGAAGCTTTGGGGACATTACACAACAAAGGATTGGATTCATTATAAAGAAGAAGAGCCGTTCCTTTATCCGGACGAAGAATGGGACAGAGACGGTGTATATAGCGGATCAGCCTATACCTGTGAAGATGGAATTCACTATTTTTACACAGGAAATGTAAAACTCTGGGATAAAGATTATGATTATATCATGAATGGACGGGAACAGAATACGATTCACGTATTCAGTCCGGATGGAAAGAATATTGCATACAAGAAGCTTGTAATGACCAATGATGATTATCCGGTGAATATGTCCAAGCATGTCAGAGATCCAAAAATCTATAAAAAAGACGGCCGTTATTATATGATCCAGGGAGGCCGTGATGCGGAATCTGATGGCTGTGCACTTTTGTTTTGTTCCGACGATCTGGAACACTGGAAATGGTACGATACGGTGCGGACAGCAAAGCCATTTGGTTATATGTGGGAATGCCCGGATCTGTTCGAGATTGACGGCCAGCAGATTATGACATGCTGTCCACAGGGAGTAGATCAGAAGGGATATGATTACCAGAATGTGTACCAGTGTGGATATTTTCCGGTAGAGTTTGACCTGAAGAACAAATCATACAGCTTTGGAAAATTTCAGGAATTTGACAAAGGATTTGACATCTATGCGACACAGACATTTGCAGATGAAGCGGGTAGAAGAATCCTGATTGGCTGGATGGGGATTCCGGATGCAGATTATGATAATGATGCAACGGTTGCATATGACTGGATCCATGCACTTACCATGCCAAGAGAACTGGAATGGAAAGATGGAAAGATCTTACAGCATCCATTAAAGGAGATGAAAGATCTGCGTAAAAATGCATTTACCTGCGAGCTGAAAGCATTTACAAAGTGGGCGCCTGCGGACTGCTGTTTTGAACTGAGACTTGACGTGGAAGAAGCAAAAAATCTGGAGCTTAAGCTTCGTGAAGATGTTACAATAAGCTGGAAGGACGGGCTTTTTACCTTATCGATGGGAGAAAGCGGACGTGGAAGAAAGCAGCGCTTTGCTAAGGTGGAAGAGCTTTCGGATATTACCATCTTTTCGGATACATCAGCCATTGAGATATTCATTAATAACGGGGAAACAGTTCTGACAACAAGAGTATATAGTGAACATCTTGAACAGAAAGTAGAGCTTGTATCCAGAGAGGTAAAGGGAAGCGTTCATGGATATGAACTTGGATCATTCGAGGTTGAATATAAAAAATAGATTCCGGACTGCATAAGATATAACAGGTGAATATACGGAAAAGAAAATAAAAATGTGGACAGGTTCCTGAAAAAAGAGGTGCCAGTCACATTTTTATACCATAGTATGCAAGAGATGCTGTCAGTGGCAAGTTTTATGTATTGCCATGCATTTGTAAGAAGTAGCAGGTGGCAAGTTTTTTGTATCTGACTTTGTACTAGCATATTAGCAAAGAGAAAATTGCAAAATGTATAAAACAGAGATATTATTATAAAATAAGAATCTGTTATGGAAGATGTGAAATATCAGATAACAGGATATATGGAGTGAAGGTGGTTATGAAAAGTAAAGACAGTAAGATTTCTAAAATAGCAAGAATGCTGATGATGCTTTTAACAGTGATCCTGATCGCCCTGTTTTTGACGATCATGATTCTGGTCAGTAAGATACAAGGGACGGCGCGAGTGGTGAATTATGCTGGCCTGGTCCGGGGAAAGACCCAGCAGATCATCAAGCTGGAGGATGCAAAAGAACCGCAGGATGAGATGATTGCATCGGTAGCCTCTTTCAATGGGATTTGAATCGAAAGATGAATATAATGAGATTATGTTTCTCAGGGAGATCACGCATATATCACTCCAAGACCAACCATTATTTTACAGTTACATCGTGATTTATATTCTTATTCCCAAGGAAACATCGGTGATACCTATAAGAATTCAGACAATGTAATTGCAGAAACCGATGCCGAGGAACACCAGAAAGCTCGTTTTATTCCAGTTCCAGCTTTTCAGACTGCAGAAGCAATAGACGAACTTTGCGCTCATTTTCTTGAAGCATGGGAAGCAAATCTCATTGATAAACTGATTTTAATCCCCATGTTCATTCTGGATTTTCTGTGTATTCATCCTTTCAATAATGGAATGTAGAATGAGCCGTCTGTTGACTTTATTGTTGTTCTATAAGGCTGGATATATCGTTGGAAGTATGTCAGCATGGAAATGCTGATTGAAAAAACGAAAGAAACATATTATGAAGCTCTTCAAGCAAGTTCTTTCGGTTGGCATGAGGGTGAAAACAGTTATAAGCCTTTTGTTAAGTATTATTTAGGTATTATGCTGAAAGCATACAATGAATTTGAAAACCGTGTAGAACATTTGAAGTATCATAATCTTTCCAAGCCGGATAGAATTAAAGCGGTGATTGATAATAAGGTCGGTAAGATAACGAAGAAGGAAATTATGGAACTATGCCCTGACATAAGTAAGGTTACCGTTGAAAGAACACTGACGGATTTAGTTAAAAGTGGGTATATCGCAAAGGTCGGTGCAGGTCCATCCACCGGTTATGTCCGTATTTGAAAAATTATTTTCAAATAAATTACTTGTTTTGCTTTTAATTTCGATAAGAAGCATGTTCTTCTTTTACGGCCTGTAATTCGTCAGGATGCGATGCTAAATGAATGATAGCATTCCCCATAACGAGAGCTCCTGTTTTCATTCCATTTTCACCAAATAATTCGCTCATTTATTTCGCAAGCACCCATTCCAAGCAAAATGAAAATCTTTAAACTTTGGTTTCAACAGTTGTAATACGTAAGAATCTTCCATAATCTGTATCCTCTCTTAATCCCTAAGATCGCAAGCACTTTCCAGTCATGCTTACTTTTGCTGTTGCTCAC
>ENA-OQCS01000878-OQCS01000878.1-human-gut-metagenome-genome-assembly--contig:-NODE-878-length-16410-cov-3.711048_pt1 | contig 16410 bp, 20 predicted proteins | sample MGYA00242757_ERZ504575 | MGnify/ENA primary metagenome ERZ504575 (study PRJEB26092, sample SAMD00036297) | human gut metagenome | host: Homo sapiens | study: EMG produced TPA metagenomics assembly of...
TTGAGTTAATAATCAATAAAAGCGTTAAATCTTCACCTTTTAGAATGTGCAATTAAAAATAACAACCATATTTCTGACTTATTATCTATAAAATATTGAGTAATAATCGGTTGTAAATACTATGGTTAAAAGGAGTAAAGCTAATGATGTAATCATTCCTTGCTCTGGTGAAACTGCCGTTGATATTGCCACTGCACGATGTGTCCCATTTGATAATATTCTATTTGGAGGTGATTTGAATGTCATTAGCTTGCATCAATACGATGGTGCATTTATGAGTTATCAGTGAATGGTAAGCGTAAATATGATATTGCAAGAGTAGCGCAGGGTGTATCTATTGTTCATCTATACGGAGAACATTTAAAAGCAATTAAAACCTACAATCCAACTTACCCGAACAACAAAAAATAGCCAAATTATTATCACTTCTTGATGATCGTATTGACACCCAAAACAAAATCATTGAGGATTTGAAAAAATTAAAGTCCGCAATTAGTTTGAAAATGCTTCACTCTGATTCTTGGGAACAATTCAAGATTCAAGATATTGCATCAATAGGACGTGGTAGAGTTATTAGTTCGGTAGAAATTAGCCAACAAGAAAATCCGTTATACCCTGTGTATTCTTCTCAAACATCAAATGACGGAATTATGGGTTATCTTGATGATTTTATGTTTGAAGGTGAATATATCAGTTGGACGACTGACGGTGCAAATGCAGGAACGGTATTTTATCGTAATGGAAAGTTTAATTGCACTAATGTCTGTGGCTTGTTAAAGCTCAAAAAAGGATTTGATGCCCATTTCGTTTCATTAGTCTTAGCAGAAGCAACAAGGATGTATGTCTCAACTAATTTAGCAAACCCGAAACTTATGAATAACACAATGGGAAACATACAAATCCGTCTGCCAAAATTAGAAGAACAAAAAAGAATCTCCGTTGTTTTCAGAAAGTTACATGGACTATTAGAGACACATAATAGTTTGATCATCAAGTATTCAAAGCAGAAACAATATTTGCTCTCGCAGATGTTCATATAACATTTGCGAGAGTAAGTATCTCTTTTGTTCTTCGTATCTTATCTTTGTTTTTGCTTCAATATCCAATTTGCTGTTTAACGAAGTCATTAGTGAGGCTATTATACTTTGTCTTTCTTTTGAAGGTAGTTCAATTACAAGCGAAGCTATTTCTGAAATATAATGCCTTTTATGTCCTTCCGATTTAAGTTCCCAATATGATAGATATTCAAACATAAATCGAAGATTTACATTCGGTTTTGCTGTGAGTATTTTTATTGCCGAAGACTTTACCTTAAAAGGGAATGATACATATTTTGCATCCATTGTGAAATCGTCAAAGATTATACACTCTCCTTTTTGATATATGCCAAATTTTTCGTCTGTATACCCCAAGATAAAACCTTTATTCGCAGTTAGAACAGGGGTTAAACTTGTGTCGGTAGAGTATTCATCATTAGCTACAATATATGCAGTAGGTTGTTCGTAATCAAGTAGCTGATTGATTTCAAAGCTCTCTGTATATTCATCTTTCAATAAGGAGAACATCTTTTTTCTAATTGCGGACATTACAAATAAACAATCCTTAATTTCATTATGATAACCAGACGGTTATACCTCAAAACATCGCATTATTTGTAACATTATGCTCTACATCCATCACATTAGAAACGGAATATTCCTCATTATATTATTATCAAAGTGTGTAGAAGAGTCAATCTTGAAGCAGTGTATTCTGCTATTTTGCATAGTTAGCTTGTGTGATATTTAATTAAAGATAAAATTTTTCGAATTATACAAATAGGTTTTGATCTAAAAGACTACCTTTGCATAAATTTAGCATTATGAGTACAACAGAATATATACAAATCATTATCGGCATCGGTCAGATTATTGCTGTTGCTATTATCCCAATTATTGTTTGGGTATTAGGAATAAAGTACCAAAATAGAAAAGCAAAAAAAGATGCTCAATTAAGAGTCTTCCTTACACTAATGGCAGATCGAAAATCAACCCCAATAACAAAAGAATGGGTTGATGCCTTAAATACAATAGATGTAGTATTTCAGGAAAACAAAAAAGTTAGACATGCATGGAGAGAATATTTAGATAGTTTAAACGAAAAATCACCTCATTTTGATAGTAGTAATTCTTTTAGACTTGACTTACTTTCAGAAATGGCCGTTTCTCTTGGGTATAAAAATTTAAAGCAAACAGAGATTGATAGATTTTATTCTCCTAAATATTTTGGTTCTCAAATGAGCCGACAGGAAATATTATTTCAAGAGAATCTACGAATTTTAACTCGATCCAAAAGTTGTGCTGAAAGTTTTACTGATGAAGAATATGAACAGCACTATAAGGAGTTGATGGAACAGCAAGGAGAGTAAAGAATATGGGGAATATCCCTTTCCTGTGAAATTGCTGATTTTTTATCCTTAATTAAAGGGCTAAACGATAATATCCACAAAGGTATTAAGGGAGAAACCGTCTGCTTTTCAGATTTGGGTGAAGCTTATTCTGGATTAAGCGGAAAAGGCGGTGATGATTTCGGATATGGTGAGCCATTCATTACTTATATGAACGTGTATCAGAATACTTACATCTCGGAAAAGGATTATGAATTGGTACAAATCGCTCCCAACGAAAAACAAAACAGTGTGCAGTACGGTGATGCCTTATTCACACTCTCATCTGAAACTCCGGAAGAAGTTGGTATAGGTGCAGTATATTTGGGCAATACGCAGAAACTTTATTTGAATAGCTTCTGCTTTGGCATTCATTTCTATGATGAACGTGTATTACCTCAATACCTTGCCCACTTCATTTCAAGTTCTTCATTTCGTAGGGCTATATATCCGTTAGCACAAGGGAGTACACGGTTTAATCTTCAAAAAAATGACTTTATGAAGATGAAGTTTTTACTACCAAGCTTAGAGAAACAAGGACATATAGCTAACACTCTTGACGCTTTGCATTGCCGTTTGGCAAATGAAAAGTCATTAACGGAACAATACATTTTATTGAAGAAGTATCTATTAAGCCTAATGTTTATATAAACATTTTCTGAAGCAAATACCGTTTCTGCTGTTGAAGACAACTTATGTATTCTTGCTCATTATCCAATTTTCTCTCAGTGAGTTCAAACATACTACAGATTTGTTGTTGAACAGACATTGGTGGGATCGGGAATCGACTCTTACCTAACGCAGTTTGGTTGATACTTGCTTGTGAAACTGCTTTATTGCAAATAGTTTGAAAATGGTTTATTGCCCAATCAGTACAAAGAAGTAAATGCAAAAAACGAGGTCTAACTATGGTTGTATTGGGTATAATTCGCAATAAATTCATGCCATGATAAAGTCCATAATCTTTGTCAAGATAGGCTGTATTTCCTATATACTGAATACTATTGATATTGCTAAACAGAATATTACCTACGTTTAACCTATAGCTTTCAGGAATACACTCTACATAGCCAATTCGTTGTATATCAATACAATGTTTGCTAATAGTTTCTATGCGAGAAACCTTATAAGGGGTTTGATAACTCACTTGTGTTCCTGAATAGCCACTTTTTATTTGCGCCAAGTCATCCAGTCTATATAAAATCCAATCATTCTCTGATGAAAGCAATTGCTGACTAAGCCCTTTAATTAAGGATTGCAGTTTCTCAATGATTTTGTTTTGGGTGGCAATACGCTCATCTATTAGTCGTAACAGTGTAGCTATTTTAGTTTGCTCCGCTTTGGATGGAATACCAACATAACACTCGGAAAAATTCTTTGTGCTGATGGAATAGATTTTTGTTCCCTGTGCTATTCGTCTAATCTGATTATGAAATGCGGATGACGAAAAAGCATATCCTTTGAAGCCGACAATAGTTTTATTTTTATTGTCTCGCCCATGAATTGTGTGTAAACCACAAACAATATCCTTATTATCAAGATTAAACAACTCAATGACTTTAGCAACCTCATTCGTATCTTCCGAAGCATCAGCAAAGGCTACATCTCCCTCTTTACACAATTCAAAGTTTTTAGGCATATTACCTTCTTTGACATTGGGTAGTTTATCTCTTCTCAAATCCACCATAGTAGGAAGCCCAACATGAATGAGTCCATAATGTAAGTTCATCATGCTTTCTCCCCATATTCAAGTTGTTCCCAACTCAGAGAATTGGTTGAATAGAAATCCAATAGCTCAGACACTTTACATATTTCCCACTCTCCACTAAATTTAGGGAATCTCAAATGGGGAACATTAAGGACTTTATTTTCGTTATTATCTGTCATAATCATTATTCTTTATCGGGATTGATATCAAACGCAACAATTTGTCGCCATTATTAAACCGGTCGAAATCAGAGATAAACGAACGGTCTTGAATCACTTTATATTTTTCATACTCACCATACGCCTTCTCTCGTGCTTCTTCTTGAGAAACTTTACCAGCTGAATCTTGTACTTGATAGTCCATTGTAGCAAGAAACTGTTCAAGACGCTGCTTCCATTCGGCCATCGTTGTAATGATATGGCGTTGGGCACGCTGCTCTGCAAATTCAAGAAATACGTTAGTTATGCCGTTGAGTTCTGAAACCTCTTTGTCTGACAAGTAGTTCTTTGCCACAATCGTATCAGACTTCTGGACTCTGCCATCGGGAGCTTTCTTCCAAGTGGTCAATCCCATGTGCGGCATTTCCGAGTCGGCACGTTCATATACTATTTCGGCAGCGGTACGATGAGTTACAGCCAAGTGCATCATATTTTGCACCATCTTGAAGAACAATTTGGTACAATCCGATTTCGAATCGTAATCGGCACTGCATTCGGCATAGATGTCTGTTATCTTTTGGTAGTATCTGCGCTCTGATGTGCGTATCTCACGAATACGCTCCAGCAAATCATCAAAATAATCTTTGCCAAAGTGTTTTCCCTGCTTCAAGCGTTCGTCATCAAGGGCATATCCTTTAATAATAAACTCCTTCAATACAGATGTAGCCCAGATACGGAATTGAGTGCCTGATAGCTATTGACACGATAACCTACCGCAATAATGGCATCCAAATTATAGAACAGAGGTGTACGTTCTACATCCCGTTCTCCCTCTGATTGAACTATCCCAATTTTTCGGATAGTTGCCTCTTTTGTAAGCTCGCCTGTTTCGTAAATCTGACCAAGATGATAGTTGACAGTCCGTACATCCACCCCGAACAAATCGGCCATACGCTTTTGTGACATCCAAAATGTTTCACTGTTGAATATCACTTCTATTCGTGCCTCGCCTTGCGCCGTTTTATACAGCAAAATGTTAGAACTCAACGAATTTTGCATCAATCGTTTGTCGAAATTGTTCGAGTAAAATAATCGCGAGCTTGTTGTACCAACACTTTTTGGGCATCGGCATTTTCGGCAACAATCATACACGCCATACGCGAAAGACGGAAGATATTGACCTTACGGAATGAGCCGCTTCCAATCCTTACCATATCAACCGCTTGGTTGAAATGGTCGTCTACATTCATTCCTTTTTCACCTGCACCTTGATAGCCTTGTCTATGACTCTTTGGAATTTCCAATAAGCCGAATAGCCCATAGCAGCGCACAGGTCGCGAGAACTCCAGTATTCGTTTCCGCCCTCATCCTGACGGCGTATATTGTCGAATGATGGACGCATTTCGGGGATGTTGTCTATCTCTGCCATAGTGTAATTATTCAACCAGTCCCAATTCTTTCAAATAGCCTTCTATTTCCTTATCCAGTTCGGCTCGCTTGGCTTCCAATTCCTTTATTTCAGCCATGACTGCTTTGATGTCAATAGGCTCTTCTTCCTCAAAAGTATCGACATAGCGAGGAATATTCAAATTATAGTCATTTTCGGCAACCTCCTGCAACGTAGCAAGATGACTGTACTTTTCAATTTCCTTGCGGTCACGATAGGTTTCTACAATCTTCTGTATATGCTGAGGGCGGAGTTTGTTCTGGGTCTTGACCTTTTCAAACTCTTTGCTGGCATCAATGAACAAGATATTATCGTCTTCCTTACGGCATTTCTTCAATACGAGAATACAGGTCGGAATACTTGTACCATAGAATATATTGGCTGGCAAACCGATAATAGCATCGATATAGTTTTTCTTCTCTATCAGGAAGCGGCGTATAACACCCTCTGCATTCCCTCGAAACAGAACTCCGTGCGGAGCAACGCAAGCCATCGTACCACCTTCATTGAGGTGATGAACCATATGCAGAATAAAAGCATAGTCGGCTGTTTTCTTAGGTGCAAGTCGTCCTGCTTTACTGAAACGGTCGTCGTTGTTGAATTTGTCGGCAGCACTCCATTCGGCAGAGAACGGAGGATTTGCAACCACTGCATCGAACTGCATATCATCGAATGCGTCCCATTCAAGCGTATCGCCATTCTCTATTTTGAAGCTGCTGAATCGGATACCGTGCAGCAACATATTCATTCGGGCAAGGTTGTAAGTAGTCGGATTTTTCTCCTGTCCATAGATATATGCCGCCTTACCGATACTTGCTGCACGGAGCAATAGTGAACCACTACCGCAAGTAGGGTCGTAAACATTACGCAAACGGTTATGCCCAAGAGTAACAATCTCCGCCAATATGCGGCTGACCTCTTGCGGAGTATAGAACTCACCGGCTTTCTTGCCTGCGCCGGCTGCAAACTGGCTAATCATATATTCGTAAGCATCGCCCAAAATATCAATTTCTTGCGAGGCCTCTACACCAAAGTCAATATCGTCCAATGCAAGAAGCACATTGCTGACGAGCGTGTTTTTATCATCTGCTGTTTTTCCCAATTTAGGCGAAGCAAATCAATGTCCGAGAACAATCCGCCAAAATCCTCTTCACTATCCTGTCCCAAAGTGCTGTCTTCTATACGCTTCAACGAGCGTTCCAACATAGGAAGAACATTCTTTCCGCTTGATAGCCTCAATTACGGACGAAAACAAGAACTTCGGTTCAATGAAGTAGCCTATATTTTCCAAGCACTGGTTCTTAACCTCTTCCTGCAATTCCGGTGCATCCGAATCGGTCATTTCCCATAATTCCTTGAATGTAACTTCATCATCATCCAACGCACTGTTAGCGTATGTTTCTATCTTCTCCGACAGGTATTTGTAGAAAATGAATCCCAAGGTAAAATACATAAAATCGCTTGCCGACATATTGCCACGCAAACGGTTTGCGACCTCCCAAAGCTGGTCACGGAGTTTCTGTTGCAGTTCTTCGCTCATATCTTTATTGCTCTATATTATCTTGTTTACATCACTTTCCGGCAATGGTATATTGCTCTCTATTATACTTCTCAGGTCATCTAGCACTTTCCCTTTATATGAGAAATATTTTGCCCCTTGATATGCACCCGATGTATTCCGTTTCTCTTCCGGCATAAACGTACCGACAAAAGGGGACAATTTATAAATACGACCTTCGTATTCAACGGAATCATCGCTTGCCACCTTGACTTCCGTATCCGTAGGAATAAAGGTAACGCATTCCCCTATTTTAATACCGACCATGCTGAATTTGAAACGACCTCGCTTTACGGTTCGCTTCTGCACGACAGGCAATGAATCTTTTTCGTTATGGCAAACCGGTTTATTATCTACATAGACCGTAACAACCGCATCATCAATCATCTTGGCTATGTCATTGAATATATCCAAAGCTATTTGTGGCGGCACATTGAAAAACTCCCGATTCTGACGAATACGCAAATCCGTCAACCGATCAATAGTCTTGTGTACATGCTTTTCAACATCGTTATATTTGACCGTCTGAATGGTTGCATAAATCTCAAAAGGCAACGGAACAGCCGTGTTGTCAAGTTCCTTGGAACGTATATCTACAGGCCGCGCACTTTTACCGATCTTGACCCAATCCTCACGAAAACTTGGATTAGTCAAGATATACACATATCCGGGTTCATTTGTCTTTACCATATCAGTATTTCTTTTAATCCCAACTGAAAGTGCGTATGATATTACGCAATCTGTCTAAAATCCTCGTCAACGCCTTTCTCGTCTTTATCAATCCGAGATGCTTCTCTTTCAATGCTTTTTGTATGATTTCCGGCTGCTCTTTTTGCAGGTAGTCATATTCTTTGAGGAAGTGATTCAATACCGATGACGATATTTCCTCTTCCTCAGCCAATGAGTTGACGGCATTTTCTCGCTCAACGGCAATATAGTGGTTCAACCGTTCTTCCAAATCGCTTGTACCGTCAGCTTTGTCTCGCTGAATCATGAAGTTTTCCTTATCGTCATCCACATTCTTTTGAATGAAACCATCGATAAGTTTGGCTTTGCTGCGCATTTCTGCGTCTTTAATCATCGTATCAATGATATTCTGACGGCGTTCTGCGTAATCGGCACTATATGGGTCAAGTTCTGCAATGAGTTCAAGGATATATGCCACATTGATAATGTCGCTATGTAGGAGTTCAAGGCAGAAATCCACATCACCGAAGTCTCCGTCATCCGGAACATCTGTATCATCATCCGGTTTGGGTGACGGTGCTGGATCAACGAGTGCAAAAGTATCATGGATATCAAGATACTTACTCCTGAAATCCATAAACTGCTGTTCCGTCATGCCGAGATCATCAGCTTCTTCGCTATAATCCTCATATATTTGAATCTCTGCGTGTTTACGGATAATATCACGAAATGCCAAAACAAACTCTTTCTTAGCCGTTTCGCTCTGCAAAAGGTCTATGCAGTTTGTGTCCGGGTATTTCTTCAGAAAATCGGATGCAAGTTCCTTGTATTCCTGTTTGATTTCTTCAAACGGAGGTCGCACTATTTCTTCCGGATTGTTGCTGTTACTGAATAATTTGATAGCAGCATCCACATTGCTCTTCAAATCACGGAAACATACAATCTTTCCGAAGCGTTTCTTTTCGTTCAGCACACGGTTCGTCCGGCTAAATGCCTGCAACAAGCCGTGGTATTCCATGTTCTTATCTACATAGAGCGTATTAAGTTTCTTGCTGTCAAAACCGGTAAGGAACATTCCGACAACAAGGCAAAGATCAAGCGGCTTCATATCGGCTCGCTTCTTTTTCATGCGCAGGTTGATGTCATCGTAATATGCACGGAAGTTCTCAGTCGTAAACGATGTGCCGAACATTTCGTTATAGTCATCCATGATGGCTTGCAGCTCATCGACTTCGCCTGCACTGTCATTCAGATAAGAACCTGTACCATTCCTGTCAGTTCATCATCCTGACTTCCATTGGCTGCATAGGTAAATACTGCACCTATACGAATCTTAGGATTCAGTTCCTTGAATATCTTGTAATAACGGATAAGCATCGGCACTGACTGCACGGCAAACAGCGCATCGAACTCTCCGTCAAATGTTGACTTATTGAAATTATTAAGGATGAATTGGGCTATTTCCGTCATGCGATTGGTACTGCCGTTCTGCACCTCCTCACTGCCATGATAGTATTCCACAAGAAAACCGAGAACATTCTCATCAGCAATGGCATCCTTAATCAGATAGCGATGCAGGCAGTTGCCGAACACCTCTTTGGTCGTATGACCATCAACTGCATTCTCTGTAAATATTGGAGTTCCGGTAAATCCGAATATCTGGGCATTATCGAAGAATTGCATAATCTTCTTATGACTCTCCCCGAAATGGCTACGATGGCACTCATCGAATATCATCACGATACGAGAATGGCGTATCGAATCTATTTGCTGCTATACCATGTCTTGCTTACGGCTGCATTGAGTTTCTGAATAGTGGTAATGATAATCTTGGAGTTGCTATGCAGACGTTTTACCAACTCGTCCGTATTGTCCGTACCGTCAACGGCTCCCGGTTCAAAGGCTTCATATTCCGACTGTGTTTGTGTATCAAGGTCATGGCGGTCGACAACGAACATTACCTTATCTACATCATCTAACTCCGAAACGAGTTGCGCAGTTTTGAATGAAGTCAAAGTCTTTCCTGCCCCTGTTGTATGCCAAATATAACCGTTATCATTGGAGTTCTGCACTCGATCCAATATCTTTTCTACTGCATAGAACTGGTATGGGCGCAACACCATCAAGCATTTATCACCTTCATGTAATACGATGTACTTTCCGATAATCTTACCGAGCGTACACTTTTCCAAGAAAAACACAGCAAACTTATCCAGTTCATTGAATGGCAGGTTTGCCGCATCCGTCCAGTTGAATGTAAATTTATATCCGCCATTGGGATTATTGGCGAAATAACGAGTGTTCACACCATTGGAGATGACAAACAACTGAATATAATCGAACAACCCATGAAAGGATGTCTTATGATAGCGTTGAATCTGATTGTATGCCTGTTTGAGTTCTACTCCCCGACGTTTCAATTCAATCTGAACTAAAGGGAGACCATTGATAAGAATCGTCACATCATAGCGACACTTCTTTCGTCCCTCCACCGTAATTTGGCTCGAAACCTGAAATTCGTTCTGACACCATTGGGTACGATTAAGAAACTCTACCCAAATGCGCTGTCCGTTAGCCGTATCAAGAGGATATAGGTCGCGAAGCTTCTTTGCTTTTTCAAAGCGAGTACCACCTTCCAGATAGATTAATATCTTCTCGAACTCTTCATCCGTAAATGAGTTACGGCCAACTTCCGCCAGTTGTTTCTTGTTGTGAATTTCCAACTGCCGCTTGAAATTGGCATAAAGATTATCTTCTTCGGTAATCTGAACATACTCGTAGTCCATTTGCCGAAGTGTGGCTATCAGTCCGGCTTCCAACGCCGCTTCGCTCTGTATTGACATATTCTTGCGCCCTGTTATGGTGTTATTACTTATCTATTCCGGCTTGCAGTATTCTGATACCTAATGCATTTTCTATCTTGCACAAGGTTTCTAATGACAGATTCTCGCGACCTTTCAACACCTTGGAGACATATTGCTGAGTGCAATTCATCTTCTCGGCCAACGCTCGTTGTGTCATACCAAGTTCCTCCATTCGGTTTGACATAGTTGCAGCGATAGCTTGCGAATGACACATCCACTTTTCGTCTTTATTCTCCTCCGTTCCTTCAACCAATCCTAAAACCGTGTCTATCTGTTTTTCAGCCATTGTATACATCAAAAAATACCTTTGCCTTACTCTGTAGGCAAAGGTAGTATAAATAATCGAGATGACACAACTTTCAGGTTGTTGATTGATTTTTTTTGAGCAAAGAATATTCCTATTTAATTGCTGTTATCCTTAAATCATATCTACGGCTACCAGCATCAAGAGCAACATCATACTCTTTCAGTCCTTTTTCAACTGCAATCAGATGTAATTCATCCTTATCCTTTGGGATTATATCTGGACCATAATAAATTGCATTCAAACATCCGACATCTGGAATTGATGCATAATTATTCTCATCCTCTAAGTTATAATACAGCATTCTCCATTCATGTTCATGTTCGTATTCTTTTTGGTCCTTATAAAGATAAGATCGATACCAATATAATTGATTGACTGATATCATGGAAGACAAAAAGTTCAACCAATTTTTATCTCCAACTTGCTTAAAATACTCGTAAGTATGAATATTTCCCTCATCCAATGTAACGTCAGGTCTTAATTCAGTATAAATCACAGGAAAGAGATTTACATCCATTCCCAATGAGTTATATTTAAAAATACATTTTCTAAGATCGTATTCTAATGCAAATCCCTTATACCCATCAGCATATCTATCCCACATATATTTTGACTGTACACTTCTGTAAACATGCTATTTTGCACTATTTCTCGGATTTCTAAAACGCGACTCTTGCTTTTTATCGCAGACCCAATGTTGTTACAAAAATCCATATATTCATCTGTCAATATTTTATCTATAATTTGTTCATCCGTATATCCACACTCTCTGTAGTAACATATTTGCGTTGCCTTTTCTGCCCTTATATCAGAGGATTTCTGGGTTATATGCGACAATGTTATGCGCAATGCATCCTTTAATGCCTTTTTTAAATCTTCGCGATTTTGTCTTGATCTATATATAAATATGAATCATACTTATCCGGAAACATTCCTGCATGGCATAATGAAATAGTTCCGGATTTTAATGATTCAATAGTATAACCTTTATCGTCTATTTTACGATATCTAAAAAGTTTTTCTGGAATATTAGGAAGTATCAATTGTAAATATTACTCCATACATCTGAAGTTGCAGCTTTATCTATATTGAACGGAATATAGGATTGCTCTATAATTTCCTGAAATTGTTTTCTAAAATCTAGCATCTTTAAGTCGTGAATTGTTATATCCTTTTATTTCATTAACTCAATAACATCTTCTGGCAACATTGCATTCCCAGCATCATCTTTCGGAGCACTCTTAAGAAACAGCACCGGAACGATGGTGTAGTTCTTGATAAATAGTAACAAATTAGCTTTACGGAGAAGTTCGCCTGTCAGTTGTTTGCCATTCTCTTGGGTTGTCCATTTGCATTCGTCAACCAGCAGATACTTTTTATCGAGCGATTCTGCCATCACATCAAATTCAACTTGTTCCGGCTTTTTGTCCTCATTGAGAAATGGGTAGCGCCTTGGTTATCGGCATTATGAAGTAACTCATACACAAAATGTGCTTTGTCTTTATAAAGATTCTGGGCGATTTCCAATGCTCCACGATACATAGGATTCTTGAAGATTGTCCAAGCCTCCCGACCTTGTTTACTGAGTACCTTGAAATATAATTCCTCCTCCTGATTCATAACTGCTCCTTGATTTTTCTGATGACGTCTTCCACCTCTTCGGTCATTATTGCACCATTTTCATGATCGCAAGTCGTGAAAAGATTTTCTCCGAGGGTATAACCTATTTCCTCGTAGAATTTTAGTTTACGCTCCCATGAAGCCTTGTATTCCGGAACGACAAGCATTCCCAGATGTTCCCAGATGATTCTATCACCCCATGGGGTTTCAAAGGAAAAGTCGGGAATGCATCGGTGGCCATTTTCTTCCAGTAGTTGCTCGTACTCAAATTCCACCCCAGCATTTACCAATTGGTTTACAATTACAACTTCTGACTTGCTACGCACAAACAGACCTTTCTTGGCTGTTCCATGAATCAGGCCCTCAACATAAGGAATATTAAGACGTTCGGCTCGAACGGAATAGTCAAATAGATTGGTATTTCGTCGCGCGAGCACTGAGGCTTGTGGTTTAGTAAATTCTCTCAACCAACCAATAGAATCTTGAACAAGCAGGACTACACGCTTCTTTGCTCTGGTAAGAGCTGTATATATCAACTCACGACTTAAAATGCGGCCGGTTTTGGGCAATACCACAAAAACCGTATCAAAATCGCTGCCCTGACTTTTATGGATTGTAATAGCGTATGCAAGCTCAATAGCAGCATCCTGGTCTTCCCCTTATCTCCCTGAAGCCGAGGTTCATGAGGTATGCCAACATACATAACATTGATATGTCCTTTATTTATAGACTTAACAAAGCCTATCTGGCCATTGGAGAGAGGATATTTTTCTTTTGATGGATAGGATTCTCGTAATATATTTTGAAGTTGAATGACTTTATCATTCTTATATATCTTCTGGGTTCCGATTTCCTGATAATCCCCTTTGCGATTGATATTATTTCCAACCCATGACTGAAGATAGGAATTCAGTTGATATGTACCCCATGCGGGATTTATTACTGGAGCAAGAATCTGAAGATTTTCGAGCGCTGCCGGATCTGACTCAAGCGATTTTAAGTCGTCAATACCTATTTTTTGCTTCAAGGATTCTGGCAGTTCGACATCGGAACAAGCGAGTTCCTTGCAAATTGCATCCCTAAGGATTTGAGGCAGATCCTTTTCATCGTTCCAGTAATAAACTGAAAGATCGCCTTTGAGATTCTTGCTTTCGATTTTCCAAAATATTTCATCGGCAAATTTCTCCGGTTTGTTTCCACTGAACCAAGAGGCCAAAGTCAAGACATCTGAATCTCCACTGGCTATTGTGCGCACAACGGTGCGGAGATAGGTAATGGCAGATTTCAGATTGGCGTCCGCGTCATCACAATTAAGATAATGGCATAAATCCGAGAAAGCCCTGCCCGGACCTATCGGAGGTAGCTGATAGGGGTCTCCGATAAGTATTATTCGGTTTATGAACTTCAGGTCAAGCGACATAATAAGCGCATGAAACGTGTCGGTAGTTAGCATCGAACATTCATCAATGATTATATTCTTAGCACGTGAGTATTTGCGCGAGTCTTCAGTTAGACGCGGTTTCATGTTTTCAAAATCGAAGGCGCCGAGACTGGCAAGAAACTGAGCTACGGTTTTGAACTCACATTTTCGGCCATATTACTGAGCCTTACTCTCGCCTTTCCAGTGGGAGCCAGCAGCAGAACGCCTTCTGCTTTTATCTTGTCAGAACAGAGAAAGGATCTCACTACGGTAGTCTTACCGGTACCTGCGCCTCCCGTGAGAACTGAAAGCGCTTTTTGTCCATCATTTCAAGAGCTTTGGCCTGCTGCTCAGTAGCCTGTTGACTGCGCTCGTTTGTAGGATCATAATTCTTGTCTGACATAGCGAGGGATAGCCAGTCCTCACCGGTAGGCTTCTTAACATCTCTCTTTGCTCTTTCTCGTAGCACTTTCCGAAGAAACTCCTCCATTTGATAATATTCCTTGAGTTGGATAGCAGTAGGGTTCTCATCAGGAACATAATCGAAGGATACTTCAAAAAACTGGCGATGTGTGAGAAGTATGTTTTTCGGGAGGCGAGCTTTGTCTTCTTCCGTCATTATGTCGCGCAGATAGTCCTCCATCTCTTTTATTGACACAAGGGTATCACCATCTGTTAGAACGGAATAAAGCCTTTCAACGACTAATGATCTAAGGCGTCGAGTATCCAAAATGGACTCCGCTGCGAACGGAGGCACTGGAACATTATCACCCTGAATTGTTGGGTCGGGGAAGGCTCCAAGATCAATTGTACGCGTTGAAACTTTCTCTATAAAATTCCGAGCGCACCATTCGCTGATGAGGTATGGATTGCTTAGTATATCAGACTCTACATCATCTATAAAATGCTCAATAACATCGGATTCAAGTTCAAATCTGGATAAAGTGATAAGACGCTCACGTACATTACTTGTTTGGCCCTCCCAACTTATTCGATACGTAGGAAGAGACGAGTTGTAAACAGCACTATCAACTTTGATTTCCTTATTTAGCAACTTTTCAAAATGCCCCCAGGGATTGTCTTTCGGTCCACATCCTTTTTTTCGCAGGTCGCTTTCAATCAGATTGCCATAATCTATTCCCAGCGCTTTAAGTGCTGAAGCGAATGAAGGGAAGGGAGTGATTTGTTTCTTGACATGCTCAATACGGGCATCAATCCACCTGAGTTGACATTGCCATCCCTCGATTGAGCCAGCCAAGCCATGTCGAATTACTGCCTCCAACGAACGCCGAGCAGCTTCAAGAATCAATAGCATTGAATGATTGCTTATAAAATCACAACCATATGATAGTTCATCAAATATCTTTCCGCTACTGTCAAATTTATCCAGCGATAATTTGATCTCATCAAGAGCCTGTATCTTTGACAGACCCTTCCCTTGGAATATATTCTCATCCAACTCCAGATATTCTTTATAGGGGAGAATGAAGCCGCGAGATTCTTTCAGGTCTGGGCGAATGGAATGAGAGAACATTATCTCCCATAAGGGATATGTATAATCGGCAGTTGTTTCGTAGTCTTGAACACCACAATTTTTTACTATATCCCCCATTCCCACAATCATTCGTAAACCTTCATCGTCAATCGGATTGCCTTTCTTACAATAAAAGACGCATATCGATTCCTCGGTTATCTCTGAGCTGAACCATTTAAGCACATCATACAATCGCTCAGGATTATAAACCCAAGCCGAACCGAAAGGTGCACTTTCGGCAGGGCGAAATTCAGGATGCTCCTTGCTAAGGTCTTTCTGTGCATCCATATTCAAGTAACGGAATGGTATTCCAAGAGCTGAATAAGCTGGTATCATTACTTTTGTAGGTAATAACTTAGAATGTGGATTGTCTGAATTCCAAGCATATATGTGAATAAATTCACGCTCATAAGCCTTGTAATTCATGAATCCCCCATTCTCTCCAGCACAAGCAGGACGTTCTTTTGTAGTTAATTTAGACCAGTCGATTCCACACGACAACTGCTCACAATCTACTTTTGAGTTGACAATATTAGGTAGTTGTTTACAGAATGTATTACAACGAGGATTTGCACATACATGCGAATTCCAACCATTGTCGTGCCAAGGTACTCGAACAGATATATGTTTCATTTTTTAATCTTTTACCCTGTCTAAAAAACCTGCAATTTTTGCGGGTTTT
>ENA-OQCS01000879-OQCS01000879.1-human-gut-metagenome-genome-assembly--contig:-NODE-879-length-16391-cov-14.885207_pt1 | contig 16391 bp, 21 predicted proteins | sample MGYA00242757_ERZ504575 | MGnify/ENA primary metagenome ERZ504575 (study PRJEB26092, sample SAMD00036297) | human gut metagenome | host: Homo sapiens | study: EMG produced TPA metagenomics assembly of...
AACACATGGAGCTGACTGTTACTAATCGGGTGAGGGCTTGACCAAGAAACGCAGGTTAAGAATTGATTCAAAGAGTTTGATTAACGATCAACAAGCATGTATGTAGTTTTTAAGGTACAAACCTTAAATGGCCCAGTGGCTCAGTTGGTTAGAGCGCCGCCCTGTCACGGCGGAGGTCGAGAGTTCGAGTCTCTTCTGGGTCGTTACAGCTTAGCTGTAATGAATTAAATATGGGATCTTAGCTCAGCTGGGAGAGCATCTGCCTTACAAGCAGAGGGTCATAGGTTCGAGCCCTATAGGTCCCATAGATTATGGATGGATTCCCGAGTGGCCAAAGGGGGCAGACTGTAAATCTGTTGGCACCGCCTTCGAAGGTTCGAATCCTTCTCCATCCACTTAAATGCCGATGTGGCTCAATTGGCAGAGCAGCTGATTTGTAATCAGCAGGTTATCGGTTCGAGTCCGATCATCGGCTTTTAACATTTAATAACGCGGGGTGGAGCAGTCTGGAAGCTCGTCGGGCTCATAACCCGAAGGTCATAGGTTCAAATCCTGTCCCCGCTACTTATGCCCAGATAGCTCAGTTGGTAGAGCAGAGGACTGAAAATCCTCGTGTCGCTGGTTCGATTCCGGCTCTGGGCATGTTTTAATGTAAAACATACGAACGGCTGGTTAGAAAAAGCCTGGGCATGTTTTAATGTAAATATGGGGTATTAGCTCAGTCGGTAGAGCACTTGACTTTTAATCAAGTTGTCCGGGGTTCGAATCCCCGATGCCTCACTTTTTAAGTGGATCAGATAAATTCCCATTTATTGCTCAAGGCAGTAGGTGGGAATTTTGTTTTATATCTGTGCGAGTATAGTATAAAGGAAGACGTTACGTTGTGATTCAGCGTAACCGTCTTTTTTATATCATAGAAAATTACTTACTGACGAACGAATCAGCAGAGCCATCGAGTAGGATTTCAATGGTAGAAGTATGTCAATGCGATAAAAAAATATTATGGACATTTTCGACAAAAAATGTTCACTTTGCGACAAATTTGACAAAGTTCAAGAGATAAAAATGTTATATAATTAGAGCATAGCTGTACAGTATTAAGACTTTATCATAAGAATGAGCAGGAAATCTGTTATGATCAGGATTACCAGGAAGACAATACAGATGGTCATAGAATAGATATTCTGGATCTGGTTTGGATTCTGCGGATCACATTTAATCTGAACATGCTTTCCGGGGGCTTTGCCGAGGCGTAAAAACTCGATTCGGTCAGCTGTGTAGTTTTGTTCCTTATAGGTGTAAGAGTACTTCACATAGTTATGATAATTGGAACTATGAGGCTTGTTAGGATTATTTGAGCGGTTGACAGATGATATAACAGCATCTACAGGTACGTAATCATGATATTTTATGGCGGAACAGATAGTTATTGCCAGAAAAAAAACAGTTCCGATTACGCAGCAGCCCAGAATAACCGGTAAAATTTGGCGTGCTTTTGGATTTACGGTGACACTCATGATTTTTCTCCTTTCTTGGTTGATAGTCTGATAATTTACGGGGAATTAATTATAAATGATTTCGAATGATCTCGAAAATTTATAATTGGTGAACATTATAGCATAGTACAGCAGAAGGGAAAAGTGCTTATGAAGAGAAAAAGTGCATCAAAAAAATTGCTGCCGCTGATGCTGATCCTGATGTTGATCTTAGGAATCAGCATGCCAGCAAATGCAGCTGTAAATCCCAGACTGAACAGTACAAAAAAGGTTTTGTACGTGGGAAAAACATCTCAGTTAAAGGTTGTAAATTGGAAGAAAGCCGTGAAATGGTCTTCTTCCAATAATAAGTTGTAAAGGTTTCGTCAAAGGGAAAGATAACGGCTGTGAAGACCGGAACCGCAACAGTAAAGGCCAGAATTGCCAAAAAGACATTAACCTGTAAGGTTACAGTAAAAAGCCCGGGAATGTCAGTGAAAAAAGCCGTATTGTATGTAAAGGGAAAAAGTCTGCAGTTAAAAGTAAACGGTGTTTCGGGAAAGACGGTATGGAGTTCTGCCAATAAAAAAATCGTTAAAGTCAGCTCTAAGGGAAAAATAACAGCAGTAAAAACTGGAACAACAGTGGTTAAGGCTAAAATAGGAAAAAAAGTGTATACCTGTAAGGTTACGGTAAAAAATCCTTATCTGTCTGCAAAGAGCTTAAAATTTGTATGGGGAACAGCGAATACGTCCAGGAAGCTTTCGATAAAGGGTGATGTGATCAAAGCTGCCTCAAGTTCAAATACAAAGGTTGCCAAGGTAAAAAAAGATGGTACGGTTTCTGTAACAGGAACAGGAAAATGTACAGTAACCTTTAAAGATTCCAAGAAGAGAACATATCGATGTAAGATAACAGTTGTGAAACCAACACTGAAAAATCAAAAAGCTACGCTGGAAGAAGGGGAAAGTATCCAGCTTGGTTTTAAGGAAAAGGGTGTTAAAGTAAGCTGGTCATCTGCTGATCAGAAAATTGCAACAGTAACAAAAACAGGTGTTGTCCAGGCAGTCGGAGAGGGAAATACATCGATTGTTGCCAAAGTAAAAGGAATAAAAATCTTTGCAAGGATTTTTGTTACGAAAAAATACGTGCAGGATTCCGGACATGAATACACCAGAGGTGAATGGGTAAAACTTCTTCTGGATAAAGTTGGCTGCAAGTATGAAGAGCAGTTTGACAGCAAAAATTATTATTATGCTGATACCAGAGAAAATGAAAATGGAATCGCAGCAGAAATTGCAAAAACTATGGGAATCATACCCGATGAAACCGATGAGCAGGATGTTCCATATTTTTATCCTGACGAATATGCAACAAGAGAGTTTGCCGCATATACAGCAGTAATGCTTATGGGATATGAAACTACGGATGAAGAACCGACATGTGCAGATGCGGCTCAGATCAGGTATAAAAATGTTGTAGCTATTGCACTGAAAAAGAATATGCTGTCTCTGAATGGAGATACCTTTGAACCGGAGAAGGCAATTAACGGAAATGATGCAGCTCAGATCTTAAAAGCTATCGACCAGATCACTGAGGACTCAGTAATCGATGAGAATTATGACAGCAAGGTTACCTATGCAACAAATGTAGTTGAAGTCAAAGATACTTCCAAAAATATATACAATGTTGTCCAGAACAGTGACGGAACTTATACGATCACAGTAAAAGATGGAAATGCTTATAAAAATCTGGAAACCGGAAAGGTTGTACTGTTTTCTGCAAAGGAAATGGGAACAGATACAGATATTGCATTAAAAGTCCAGAATATCACAAAGGACGGACAGGGACGTCTGATCATTAAGGCCGGCAAACCGGATGATATTTCAGAGGTTTACAAATCAATTGATTTTGAAGGTGCAGGAATTGCAGATCCGGAAAATATGCAGGTAACTGCAGAGGGCGTTCAATATGAGTATATTCCGGAAAATTCAAGTGAGGTGCCGGCAGGAGGACTTACTCTCGGCGGAAGTATTCCGGTTCCAGGTAAATTGAAATTTGATCTTAATCATAAATTTAATGATAAGGTGAAGCTGTCCGGTTCTGTTGCTGTTACGATTCCGGATGTAAGCTGTAAGCTGGATGCCGGATTTAGCTGGGGAAAGATAGAGGTAAAGCATTTTATTGCGTCAGTTACAGGAAAAGCTGATTTCGAAGGCGGACTTTATATAAGTGGCGTGAATTCAGAGCAGCAGATCAAACATGCAAGTGGAACTATGGAAACAGTCAGCGATGTACTTGAACTGGGACGAGTTCCTATAAAGCTTGGTACAACTGGTCTTTCTGCAGATCTGGTGGTTTCTCTGTTTTATGATGTGTCCGGGCAGTTTGTTGTGAAATATTCCGTTGAAGCAACTGGCGGATATGAATTCAAAGATGGAAATGGAAGATTTATCCATGATTTCAGTCAGACTTTGACACCGGTCACAATAGAAGGATCTGCGAAATGCGGTCTTCAGTTTGGATTAAATCTGACTGCATTGGAGACATGGGATCTGGCGGGAATTGATATTAAGGTAGGACCTGCGGCAAAGGCAAGCGTATCCTATACAGTTCGTGATGCCGGAAATGTGCTTTGTTCTGATGTAAGAACCTATATTTACGCAGCGGGTGAGTTGAATCCGGATACGGTGGTCGGAAAGTTCCTGAAAACGGTATGGCATTATACGTTGTCCAAGGATTTTCTGTCTGATGATGACGATAATCCACTAAAATTGAAGGTTCATTTTGAAAATGGAACACTGGTGGATAAATGTACAGTCGGAGCCGGAAGCATTGAGGGAAGCGTTTTGGATTCAAACAGCAAAGCTCCTGTAAAAAATGCCAGCGTGGAAGCATATTCCGGAACAGTCAAGGTTGAAAAAACTTTCACGAAAGAAGATGGAACTTATTCATTTAATGATCTTGATGAAGGAATCTACAAAATTGTTGTCACAGCAACCGGTTACCAGAAATATGAAAGCAGTTCCATGGGAGTATCAGCGAACCAGATCACATACGCAGAATCTTTCCTGATGGTATCCAGAGCAGAAGCCGGAGATGGTGAGCTGAGTGGAAGATTTATTCATTCCATGACCGGTGGAAATATAGAAAATGTAACTTATGAATTACGTAAGGGCTGGGATAATGTGATCGGAGAGACTGTGAAAGAAGGCGTATCAGCAGATGGAACCTATACGTTGACCGTGCCAGCCGGAAACTATACGCTGAATGCAAGCAATGAAGATTTTGTTTCTGCCCATATCAATGTTGTAGTTCAGGCAAATGCATGCAGTGAACGTGATGTAACAATGTCACCGACCAATATCAGTGCAGGAGATGAGGGACTTCTTCAGATCGTGCTTACATGGGGAGAAACTCCGCGAGACCTGGATTCTCATCTGCTGGGACCTGCTGATGAAAACGGAGATGACTACTTCCATGTATACTACAGGGATAAAAATGCATATTCAGAGGATGGAGATGTAATAGCAAATCTGGATCTGGATGATACAAGCAGCTATGGACCGGAAACAACAACCATATACAAAGGCTTCACCGGAAGAAAATATAGCTTTTATGTATACGATTATACAAACGGTGAAGATGATGCGAGTACAGAATTATCTGCTTCGTCAGCCAAAGTAACCGTTTACCGGGGTGGAAAACAGATCTACCAGGCAAATGTACCGGTTAACAGGGAAGGATACCTGTGGCATGTATTTGACTATGATGTGCAGTCAAACAAGCTTATGCCAGTCAATACCTTTGTATATGATTATGAAGTGCCGGAAGCAAATGCAATGGAAGATAATTCAGGCATTATTTCAGAAACAGAAGCCCTTGAGATCATCCGAAACAGTGAAAAGAAAGCTGAAGAAGAGAGCAGCGAGGAACTCAATATGAGTTCTGAAGAAGGAAAGACGGACGATAATACTGAGGAAGAGATATTTGATGATTCCAGTGAAGAGCCGGAGATATCAGAAAGTGGTGATACGGCTGAAGTAATTGAGTTTCCGAAGGACTCTGAAACGGAAGAAGAAAATGACGGAACAGAAATAACAGAAGAGGATAGTGAGAGTGCGGAGGAGCTGCCGGTGGAAGATATTTATGAGGGATCAGAGGAGTTAGGTCTGGCAGGATAAAAATGTACTGTGATCGAACAGATCTCGCTGTTTGTGGCAGTACGCATATTCGGGCCCCATATGCCGGCACCGGAGGTAACGATGTTGTGCATAGTCCCCTTTTTCAGGTAGCCGCAGGAATTTTCCCAGACCAGGCCGGTGATGATGTTCAGAGGGAACAGCTGGCCGTCATGAGTATGGCCGCAGAGATCAAGGTCTGCGCCTGCGGATGCCACTTCATCCAGCTGACCGGGCTGATGATCCATAAAAATAATCGGGAGTGTTTTGTCAAGGCAGGCTGTAAGCTGGTCAGGATCCTTACGGGTGTCGGACATTTTTCGGCAGCGTGAAGGATCCTTACGGCCTGTCAGATAAAATCGTTTATCTATGAGACGGTTTCGTCATCGAGAAGCCGGATGTTGGCAGATTCCAGAAAATTCCGCATTCTGGGATCATCATAATCTTTTTTTGCATTGCGGAAGGTAAAACCGGCCAGAATCGGTTCGCTGAGATCATGGTTGCCCCAACAGGCATAAACGCCGTATCTGGATTTCAGCGAACGGAGAATGGCCGCTGTTTTTTTCGGGTTTTGATCCCTTCATATTCGTTATCAAAAATATCGCCGGCAATACAGATCAGATCCGGATCTTCGGCGTTGATCTTTTTTACAAGAAGCCCGGCATGTTTTTCTCCGATACTGTAACCGAAATGAATGTCTGCGAGCAGGACGATCTTCAGGGAGTCCATTCCCTTCACCTGCTTGTCTATTTTCACATCATAAGTTTTTGTCTTAATATTCCACTGATTAAAAATCCCATAGAGACTGACACCAATGATCAGAAGGGTGCAGACAGCGCCTGTGACTACGAAGCTTTCCTGGAATACATCCAGGCCGGATGAAGCGTATGCTTCAGGATCAGTCTGCAGAGATCTGTAGTTACGATTACGATCAGGATGTAAAGAAATGTTCCCTGAAAATAATTTGCCGTATTTTTCAGGAAGCGATGGAGCGCAGGTGGCTTCCGGATGAAAAAACAGGTCAGAAGAGAAGTGGACAAAAAAATATAAACACCTGCAAAGCATGCCCGGAACGCAAAGGTCTGGAAAAAATGAGTGCAGGCACCCATCCACAAAATCATCCAGCGGACGATATAAATATTAATGAGAATATATAATGGTGCGAGAAAGATGGCAAGCATGGTGTGTGATACCTCCATTCGTGGCAAGCAATAAGCGGTGAGCAGGACTGATCGCTGCAGATACTTTTTGGATTGATACATAGCATTTCCATAAATTACTGCAGCATGTTCGGAATAACTTTTTTGATGCATTGATTCATGGAACCGCTATAGTATACAGCAAATAATAATTTTTGGCAAAAGAACATATATTAGGAAAAAGAACGCTTATGGTGTTTTTATGAAAAAATATGCGCTTCTTCGATATTGTCTGGTGTTTTTAGCAATTGTTCTTCCTTATTTTTCGGCGGCAACCATTAATGGACCGGAGAGGGTCCTGGCAGAGAGGGTGCCGGATATGGAAGAATATCTCCCGGTCATTGTTTTTTCGCAGATTTCCCCGGATATGAAAAAAGAAACCATAAAGGCGCAGACTGTGATCGCACGGTCGAATATTCAAAGGTGGCTGGGCGAGGGGAAAAATCTGGCAGAGATCCTGAGGAAAAACGGAAGTACAGAGGAAGTCTGGAGATATTTTTTGCAGAAAAAGGCAGATCTATGAGCAGGCAGCAAAAGAGACGGATGGACAGGTACTTACATATGAAGGAAAAGTGAGGCTGACTCCCTGGCATAAGAGAAGCGCAGGGAAAACCCGCAGCGGGGAAGAAGTTTTTCATGATGAGGCGTATACATATCTGAAATCGGCAGATAGCAGTGAGGACAAAAAATCTCCGGATCATATAAAAATCGTGGAAATTCCTGCGGGGCAGCTTTCCGGGGAGCTGAAGATCAAAAAACGGGACAGTGCCGGTTATGTGACAGAGCTTACGATTGGGGAAACACTTCTGGAGGGAGAAAGCTTTGCAGCGGGAATGGGACTGGAATCCGCGAATTTCAGTTTGAAGAAAAAGGATGATATTTATTATCTGCGAGTGCGTGGCAGCGGTCATGGTGTGGGATTTTCCCAGTTTGGTGGAAATGAGATGGCAAAAAACGGAAGCAGTGCGGAGGAGATCCTGAAAAAATATTTTCCGGAGATGGAGCTGAAAGCTGAGGATTAAAGAAAGTCAGGCATCCGAAGCAACGTCTGATAAAAAAATATTCAAAAAATGAATAGACAGCCATATTCTGGACACTCTATAGATATAGAAATGGTGACCGAAACGGCAGCTTTACTGCTTTTTCTGTTACTGAAAATGAACATATCAGACAGAGGTGGAAAGAATATGAAAAGTAAAATCGTGAGAGGTATTATCAACGGAGGTGTTCTGGCAGCAGTGGCGGCACTTGGGATTACTGTTTATCAGCTTGGAACAAAGCCCATCGCAGAAAATCCCCAGGAGGAAAATTCTGTACAGGTAGAAGAAACCGGGCTGGAAGAGGAGCTTTCGGACGGGGAAAACGCAGAGGATGCGGCAGCTGCCGGAGATGGCTGGCAGGATGCAGCACAGGATGAGATCTCTGATGGAGAAACCGGAGATGAAGCAGGTCTGTCAGGAGCTTCAGAAGCCGGAGCAGATGGAGTGACAGGAAGCATCCGTGAGACTGCAGGAAGTGGTACAGCCGAAAATGCAGCGGCAGATGCAGATAATGGAAGTGGTACGGATGATAGGAGCGTGTCTGCGGCGGCAGGTGCAGATAGAAGCCGCACAGATGGCACTGGAAATACAGCAGATAATGCCGGAAATACATCGGCAGAGGGAGCAGTGAATAACGGAGCTGGAGCTTCCACAGATACCGCAGAGACCTCAGCTGTCGGAATTGCGGCACAGGCTTTGGATTTTACGGAGGATTCCATTATGGAATGGCCGGTCAGAGGAACGGTTCTTGTGGATTACAATATGGATGAAACCGTATATTATCCGACTTTGGATCAGTATCGTGTAAGCTCTGCCATTGCTTTGCAGGCAGTGGAGGATGCGCCGGTGTATGCGGCGGCTGATGGTCAGGTGCTTTCTGTTGTACAGGATGCCTGCACGGGAACGACTGTCACTATGGAGTTGGGAAATGGTTATCAGGCAGTATACGGGCAGCTGAAGGACCTTACTGTGGCAGAAGGTGACACAGTAAAGGAGGGTGAAGTGATCGGAAATATCAGTGCACCTACCAAATATTATTCTGTAGAAGGCCCGAATCTTTATTTTGCAATGAAAAAGGATGGCGTGCCGGTAGATCCGTTTGAATATCTGGAATGACAGGGAAAACCGAAAAACAGATATGCCGGGGAGATTTTTGGAAACAGAGTATGGAGATACGGGATGGGAGGTATATGCATCCCGTATCCTCTGCGTTGTGAAGCGTATTAGTGAGAACGGAGTGAGCAGTAATAAAAATTTCCATTTACATAGGAAAAGAATCTTTTTTACAGGAAAGAAACCGTGTATAATCTATATTATAAATATGCATACAAGGACAGATATAACAGGACAAAAGAAGAGGTACATAAGTTATGAACATTAATGAAATAGCCAGGCTTGCCGGAGTTTCCAGAGCTACGGTATCCAGATATTTGAATAATGGATATGTCAGCAGTGAAAAAAAGGAAGTCATCCGCAGGGTAATCCAGGAGACAGGATATCAGCCATCCTCCAGGCACAGACACTGCGGACCAAAAAACCAGTCTCATCGGTGTCATCCTTCCAAAGATCAATTCAGATACCATAAGCCGTGAGGTGACAGGGATCAGTGATATTCTTACACGGAGAGGATATCAGCTTATTCTGGCCAATACCAATAATGATGTGGAAGAAGAGCTGAAATACCTTTCTCTGTTTAAAGAACGTCAGGTGGACGGAGTGGTTTTTATTGCTACCATGTTTACCAGAAAGCATAAACAGATGCTGAAGGATTATAAGGTACCGATCGTGATCCTGGGACAGCATCTGGACGGATATCCATGTATTTATCAGGATGATCATAAAGCAGCTTTTCAGGTCACGGAGAAGCTGGCGGAGAAGGGGAAAAAGTTTGCCTATATCGGCGTTACAGATAAGGACGAGGCAGTTGGTGCCTGCAGGAAAAAGGGTTTTATGGATGCTATCCATAAAGCTAAGCTGGAGGTCGTGCCGGAGAGGATGAAGATCGGAAGCTTTACCATGGATTCTGGGTATGAGATGGCGAAGGAGCTTTTTGAGGAGGAGCCTTCCATAGATTCTCTTGTGTGTGCTACGGATACTATGGCGGTGGGAGCCATGACTTATTTGAAGGAGATCGGGCTTCGCATTCCCGAGGATGTTCAGATTGCAGGGATCGGGGATGGAGTTCCGGGTAAGATCGTGGAACCGAAGCTGACAACGGTACATTTTTATTATAAGACCAGCGGAATGGAGGCAGCAGCCATGCTGGCTGATCTTATTGAGAACGATACCGGGATCAGCAAGGAAATAAAAATGGGATGTGAGCTTGTGGAACGGGAATCTCACAGGTAACAGAGAATATCCTCGCAGACAGAGGAAGAAATTATAAGTTATTGTGGAACAGGAGCAGATCTTTTGGGAGAAAAAGACCTGCTTCTTTTTGCGTGGTGCTGTGTTATGGCTGAGCAAACACAGAAAAATGCCAGATTTTTTCTGCGATGTCCTGACTGGTTTGTCTGTCTTGCATCTGTTCTTATGGAATATGTACAATTTTGACCGAAGAAATTTGTGAGATGTTGCGGATTTACAAATAATAATGCAGTAGTTATAATACAAGTAAGATATGAGAACGATTCCACATAAGAGCGCAAGCAACAACATAAAACAAACCATTGAAAAGTGCTAAAATCATCAAAAAACTTAAAAAAATGGAAAGATTACCGTTCCTTGTATGAATAGATATATGAAATCAATCTCATAAATAAATGAAAAACAATGGATCAGAGATAATAAATCCCGGGAAGCTGAAGAAAGAACAGACAGATCTGATCCGAAGAAAGGGAAAGCAGAAAGAGATGACTGTCCGGGAACAGTAGCAGAAAAGGAGGAAGGACATGGATTACAGAAAGACAGCACAGGAAATCTATGATCATGTAGGAAAGAAAGAAAACATCATTTCCGCGGCGCACTGTGCAACAAGGCTTCGTCTGGTCATTGCGGATAATGACAAGGCGGATAAGGAATATGTAGAGAACATCGACGGTGTGAAGGGCGTGTTTTTCGCACAGGGACAGATGCAGATCATCCTGGGAACAGGAGTTGTAAACAAGGTTTATGATGAATTTATCCAGATCGCCGGAATATCAGAGAGTAGTAAGGATGAGCTTAAGAAGGTGGCAGCATCCAAGCTAATCCGATACAGAGACTGATCAAGACACTGGGAGATATTTTTGTCCCGATCATCCCAGCTATCGTAGCCAGCGGATTTTTGATGGGAATCATGGAAGCCCTGAACTTCATGGTAAACAACGGCTTCCTGAATATTAACACCAATGGTTCCATTTATGTATTTGCACAGCTTTTCAGTAACACAGCGTATACATTTCTGCCGATCCTTATCGCTTACAGTGGTGCGAAGGTATTCGGTGCCAACCCTTATCTGGGTGCGGTTATCGGTATGATCATGATCCATCCAAATCTGCAGAATGCCTGGACTGTTGCAACAGAGGGTGTGCAGGCAACACAGAAGGTATGGTTTGGACTTTACTCCATTGACATGGTGGGATATCAGGGACATGTGATCCCGGTTATCATTGCAGTCTGGGTACTGGCACAGATTGAGAAGAGACTTCATAAAGTCGTACCTGCAATGTTCGATCTTTTTGTAACACCGCTTGTCAGCGTTTTTGTAACCGGCTATCTTACACTTTCCATTATCGGACCGATCTTCGTAGCTGTTGAGAACGGACTTCTGGATGGGATCCAGTGGCTGATCGCACTGCCATTTGGAATCGGAAGCTTTATCATGGGTGCCTTTTATGCACCGACTGTTGTTGCCGGTGTTCATCACATGTACACTATCATTGACCTTGGACAGCTGGCCAATTCGGCGTTACCTATTGGCTGCCACTTGCATCTGCAGCTAACATTGCACAGGGTGGTGCAGCTCTTGCTGTAGGCCTGAAATCCAGAAATCAGAAGATCAAATCCATGGCTGTTCCTTCTGCCTTAAGCGCATGCATGGGAATCACAGAGCCGGCAATCTTCGGTGTAAACATCCGCTTCGGAAAGCCGTTTATCATGGGCTGCCTGGGTGGTGCATGCGGAGCACTTTTTGCCTCCATTAGCAGTCTTGGTGCCACAGGAACAGGTGTTACCGGTATCTTCGGAATCCTGCTGTGCCTGAATAATCCAGTTGGTTATATCCTGATGTTTGCCATCGCATTTGGTGTGGCTTTTGTGCTTACCTGGATGTTCGGATATAAGGATGAAGTACAGGAAACAACTGAAAAAAATATTGAAGCAGAGAAAAAATCAGATGCTCCGGCAGAAATTGCCCAGGAGAAAACTTCAGAGACAGGTGCACAGACCCTCTACAGCCCGCTTGAGGGAACTGCGATTCCGCTTTCAGAAGTAAAGGATGCAACCTTTGCATCTGAAGTCCTTGGAAGGGGCATGGCAGTGATTCCGTCCAAAGGTGAAGTAAAAGCACCTGTGACGCTACGGTTTCTACAATTTTTGACACAAAGCATGCCATCGGGCTTGCGACAGAAAGTGGTCTGGAGCTGCTGATCCATATCGGCGTTGACACCGTTGAACTTGGCGGTAAATTCTACACCGCTCATGTAAAGGACGGTGACGTGGTCAAAAAAGGCCAGACACTGATCACCTTTGATATGGATGCTATTAAGGCAGCCGGCTATGATGTGACCACACCGCTGATCGTAACCAATACCGATGATTATGAAGAAGTAAAAATGCTTGCAGAAGGAACAGTAAATAATGGTTCTGAAGTACTGGAGGTAAAATAAAATGAGTTCTCTGACCAAGGTACTTGCAGAGGAAGTGCGAAAAATCGAGGAAACGGCAGCAGTTGATAGGACGATGCAGACAAACCGTCTGACCCATCATCTGATGCGCCTGTGGGATGGCTCAATGACCCGAACGGATTATGCTGGTACAAGGGAAGATATCATGTGTTTTTCCAGTATTCTCCGTTTGAGGCCAACGGTGGACTGAAATTCTGGGGACATTACTCCAGTGAAGATATGATCAGCTGGAGATATGAAGGGGTTCCGCTTCTGCCGGACAGCATTTATGACTGTCATGGTGTTTACTCAGGCTCTGCCATTGCGGAGAAAGATAAGCTTCATCTTTTCTACACAGGAAACATCAAGATGGATGGAGATTATGATTATATCAATAACGGAAGGCAGTCCAGCACTCTTCATGTGGAGAGTGCGGACGGCTTCATTTCGGAACAAAGGAGGTTGCAGTTTCCTGCGAGGATTATCCGGAGAATTACACCTGTCACATCCGTGACCCGAAGGTCTGGAAGGAGGGGGAAGAGTACCGGATGATCCTTGGCGGCCGTCAGAAAAGCGACCATGGCGCCGTACTTTTTACAGATCCGAAGATCTGAAGAACTGGAAATTTGACGGTGAGCTTACTACAGAAAAGGCATTCGGATACATGTGGGAGTGCCCGGATTTTTTCACTCTTGAGGGACAGGAGGTGCTTTCTGTATCTCCCCAGGGACTGACCAGAGAAGAGTTCCGTTTTCAGAACATCTATCAGTCCGGATACTTTATCCTGAAGGATGGAAAGCCGGAGGAAAAAGCTTTCCGGGAATGGGACCACGGCTTTGATTTCTATGCACCCCAGACATTCCAGGATGGAAAGGGCAGACGGATCCTGATCGGCTGGATGGGAATGCCGGATGCAGATGAGGAGTATGTGAATCCTACAGCAGAGAGCGAAGGCTGGCAGCATTGCCTGACTGTTCCAAGGGAAGTTACGTATAAAAACGGAATGCTTTATCAGTATCCGGTGGAAGAACTGAACGGGCTGAGAAAGGCTGGCGTTTCTGCCAGCGGTTCCAGCGCGGAGATTCCGGTGAATGGACCGTTTGATCTGGATGTTCAGGTAAAAGGTGAGCAGGGTAAAGTAAGCCTTGGGGAAAATCTCTTCCTGGAATATCAGGACGGAGATGTGATCTTAACTCTCTCCGAGAAGGCCGGTGCCGGACGAAAGGTACGTAAGGCGCATGTTCCGTCCGGTGTGATCGAAAGCATCAGAGTTCTTGCGGATACTACAGCTGTGGAGATTTATGTGAATGGCGGAGAGGTTGTTTTTGCTACCAGATATTATCCGGAAACGCAGGAGCAGGCTGTGAAGTTGGAGGCTGTGGAGTGTGATGGGAAGATTTATGTGCTGAAGAATTATGTGATGGAGTAGGCAGAGCTTATTGATCGTGAAATACAGCAAGATCAGAATATGAATACCTATAGAGCAGCTATGCAGTGAATTCCATATTCACAGAAATAAGAAATGACCGTATAATAAAGCAGGTGGGAAAATCCGCAGCCGGAATCCCGACCTGCTTTTATTTTTTTGATGTAAGTGAAATACATGAATTGTGCCGGCTGCTTGAGGATAGAAGGACGGCTGCTGAAGAAATGCTGGTGGCTGTCTTTACATAGAAAGAATGCGGCCGACTGGATGTTTGTTTTACAGGAGAGGAAATATCACGGAAGACAGATCACACTGTCCAGAAAAGTGTTCAGATATTTGTTTTACAGGAAGGCAAATATCAGGGTTGATGTTACTGAAGATGTACTGGCATTTGGCATTGTATTGCATAAATTTTTTACAGAAGAGGAGACTGCTATGAACTATACATACATCGTGCAGTGTGCGGACGGCACGCTCTACACCGGCTGGACAAACTGCCTTGCCAGGCGGATGAAAGCGCACAATGAAGGCAAGTCAGGTGCCAAATATACCCGGGCCAAGCGGCCGGTGAAGCTGGTGTATTATGAGGGCTTTGCCACAAGGGAAGAGGCCATGAGCCGGGAGTACCGGATTAAGCAGCTGACCAGGGAGAAGAAGCTGGAGCTGATGAGGTTTTGAATTTTGATAAACATTTTGATATTTCAAAAGGCTTCAAATGTGTGGAGCATTATGCAGCGGAACTGAAAGATAAGGATATGTATGTTCTGCTGAATCTTATCAGTATCTCAGCATAACAACTGAATCAAAGGTATCCCCATTGTCGATCCACTGACAGCTGCCATCATTTTTTTCACAGATATCTTCAATTATGGACAGGCCGAATCCATGGTTGAGGATATCTTTTTTTGATGTTTTGTGGTTGAATGGTCGTGCCGGATCTTTGCTGTTTTGCATGTGGACAGTAAGAAAACCGGCGGACATTTTTGATGTTACAGAGATAAACGGTGCTTCAGAACCGGAAGCGTTGCAGCTTTCTATTCCATTATCCAGCAGGTTGAAAAATATACTGCTCAGTTCCGAAGAGGGAATATTGGATTTCTCCGGAAGAAGAACCTCGTAGGTAACTTTGATATTTTTCTGCATGGCAAGAAATCTTTTGTCCGCAAGGATGGCGTTGATCAGGCTGTCCTGGCAGATGGGATGGAAACGTTCTCTCTGAAAATCATCGGTGATGGCTGGCAGGTAGTCCTGGATCTTATCATATTCGTTGGTTTTCAGGTAATTCTGAAGTGTCTGTAGTTTCTGAATGGTAGTCTGCTGAAATGCAAGAGTCTCTTGTTTTCTGGAAACAAACAGCTGTTCCTGTTCTTTCTGTAACTGTTCTTGTTTTTGAAGAGCCTGAAATTTTTCTTCTTCCTGAGCATTTTTAAGCGATCGTCTGGCAAGAAGGTAGATCCTGCGGTAAGTGAGGACCAGAAAAAAGAGAAGCATTATCTGGCAGAACAGAACATATTCCTGCAGCAGAGCTTCCAGGAAAAAAGATGCTTGAACACAGAAAAGTTCTATAAAAAGAATAACAAAGTCTCGTTTCATAAAGTCCTCTTTTCCGGCGGAAGTTCTGAAAGAATCGTTTCCAGATATGCATCTGCCTCATGATATTTTTTTGCGCGGATCAGATAATTCAGTGAAAAAAGATGGTTTTCCATATCGTGATTCCATTTTCGCACAGATCGATATTCCTGTTCCATTTCGGTTGTATATTCCAGCTGTTTCTGAAGAAAGCTCATCTGCTGAACCAACAGTTCGTGTTTTTTTTCTCTGACAGAAATGTTGTGAAAAGCCCTGGCTATGATCAGACAGCAGAGAAGATTGAGAAACCAGTACAATACGATCAGCCATTTTAACAAATGTAGCAAGAATTCTCCCACCTCTTCAGGTGGTGAGATGAATTGCATATCTGAGCATATCTGCTCAAAAAAATCTCTATAGTATAAAAGAAACACTTGTTCTCTCTTCCCTGATGTAGTATACTGAAAAGAACAATTAGTTCATAAATACATATCCGTCGATATAAGAAAAAGGATGATAAATATAATGGAGTTAGACCATGAAAGATGCATTCTGGGGTCAGATCTTCGGTCTGCTCAGTGCAGGCGGAGCAACGATTGAAACGATACGGCAGTATATAGAAAGCCAGGGTGAGAAGAATGAACCGCGCCGTAAAAATAAGGATCTATCCAAATAAAGAGCAGAGAGTTCAGATAG
>ENA-OQCS01000880-OQCS01000880.1-human-gut-metagenome-genome-assembly--contig:-NODE-880-length-16365-cov-3.714312_pt1 | contig 16365 bp, 19 predicted proteins | sample MGYA00242757_ERZ504575 | MGnify/ENA primary metagenome ERZ504575 (study PRJEB26092, sample SAMD00036297) | human gut metagenome | host: Homo sapiens | study: EMG produced TPA metagenomics assembly of...
CGTTATTCTAGTTTTACATTTGCAAATGTAGTGGGGTGGAGAAAGGATTGCAAAAGTGATAGACGTTGAGTGAATTTTCCTCGCCTAAAATCTTTTTTGTACCGATGAATGGGAGAAGTCTTTTTTCTGTTTCAACTTTTCACCTTTTTATTTGTTCTTTATATAAAAGTATTTTATATTTGTAATCATTATAATTTTATCGGCATGAAACAGACTGCGGTAAACATTTGGCGTTTTTATTTGGAAGGTTTTCGAAGTATGACGTTAGGGCGTACTTTGTGGCTTATCATTCTTGTGAAGTTGTTCATCATGTTTTTCATTCTCCGCCTTTTCTTCTTCCCACGGTTTCTGAATACCCCCGTGGTGGGCGATGACAAGGAAGGCTATGTCAGTAATGAGCTTATCCATCGGAGTCTGGGCGACTAAACACGGAGACACAGAGTTTATTTCCTTGCCCTTATAAATTCTCCGTGTCTCTCTGTTCTTACCCGATAACTTAAAAACTTAATAACTCATAACTTATAACTCATAACTTGATTCTTATGCTTGGACACATTGACACTTCCCTGATTGACTGGTCGAGAGCCCAATTTGCCTTGACCGCCATCTATCACTGGATTTTTGTGCCGCTGACACTTGGACTGGCGGTAATTATGGGCATCATGGAGACAGCGTACTACCGTACGGGTGACGAATTTTGGAAACGTACTGCCAAATTCTGGATGAAGATTTTCGGTATCAACTTTGCTATTGGTGTGGCAACCGGTATCATTCTGGAATTTGAATTCGGTACGAATTGGAGTAATTACAGTTGGTTTGTGGGCGACATCTTCGGTGCGCCGCTTGCCATCGAGGGTATTTTGGCTTTCTTTATGGAAGCAACGTTTATCGCCGTCATGTTCTTCGGCTGGGATAAGGTGAGCAAGCGTTTCCATCTGGCATCTACTTGGCTCACGGGGCTGGGCGCCACGATTTCTGCCTGGTGGATTCTGGTTGCCAATGCGTGGATGCAGAATCCCGTAGGTATGGAGTTCAATCCCGATACGGCACGCAACGAGATGGTGGACTTCTGGCTGTGGCAACTTCGCCGATGGCTGTCAATAAGTTCTTCCATAGCGTGCTGTCCGGCTGGGTGCTGGCTGCCGTGTTTGTAGTAGGTGTAAGCTGCTGGTATCTGTGGAAGAAGCGCGAGAAGAAATTTGCGCTGGCAAGTGTAAAGATTGCTGCATGGGTAGGTCTGTGTGCCGCCGTGCTGTCTGCCTGGACGGGCGATGGCTCAGGCTATCAGGTGGCGCAAAAGCAGCCGATGAAGCTGGCTGCTATGGAAGGCTATTATGAAGGGCGGCAAGGTGCCGGATTAGTAGCGTTCGGGCTGCTGAATCCTGCCAAGCAGACACCGCAGGACGGAGTAGACCCATTCCTTTTCCGTGTGGAAATTCCGAAGATGCTGTCGTTGCTTGCCGAGCGCAAGATGGATGCTTTTGTTCCCGGCATCAATGACCTGCTGAAAGGCGGATACCCGTTGAAGGACGGTACTGTAGCGCTTTCAGCAGAGGAGAAAATAGAAAAAGGAAAACGGCTATCGGTGCGTTTGCCGCCTATCGTGCAGCCAAGTGCGGGCAATGAGGCGGATGCAGAGGTGGCTGCCAAAGTGTTGAAAGATAATGTAGCCTATTTCGGTTACGGTTATATCAAGGACGTGAACGAGCTGGTGCCCAATGTGCCCCTTACGTTCTACATGTTTCGTGTGATGGTGATGTTGGTGGATACTTCATCCTCTTCTTTATTGTGGTGCTGTTCCTGGCCTATAAGAAAGACTTGTCGCGGATGCCATGGATGCATTGGGTGGCTATGCTCACCATTCCGCTGGGCTATCTGGCCGGACAAGCCGGATGGGTGGTTGCCGAGTGTGGTCGTCAGCCGTGGGCCATCCAAGATATGCTGCCCACGAGTGCCGCCATCTCTAAGCTGGATGTAGGCTCCGTGCAGACCACGTTCTTTATTTTCCTGGTACTTTTCACTGTCATGCTGATTGCTGAGGTGGGAATTATGCTGAAGGCTATTCGCAAAGGTCCTGAAACCGAAACGCACACACCGTCACATAACTCATAACTTATAACTCATAACTCACAATGAATGCTTATATATTTCTTCAACACTATTGGTGGTTTGTAGTCTCCTTGCTGGGAGCACTACTGGTATTCCTGCTGTTCGTGCAGGGAGGTAATTCGCTTCTGTTCTGTCTGGGGAAGACGGAGGAGCAGAAGAAGATGATGATTAATTCTACGGGACGGAAGTGGGAGTTCACGTTTACAACGCTTGTCACGTTTGGAGGCGCGTTCTTTGCTTCGTTTCCGTTGTTCTATAGTACCAGTTTCGGAGGAGCTTATTGGTTGTGGATGATTATTCTGTTCAGCTTTGTGTTGCAGGCTGTCAGCTACGAGTTTCAGTCGAAGGCGGGAAATCTGCTGGGCAAGACAACGTATCGCACGTTCTTGGTGATAAACGGAGTGGTAGGTCCGGTATTGCTGGGTGGGGCAGTGGCCACGTTCTTCACGGGGTCTAATTTCTATATCAATAAAGGGAATATCGCAGATGCGGCAATGCCGGTTATCAGTCAATGGGCTAACGGCTGGCATGGGTTGGATGCGTTGCTTAATCCGTGGAATGTGGTGCTGGGGCTGGCTGTGTTCTTCCTGGCACGTATCTTGGGAGCGCTTTATTTTATTAATAATATCAATGAGGATGATTTGGTGAAACGCTGCCGCCGGGCACTTTGGGGAAATACGGCGTTGTTCCTGGTATTCTTCCTGGCCTTCGTCATCCGCACGCTGCTTGCCGACGGCTATGCTGTACGCCCGGAAACGGGAGAGGTGTTCATGGAACCTTACAAGTATCTGACGAACTTCCTGCAGATGCCGGTAGTGCTGCTTGTATTCCTGGTTGGTGTGGTGGCTGTGCTCTGGGGCATTATCCGCACGCTGTGGAAGCCGGCATTCGACAAGGGTATCTGGTTTGCCGGTGCAGGGACGGTGCTTACGGTATTGGCACTGCTGCTTGTGGCAGGCTATAACAATACGGCCTATTATCCTTCTACCCACGACCTGCAAAGCTCACTCACGTTGGCAAACAGTTGCTCGAGCCAGTTCACACTGAAGGTTATGGCTTATGTCTCTATCCTTGTTCCTTTCGTTCTTGCCTACATCTTCTACGCTTGGCGCAGTATCGACAATCGCAAGATTGATGCGAAGGAGATGGGATGAGGGAGGACACGCGTATTAATTAAAAATTAAGAATTAAGAATTAAAAATTAAAGGAGGATGTGTCATCTGTATGCTATTAACTGTTTTGATACATCCTCTTCTTATTCTTTTGTCCGCTTCTCATTTAGCTGGAATTTGGGTACCAGTTTCATCAATCGTAGAATCTGTCCTTGCCTTTTCTTTATGTAAGGGGAGGGGTGTGCTGAGTCGAAGCGTATGGGGTTGGGCAATGTTGCCGCTATTAGTGCGCACTGTCCGGCAGAGAGCTTGGCTGCTGTAGTCTTGAACTTGTATTTGGCGGCAGCTTGTGCGCCATAGATGCCTTTTCCCATTTCGATGGAGTTGAGATAGACCTCCATGATACGTTCTTTGGACCAGAAGAACTCTATTAGTACGGTGAAGTAGACTTCCAGTCCTTTACGTACCCAGGAAGACTGGGGCCATAGGAATACATTCTTTGCCGTCTGCTGGCTGATGGTGCTTGCGCCCCGTTTCCGTTTTCTTGTTTCATTCTCCTTTATCGCTTTCTGTATCTCGATGAAATCAATCCGTTGTGTGTGGCAAACCGGTTGTCTTCCGAGGCAATGACGGCCATAGGCAGGTGAGGGATATCTTGTCGGAAGATACCCAAGTGTGGTGCCAGCATGGACTTTCACCCTTAAAGACCTGTTGCACGCTGCGAATAACCATCAGTGGCGTGATGTAGACGGGTACAAAACGATAAGCCACTACCGCTAGGATAGTGGAAATAAAGAAGAATAATATGATGTTGCGGAGGAACCGCAAAGGCTTCGGGAGTTTCATGGAGAGAGTGCCAATGTGATTAATGTGTTAATGTGCCAATATGCATATTGCACATTAACACATTAATCACTTTACCATATTAATTAGCTGCCTCCGCATTCTTAATCATCTGTTCGCTGGCATACATATATACCTCTACGCGTCGGTTCTGGTCGGCAGACAGACTTTCGTCGTATTCGTTGTATCCCACGCCTTCCACTTTCTTGAACTGGGCCGGAGATACGCCGCAATCCTGCAAATAGTTCTCTACGGCATAGGCGCGGTTCTTGGAAACTTTCATGTTGGCTTCGTAAGTACCCACTTTGTCGGTATGGCCGATGATGGCGATATCGGTTGTCGGGTCTTCCTTCAGAATCTGTGCGAGTTCGCGCAGGGAAGCCTTTGCCTCGTTGCTCAGTGCTGCGGAGTTGAAGCCGAAAAGAATACCTGCCGCAAAGGATACTTTGACAGCCGGCAAGCCGTTGGCATCCGTCACCTGCTCCACTTGGGCGCCTTCAATCTTGGCAGCTTCGGCAGCCTTCTTGTCCATCTTGTGTCCGATGGCAACGCCGGCACCCGTACCTACTGCAGCACCTACCGCAGCTCCAATGGCTGCCCCCTTGCCTTTACCTATCAGTCCGCCGATAATGGCACCTGCTGCTGCACCGGAGCCACCGCCGATTATTCCACCTTTGGCCTTGTTGTTCATTGTGCCGCAACTGCCCAGCAGCAATGCGCCGCACAAAAGTAATACTGTAAATTTCATCTTCTTCATAACTCTTTTTCTTTAAAAGTTGACTTTATCTTTAATGTTGCAAATTTATGTATATAATAACCATATTCTTCTTTCTAAAGTTCGCCAGTTCTGTCCTTTTTTAGAGAATTTTCCTTTTGATGAGGACGAACCAGGCTGTCAGTATAAGACCTTTGGCAACGGTCGTTCCACTTACTGCCCACCAGATGGCATCCACTCCCATACCCATGTGCACCAGCAATAACGCCACCGGAATACGCATGTAATTGCATCCGATGCTGACAATGGCAGGCGGCACTGTCCGTCCCAGTCCGTAGAACACGCCCTGCATGGTAATTTCCATCATCATGAACATTTGCGAATAGCCGTCGATGCGGAGGAAATCTCCACCCACACGGTAGGCTTCGGCCTCGGGTACGAAGATAGAGAACACCTCGCTGCCGAAGAAGATGAACAGTAGTGAGCAGAGGCTTCCGAATACGCCCGTCATCCACATGGTGGTGCGCCATGCTTGCTTCACGCGCGACTTCTGCCCCGCGGCATAGTTCTGGGCGATGAACGTGCTCAGCCCCGTGGAGAATCCTTGCGAAGTATTCCAGGTGATGGCCTCGATTTGTCCGCCGGTGGTGAATGCCATCAGTCCGATGTGTCCTCCCTGCTCCGAGGCGGTGCGCGAGAGGAACATATTGACGAAGGCAAATAGCGTGTTCAGCGTAGCCACGGGCAGCCCGAGCTTGAAGATGCGCCGGGTGTACTTCTTTTTCAGCGGAACGATAAAGGAGAAACCTCCGAGCACGGCGCTTTTCCCCCGGAGCTTGTAGACGAAGATGCCGAATACTGTAGCTTCGGAAAGCCATGTGGCAAGTGCCGCGCCCACTGTTCCCCAACCGAAGCCGAAGATGAACAGAGGGTCGAGGACGATGTTCATTATCAGTCCCGTCCCGCTGATGTAGAACGGAATCTTGCTTCGTCCTGCCGCGTTGTAGATGCCCGTAAAGGCAGCGGAGAGAAAGATGAAAGGCAGTCCCGTCGACACGATGCGCAGATAAGTCACGGCGGCGTCCGTGATATGCTGTTTCAGCTCGAAGATGTTCAGGATGGGGCGGGCGAAAAGAAAGAGCAGGCCTCCCCAGCAGACGGAGATGAGCAGGGCAATCGTAATGTTGTGCGAGGCAAAGCTGCGTGCGTCCTCTTCGCTGCGTGCACCGATGGACTGGCCTACGCTGACTTCGGCGCCCACTTTATTGAGCAAGGCGATGGAGCCGGACATCCACGTCAGTATGCCTACCGCACCTACTGCAGCCATGGACTCACTGCCCAGACGCCCTACCCATGCCATGTCCGTCAGGCTGTAGGCCATCTGGATGAACGAGGTGGCCATGATGGGCATTGCCAGCGTGAAAAGCTGGCGGTTGATGGGGCCTTGTGTCAGATTCTTTGTTCCTTGCACGTTGACGGGTTTTTAGGTAAACAATGTGTTGCTCATCCCCTTTTCCGCTTTCTGCGGAGACGGTGGCGGCGTTTCTGCTTGTACTTTCGTATCTTGGCATATACCAGCCAGATGAAGAGCAGACCGAAAACGGCGAAGATGAGCAGCACGATGCCTGTGTTGAGATTGTCACCTTTCACGCGGCTCCACATCTCGAGCACTAGTTCCGTGCGGTCGCCGAAGTCGCGTATCATGGCGCAGCGTTCCACTACTCGGCGGTCAGGATATTGTACCGGGTCTATCTGCAGGCTGTCGGCTCCGGGCAGGGGGCCGAAGAAGTAGCTGAGGTCGGAGTGCACGTCGAGCGTGGTATCGGTCTTGGCCTCCATGATTTCCGGTGTGGCTACGGCGCTGACGTACCGATGGCATCCATGTTGCGCAGTGCCACGGAAGGCTGGCAGAGGTAGTTGATGAAATAGCTTGCCGCCTTCACGTTGCGGGCGTAGCGGGGGATTACCCAGCCGTCGTACCAGATGTTGCTGCCTTCGCAGGGGACGGTGTAGTCCAGTTCCACACCCACGGCATCGGCCTCCTCGATGGCCCAGACGGCGTCGCCGCTCCAGGTGAAGTTAATCCACGCCTTGTTCTTGGTCATCATTTCCTTGCCGAAGTCGGCTTCCCAGCCGGCGATGTTGGGTTTCATCTCCTTGAGGCGTTGCTCGGCCAGGGCGATGGCCTGCGGGGAGTTGTCGTTCATCAGTTGCTCTACGGTGACGGTGCTGTCGGCCAGCTCCCGGGCGTGGGCGTAGATGATGGCGGTACCGTAGGCATCGCGGTAGCTGTCCTTCATCAGTATTTTGCCGCGGTTTTTGGAGTCCCAGAGGATGTCCCATGTGCCGGCCTCTTCGGCGGTAATAACTTTTTGTTGAAGAGGATACCAGCGGTGCCCCACATGTAGGGCACGGCATAGTCCTCGGTCTGGCGTTCCGGTTGCGAGGTCTTGTTCAGCTCGTGGCGAATGTAGGGCGACACGTTGGGGATGTAGTCCGGCGTGTGGCCGAAGTTGCGGTCGATGGGTAGCAGGAGGTCTTTGCGAAGCATGCGTTCGATGATGTACTCCGAGGGGCATACGACGTCGAAGTCCTCGTGCCCGCGCTCAATTTTGGTGAGCATGATTTCGTTGATATCGAACACCTGGTAGATGATACGGAGGTCTTCGCCCGTCTGCTGCTTGTACCAGTCGGGAAATTCGGCAAGCACATCTTCATCGATGTAGTCCGCCCAGTTGTATATCTTCAGTACACGGCTGCGCTCTTCTGTGGAGTTTCCACAAGAAGAGAGGGATGCGATACAGCACAGTAGAATCAGTATGTTTATTATCCTTTTCATCATCTTGTTCTTGACAATTGATAACTTATAACTCATCACTCACATCAATCGTTTTTCGTCCGTTCGGCCCGCTTGTTGATTACAATCAGCAGCACCAGCACCGTCACGAAGATGATGGTGGAGAGTGGCCGCAGTTCCGGCGTCAGTCCACCTTTGCGCGCATCGGCGTAGATGTAGGTGGAGAGCGTTTCCAGCCCCTGGTTGCCGATGGTGAAGATGGTCACGGCAAAGTCGTCGATGGAGAGCGTGAAAGCAAGGATGAATCCGCTTATCATACCCGGAAATATCTCCGGAAGAATAACCTTGCGCAGTGCTTGGAACGGTGTGGCGCCCAGGTCGAGTGCCGCCTCGTAGACATTCTGGTTCATCTTTTTGAGCCGGGGCATTACGCTGAGCACCACGTAGGGCGTGCAGAAAGTGATGTGTGCCAGTACCACTGTGGTGAATCCTTGCGATATGCCGAAGCTGACGAACAGCAGGAACAGCGACACACCGGTGATAATGTCTGCATTCATCATTGGGATGGCATTGGCGAAGTTCATTACCTGCCGTGTGCGCGAGCGCAGATTGAAGATGCCGATGGCTGCAATGCTGCCCAGCGCCGTACTGGCGGTGGCGGCAAGCAGGGCAATGGCGAATGTGTTCCAGATGGCATTCATCAGCGAGTGGTGCATCCCGCCCGTAAACAAGGAGCTGTACAGCTTGGTGGAGAATCCCGTCCAGTTGCCCAGCACCTTTGCCTCCGTGAAGGAGAATATCATAATAATTAAGATGGGCGAGTAGAGCAACGCCAGCAGCAGCCACAAGTAGCCGCGGGTTAAGATTCGTGTCATCATATCACACCTCCGCTTTCATTCGATGCCCCGTCCTCCTCGTTGGTAAAGAGGATGGTGATGCCTATCAGCAGCAGCATGATGAGCGAGAGGGCGGCACCGTAGTTCCACATTCCGTTGTAAATATTCTCTTGCACTGTGGTGCCGAACAGTTTGATGTTGTTCATTGTCAGCAACTCGGCAATGGCAAAGGTAGAAACCGTAGGCATAAACACCATCACTATGCCGCTCATCACTCCCGGCATGGAGAGCGGCAGAATCACCTTGCCGAATACGCGGGTAGGAGAGGCTCCCAAGTCCTGCGCAGCCTCAATCAGATTGTGGTCCATCTTCTGAAGGGTGTTGTAAATGGGGTATATCATGAACGGCAGGAAGTTGTAGACCATACCGAACACAAGGGCACCTTCGCCCAGCGGCAGGTTCAGGAAGTCGAACAGCGCCACTGTGGCAAGCGTACGTATCAAGATATTCACCCACATGGGGAGGATGAACAGCACCACCATGGTGCGTGAGGTGTTGAATTGCTTCTGGCTCAGGATATACGCTGCCGGATAGCCCAGCAGCAGGCAGACCAGCGTGGTGATAACGGCTATTCCGATGGAGTAGACAAACGTGTTCATCGCTTCGGGGTGCATCATGAACTTGCGGAAGTTGGCCAACGTAAACGCCCCTCCGTCGTCCGTAAAGGCATAGAGCACGATGAGCAGCAGCGGTACTATGACAAATACAAGCAGAAACAGCGCGTAGGGTACCGTCCAGTTGCGCCGGCGCATGAAGAAATGGGATAACTTATTGAGCACTTCCTTCCTTATTAAGAGATTGAACAATCCGTATATTTTGAGGGGCGATGGTGATACCTACGCGGTCGCCGTCGTCCCACACGTCGTTGGTGTCGACAAAGATGTCTTCGTCCCAGTCCGTAAACACGGTCAGGTGGTAATGGTTCCCTTTGTAGAGGATGAATTTCACTTCACCCGTCAGACGGCCGTCCTCTTCGTTGTCTTCGAGGATGACGTGCTGGAAGTCTACTTCCACTTGCACGGCGCTGCCCGGCTCGATGCCCTGCACGGGAGGCACTCGAAGTTACAGCCCAGGAAGTCTACGTGCGTCTCGTCCACCAGCTTTCCCTCGAAGGTGTTGCAGGTGCGTTCCTTCTTCATCACGTGGATGTCGAAGGGTTTCACCAGCAGGCCGACTTCGCGTCCTGCCTCGAAGGCATGGTAGTCCTGCACCATCAGCTCGTAGCCTTCGCGCGTCTGCACCAGCATTTCGTAGTGTACGCCTTTAAAGATGCAGCTGGTTACGGTCCCCGTCAGCTGTGCGGCGTCGGATACATCGAAGATGTAGATGTCTTCGGGGCGAATCACTACGTCTACCTGCATCTGCTCGCCAAATCCCGTGTCCACGCATTCAAATTCGTGTCCGCAGAAGGTGACGGCTTTATCCTTTATCATAACTCCGTTCAAGATGTTGCTTTCACCAATGAAGTCTGCTACGAAGGAGTTGATGGGTTCGTTGTAGATGTCCGTCGGCACGCCTATTTGCTGGATGCGTCCTTCGCTCATCACGACGATGGTATCGCTCAAGGTCAGTGCCTCTTCCTGGTCGTGGGTCACATATACGAAGGTGATGCCCAGCTTCTGGTGCATCTCCTTTAGCTCCATCTGCATGTCCTTGCGCATTTTTAGGTCCAGGGCGGCAAGGGGTTCGTCCAGTAGCAGCACTTCGGGTTCGTTGACGATGGCTCGGGCAATGGCTACGCGCTGTTGCTGCCCGCCGGAGAGGGAGTCTACGTCGCGGTCCTCATAGTCCGTCATGCCCACCATGCGCAGGGCTTGCTTTACCTTCTTCTCGATGGTGGCACGGGCAGCTTCTTCAGCTTCAGCCCGAAGGCAATGTTGTTGAACACGTTGAGGTGGGGGAAGAGGGCGTACTTCTGGAACACGGTGTTTACCGGACGCTTGTGCGGCGGTGTCTGTGTGATGTCCTTTCCGGCAATGGTTATCACTCCTTCCGAGGCTGTCTGAAAGCCTGCAATGAGGCGCAACAGAGTTGTCTTTCCGCAGCCGGACGGTCCCAGTATTGTTACAAACTCGCCCTTACGGACAGACAAATTCACATCATTCAGCACGGCCTTATCTCCGAAAAATTTCGATACGTGCTCCACACCGATGATGCAATCGGACTTTTGCATAAGCGTCTTTTACTTTATCCAAACGAATTAAACAAATCTCAGAAGAAAGCTGAAATAAAATCAAAACAGTTTCTCGGGCTTTCAAAAAGCGGGTGCAAAGTTACATAATTTATCGGGATTTTTCGCCTTACTCTAAAATTCATTATTCCTATGAAGTTAAAATAATAAGTAATACCTTTGTTGGCAGTATTGATATTAAAACTTAATAACATGATGGAAAAGAAGATTGTACTCATCACCGGAGCTCCTCGGGAATAGGGGAAGGCTGCGCGCGTAAATTTGCCATGAACGGTTACCGGCTTATACTCAATGGCCGTAATGTGGAGAAACTGAATGCTGTAAAGAAAGAATTGTTGGAGAAATATGGAGCCGATGTGTATCTGCTTCCTTTCGATGTCCGCGACCGGCAGGCTGCCCGTGCCGCCCTCGAATCCCTTCCGGAGGATGGAAGGCGGTAGACATACTGGTGAACAATGCCGGACTCGTCATTGGGGTGGACAAGGAACATGAAGGTAACCTGGATGAATGGGACATTGTCATCGACACTAACGTGAAAGCCTTGCTTGCCATGACCCGCCTCGTGGTTCCCGGTATGGTGGAGCGCGGCCGTGGTCACGTTATCAATATGGGGTCCATTGCCGGAGATTACGCTTATCCGGGAGGTAGTGTGTACTGTGCCTGCAAGGCTGCCGTCAAGGCCCTTTCCGACGGACTCCGCATCGACCTGGTGGATACCCCGGTACGCGTAACGAATATCAAGCCGGGGTTGGTGGAAACCAATTTCTCCGTCGTCCGTTTCCGTGGTAACCGGGAGGCGGCCGATAATGTATATAAAGGTATACGCCCGCTGACCGGCGACGATATAGCCGAAGTGGTCTATTTCGCCGCTGCCGTCCCCGAGCATATCCAGATTGCGGAAGTGCTGGTGATGCCTGCCAACCAAGCCACGGGGACAATTGTCAGCCGGAAATAGAATTTGTATAAGGATATGATAAAATGATACTATTTTATCTTCGGGGAAACGCCTACATTTGCGCACAGCTAAATGAATATAGAATCTAAACAAGAAAAGCATGAATTTCAAGAAACGAACAAATTTCCTCTTTGGAGTACTGCTGCTGACCGGCAGTTTGTTGGCTCAAAACGTATGTGTATCCACTCCGAAAACCTCTTTGGTGCTTTCGGCTCCTGAAGGCGGTACACTGAGACACTTGTATTATGGTAACAGACTTTCTGAAGCCGACTTGCAGAATATCTCTGCGGCAGAAGCGAACCATGCAGCCTATCCCGAATATGGATTGAATGCTCCCGTGGAGACGGCCCTCGCTGTGAAGCATGCCGACGGTAACATGACCCTCCAGCTCGAAGTATTGAACGTGACTACCGAAAAGGAAGGGAATGCCGTGACGACTGTCGTGGCACTGAAGGATAAGGTGTATCCCTTCTTCGTCAACGTCTGTTACCGTGCCTGGCAGGATGCGACGTGATAGATCCTGGACTGAAATCTCCCATCAGGAGAAGAAGCCGGTGGTGCTCAATCAGTTTGCTTCCGGCTATCTGCCCATCCGCCGTGGCGATGTATGGCTGTCCCATCTCTCCGGTTCCTGGGCCAATGAAGGGGTTTTGACGCAGGAACCTCTCACTCCGGGCATGAAGGTTATCAAGAATAAGGACGGTGTGCGCAATTCCCATACTGACCATGCCGAAGTGATGTTCTCCCTTGACGGCCGTCCGCAGGAGAACACGGGCAACGTGATTGGTGCAGCCCTCTGTTACAGCGGCAACTACAAACTCCGCATTGAGACACACGATGATGAATACCACCATTCTTTGCCGGAATCAACGAAGAGAACTCTACTTATTCCTTGAAGAAGGACGAGCTTTTCCGCACTCCCGAACTTGCCCTGACTTATAGTAATGAAGGCTTGAGTGGCGGCAGCCGTAACTTCCATCGCTGGGCACGCCTGCACAAACTGGCGCACGGCACTACCCCCCGCAAGATTCTTTTGAATAGTTGGGAAGGCGTGTACTTTGACATCAACCAGCAAGGTATGGACCAATGATGGCGGACATTGTCTCCATGGGTGGCGAGTTGTTCGTGATGGACGATGGCTGGTTTGGCGACAAGTATCCCCGTAAGAACGACAGCTCATCACTCGGCGACTGGGTGGTGGACAAGAACAAGCTTCCGAACGGTATTGAAGGCTTGCTGAGTGATGCCAAGAAACATGGCGTCAAGTTTGGCATCTGGATTGAGCCGGAGATGGCGAACACTACCAGCGAACTCTACGAGAAGCATCCCGACTGGGTACTTAAAGCTTCCGAACGTGACGTTGTGTTGGGACGCGGCGGCACGCAGGTAGTGCTTGACCTTGCCAATCCTGCCGTGCAGGACTTCGTTTTCGGTGTGGTAGACAACCTGATGACCTCTTATCCTGAAATAGATTACATCAAGTGGGACGCCAATATGTCTGTCCAGAACCACGGTTCGCAATATCTGACGAAGGATAATCAGAGCCACATGTACATCGAATTCCACCGCGGCTTCGAGAAAATCTGCCAGCGCATCCGTGCCAAATATCCCGACCTTACCATCCAGGCATGTGCCAGTGGCGGCGGTCGTGCCAACTACGGAGTGCTGCCTTACTTCGACGAGTTCTGGGTAAGCGACAATACCGATGCCCTGCAACGTGTCTATATGCAGTGGGGAACTTCCTATTTCTTCCCCGCCATCGCTATGGCATCGCATATCAGTGCTGCCCCCAATCATCAGACGTTCCGCACCATCCCTCTGAAATATCGGATAGACGTTGCCATGAGTGGTCGTTGGGTATGGAAATCCAGCCCAAAAATATGACGGAAGAAGAAAAGGCTCTTTGCAAGAATGCCATTGCCGAGTACAAGACCATTCGTCCCGTAGTACAGTTGGGAGACATTTACCGCCTGCTCTCTCCTTATGACAAGCAAGGTGTGGCTTCTCTGATGTACGTGGCTCCGGAGAAGGACAAGGCAGTCTTCTATTGGTGGAAGACGGAACATTTCTGTAACCAGCACCTGCCGCGTGTGAAGATGGCAGGGCTCTGTGCCGACAAGCAATACCGGGTGCATGAACTGAACCGTATAGATAATGTTCCCTTGAACTACGAAGGAAAGAGTTTCAGTGGTGCCTACCTCATGGCAAACGGGCTGGAGATTCCCTACAACCATAAGGTGGACTATCACAAGCAGAACGACTATTCGAGCCGTGTGCTTTATCTGGAAGAGGTGAAGTGACATAAGCAAAGGTGAGGTTGGGCCGTGTAAAGGTGAACTTGAGCGGCGTAAAGGTGAGGTTTATGGGTACAGTTGGTACAGTGGGTACAGCGTCTCTTCTATCTCACACACGCATGTATATAAATAATGTACGCGTTATGAAGTAATGTACATAAGCGCATGTGTGTGAAGCAGAAGAGGCGCTGTACCCACTGTACCAATTGTACCACTGTTTGGATGTCCAACTTTTCTTTTCGTACCCTTTTGGGACTTTCAGGTAAGATGGAAACATAAAAAAAAGTCCCACAATACATTGATATTGTAGGACTTTTTTCTTTTTGTCGCCTTCTGGCTTTGTTTCTATGTGAACCGCTTGGGGCTCGAACCCAAGACCCCAACATTAAAAGTGTTGTGCTCTACCTGCTGAGCTAGCGATTCAATCCTTCATTGCTGTTAAGCGGGTGCAAAGATAGATACTTTTTTGAAATTTGCAAAATAATATCATCTTTTTTCTTATCTTTGTCCCCATCAATCCTTGATATTAATCATTATCACTGAACATTAATCATTAAATACATGGCAACAGTAGACGATAAAAAGATTATCTTTTCTATGGTTGGGCTGAATAAAACCATTCAGCAGAACAACAAGCAGGTACTGAAGAACATTTACCTCTCGTTCTTCTACGGGGCAAAAATCGGTATCATCGGTCTGAACGGTTCGGGTAAATCGACCCTGCTGAAGATTATCGCCGGATTGGATAAGTCCTATCAGGGCGAAGTGGTGTTCTCGCCGGGATATTCTGTGGGGTATCTGGCCCAGGAACCGTACCTCGACCCCACCAAGACCGTAAAGGAAATTGTAATGGAAGGCGTGCAGCCCATTGTGGACGCGCTGGCAGAATACGAGGAAATCAATCAGAAGTTTGGCTTGCCCGAATATTATGAGGACCAGGACAAGATGGACAAGCTCTTCTCCCGCCAGGCCGAGTTGCAGGACATCATTGACGCGACCGATGCCTGGAACCTTGACAGCAAGCTGGAACGCGCCATGGACGCCCTCCGTTGTCCGCCCGAAGACCAGTCCGTAGAACATCTTTCCGGTGGTGAGCGCCGCCGTGTGGCCCTTTGCCGCCTATTGTTGCAGAAGCCCGACGTGCTTCTTCTTGACGAGCCCACCAACCACCTTGATGCCGAATCCATCGACTGGCTGGAACAACACTTGCAGCAGTACGAGGTACGGTGATTGCCGTAACGCACGACCGTTACTTCCTCGACCACGTTGCCGGCTGGATTCTTGAGCTGGACCGTGGCGAAGGTATTCCCTGGAAAGGTAACTACTCCAGTTGGCTGGAACAGAAGACCAAGCGCATGGAGCAAGAGGAAAAGACCGCCAGCAAGCGCCGCAAGACGCTGGAACGCGAGCTGGAGTGGGTGCGCATGGCTCCCAAGGCCCGTCAGGCAAAGGGAAAGGCGCGTCTGAACTCCTACGACAAATTGCTGAACGAGGATGTGAAGGAGAAGGAAGAGAAGCTGGAAATCTTTATCCCGAACGGTCCCCGTCTGGGTAATAAGGTGATTGAAGCCAAGCATGTGGCAAAGGCGTTCGGTGACAAACTGTTGTTCGATGACCTCAACTTCATGCTTCCACCCAACGGTATCGTGGTATCATCGGCCCTAACGGTGCCGGTAAGACTACGCTTTTCCGTCTTATCATGGGACTGGAAAAGGCAGACAAAGGCGAATTCGAGGTGGGGGAGACCGTAAAGGTTGCCTACGTGGACCAGCAGCACAAGGATATCGACCCCAACAAGAGCGTATATCAGGTCATTTCCGGCGGAAACGATCTGATTCGCATGGGAGGGCGCGACATTAATGCACGCGCTATCTGTCCCGTTTTAACTTCTCCGGTGCCGACCAGGAAAAGCTCTGTGGGGTGCTTTCCGGTGGTGAACGCAACCGCTTGCATCTGGCGCTCTGCCTGAAGGAGGAAGGTAATGTGCTGTTGCTGGACGAGCCCACCAATGACATCGACGTGAATACGCTCCGTGCCCTCGAAGAAGGTTTGGAGGACTTTGCCGGATGTGCTGTGGTCATCAGTCACGACCGTTGGTTCCTTGACCGTATCTGTACGCATATCCTCGCTTTCGAAGGAGACTCCAATGTGTTCTTCTTTGAAGGTTCTTATTCAGAATATGAGGAAAATAAACAGAAACGTCTTGGGAAAGAAGAACCCACCCGTGTACGTTATAGAAAGCTCATGAATGATTGATTTCGGTGCGAATTTGAAGTATATTCTTTTACTTGTTGACAATACGAAAGCCCTGCTGTAGAATGCAGGCTTTTTTGTTTAAAAATATCTCAAAAAAGCCTTTCTACCTTCAAAAAATGTAACATAAATATAACATTAATCTCGTTTTTATTAGTTATATTTGCGACTTAAAACATAAATTAATGTTTAATTAACAC
>ENA-OQCS01000881-OQCS01000881.1-human-gut-metagenome-genome-assembly--contig:-NODE-881-length-16331-cov-3.359541_pt1 | contig 16331 bp, 28 predicted proteins | sample MGYA00242757_ERZ504575 | MGnify/ENA primary metagenome ERZ504575 (study PRJEB26092, sample SAMD00036297) | human gut metagenome | host: Homo sapiens | study: EMG produced TPA metagenomics assembly of...
CGCCCTTTTGGGATTAGTTGTTTTAGGGCTTTTGGTCCGTTCCTGCACTAAATGCGAGGATTCTCTTTCTAGGAAAAAATAATCGTCCTGTAGAAGATTTTTTCTGTCACGACGTTTCGTTTTGTGCCTGGTCGGGGCAATATTGCCACGGCAAGGGCAATATTTTGCTCTCCTGAGATAAAAAAACTGAACGTCAGGACGCAGTTGCCGGTGAAGGAAGGTAAGAAGTGGTGAAGTGTGGTGAAGAGTTGTGAAGAGTGAAGGACCACTCTTCACCTCCCGTAATGCCGATAAACACAGGGGTTCCCGGCGATTTGGTGAAGAGTGAAGAGTAAAATCGAGAGTGGCTTTTATGCCAATTGTTTTGAGCAGGATGCAATCTATTCCTATCTATTTTGCGATTTTCTTGGAGAATCATTTGCTTTTTCAGATTATTCTTGTATCTTTGCAACTGATATGAGCAGCCTTCGGCAATGACTTGGCATGGCTTTTGCTGAATGCTGTATGATTTCATCATTAAAACTATTAGTAAATAAAAAGAAAGGAACAGATAAAATGGAAAAGATCAACGTAAAAGAACTGAATGATAATATCTTCGACACGATAGGTAAGGAGTGGATGCTGGTTTGTGCCGGCAATAAGGAGAAATTCAATATGATGACCGCCTCATGGGGCTGCCTGGGATGCTTTGGAACAAGCCGGTGGCAGTAGTTTTTATCCGTCCGGAGCGCTTTACTCACGGCATCATCGAGGAGAATGAGTCATGACCCTCTCTTTCCTCGGAAATAGCGAGGAGGCTCGAAAGATATATAACTTCTGCGGTTCTAAGAGTGGACGTGATTTCGATAAGGCAAAGGAAACAGGATTGACTCCTGTTGAGACCGATAACGGCAGCATCGCATTCGAGCAATCTCGACTCACTCTGGAATGCCGCAAACTCTATAAGGACAATATGACGGCGGAGAAGTTCCTCGATAAGGACTTGCTGCAGTGGTATGGTGCCAAGGGCGGATTCCACGATGTCTATGTCGTGGAGATTACCAATGCTTATACAAAGTAATAATTCAAATATGGCTCAAGAACAGACAGCAATTCGTGAACGCCAGAAAACCAGGCTCAAGGAGCCGGGGCGTTACGTGGTAATGATGTTCAACGACGACTTACACCGATGGATTTCGTGGTAGAAATCCTCGAATCCATCTTCTTCAAGTCGCAGGCTGAGGCTGAAGCAATCATGCTCAAGGTTCATCACGAGGAGAAAGCCGTGGTGGGCACCTACAGCTATGACATCGCCAAGAGCAAAGTGGAGAAAGCGATGGAGAAAGCCCGTACGCAGAAGTATCCACTGAAGCTCACTTATATGCCAGAATAATAAATGGGAATTTAGAGGGAAGTGAAGGCAAGTTAGAGTGATTTTTGGGGGACGATAGCCCCTAGGATGATATTTACTTCTTTCGCTTTCCCCATAAAAAAGAAGGGAAAAGAATAGAATGGACAGTATGGGATTAACCCGATATATGAGTGTCTTGATGGATGACGCAATGAAGCAGGCTCGGTTCTTCGATCATGAGTTTGTGATGCCGGAGCACATGCTCTTGTCTTTGCTCAGGCAGTACGCCTTCTGTCAGGCATTGCAGGAGGAAGGCGTAGATAGTCTCAAGATGCATGAGGACTTGGTGGGATGGCTCGCCAAGCAGGAGCGTGTGCCTGAAAATATCAAATATCTGCCTGAGCCTTCATCGCTCTTCAAGACGATGTTTGGTACGGCATGCGCCTTGGCTGCTGCCGCTGACCGAAAACTCGTGAACGTGCCTCATTTCGTACAGGCAATGTTTGGCTTGCAGAACTCTGAAGCTGCATTCCTGTTGTGCAAGAATGTGGGCGACCGTCAGGGCGAATTCCTGGCGAGTGTGGATAGCTATTATCCGCTGGAAAATGAGGCTGCGGAGGCTAATATGGGCATAGGTGTTGACTATGATGACGACGATTATGACAATGACTATGATGAAGACGAGGAGGAAGGCAGAAGCCGACAGCCTCAGGATTGGCATCAGTTGGTTACCTGCATCTCTGATCAAGTGGAGGAGCATAATCCGCTTATCGGCAGAGAGCAGGAACTGGATAGAACCATCCAGGTGCTCTGTCGTGCCGAAAAAAACAATCCGCTCCACATCGGCGAACCGGGCGTAGGTAAAACAGCCTGGTTTATGGTCTTGCCAAACTCATCAACGAGAATCAGGTGCCTGATCGTCTCAAGGGAGCACGCATCTATGGCATGGACATGGGACAGATGCTTGCCGGCGCCCAGTATCGTGGCGATTTCGAAAAGCGTATCAAGATGGTGATGGAGGGAGCCGCCAAGGAAGGCAACACCATCATCTATATTGATGAGATTCATAATATGATAGGTGCAGGTCGTGGCTCTGATGGTGGACCTGATGCTTCCAATATGCTCAAGCAGTATCTGGAGGCAGGCGACATCCGATTCATCGGTTCCACCACCTATGAGGAGTTCAACCGCTACATGGCTCAGAGCAAGGGCATCGTGCGCCGCTTCCAGCAGATTGACATCAAGGAACCTACCGAGGAGGAGGCTATCAAGATACTGGAGGGCTTGCAGTATAAATACAATAAGTTCCACAACGTTACTTATCGCAAGGATGCCCTGGAGTATGCCGTTCGTGCCAGTGCCAAATATATCAGCAACCGCTGTCTGCCAGACAAGGCAATCGACCTGATGGATGAGGCGGGTGCTTATCTGGAGGTGCATCCTGTGGAATATCGCCAGCGTTCTTACGTAACCAAGGCTATTATCCAGCAGATTCTTACCAAGGTCTGCAAGATAGATGCGGCTGCCATCAAGGATGAAAACAATGATTCCCTGCTACGCTCCGCCAGCGCATACTCGACAAAATTTACGGTCAGGATAAGGCTGTGGATAAGGTGGTTGAGGCTGTGATGATGGCGAAGGCTGGACTGGTGGACGATGACAAACCGATGGCTTCGCTGCTCTTCGTGGGGCCTACGGGAGTGGGTAAAACCGAGGTGGTCCGTGTGCTGGCTAAGGAGCTCGGCATCGAGCTGGTGCGCTTCGATATGAGTGAATACACCGAGAAGCATACCGTGGCTAAGCTCATCGGTTCGCCTGCCGGATACGTGGGTTATGAAGATGGCGGTCTTCTGACCGATGCCATCCGCAAGACACCAAACTGCGTGCTCCTGCTCGATGAGATTGAGAAGCGCATAGCGACATCTATAACATCCTGCTTCAGGTGATGGACTATGCCCGATTAACCGACAACAAGGGCAGAAGGCTGATTTCAGAAACGTAATCCTCGTGATGACTTCCAATGCCGGAGCACAGTATGCATCCCAGGCAAGCGTAGGTTTCGGCGGTAATGTTACCCGTGGCGAGGCGATGCTGGCACAGGTGAAGAAGACCTTCAAACCAGAGTTCATCAACCGTCTTTCCGATACCGTGGTGTTCAACGATATGGATAAGCACATGGCAGACTGATTCTTGCAAGAAGCTTCGTCAGCTTGATGCTAAGTTGGCAGCAAAGGGAGTTTCTATTACGCTTACCGATGCGGCAAGAGAGAAGATTCTGGAGTGGGGCTTCACCAAGGAATATGGAGCCCGCGAGATGGACCGTGTCATCGGCAACCGCCTGAAGCCTATCCTGATGAAGGCTCTGCTCTTCGGCAAGCTCAAGAAGGCAGGCAAGGGCTGCGTAGATTTCGATGGTAAGGAATTGGTGATTAATTGTTAGAAAGCGATGATATTACAGATAGATGAAAATGCGGAAGAGATTTATTTTCCCGATCCGCATTACGGCGATGATGACGGATGTTTTGCGATAGGTGGCGACTTGAGCATCGACCGCCTGCTGCTGGCTTACAGCAACGGCATCTTTCCCTGGTATAGCTTTCGCGACCAGCCGGAGATACTCTGGTTCTGTCCGATGAAGCGCTTCGTCATCTTCCCGGGCGAAATCCACATCAGTCATTCCATGCGTACCTTGCTGAGGAAGAACAGATACAGCGTAGGAATCAACGAAGATTTTGATGCTGTGATTCGTGCCTGCAGCAAGACCAATGGCCGCTATGAGGAAGAGGGTGCCTGGCTGGGCGAAAACATCATCCAGGCATTCACCGCCCTTCATGAGCAGGGCTTTGCGGCAAGCGTGGAAGTATGGGATAATGAAACTGGAGAGTTGGTGGGCGGACTTTATGGCGTCACCATCGGCAAGGTCTTCATTGGCGAGAGCATGTTCTCCAAGGTTCCATCAGGCTCTAAGATAGCCTTATCTTCCTGGCTCGTTATCTGCAGGAGCATGGAGGTAAGATGATAGATTGTCAGCTGGAAACCCCGCATCTCAAGTCGATGGGTGGCAGATATATTTCCTACGAGGAATATATGGAAATCATGAATGATGATTAGGAAAATCATGCATGAAGAATACAATCTGCATGAAAGAATAAAAGAGTTTCTCTTTTGAAGAGGAAATAAATAATAAAGGCTAGGTTCCCAGAATCGGGAATCTAGCCTTTATTTTATTTAGAATATCGGTGTGCCGATGCAACCGTTAGGTGCCTGGATATGCAGCATCGCACAGACGGTAGCGGCAATATCGTCATATAGTGAGGCTGGGCACTCTCGCCGTGCTGGATGCCCCAACCCATAAACAGGCAAGGTATATGGATATCGTATGGGTTCCATGCTCCGTGGCTGGTTCCCTTTCCGTTGCCGTATTCGTAGTGGGCTGGCTTCAGTACAATCTGGACGCTTCCGCTGCGCTCACGGTTGTAACCGTTGATGGCACGGAACTTCAGCTCTGCAGGAATGCTCTCTGTGGAGGTTTTCTCCATGTCGAAGGCATAGTGCACATCCTTGTCTTTCTTCAATCTATCTACCACTGCCTGCTTGATGGCTGCGTAATCCAAACCGAGTTCTTCGATGATATCTGTGTTGAAGAACACCTGGTAGTTCATGATGGTCTTCACGAGATCTTTGTCGGTATTGAACTTAGCTTTCAGAATCTGATTCAGCTCTTCTACCAATCCCTTTTTGTTCCAGATGCCGGCAGGGATTCGCTGATCCTGCAGGAAGGTAGCGTTGTTTACGCCTCCGTGGTCGGCGGTGAGGAAAGTGAGATAATTTCCTTTGCCTATGGTCTGGTCGAGATAAGCGAAGAAATCCGCCAGTGCCTTATCTAATCTGAGATAGCAATCCTCTGTTTCGATAGCGTTCACGCCCACCTGATGACCGATGTAATCGGTGCTTGAGCAGCTGATGGTCAGCAGGTCAGTATCTGTGTTTCTACCAGGTTCTCGCCCACGATGGCAGCTTGGCAATATCGAAGGTCAGGTTGCAGCCGAATGGAGTGTTGCGGAGAATCTTGTAACCATGCTTCTTATATAAGGTAGGCAGATCGAGTGGCAATACCGCCTTCTCGCCCTCAGCGATTCCGTTCTCATAGTTGTTGTCATCGCTGGTGCTTTCCTTATAGGAATCGATGGGGTAGAGCGTCTCCCATTTCTTGGAAAGATACTTGTTTGGGAGTTTCTGCTTGTTGAACTTGTTCACCCACTCTGGCAACTTATCCATATAGAAAGTACTGGTGATGAACTTGCCCGACTTGTCATCAAACCAGAAAGCGCCATTGGCGTGATGACCCGCAGGGAGGATGGAAGCTCTGTCTTTCAAGCTACACCAATCACCTTAGAGCGGTTGTTGGTAGCCAGACGGAGTTCATCGCCGATGGTGGTTACCCACAGATTGCGAGGTGACATCTTGCCAGCCTTGCTGTCAGAACCTACAGGGTTGACGGTATCGTCGGCAGTACAATTCACAACCTTTCCATCTTTCACGAAGTTGTTTCCTGCAATTCCGTGGATGGAAGGAACGGAACCGGTCCAGATAGAAGAGTGGCCGATGGCTGTAACCGAAGGGATGTAAGGTATCTTGCAGTTTTCTACGCTGAATCCTTCTCCGAGCATTCTCTTGAATCCGCCTTCGCCGTAGCGGGCGTAGTAGCGATAGAGATAATCCCATCGCATCTGGTCGATAACGATGCCTACAACGAGCTTAGGTCGTTGAGGCTGAGCCTGTGCGATGCCGCAGAAGCAGCAGAGCACGAAGATGAGTTTAAAAATCTTATTCATAGTCAAAATGTCTTTTTTATACATAACCATTCAGTATTGTATATTATAATTCGGTTGCAAAGATACAACTTATTTTGGTATTTAACGATAAAAAAGAGATTTTTACCCAAACTTCTCATGGCGTTCAATACAGCCAGTACCGTAACACCTACATCGGCAAAGACAGCCATCCACATGGTGCCGAGACCAATGGTGGCGAGAATCAGTACGGCAACCTTCACTCCGATGGCAAATACCACGTTCTCGTGAGCGATATGAATGGTTCTCCTGGCTATCTTCACGGCAAGGGCAATCTTTCTAGGGTCATCATCCATCAGTACTACATCGGCAGCTTCGATGGCAGCATCGCTACCCAGTCCACCCATGGCAATGCCCACATCGGCACGTTTCAATACAGGGGCATCGTTGATGCCATCGCCTACGTAAGCGAGCGTCTTGCCTGCTGTTTTTGTCTTCAGCAGTTGCTCTACATGCGAAACCTTGTCGGTTGGCAGCAGTTCTGCGCGGCACTCGTCCAGTCCCAGTTTGTGGGCAATATCTTCTCCCACTTCTCTGCGGTCACCCGTCAGCATTACCGTTTTCTCCACTCCCAGTTCTTTCAGCTCTCTGATGGCATGGGCGCTTCCTTCCTTAAGGGTGTCGTTGATTACAATATGTCCCGCGTACTTGCCATCAATGGCGACGTGGATGATGGTTCCCACCTGGTTGCAGTCGTGCCATTTTGCGCCGATGTTTTCCATCATCTTCTTGTTGCCCACGCAAACCACCTTGCCGTTCACTTTGGCACGGATACCCTGTCCTGCAATCTCCTCTACATCGGTCACCTCGCAGCCATCCGTTGCTTCTTGAGGGAAGGCAGTACGCAGGGCTGCACCGACAGGGTGGGTAGTGAAATGTTCAGCATGAGCTGCCAGATGAAGCAGGATTTTCTCCTTGTCAGAATATTCGCCAATATGCACATTATCTGCATTGTGGGATGGATGGTCTGGGCAGGAAGCGTCTGCATGAACAGCTGCCACGGCAAACTCTCCGTGGGTCAGAGTACCGGTCTTGTCGAACACAACGGTTCCCACCTTGGCTAAAGCATCCATATAGTTGCTGCCCTTGATGAGAATACCGTTCCGGGATGCTCCACCGATACCGCCAAAGAAGGTGAGAGGCACGCTGATGACCAGGGCGCAAGGACAGGAAACTACCAGGAATATCAAGCGCGGTTGAGCCATAATGGGAAGTTCTCGCCAAAGGTTCCTTCACCTACGATTCCCGTAGCTGCCAGGAATGGAGGAATAACCGCCAGGGCAATGGCTGCGAAAACAACGATAGGAGTATAGACTCGGGCGAAACGGGTGATGAAAGCCTCGCTCTTCGACTTGTTCTTGTCTGCACTCTCTACCAGAGAGATAATCTTGGATACGGTACTTTCGCCAAAACTCTTGGTGGTGCGTACACGAACTACTCCTGAAAGGTTGATGCAACCGGACATGATAGTATCGCCTTCATTCAAATCCCGTGGCATACTTCTCCCGTCAGGGCAATAGTATTCAAGCTGAATTGCCTCTACAACAACACCATCCAAAGGCACTTTCTCTCCCGGACGGATTACAATCGTTTCTCCAATCTTTACATCTTCCGGCGAAACCGACTCTACTTTTCCGTTTCTTTCAACATTCGCTACATCCGGTCGGATATTCATCAGATGCGAAATACTGTCGCGGCTCTTTCCTTCCGCATATCCTTCGAAGAGTTCGCCCACCTGAAAGAAGAGCATCACAAAGACTGCTCCGGGAATTCTGTATCTGATCCTGGGAAGAATCCGATGCAAAGTGCTCCGATGGTAGCGATAGCCATCAGGAAGTTTTCGTTAAACATATCGCCCTTGGCAATGCCTTCTGCAGCTTCGCCCAGCGTCTCGTGTCCTATTAATAAATAAGGAATGAGATAGACGAGTAGTAACTGCCAGGTAGCCAGGTCGTAATTCTTTTCGATGAAAACAGCGATAATCAGGAGGATGATGGTTGCTCCTATCAGAAAGAGTTTGGATTTCAAACCGCCTTCTTCATTGTGATGATGGTGGTGGCAACCGCACCCCTGGTGCTCATGTTCTTCTGTGGAGCATGAGCAGTCATGATTGTGCTCATGATGATGTTCGTGAGAATCTTCACAATGGCATTCATGATGATGTTCGTGAGAAGTTTCATTTCTTCCATAATTTTGCAATACTTTTAGTTCTATATAACCAGGAACATTCAGTTCCTTTTTCTATTTCGGTTGCAAAATTACGAAAAGGTTTCTGCAACTTGGTTGCAAAAGCCCTAGTTGCCCTCTTTTTTGCCGGATTCTCTTACTCAGTCATTTGGCTTCTTGGGCAAATTAAGAAGAAACGTGAAGATGATAGCTCATCGAGAAGACATTCTCGAAAATGAAGGGCATGCCGTATCAAGTAACGACATGCCCCTATTGCTTTATTCTTCATTTACCATTTCCCAATCCAAAACGCCTTTGCCTTCTTCGTCTAGTTCTATGCCTAAGCCTACTACCTCTCGCTTGTCGGCCTTGAAAGGCTCCAGGTATTGTCGGTCATGAATTTGCTTGATGGCAGCTTCCTTGCCACCATTGTTTCTTAACTTCAACTCTATTACGTAGATGTGATGAGTTGTTTTGACAATGAGGTCGATTCTGCCAGTAGAAAGCATGTGCTCTACTTCCACTTTCAAACCGATGGCATTCAAGATGGTACTGATGATCAGACGGTAACGCTCTTCCATATCCATGGATGCCAACTTCTTGTTGCTGTAAGGCACATCGGCAACCAATGCTTTGAGCGCTTTCATCGCTTTATCTAACTCTTTGTATTCCAGATATTGGTACAACTGCGCTTGCAGAGACTGCGTATCAGCCTCTTGTCGCATGGTCAATGCAGGCAGTACGCATTCGTAGAGAGCCTGTTTTACCTCTTCATTTGGGAAACCTAGGTGATAGACATTTCCTACGCACGATTTGATGGTGAGATAACCTGATTGATATAAGAAGAGTTCTGGACCTCCGCCAGTAACATCGGAAGTCTCCAATGTGTTGCGGAGAATCATGCAATCCTCAAAATCAGGTAGGCGCAACTCAGCATCCTTGATGAACTTCGGCAGCATGGAAGTGGCTCCCGAAGATGCCCAATAACTGTTGAGATCCTGAGTGTCAAGCGCATTGATGAGGCTGAAAGGATTGTAGACGTCAACCATGTTTCTGCGACTGAAATGGTAACCGTCGTAGTAGTCCTTCAGCTTGTCGTGGGTTTCCTGTAAAGTCCATCCGTTTACCTCTGCCATTTTTTCAAGTTCAGGCTTGAAGTTTTCTTTTATCTCCTCCTCAGTGATGCCGCAGATGGCTGCATATTCAGGGAGGAAACTGATGTTGGTTAAATTGTTGAGCACGGAGAAAAGGGAAATCTGCGTAAACTTGGTGATGCCTGTGATAAAGACCAGACGCTCGTATTCATCATCGGCCTTTAAAATGGCAAAGACTTCACGATATACCTCGGTGCATGCTTCGTGTTCCGGGGTCTTCCAAGAGTGCTGGAGTGGAGAGTCATATTCGTCGATGAGGATGGCACCTTCAAGCCCGTCTGTTTGTATGCCGTCGTAATGATGGCATCAAAGCGGTCGGCAAGCTGGGCGGTAGGATCGGGAGTGATGGCATACTTCTCTTCGTAGTATCCGAATCGCAGATTCAGGTACGAACGCAAGGTTTCTGCATTGGCGCCTCCACGGCTCATGTCGAGTCGAATCACAGGATTTGCCTTCCAATCCTTCTCCAAGTCCATGATTTTGAGACCTTCGAAGAGTTCCTTTCTTCCTTCAAAGTAACATTGTAGCGTATCAATGAGCACAGACTTTCCGAATCGGCGAGGACGCTCAAGTAATTATACCTTCTACCTTTGTTCGCCAAATCCCAAATGATGTCAGTCTTATCAACATAGAGATAGTTTTCTTCTCTTATCTTGTTGAAAGATTGTATGCCTATAGGCAGCTTTCTGTATTCATTGTTTGCCATAATCCTTTCTCCTTTATTTGTATGGCGCAAAGATACGGCAAAATAATTGAAACCACCAAATTTTAAAAGAGGAATTACGGTGTTGCTTTTAGGATGTACATTCTTTCTGCATGCTTGAATGCGCGGTTTCAATCATTGTTTCCTGAAAACGAAAAAAGCAGTTAAGCACTTTCTGCTTAACTGCTTGATTTTCAAAGTGGACCAGCTAGGGCTTGAACCTAGGACCTCCAGATTATGAGTCTGTTGCTCTAACCAACTGAGCTACAAGTCCATTGAATTTTTATCAAATTCGAGTGCAAAGATACTAGATTTTAGGCAAATAACCAAATAAAATCTTAAAAATTCCTTGAATCAGAAAAATAGCGTATCTTTGCACCAAATTATGTGCGCACACGTGCGTATGTACTTATTAATCGTACAAAAGAAAAGTATTTCTATTCAGAAATGGACATAGACAAAAACAAAAGAATCGGTCTTACCGACGAACAAGTAAAACAGAGTAGGGAACTGCATGGCAAAAACGTGCTCACCCCTCCTCAACGTACCTCATTATGGAAACTGTATTTGGATAAGTATCGCGATCCGATTATCCAGATACTCCTCGTTGCGGCTTTCGTTTCCCTTATCCTCGCTTTCATCGAAAAGAATTTCATGGAGACCATCGGTATCTTCGTGGCAGTTTTCCTTGCTACCACCGTGGGCTTCTACTTTGAACGCGATGCGGCTAAGAAGTTTAATCTGCTCACGCGCTCAGCGAAGAGCAGCCGGTAAAGGTGCGCCGCAATGGTAAGGTGATGGAAATTCCACGCCACGATGTGGTGGTGGGAGATGTGGTACTCGTGGAAGTCGGCGACGAGGTGCCTGCCGATGGCGAACTCATCGTCTGCAACGACCTGCAGATGAATGAATCTACCCTGACGGGCGAACCGGTTGCCGAGAAATCTCTGGAAGGCGGTGGCGATGGAGCCTATCCTCGCAACATCATCCTCCGTTCTACCATGGTGATGAATGGCAGGGGCGAGTTCGTGGTTACTGCCGTGGGCGATGCTACCGAGATTGGTAAGGTGGCGAAGAAATCTACCGAACAGACTTCGGTGGAGACACCGCTTCACATGCAGCTCGATAAGTTGGCGAAGATGATTTCCAAGGTAGGCTCCGTGGTATCTGTGGCAGCCTTCTTCATCTTCCTGATTCACGATATCCTCACCAACCCGGCATGGGGCGGCAAGGATTATTTCTATATGGCAGAAATCGTGCTGAAATACTTCATGATGGCTGTTACCCTGATTGTGATGGCGGTGCCGGAGGGATTGCCGATGGCGATTACCCTTTCTCTGGCGCTCAACATGCGAAGAATGCTGAAGTCGAACAATCTGGTGCGCAAGCTCCATGCCTGCGAAACCATGGGTGCCGTTACCGTGATCTGTACCGATAAAACCGGTACGCTTACCCAGAACAAGATGCAGGTGAGCGCTTGGAACTCAAGCAGGGCGATGAGGCGCTGCTCGATACTGCCATCGCCCTCAACTCTACAGCCGAGTTGAATGACGGCAAACCTATCGGAAATCCTACCGAGTCGGCTCTCCTGCTCTGGCTCGATGCCCAGGGCAAGGATTATGAAGAACTCCGCAAGCAGGTGAACGTGCTCAAGCAGTTGCCTTTCTCTACCGAGAGAAAGATGATGGCAACCTTGGCAGAAGTTGATGGCGAGACCTATCTCTTCGTGAAGGGTGCGCCTGAAATCGTGATGAAGAAATGCATCATCGAGGATAGAATGCAGAAACAGACTGCTGAAGAACTCGACGAGTGGCAGCATAAGGCAATGAGAACCCTGGCGTTCGCCTATAAGAAGGTAGAAGCTTCTATCATGAGAACTTCCAGAACCTCTACTGCCGAAGTGGTAGCACTTCTCGATGCCAACGATCTTCAGCTGCAAGCCATTGCAGCCATTGCCGATCCTATCCGTCCGGATGTTCCTGCCGCCGTGCAGGAGTGCCGTCATGCGGGTATCGAAGTAAAGGTGGTTACGGGTGATACGGCTGCCACCGCCATGGAGATAGGCAAGCAGATAGGTGTCTTCGAAGATGAACCTGAGAATATCGGAGCAGATGGCTCCATGACCTCGCTCGACCAGCAGATGATTACGGGCGAACAGTGGGAGGCGCTTTCTGATGAAGAGGCTTACGAACGGGCGAAGGATATCCGTGTGATGAGCCGTGCCCGTCCTACCGATAAGCAGCGACTGGTGGCGATGCTCCAGAAGCGTGGCGAGGTGGTTGCCGTTACAGGCGACGGTACCAACGATGCTCCGGCGCTTCACTATGCTCACGTGGGCTTGTCGCTGGGTTCGGGAACTTCCGTGGCTAAGGAGGCTTCGGATATGACCCTGCTCGATGATTCCTTCAAGTCTATCGCCAATGCGTGATGTGGGGACGCTCGCTCTATCGCAACCTGCAGCGTTTCCTCTTCTTCCAGTTGGTCGTGAATGTGGCAGCCCTCCTGCTGGTGCTTGGCGGCTCTGTCATCGGAACCGAGATGCCTCTGACGGTTACTCAGATTCTCTGGGTGAACCTTATCATGGATACCTTCGCAGCCTTGGCACTTGCCTCATTGCCTCCATCTCACGAGGTGATGAAGGATAAACCACGCAAGGCATCCGATTTCATCATCAACAAGAGTATCGGTTTCGGCATCCTGTTCTGCGGCATCGTCTTCTTCCTCGTGATGTTCGCCCTGCTGGTTTACTGTGAGCGCAGAGGCAAGGGTGGAGTAGATGTGCATGAACTGACCATGTTCTTCACCACCTTCGTGATGATTCAGTCTGGAACCTCTTCAATGCCAAGGCGCTGATGAGTCATCACACCGCCTTCCGCCATTTCCTGAAGGATAAGGGAATGATTCTGGTGCTTGTACTGGTCTTGGTGGGTCAGTGGATTATCGTAACCTTTGGTGGCGAAATGTTCCGCACCACACCATTGTCGCTCCACGAGTGGCTGCTCATCATCGGTTCCACCTCTATTGTGCTCTGGGTGGGCGAGCTATGGAGAGCTTTTAAGAGAATGATGGCAAAGAGAAGATAACCCACAGGGGATTCTTCTGATATGAACGATAAAGATAGAATGAATACAATACATTATAACGATACCGTGCAGTTGCCGCCATGTGTGGCAACCATCGGTTTCTTCGATGGGGTGCATCGGGGACATCAGTTCCTGATTCATCATCTCGTAGAGACGGCACGAAAGGATGGCTTGCAATCCACCGTCATCACCTTTGATGCGCATCCTCGCAAGGTATTGCAGGCGGATTATCAGCCGGAGATGTTGAGTACGCTCGATTCCAAGCTGCTGCTGCTTTCGAAGACGGAAGTGGATAATGCTGTGGTGTTGCATTTCGACAAGGCGATGGCTGCCATGTCGGCAAGAGAGTTTATGCAGCAGGTGCTCCACGACCATCTCAACGTAAGGAAACTCTTCATCGGCTACGACCATCGCTTCGGTCATAACCGCGAGGAGACTTCGAAGATTACGTGCGCTACGGCAAGGAGATGGGCATCGAGGTAATCAGGAACGAAGCCTTCCAGATAGATGGCATCAACATCTCTTCTTCCGTAATCCGCTCTTTGCTGAAAGAGGGAGAAGTGGAGATGGCAGCCCGGTGCCTCGGTTTCCCTTATACCATCATCGGAAAGGTGGTGAACGGATTCCATGAAGGCAGAAAGCTCGGTTTCCCTACAGCCAATCTCGATATCTCGCACTTCGGACAGATGATTCCTGCCCCTGGTGTCTATGCCGTAAGGGTAAGACTGGAGAATACGGTGGTATGGAAACGGGGAATGATGAATGTGGGCAATCGCCCAACCTTCAATGGCAGACAACTGACGCTAGAGACGCACATCTTCAATTTCGAGGCGATATTTACGACCAGCTCTTGCTCGTAAGCTTCGTGAAGCGAATAAGGGGCGAACAGAAGTTTGACAGTCCCGAGGAGTTGGCGGCGCAGCTGAAAGAGGATGAGCAGACCGTGCTGGATCTCTTTGAAAAGGAAGCGGAATGATAGCGAGAATGCTATTAACTATAAACGATTAATTATAAAACAGTAAAAGCAATGGCAAAGATTAATTTAAAGAGAGGTTTGACGGATATCGTCCTCTACCTTATTATATTTATAGTAGTACAGATTATCGTGATGTATGCTGGCGTAGGAATCTGGGCGGGCATTAAGGGCGAAGGTTATCAGGCAACGCTCCTGGCTATCAGTTCGGGCAGCAATCCTATCCTGACGGCGCTTACCTCAGCGTTCAGCAACGTTATCACCCTCGTCATCTTCCTGAAGACGAAGTGGACACCGCTGACCCGCGATTATCTGCTTTCCAAGCCTTGGGCAACGCTTCTCTGGGTGGCATTGTTCACCCTGGGAACCATCATCCTCTGGAGTTCATCTATGAGCAGATAGGCATCGAGATGGACGAGAATACCGAGCAGATATTCGCATCGCTCATGAAGGAGCCTTGGGGCTATGTGGCTATCGGCGTTCTGGCGCCTTTTGCTGAGGAGGTTGTGTTCCGTGGAGCCGTTCTCCGCACCCTGCTGGGTCTTATGAGCAAGAAGAACCATTGGGTAGCATCATGATTTCGGCTGCCATCTTCGGTCTGGCTCACGCAACGTAGCGCAGTTTGTCAATGCCCTCCTGATGGGCTTGCTCCTGGGGTGGATGTATTATCGCACCAAGAGTCTTGTTCCGGGCATCCTGCTCCACTGGGTGAACAATACGATGGCGTATGTTCTATCCAATATCATGCCTCAGAGCGATGGCAAACTCATCGACCTCTTCCATGGCGATGAGAAGACCATGTATTATGCCGTAGGCTTCTCTCTCTGCATCATGATTCCAAGTTTCATACAGATGATTATCAGATTAAAGAAAGCAAAGGCTTAAGAGATAAATAAACGAGTAAAAAAGGTTACCTGAATGGGTAGCCTTTTTTCAGATATATCAGTAGATTTTATGAAGATAATAGAAAGCAGTATCATAGGAAAGAAGAGTCCTGAGGCTTGTGAGGATGGAATGGTAGTTACCGATGATTTCATTGCTGTGATTGATGGCAGTACGAGCAAGACGCCGAAGCATCTCAATCCTGATATGAAGAACGGAAGATATGCCATGATGCTTATCTCGGAGTATATTCGTGAGGAGTTGAAAGCGGATGCCTCGGCGGATGATTTCTGCCAGGGCGTAACAGCGTATATATATAATAAAGTGTATGAAAAGCTAGGGGTGGAAGAACGTTTGAAGGAGCATCCCGAAGAGCGACTTACTGCCTCGCTATCCTCTATAGCCGTACAAGGAATGAAGTATGGATGGTGGGCGATTGCCAGGCCATCATCGCCGGAAAACTCTATGAGAACGGCAAGCCTTATGAGCAGGAGATTGCCCGGAAGAGGGTGGAGCTGATAGAGCAGGGCCTTTCGCCTGCTGAGGCTAGAAAGCAGATAGAGCCATTATTGATCGAGGCGATGCTTTCCGGGCAGAACCAGACCTATACGGTTATCGATGGATTTCCTATCTATCGGGAGGGAGTGAAGGTTGTTGCGTTAAAAATGAAGCCTGCTTCAAGTAGCATTGAAACATACTTTCAAGAGCAAACGAAGCCTGTTTTATCTCTCAATGAAGTAGTATTGGCGAGCGATGGCTATCCTTTCCTGAAACCAACCTTGGCAGCGAGCGAGGCATCATTGGCAGAGCAGATTGCCAACGACCCTCAGAACATCCATTCCTTTATCGCCACCAAGGGCATCGTTGAGGGCAATAAGAGCTTCGATGATAGAACTTATATTCGATTTTCGGTTGCAAAATAAAACACGGACAAATTGAATTTGTCCGGCTCGTTTGTCCGTGTGCTTGTAACTGAGCAATAATCAGTATGTTATGAGCTGCCGGACAATTTGTCCGGACAAATTAATTGTCCGTGTTATTTTTAATGACTTCTGCCCCAAGAAACGGTGAGTTTTGGGGAAGAAAACTATGAGTTAGATTCGTTAACAAAGAGGGCAAGGAGTTAACAGGTTAACAGTTAACAGCTGTTTTTTTGCATCCTCCCCCTCTTTCCCATACCTTATATT
>ENA-OQCS01000882-OQCS01000882.1-human-gut-metagenome-genome-assembly--contig:-NODE-882-length-16318-cov-3.674881_pt1 | contig 16318 bp, 22 predicted proteins | sample MGYA00242757_ERZ504575 | MGnify/ENA primary metagenome ERZ504575 (study PRJEB26092, sample SAMD00036297) | human gut metagenome | host: Homo sapiens | study: EMG produced TPA metagenomics assembly of...
CACGGTATTAGAACTTATTACAGGTTTTATTGTAAATATATGGCTTAAGATGGATATTTGGGATTATTCGCATCTTCCATATAACTTTAAGGGGCAGATCTGTTTATTGTACTCGGTATTTTGGTTTCTTATTTCAAGTGTAGCAATCGTGCTGGATGATTTTCTAAGATACAAATTATTCAATGAAGAAAAGCCACGTTATAAGATTTTTTAAGAATGTAGTATAAATAGCAGTTCACAGGGAAAGCTATCGACATTTGAGGGAAATTCTGTTAATCTATTATAGGTACAAATAGTAGATTGGAGGAACAACAAAATGAAATTTACAATGGGAAGGACAATGAAGATCCTTGTAGCAATTTTGATCGTAGCAATCATTGCGATCGTTATGCTCTCACCATATTCTTTTGAAAAATATACAGCATCATCTAAAATGATTCAGGTTACTTCGACTGATACTGTAACAAAAGATGCAAATGGTAAGAAAAAACAGCAGGTATATTCATATAAAAAAGATGATAAAAAATACACAGAGATCGTTTAATGTTTTAGATCAGTATTCTTATCATTTTACAACAAAGACATTAACTAACTCATCTCAGATGAGTGATTCTAGTAAGCCACAGATGATCATGTTATTTGGAAATAAAATGCTTGTGATCAGTGATTCAGGAGAAATCCTTCTAGATAATCATGTATACCGCATGGGATATTCTGGTGGAAAAGATGCGAAAAAAATGATGAAAAGCATCAACAAGATTTTAAAGAGTGAATAAAATATAATAGGGGAAGATATCATGGGATATAAACGTCTTTATAAAAATTTGATCGACATTATCAAGGAAGAACAGGCAAAATTGGGATTTCGAAGAGAAAGTATCCGTCTGTACTATCCACTAAGTTCGTTAAACCATTTTTTGAAACACAGGATACAGAAGAACAGATGAAAAACAGACTTCATGGAATACCAGATTTTATCAAAGAAACTTTAGGAGATATCAAAGTTACTAGCAAAAAAGAAAGATTTTGCTTCTATATTCCAGAAGAAGGCAGTAACTACGTCCATGAAAATACAAACCCAAATGAATTTATCAAAGAACTGGTAGAATCGTTGGAAAACACGGATGTAAAATGGAAGATATTATTGCGTTATTTAAAAAACATGATAAAAACGTGTTTGTAGAAGAAATTCATAATGGAGAATTTGATTATCTGATCCGTTTTTCAGAAGAAAATGAAGATCCATATTATTACTGTTTTCACGATGAAGGATGTCACATTATCTATCACCGCTTTTTACCAGAAGATTATGAAGATTTCGGATTTTAAAGAATGTTATTAAGAATACATATAGGAGGAATAAGTCATGAGTGAATTATTAGATATGATTAAAACAAGAAGAAGTATCAGAAAGTACAAATCAGATATGGTACCAAAAGAGATCATTGATAAGATCGTAGAAGCAGGAACTTACGCAGCCACAGGAATGGGACAGCAGTCACCGATCATTCTTGCAGTTACGAACAAAGAAGTGAGAGATAAACTGTCTAAATGGAATGCAGATATCATGGGAACAGACACCGACCCATTTTATGGAGCACCTGTTGTATTGGTTGTCTTAGCAGACAAAAACCGTCCAACAGCAGTCTATGACGGAAGTCTTGTTATGGCAAATCTAATGTTAGAAGCTCATGATTTAGGAATCGGAAGCTGTTGGATCCACAGAGCAAAAGAAGAATTTGAAAGTGAAGAAGGGAAAGAATTATTAAAATCTCTGGGAATTGAAGGAGATTATGTTGGAATCGGACATTGCGTACTTGGATATGTCGATGGAGAGTATCCGGAGATTCCTGAACGCAAACCTAATTGGGTATACAATATTGATTAATTGTTGGTTGATAAGCTGAAGTTATTGGTGGAATATTATAAAAATGGTTATCTGTCTGCGACCCGCTTTCGCTCGACTCACACGTAGTTGTACTAAGCTCCTGAATGATCTTACGATCATCCACTCGCTAAGTGCAGACGTGTTCCTACGGTCGCAGACAGATAACCATTTTTATAATATTCAATAATTTCAGTATAAATATAGAAATCCAATATCGTTTAACATACACATTTGTGGTGATTTGAATAGCCGTCTGTGTATATGAGAAAAACGAAATCATAGTATAAAAGATCCAGAACCATTGAAATTTTGCCGTCGTTTTGAACGGTTCGCAGCAAACTTGGTCGATTGTTTGAGCGTCAAAGATTACTGATTTTAGTACCCTTGAGCGCGAGTTATCGAAGGAAAGTTTGCGAATCAGCGACCGTTCAAACGGCGAGCAAAATTTCTGGTCTGGATCTTTTATACTATGATTTCGTTTTTCTCATATACATTCGAACGACTACGTCAAATTACTTGTTGTTATTCTTCTCAGCTTCCTGCATCTTCATAGCACGAACTTTTAAAGGAAGTCCAAATAATGTAATAAATCCATCCGCATCATGATGATCATACATATCACCAGTTGTGAAAGATGCTAAAGATTCGTTGTATAAGCTGTATGGAGAAGTAGTTCCAGCCTTGATGATATTACCTTTGTAAAGTTTGAATTTAACTTCACCTGTTACATACTGCTGAGTAGATGTAACGAATGCCTGGATTGCTTCACGAAGTGGTGTGAACCATTTTCCTTCGTATACAACCTGAGCCATCTGGCTTCCAAGTTTCTTCTTAGCTTCCATTGTTTCACGGTCAAGGATTAATTCTTCTAACTGATCGTGAGCTGCCATTAAGATTGTTCCACCTGGAGTTTCATATACACCACGGGATTTCATTCCTACAACACGGTTCTCAACGATATCAACGATACCGATACCATTTTCACCACCAAGACGGTTTAATTCAGTGATGATCTCAGAAACTTTCATTTCTTTTCCGTTTAATGTTTTAGGAACACCAGCTTCAAATGTCATAGTAACTTCTGTATCTTTATCTGGAGCGTTTTCTGGAGCTACTCCTAAAACAAGCATGTTGTCGTAGTTTGGTGCTAAAGAAGGATCTTCTAATTCAAGACCTTCGTGACTGATATGCCATAAGTTACGGTCACGGCTGTAGCTGTGGCTTGCGTCAAATGGAAGGTGGATTCCGTGTGCTTCACAGAATTCGATCTCATCTTCACGAGACTGCATTGTCCATACATCTGTCATACGCCATGGAGCAATGATCTTGATGTCTGGAGCTAATGCTTTGATACCAAGTTCGAAACGGATCTGGTCATTTCCTTTTCCTGTAGCACCGTGGCAGATCGCAACAGCATTTTCTTTTCTGGCGATTTCAACTAATTTCTTAGCGATTGCTGGACGAGCCATAGATGTTCCAAGAAGATACTGATGTTCGTATACAGCACCAGCCTGTACGCATGGCATGATATAGTTATCGCAGAATCATCAACGATATCTTCGATATATAATTTAGATGCTCCGGATAATTTTGCTCTTTCATCAAGTCCATCTAATTCGTTACCCTGTCCACAGTTAACACAGCAACAGATAACTTCATAGTCAAATGTTTCCTTAAGCCAAGGAATCAGAGCTGTAGTATCAAGACCTCCGGAATATGCTAAAACAACTTTTTCTTTCATGAAATAAATCCTCCTAAGTGTATATTGACGGGATGTTTTCCTATTATATATAGGATCTGATATTGAAAATCCCGTATGTTCATATAAATATTTGCTTGTTTACTAATATACGTTATATTTGCATCTTTTGCAAGGATTATTTTCGAAAATAATGAATATTTATAATATAAAAATGAATAAAATGAAAAATAATTGCATATTTATACAAAACTATTGCATATTTTAAAATTCAGTTGTATACTTATGAACAATGATTAAAAAATAACCTACATTATAAAGAGAAGGACAAGGAGATTAACATGATCAAAGCAGGAATCATTGGATCCACAGGTTACGCAGGACAAGAACTTGTAAGAATCCTTACACAGCATAAAGATGCAGAGGTTGTATGGTATGGATCCAGAAGTTATATAGACCAGAAATATTATGAAGTATTTAGAAATATGTTCCAGATCGTTGATGACAAATGTCTGGATGATAACATGGATGAGCTTGCATCTAAAGTGGATGTGATCTTTACAGCAACACCACAGGGGCTTTGTAGTTCTTTAGTATCAGAAGAAATCTTATCTAAAGTTAAGATCATTGATCTAAGTGCGGACTTCCGTATTAAAGATGTAAATCGATATGAAGAATGGTATGGGATCAAACATCAGAGCCCAGAATTTATTGATGAGGCAGTTTATGGACTTTGCGAGATCAATCGTGAAGATATCAAGAAAGCACGACTGATCGCTAACCCAGGATGCTATCCAACATGTTCTACATTATCCATTTATCCAATGGCGAAAGAAGGACTCATTGAGATGAACAGTGTGATCATCGATGCTAAATCAGGAACATCCGGAGCTGGACGTGGTGCGAAAGTCAATAACTTATATTGTGAAGTAAATGAAAATATCAAAGCATATGGAGTTGCAACTCACAGACATACGCCAGAGATCGAAGATCAGTTAAGCTATGCATCTGGAGAAGAAGTATTATTAAACTTCACACCACACTTAATTCCAATGAACCGTGGAATTTTAGTGACAGCATATGCAACACTTAAGAAAGATGTAAGTTACGAAGAAGTGAAAGCAATCTACGACTCTTATTATAAGAATGAAAAATTCGTCAGAGTGTTAGATAAAGATGTCTGCCCTGAGACAAGATGGTAGAGGGAAGTAACTATGTGGATGTCAACTTTAAGATCGATAAACGTACAAACCGTATTATCATGATGGGTGCCATGGACAACCTTGTAAAAGGTGCAGCTGGACAGGCCGTACAGAACATGAATCTTATGTTTGGATTAAAAGAAACTGAAGGATTAGAATTAGTACCAATGTTCCCATAGGGCTTTGGTAAGGAAGGACTAGAATTATGAAGATCATCAATGCCGGAGTAACAGCTCCAAAAGGTTTTAAATGTGCAGGACTTCGTGCCGGAGTGAAACCAGGGAAGACAAACAAAGACATGGCAATGATCGTAAGTGAAGTGCCAGCAAAGATCGCAGGAACATTTACAAAGAACATTGTAAAAGCCGCTCCAGTTTTATGGGGAAAGAAGATCATAGAAGAACAAGAAGCAGTCAGAGCAGTGGTAATTAATACAGGAATTGCAAATGCATGTACGGGTGCACAAGGATATGAGAATGTTGTAACAGAAGCAAAAGAAGTAGCGAAATTGTTAGATATTAAACCAGAGGAAGTTGTCGTAGGTTCTACAGGAGTTATCGGACAGCAGCTGCCAATGGATGTGATCAAAGAAGGGATCAAGAAGTTAGTTCCAGAATTAAAAGCAGACAGACAAAGTGAAGAAGATGCATCCTGGGCTATCCTTACAACCGATACAAAACCAAAAGAAGCGGCAGTAGAAGTAGAGATCAATGGAAAGACAGTTACAATTGCAGGTATGTGCAAAGGTTCTGGAATGATCCACCCAAACATGGGAACAATGCTTGGATTTATCACTACAGATGCAGCAATCGATAAAGCTTTATTATTAGAACTGCAGAGGGAACTCATTGAAGATACATTCAATATGGTATCAGTTGATGGAGATACATCTACAAATGATACGGTTTTTGTATTTGCAAATGGAATGGCAGAAAATAAAGAAATTACAGAAAAAGATGCAGACTATGAAGCATTCAGAGAAGGATTATTATATGTTAACCAGTCTCTTGCAAAACAGATCGCAGGGGATGGAGAAGGATGTACACGTTTATTTGAAGTTCATGTAGCTGGTGCAGACTCCAAAGAAAATGCGAAGATCTTAAGCAAATCTGTCGTAACATCAAGTCTTACAAAAGCAGCAATTTACGGAAAAGATGCAAACTGGGGAAGAATTCTTTGTGCACTTGGTTATGCTGGAGTTGATTTTGATCCAGTCAAGGTTGATATTAGTTTAAAAAGTGCGGATGGTGTGATCGAGATCGTAAAAGACGGAATTGCAACAGATTATTCTGAAGATGAGGCAACGAAAGTATTATCTGCAGATGCAGTGACAGCAGATATTGATGTTCATAATGGAGTGTTTGAAGCAACTGCATGGGGATGTGATCTGACACACGATTATGTAACAATTAATGCAGATTACCGATCATAAGAATAAGATTATTATAGATAGACGACAAAATAAAAGGCATAAAAGCAGACAACTATGAAAGGAAGAATCAATGGAACAGATGAGAAATGAAATTAACGAATTGATCGAGCAGTCAAAACAAAAAGCAAAAGTATTAACAGAGGCATTACCATATATCCGTCGTTCAATAACTGTTACGTTGTTGTAAAATACGGTGGAAGCGCTATGAAAGACAAGAATCTTCAAAAAAGCGTGATCAGAGATGTTGCACTATTAAAACTAGTAGGTATGAAACCGATCATCGTACATGGTGGTGGAAAAGAGATCAGTAAATGGGTTCGTATGTCAGGAAAAGAACCAGAATTTTACCATGGACTTCGTGTGACAGATAAAGAGACAATGGAAGTTGCTGAAATGGTATTATTTAAAGTCAATCAGGAACTGGTGGCCATGATGGCAGAAGTTGGGGTTAAAGCCGTAGGTCTTTCTGGAAAAGATGCTGAAATGATCCGTGTAAAGAAAAAAGAAATGCCTGGAAAAGATCTTGGATATGTCGGTGAGGTTAAGAGTGTCGATACAACACTTCTTGAAGCATTGATTGAAGATGATTTTGTACCAGTTATTTCTCCAATTGGTTTAGGAGATAACTATGAACCATATAATATTAATGCGGATGACACAGCATGTGCAGTTGCAGAAGCATTGAATGCAGAAAAACTGGTATTCTTAACTGATATCGAAGGGGTATTCGTAGATCCAGAAGATAAATCAACATTGATCTCTGAGATGGATCTTAAACAGGCAAAAGAATTTATCGATAACGGAGTTGTTGGAGGAGGAATGCTTCCAAAACTTAAGAACTGTATTGAAGCGATCGAAGGTGGAGTATCCAGAGTCCATATCTTAGACGGACGTTTAACAAACTGTCTGTTACTGGAATTCTTCACAGAAAAAGGTATTGGAACAGCCATCTTAAAAGAACCATTATTTGATAAACCATTATTCAACGAAGAAGATGAGGAAGGATGTTAAGATGAAAACGCAGCAGGAATATATTGAGCAGGGAGAACAGTATATCTTAAAGACATACAATCGTTTTCCAGTTGTATTAGAAAAAGGGAAAGGTGTCTATTTATATGATGCTGACCAGAAGAAATATCTGGATTTTGGTGCAGGAATTGCTGTATTTGCATTAGGATATGGAAATGAAGCATACAATCAGGCATTAAAAGACCAGATTGATAAATTGATCCATACATCAAACTTATATTACAATATTCCAGCAGTAGAAGCTGCAAAGAAGATCGTCGATGCTTCAGGGCTTAAAAAAGTGTTCTTTACAAACAGTGGAACAGAAGCAATCAAGGTGCGTTAAAAGTTGCAAGAAAATATGCATATAATAAAGACGATTCCAAAGATTATGAATTTATCGCAATGAATCATTCATTCCACGGAAGAAGCCAGGGAGCTTTATCAGTGACTGGTAACAGTCATTATCAGGATGGATTTGTTCCAAAAGAATTTCGTGCTGTATTTGCAGAATTCAATAACTTAGAAGATGTTGTATCAAAGATCACAGATAAAACTTGTGGAATCATATGTGAAGTTGTTCAGGGTGAAGGTGGAATTTTCCCAGCGGATAAAGAATTCTTAGAGGGACTTCGTAAAGTCTGTGATGAGAAAGATATCTTACTGATCTTTGATGAGATTCAGTGTGGAATGGGGCGCTGTGGATCTTTGTTTGCACATGATCTTTATGGAGTAAAACCGGATGTCTTAACACTTGCAAAAGCGCTTGGATGTGGTGTTCCTGTTGGGGCATTTGTTGTAGGTGAAAAGGCTGATGGGGCTTTAGTACCAGGTGATCATGGAACAACTTATGGTGGAAATCCATTCGCAGCAGCGGCGATCAATGCAGTATTTGACCAGTTTGAGAAGTTACAGGTTCCAGAACATGCAAAAGAAATCGGAGCTTACCTGTGGGATAAATTAGAAGAGTTAAAAGAGAGACATGACTGTATCACAGGACATCGTGGAATTGCTTTAATGCAAGGACTTGAATTTGATGCAGATCATCCAGTTGGAGATATCGTTAAGAAAGCACTGGAGAAAGGATTGATTATAATTCTGCAGGAAATAATGTCATTCGTTTTGTACCGCCGCTTGTGATTGAAAAAGAACATGTAGATGAGATGATTTCTATTTTAGAAGACTGTATCGCATAGAATGTATAAAAAGACCTCTATGGAAAACTATCCGTAAAAAGATAGTTTTTCATGGAGGTTTTATATGTTTGGATTGATCATTGCATTGATTTCAGGAGCTTTAATGAGTATTCAAGGTGTATTTAACACAGAAGTAACTAAACAAAGCAGTACATGGACAACGAGTACATTTGTACAGGCAACAGGATTTCTCGCATGTTTGTTGATCTGGTTGATCGCTGAGAGGGAGCAAAGTTTTACGATGCTTTTAAAGGTCAGCCCAAGATACCTTTTATTAGGAGGAGTGATCGGAGCTGCAATCACATTTACAGTGATCAAAAGTGTGGCAAGTTTAGGACCTGCACAGTCAGCAATGCTGATTGTCGCATCACAAAGTGTTGTTTCCTATCTGATCGAGGTTTTCGGTCTGTTTGGTGTGGAAAAAACAGCTTTTGCATGGGTAAAGCTTTTAGGAGTGGTTTTGTTTGTCACAGGATTGATAATATTTAAATGGAAATCATAAATATCTCTTGTAAAGTATTATAATTTTCGCTAAAATAGAAGTTAGATTTACATGTTCCAGACTCTTTGCATAAGACCGGGAGGTTTATGTTGTTTAGAAGAGTTAAAGTGATAACCATTTTGCTGATGGTTTTTATGATGTCCATTGGATGTAGCCGCAGGAAGGAAGTATCGATAGAACCAAAGAAGGAGACAAAGACAACGGCTGAGAAGTCTTCTTCTAAGGAAACTATTTATGTCTATGTATGTGGAGAAGTAAAACATCCAGGAGTTTATCGTTTTTCGAAAGGTGAACGTATTGTTTCTGCTGTGAAAGCAGCTGGTGGACTAACTAAGAAGGCTTCAGCAGAGAGTATTAATCAGGCAGAGAAGATGAAAGACGGGCAGCAGATAACGATTCCGTCAAAGAAACAGACAGCGAAGAATGAAGGATCTGATTCCAAAGCAGTGCAATCTTCCTCTGGAAAGATCAATATCAATACTGCAGGTGTCAAGGAGTTGATGACGCTTTCAGGGATAGGGGAAGCGAAGGCTTCTGATATTATCTCTTATCGAGAGGAACATGGCCCTTTTTCTGATATTTCAGATATTATGAAGATTCAGGGAATTAAAGAGGGGATATATCATAAGATCAAAGACAAGATAACAATATAATTTTAGAGGTGGAAAAATGAGGAAGGTCTTAGTTGTTGATGATGAAAAACTAATCGTGAAGGGCATCAAATTCAGTCTGGAACAAGATGAGATGCAAGTAGATTGTGCTTATGATGGAGAAGAAGCATTAGAGAAAGCCAAAGAGAATCAATATGATATTATTCTTCTTGATGTAATGCTTCCAGGACTGACTGGGTTTGAGGTTTGTCAGGCAATTCGTGAATTCTCTAGCGTCCCGATCATTATGTTGACGGCTAAGGGAGAAGATATGGATAAGATTCTTGGCCTTGAATATGGGCAGATGATTATATCACAAAGCCATTTAATATTCTGGAAGTAAAGGCAAGGATCAAAGCAATCTTACGTCGAAGCGCACATCACGATGTGAAAGAAGAAGAATCAGCAAAGGTTGTAGAATGCAGAGGTTTAAAGATTGACTGCGAAAGCCGCAGAGTGCATATTCATGGCAAAGAAGTGAACCTGACAGCGAAAGAATTTGACTTGTTAGAGTTACTGGTATTTCATCCAAACAAAGTATACAGCAGAGAGGATTTGTTGAATACAGTATGGGGATATGATTATCCGGGGGATGCAAGAACGGTTGACGTGCATATCCGAAGATTGAGAGAGAAGATCGAAGTGAATCCGGGAGTACCGGACTATGTACATACAAAGTGGGGGGTAGGTTACTATTTTCAGTCCTAAGAAGAACAGATTTGCCTTTTTACATAGTATGCAGTTCTTTATTTTCTTGTCAGTTTTCCTTCTGACGACATTGATATCAGTTTTATTTAGTAAGTTGTTAAATGATGGATATCGTCAGAAAACATATGACCAGAAAGTGGATAGTGTGGTCAGTCAGTGTAGCTGGCTTGGTGATCAGGTAGTTGGAGTCGATTTTCATTTAGATGATGGCTCCAACTCTCTTTCTAATCAGATTGATGAACTTGCAGCAAGTATGAATGGGCGGATCATCGTAATTAAGAATAATTATAAGATCATCAAGGATACTCATACAGATTTTCAGTCTAGATTCTTTTTAAATGATAATGTATTGGATGTTATGGATGGAAAGAAGACAAGGATTGTATCAGAGAGTGGAAAGTATATCGAAGTGATGGTTCCGATCGTATCAAAAGCTGGAAAGCAGAATCATATCCTGGGAGCTGTGCAGGCGACTGTGCCATCTGAGGATATGATGGGAGCAGTTACGGAGATGGAGCATCGCAGGAATATGCTGCTGGTAGCATGTATCATCTGTGGATTATCAATGGCAATGATCATCAGTTATCTGCTGACGAGAGATTTAAAGAAGATTCAGAGAGATGTTGATTTTATTGCAGCTGGTCATGAAGATGAATCCATTGAAGAGACAGGATTCCTAGAAGTACGCAGTATTGTGCAGCGTTTTAATGAGATTCTTGGAAGAATGCAGACGTTGGAAGATTCAAGACAGGAGTTTGTATCGAATGTATCGCATGAGTTAAAGACACCAATGACATCGATGAAAGTTCTTGCAGATTCCTTAATTCAGCAGGGAGATCAGGTTCCGGCTGAATTATATCGAGAATTCATGCAGGATATCGTTGCTGAGATCGATCGTGAGAACGTGATCATTTCAGATCTGTTATCTCTGGTGAAACTAGACAAGAAAGCAGCGCAGCTTCAGATCACAACAGTAAGTATCAACGAATTGTTAGAGATTATCATGAAGCGTTTAAAACCATTGGCTCTGCAGCGTAATATCGAATTGATCTTTGAAAGTTTCCGTCCGGTAACAGCAGAGATTGATGAAGTGAAGTTGTCTTTAGGGCTTACGAATCTGATCGAGAATGGTATCAAGTATAACAAAGATGATGGGTGGATCCGCGTGACACTGAATGCAGATCATAAGTATTTTTATGTGAAAGTTGCAGATTCTGGTGTTGGAATTCCTGAGGATTGCCAGGATCAGGTATTTGATCGTTTTATCGCGTGGATAAAGCAAGATCAAGAGATACTGGAGGCACAGGACTTGGATTAGCGATCACAAAGAGCGTTGTTTCTCTTCATAATGGAGAGATTAAGTTATACAGTAAGGTTGGTGAAGGAACAACATTTACACTTAGAATTCCATTAAAGTATAAAGGCTAGGAGGAAGAGATGAAGAAAAGAAAATTATGCATGATCTTTTTGCTTTGTCTGGCTTTGATGACTTTAGTGGCAGGATGCCGGTCAAAAAAAGAAACCAATGACCAAGGCAATCAAAAAGGAACAGCAATTTACTATACTAATAATGATGTTACGAAATTGATCATGAAGAAAGAAAATGTGGAGCTTGAAGGAAATCAGCAGCAGAAAGTGAAGATTTTATTAAAGAAACTTCAACAGACTCCAAAGAGTGATAAGATACGCTCAGTGATTCCAAAGAGAATTATGATCAATGGTGTATCAGTGAATACAAATATCGTTGAGATTGATTTTTCGACAGGGTATAAACGAATTTCAGAGAATAGAGATTTGATCTGCCGTGCTGGTATTGTATATACACTGACTCAGTTAAAAGATATCAATTATGTATCATTTTCAATTTCTGGAGAGCCAATGCTTGATACAGATGGTACAGCAATTGGTGCTCTTGGAAGAGATAGTTTTGTATTTGGTAAGTTGCCAATGAAATAATTTATGAAACAAAGACCGATGGTTCTTATATTTGCCGGAGTGTTATCCGGAACAGCCGTTGTATGGAATATTATGTCCATGACAGCGGCTTTTTATCTATTGACAGGTATTTGTCTGTTGGCGTCCTTGATTTTTAGTGATAGGCGTTATGGATGGGTTGTAGTTGGAATACTTGCAGGAATTTTATTATCGTTAGGTTTTAAGACTTCCATGAAACTTGATCTGATCCAGGTAAAGGAAAAGGCAACAGAATATACAATGGGAAGAGTTTTAGAAGTATCGAAAACAAAGAAGGGAAAGTTAGCAGTACTTTTAAAAAATAAAAATTTGGAGGGGAAGATCCTTTTATATACACCCGAGGATGAAAAGATCATTCCAGGAGATATTCTTCGGTTTCAAGGAGAATTAGAAGAATGGGAAGATACAGCTAACCCTGGCCAATTTTCAAGCAGACATTATTATTTCAGTAAAGGAATTTACTATCATGTATATTCGAAAAATATTGAGATCGAAGGACATCAAAATATATATTTTCAGGAAAAGATCTTGCAATGTAGAGAGTACATGAAACATCAGTTAGAAATTCAATACAAAAATGAGGTAAGTGATTTCTTAAAGGGGATGTTAATAGGTGATAAAAATGGACTGAGTGATGAGATTAAAGATGACTTTAAGGAAAGTGGATTAATTCATTTACTTGCGGTATCAGGACTTCATATATCGTTGGCAGGAAGAAGGTATATAAATTGGTTCGCAAGTGGTGTGGAAATTTTGTAGTTGGTTCACTGGCAGGAATGACAGGTGCAGTGTTTTATTGTATTTTAACAGGTGGATCGGGATCGTCACTTCGTGCAGTGATGATGTTGGGTGTTTACTTCCTGTCAGAGATATTAGGAGAACACTATGATATGATGTCTGCAGGAGCTTTTGCAGGAATTGTCTTACTTATAATGTGTCCGTACAGAATCTATGATACGGGGTTTTTATATTCATTTACAGCAGTTTTTGTGATCGCAATCTATCAACTTGTTAAACCAAAGATGAAAGGTAAATATTATAAGTTGAAGGAATCTTTATCGTTTTGTATTTTTATCCAGATAGGGATGCTGCCATTAATCATATATTTTCAGTATGAAGCTCCAGCTTTTTCTTTTCTTGCGAATGTAGCAGCAGTACCACTGGCAACGTGTGCTTTTACTTTAGCTTTTCTTTTGATTTTTTTGCCGTATACCGTATTTCATGAAGCAATCTCATGGATGATCCAAGGGGTTTTGTGGATTTCCAGACAGTCTTATGGGATGTTGACGATCGGACATGTACCATTTTTATGGGTACTCTTATTTTATTTTATGACCGGATTGTGGATATGGAAGAAAAATGGACAAAATCGACATATCAGGATCAGTCTGGCTTATGTTATCATGATCATTTTGATATGGATTCCAATGGCAAGAAGAAAGAGTCTGGCATTTCTTGATGTTGGGCAGGGAGATTGTTTTGTAGCAGATACGAAGTCTGGGGCGATCATATTTGATGGTGGAAGCAGCAGTGAAGATCAGGTTGGAAGATATCGGATTCTTCCGTATATGAAATATCTGGGGTATCAGAAGATTCAGATTGCGGTGATCAGTCATATGGATATCGATCATTATTCTGGGATCAAGGAATTACTTGAGATGGGGAAAATTAAGTATCTTGGGCTTCCGGAGATTCCAAAAGATGAGACAATGAAAAAGATCATAGGTATAGCGAAGAAACGAGGAACAACTATTTTTTATCTTTCAAGAGGAAGGCAGATCACTACAAAAGATGGAAGTTTGAAAGTGTTGCATCCTCAAAAGAACAGTCAGATGGAAAAGAATGCGGCATCGTTGGTAATGCAGGGAAAAATACTTGGATATCGGGTGCTGTTAACGGGAGATGTGGAAAAAGAAGGCGAAGAAGAACTATTATCAGAAGAATTGGAAAGAGCAGATATATTAAAAGCAGCACATCATGGGTCAAAAATTCCACGAGTAATGAATTTTTACAAAAGGTTCAGCCGAAACAGACGGTCATCTCTTGTGGAAAACAAAATAGATATGGACACCCACATTTAGAAACTATCCACAGACTACAGACATATCACACAAAGATTTATAGAACAGATCGAAGTGGTGCGATTATTTTTTCAAAAGAAGAGATGGTTGAAAATCTTCCAAAAAAGGTATACTATCAAAAGCTATAGAAAGAGATGCAAAGAATATGAAGAAAATATTAGAAGATATCAAGACAAATACATACGAACGTTTTTTATCTATCTACGGGGAAGAAAAATATATGATCTCCCAGATGAAAAACCAGTTAAAGAAAGCATTAGTTTCAGAAGATGATACGATGAACTATTCTTATTTTGAAGGAAAAAGGGCTGATGCGATAGAGATTGTTGAACTTGCTAAAACACTGCCGTTTTTTAGTGATCATAGGTTTTTGATCTTGGATGAAACAGGACTTGGAAAGAAAAGTGATGATACGTTTATTGAAGGATTAAAGGAAGCCTCAGATACAAGTGTTGTGCTTTTTATAGAAGATAGTGTAGATAAGCGTTCAAAGATTTATAAATTTCTTTCGAAGGAAGGACATGCGGTATGTTTTGAATCTGCTGGAGATAAAGAATTATCCAGATGGCTGATCTCATTGCTTAAGAAAGAAGGAAAACAGATGTCATCTGCAACGATGCGAAGTTTTTTATATCGCTGTGGATCTGATATGTATACTTTAAAAAATGAATTAGAGAAATTGATCTCCTATGTTGGAGAGAGAGAAGAAATTACAATCCGTGATCTGGAAGAGTTGACATCTTCTCAGACGACAAATCAGATCTTTGTGATGCTTGAGGCAATTGCGAGAAAGCAAAGAGAAAAAGTATTGACACTATATTATGATCTGATCGAGTTAAAGGAATCACCATTTGGAATTCTGGCATTGTTAGTCAGACAGTGTAATCAGCTGCTTCAGGTGAAAGATTTAGATTGTCTTGGAAAGAGCAATGGGATGATCGCAAAGCAGATGAAGTTCCAGCATTTGTTGCAGGAAAGTTAAAGATCAAGCGAAAATGTTTTCAATGGATACACTCAGAGATATGATCGAAGCATGTGCAAAACTGATGAATCAATTAAAACAGGAAAGATCAGCGACAGAGTTGGGGTAGAACTATTGTTGATCCAGTTCAGTCAGAAATAAATCAATCAATTTAAGATAGAAGAAGTCTAGTATAATAAAATGATGAAAAAAAAGAAGCCTGACGGTGGCTTCTTTTTCGGGTTAATTTTATTAAAATTCGTTTCTTGATATCTGATTAAGCAATAGCGTTAACGGCTTTAGATAAACGAGCAATCTTTCTAGAAGCTGTATTCTTGTGGAAGATTCCTTTAGAAGTAGCTTTGCTGATTTCAGAAATGCAAGCTGTTAAAACTTCAGAAGCTGCTGCTTTATCGTTAGCTGCGATTGCTGCTTCTACTTTTTTGATATATGTTTTAACTTTAGTTTTGATTGCTTTATTTCTTTCTGTTTTTGTGTTGATAACTTTGATTCTTTTTTTGCTGATTTAATATTTGCCAAAGTGGGCACCTCCAATATGATAACTTAAATTTCTTTCTTCTCTTGAATCTTGTCTATAGCGAGACACGGTTAGCTATACACAAAACATACTGTTATATCTTATAGAAAATGATTGAATTTGTCAATATCTTTGGGGAAAAAATGTAATATTTTTTTAAAAACAATCACATACTAGAGAAAAAAGGAGGCAAAATCAATGCAAAATCGTACAGATCTGGCACTGGAATTAAAAGAAGAGAAGAATATTGGCTCTGCACAGTCAGGAATTATCGTAAAGACAAGAATTGATACAACGAATCATATAAAAGAAACAAAGATCATCATCAAAAACAAAAAAGGGGAGGACTCTTTAGGAAAACCAAAGGGAACCTATATTAACGATCGAAGCGAAAGATCTGTCAACAAACGATGGTAGTTTTCATAAAGAAATGAGTGAAGCATTGTTTTTAAATTTAAAGGAAATGTTAAAAAAAAGAA
>ENA-OQCS01000883-OQCS01000883.1-human-gut-metagenome-genome-assembly--contig:-NODE-883-length-16315-cov-5.461762_pt1 | contig 16315 bp, 19 predicted proteins | sample MGYA00242757_ERZ504575 | MGnify/ENA primary metagenome ERZ504575 (study PRJEB26092, sample SAMD00036297) | human gut metagenome | host: Homo sapiens | study: EMG produced TPA metagenomics assembly of...
TGATTTTTGCGTGCCGTAAATCATGAGAAAATGTCCTTTGGAGAGGAAAATATAGAAGAAAGCCATCAAAAATTCAATACATCCTTCAAAATATACAAAAAAAAAGACAATTTCATTTCGAAAATTGCCTATATACAATAAAAAGCCTATGTCCTCACAAAAAAGGTATAGGCTTTTGTCAACAATCTGAAAGGAATCAACTATACAGTTGATTCCTTTTTTCTTACTTTTAAATTATAGCAAAAATAAATATTTTTTATAAGACTAGAAATGGATTAAAAAATTTTTTAGTATGAAGATGTGGTGATAAATTTTTTAAAGAAAGGGATGAGAATATGTGGTATACAGTTATCAAAACTTAACAAAAATTTTAATTAATCATGGAGGGAAATATTTATGAAAACAAACAAATTATTTAGATTATTCATGGCAATATGTATTTCATTTTCCTTAATAGGAGCAACATCCATTCAGGCACAGGAAAATAATATTAAAATTAGTGAAGATGGGTTTGCTATAGTTTATGCTGATTTGAATAATGAGTTAGAAGTAAAAATGGAAGCTCAAAAAGCGTTCGATGCAGGTGCGACAGTTGTAAAAGTTGAAAATAATGCAGTTAAACCTAGATCATCAGGATGGAACAGCAACTCAGCTACTTATTATTTTGGAGATGTTTTACATGGTTCCAAAGGAACGATTCGTTGTTATGTTGTTGCTGGCACTGGAGTAGATCATGTAACAAATTGTAGTTTTTCAGTAGAAGTGTGGGGAACTGGTTTTAGTTTGTTAGAAAGATATATTGTCAATAATAATACGATGAATGTTGCAGGTAAATGGAAATGTCTTCAATCAGGTTTTGTTAATGTAGTTACTCCTCAATATTCTGTATCGTTATTTTGATAGTAATTAAAAAAAGATAGCAAGACAAATATGACTTTAAAAAAGAATATTTTAAATGTTTTTCTTGTGATAATGATGGTACTTTGTTTAACTTCATGTAAAAGTTCAAAATTAATGATTGAAGAAATAAATATAAATCAACTAGAAAAGTTAATAGAAAATAAAGAAGATTTTATATTACAAATTTCTTTAGAACAATGCCCTTATTGTCTTGAATTACGTTCAATTGAAGAAGATTTAGTTACAGAGAATAGTATTACGATATACGAATATACAGTAAAAACAAAAAATGATAATGACATTGACTATATAACATCTATATTACCATCTTTACAATATTACCCTAGTATTTATAAATTTACTGATGGAAAATTTACTAATGAGTTAGATTTATCTGAATGGAATGATTTGGAAGAAAGGCTTATAAATTGGTTAGATAAAAACAAAATCAATTAAAGGAAATAGTATGGAAAAATTATGCAGTATTAAAGGATCTAAACTCTATTTTAATGGAGAAGAATTATTAAAAATTGAGTCTATTGAAAAAATTGAAGTGAAAACATTGCCTGTTCGACAAGCTATAAAATCACAATTATTAAATTCAATGGCTACATTTATGTCAGGAAGTTTAATTAACGGAAATGAGCAATGTATCGTTGGATTAAATATCATTCAAAAAGATAAAAAAGAAATATGGATTCCATTTCATGAAGGAAGTGTGACTCGTTTTAATCTTGATTATCATCAGTATGTAAAAAATGCTAGAGAATTAAAAGATAAAATTTTGAAATATATTATCAAAACACAAGAATAAACTAAAAGTGAATAATATTCTTACATAAAATCTATATTTCGTGATATACTCTGATTGCGATAAGACTACGTAATGTAGTAACAGAAAAGAGGAAGCTACCAACTTCCTCTTTTTTTCTACTCAATTGAATTTTGGTCTAACCACTTACCTCGAACCATACGAATAAAGAATAGAATACCTCTAAATACCAATTCGAAAGTCATTGTAACCCATACACCGATAACACCATATCGTTTTGTGAAGATGATGATTGGTAAAACACGCATGCCCCACATACTCAAGGCATTTAAGATAAAAGGACGTTTACTATCTCCAGCCCCACGTAATGCTCCCATGACTACAATACTTATCGCAAATAATGGTTCTGAAAAAGAAACAATTCTTAAACATTCACTAGCTCCATCTATAACTTCTTGACTATTTGTCAGAGTTGAAGCTAAGAATGGTGCAAACACAAACAGAATGACACTCATAAATATGACAAGGATAAACGATAATAAAGTCGTTAAATACGCAAAGCGTTTCGCCATATCTTTTCGCTTTGCACCAATACTTTGTCCAACCAATGTAGTTGCAGCACCACCAATTCCATAGGCCGGCAAATAACATAACCCTTCTGCAGATACAGCTACATAATTGATGGCTACACTCACAGCTCCCATACTTGAAACAACACCTGTCATTACAACTTGAGCTAAAGAGAGTGTAACTCTTTCAAGTCCTGCAGGAATCGAAAGATTGACTACATTCTTTAAGATATCCTTGTCAAACTTCCAAGATTCATCTCCTAAAAGACGTAACGAACTTTCCTTTTTGACTACTATATACATTAAAATAAAACCTACAACCAACTGCGCCATTCCCGTACCAAGTGCAGCTCCTGCAACTTTTAAATTCAATATATAAATAAAGAAATAGTTAAAAAGAACATCAAATACACACATTGAAATATTCATAAGACTTGGAAGCACGGCATTTCCTGAACATCTTAACATTCCTGAATGTAACATAGCCATCATATTAAATGGTATAAAAGCTCCTACAATAGCTAAATATAAAGTGGCATCTTTACATATTGATGGATCTGCTCCTAATAAAGTTGGCAAATAAAAACTGGCTCCTACTACAATTAAAGCCATACATAAGCCAAATATAATATTAAAAAGTATCGACTGACAAACAACTTGCCTAGCCAGTTTATTTTTACCCGCCCCTAAATATTGGGCTACTTGCACTGAAAAACCTAATACGGCTGCTGTACAAATACCACCAAATAACCATGTAGTACTGGCAACTACACCAATAGCTGCCGTAGCCTTATAGCCTAAAGATCCAACCATCGCCGTATCAATATAACTCATAGCCGTTCCAACTAATTGTTCTAATATGGCAGGTACAGATAATAATATGACAATTTTTAATTGATCTTTAAATTCTATTTTTTTATTTTCGCGCATCTGCGCCGTTATTTCCATCATATTCATAAATTGATTATACATAGAAAAAAGATGTATGTCACCATACACCTTAATCTTCTACCTCTTCACGCCACATTTTAGCACCTAAATGAGCTAACTTTCCATCTAAGTTATCATATCCACGATCAATATGATAAATATCATGAATTTCTGTAACACCATCTGCCATCAAGCTGCGATCACAAGTCCTGCACCACAACGAAGATCTGTTGCGGTTACTTCGAACCATGTAACTTTGTTTTTCCGTTGATAAATGCACTTGGTGTGTGTACATCAATATTCGCACCCATCTTATTTAATTCCGCACAATGCTTAAATCGCTCTGTATAAATCGTTTCTGTGACAACAGACTGTCCTTCACATTGCGTTAATAATACAGTAAACGGTTGCTGCACATCAGTCGCAAATCCTGGGTATGGTTTAGTCAATATTTCTGTGCGTTTTAACGGCTTATCACTCTTAAATACATGAATAAAATCTGAACCCACTTCCATATTGATTCCCACTTCTTGAAGTTTCATAACAATGGCTTCAAGATGTTGAGGAATAATATTCTCAATTCGCATATCATTAGCCATAGCTGCTGCCATAATCACATAAGTAGCTGCTTCAATACGATCCGGAATAATTTCATGAATACATCCCTTTAAGTAATCAACACCATCAATTACTAATGTACTTGTACCCATACCATGAATTCTTGCGCCCATTTTATTCAATAAAGTCGCAATATCAATGATTTCCGGTTCACGCGCCGCATTTTCAATGACAGTTCTTCCTTTTGCGTAAACAGCTGCCATCATAATATTGATTGTAGCCCCTACACTTGAGATATCTAAGAAAATATTTGTTCCTTTTAATTCTTTCGCATCCAATATATAACATCCATTTTCATATTGAATATCTGCACCCAAAGCTTCAAAGCCCTTCAAGTGTAAATCAATAGGTCTAGGACCCAAATAACAGCCTCCTGGCATTTTAATTTCTGCATGTCCAAATTTTCCTAACAAAGCTCCCATAAAATAGTAGCTTGCTCTTAATTTTGAAACAGCTTTAGATACCATAGGAATATTTTCCATATGAGTAGGATCTATATATAATGTTTCTTCATCTCGTTTTTCAACACAAACACCAAGTTCATTCAATAAAACGATTAAAGACTGTACATCTGAAATATTAGGTACACCATAAATTGTCACTGGCTCATTTCCTAAAACACATGCTGGTATTAAAGCCACAGTCGCATTTTTAGAACCACTAATACGAACTGTTCCATTTAAATGATGCCCACCTTCAATTTTAATGACTTTTTCCATTCATTTTCCCCCATTTCAAGGTAATGCCTATCTATTATAGCCTATTCAATCCGGATAATCTAGAAAAAAAATTGTAAATTCTAAAAGCCATCTATTTTAAGTGTTGTTCCATCCAATTTGTGATTTCATTTAAACGACGCAAACGATGTTGTGGAAGTCCCGTACGTGATAAATCATGATTTTCACCATGGAATAAGCACATGCGAGCCTCAATATTTTGATCTAATAATGCATTCAACATTTGTAGACCTTCACAAAGCGGACAACGATAATCCTCATCCGAGTGAATAAACAATGTTGGTGTCTTTACATTACGCGCATATTTCAATGGTGAATGCCACCATAATTTTTCTGGATTCTCATAATATGTAGCTGATTGTTGATCTTGCGCAAAATATGGCCCAATATCACTTGTCTGAGAGAATGAAATCCAGTTTGCGATACTTCTTTGACTAGCTGCACACGCAAAACGGTCTGTATGACCAATAATCCAGTTTGTCATAAATCCACCATAACTTCCTCCAGTCACGCCGACTTTACTAGCATCAATTTGAGGATATGTTTCCAACACTTTATCTGTAAACTGCATTAATTCATCATAATCAATCGTTCCATATTTCCCACGGATATCCATAAATTCATTGCCACGTCCATCTGATCCATGAATATTACAGAAGAACACAAAATATCCTTTACTTGCCCATACTTGCATCTCATGATAGAACACTTTTCCATATACAGTTTTAGGACCACCATGAATATCTAAAATAGCCGGATATTTTTTTGTTTCATCATAATCTTTTGGCAACAATACCCATCCTGTTAGATTTTCACCAAAACTTACTTCTACTGGATCTGCCACATACGTATCTTCCATCCTATTAAAGTCAGATAATTGAATCACTTTTCCATCTTGAACCTTATATAATTGTTGAAGACTCGCCACATCTGCTCCAATAAAATACAATGTGTCATCTTCAAATGCGAAGTCTGAATTGTTCCTGGCCATTCAAATACAAGTTCAATCTTTCCATTTTCTAATTTATAAAGATTATTATGATCATAATGGTTGATACAAAATATAAAGCTTGATCTTTTACTAAAGTCGCATTTCCTGCAACTAAAGCACAATCTGTACCTACGCTATTACCAACACATTCTTGCCAATCCGCGATTAAATTAAAGTCTTGATCAAAAAATTTTGGATTCTCATTCAAACCATATTTTTCATGTGTACTTGCGATCAAAACTAATTTATCATCCACAAAATCAAAACTTTGAATACTTCTTTCCTTCGCCTCTACAACTGTACTTACTTCACCATCATACTTATAAAGATTTTCATATAAAGATTGTTTTCTTGTCCAATTTTGACCTGTATAATACAAAGCTCCATCATGAATTTTTGCGTTGGATACATCAAAAGTGCCTTCTGTAACACAAACAAGTTCTTTTGTATCCAAATTATATGTATATAAATGACTACGATGTTTATTTGTGACTCCCTGACCATTCATGTAGAAAGGAATCTCATCAAACACTTCATAATCACTTTCTTCTTCCACTAGTTTTTCTTTAGTCATCAAAACTAAAGTATTCTCGTTTAAATATCCCAATACACTCATTCCTGGTTTATCGAAGCGAGCAATTTCTTTGGCTTCTCCACCATTTAAAGATAAACGATATAAAGAAGTGGATTTTTCAATATTTTTACGATTTCCACAGATAGAATCGAATTCTCATTTTCGATATAAAAACCGGATTCTTTTCCATAAGAAGTTAAATCATATACTTTATCGTCCTTTACGCATTTTAAAGTATATTCATAAGCATTATCTTTTTCTGCTGCTACTCCATCAACAAAGACTTTTACTCCATCTTTCACTTTTAAATTTCCATAAAAGTGATAAGACAATAAATCATTAATTTCAATTGACTTCATGTTTTCCCCTCCAAATTATGCAAAAAGCAGGCATAAAGCCTGCTTTATTTAAAAACTTTAATTATTCAGCTTTTCCAGCAGAACCAAAGAAGTTTTCCATCATTTCTTTACATAATGCTGTGATTGCATCAGCACCTGGTTTTAATAATTTACGTGGATCGTATCCTTTTCCTTCTTGGTCTTTTCCAGCTTCGATGTATTTACGAGTTGCTTCAGCAAATACTAACTGGCATTCAGTATTTACGTTAACTTTAGAAACACCTAATGTAATAGCTTTTTGAACTTGTTCACGAGGGATTCCTGAACCACCGTGTAATACTAATGGTTTTCCGTTTGTTACGTTTTGGATTTCTTCTAAACGATCAAAGTTTAATCCAGCCCAGTTTGCAGGATATTTACCGTGGATATTTCCGATACCAGCTGCTAAGAAGTCTACACCTAAGTCAGCGATAGTTTTACATTCTTCAGGGTCAGCTAATTCACCAGCAGATACGACACCGTCTTCTTCTCCACCGATTCCACCAACTTCACATTCAATTGATAATCCTTTTGAGTGTGCTAAGGCGATCATTTCTTTTGATTTTTCTAAGTTTCTTCGAATGCATAGTGAGAACCATCGAACATTACAGAAGTAAATCCTGCTTCGATAGCAGCTTTTGCACCTTCATATGAACCGTGGTCCAAGTGTAAAGCTACAGGAACTGTAATTCCCATTGCATCGTGGATTTCTTTTACCATAGCAGCAACTGTTTTGAAACCACACATATATTTAGCAGCACCTTCAGATACTCCTAACATAACTGGTGATTTAGCTTCTTCAGCAGCAGCTAAGATAGCTTTTGTCCATTCTAAGTTATTGATGTTGAAAGCACCAATCGCATAGTGCCCTTCGTGAGCTTTGTTGATCATTTCAGTAGCAGATACTAACATTACTCTATTCCTCCTTTAAACATTTCTGTCATAACTATTCTACTCCATAACGCCTAATTTGAAAAGTGAAATTATTAACTAACGACGTGATTTCCCCGATAATTCGACAGGTTTCGATAAAGTTCGAATTCTTTCTAGAATTCTTAGACTCGCAATTGTGTTATTTGGCTTATTCGCAAGACGATATTGTTGTTCTAATTCTTCCATGGAATAATTCGATGTAAAATAAGTTTTCATTCCTTTATTCATACGCTCATCTAAAATCGGAAGTAAAATTTCATCACGCGTCCATTGCGTAATACTTTCAGCTCCAATATCATCCAAAACCAAAACATCACTATAACGCAAATGATTCATCACTCTTTGACGATATTCATTATCCGTCATAAATTGTTTTAATTCTTGAATCAATAAAGGAACTTGCACAAAAGAAACACTCTTATTACTTTTAGCATAATAATTACAGATTCCCTTCATCAAATACGATTTACCCGTTCCAGGATTTCCATATAAATACACACCCTGATTTAATGGAATACTACTGACACTTTGCGTATACGCAAGGCCATATTCCTTTTCTTTGGCAGCACTTAAAAAGGAAGCATCATTAAATCAATCAAATAATCATTTAAAGACATGTGAGAAAAACGAAACTTACTTTGATGAGCCAAATGTTTATCACGATTCTGTTCATATTGACACGAAGCATAATATTCATTTAAAAAACCTGAATCATCGATTTTTAATTTTGAAACCTTACCACGAATCTTTTGAACACAATACTTTAATCCTTTGCAGTTTCTACAAGCACTAACACTTTTTAGCCACTGCAACAAAGCACCACTGTTTTCTTCTACAAAAGATGCATCTAAATGGTTTTGGTTTAAAAATAATTGAATTAATTCATTCTCTTTTAAACGTGCGATATTTCGTTGTCTTTCTAACATTTGTTCTTCGGAAAGTTTAATATTTAAATTCACTACAATTTACCTTCTTTCAACATCTTCTGTAACTCCAACATTTCCTTATGTAGCTGTGCATCTGATTTTTCTTCTTTTTGCGTATAGAATTTATCATCTAACACAACCTTCTCTGCCTTTTTATCCCTTTTATTTTCAAGAGGACTTTGATTGATGATATCCAAAGCCTTCTTTCTTGAATCCACACCCAAGCGAACCCAGCTTGCCGCTACTTTTTCTACATAATTTCGAGAAAACTGTTGATTCGTTTGTTGTAAAGTATATTCAATTAATGTATTTACGACTTCTATAGGAAATTGGAATTCTTTACACAAACGCTCAATCAACGCTTGATCCGATTTCACAACTGGAATTCCATTTTGTTTATTCTGCAAAAATTTAACTGGAGACATTTTATATGGATCTTTACTCACTTCCATAACCTTACGATTACGCATAACCATATCTTTTAGTTTTTCTAAATCGAATACATGCGTAGAAGGATTCGTACTTCTTTGTACATATTTACGCATATCTTTGGCATCAATTCCATATATTTTAGCCATTTCTGCGATACGATCCAAATTTCGCTTGTACGTAAACGCACTGGAAAAATTCGATCCATCCTTTAAAGAGTGTCGCAAAATCAAAATCATATTTCTGCTTTATCGTTGGCTTCACCTTTTCAAATGCGATTTCTTTTGATTCATTCCAAGAATCTAAAATAGAAACGTCCAAAGGACTTTCTACTTTTGTATATGAAGAAGAAACTGTTTTATCTTTATAAAGCATCGCCTTCACTTTGTCAAAACACTTTGCGCCAACACTTGCCAAATACAATCTTGAATATGTCTCATGACATAAAAACGAATCTGGCAATAATGGAGCATATAATAAAATCAACATATCCCCTTCATGAACGTATGTTTCAATCAAATGATATTGTTCCAAACGATTTCTTGCGATGTCAAATTGCGAAGCATTCATATTCAATAAAAGATATACATCTTCTAATTCAACCAAATTTTGAATGGAACCCAAAAATTCATATAGACAAATTGAGTTTTTCCCCATTAAAGGACCATACAATAAATTTAAAGATTGTCTTTGTTCGCTAGATAAATGTTCTATGCATCGTACTTCAATCGCCATTTAATTTCTCCTCTTTTAATGCATCCTCAATCTGCATATGCAACTGTTCTACCGTACTATTATTACGTAATACAATATCACTTTTTGCCATTTTCTCTTCTGGATTCATCTGTGATACAAGTCTTGCCAAAGCTTGTTCCCTGGTAAAATTACGATACGTTTGTAGACGTGATAATGCCACATCTAAATCAGCCACAACGCACCAAATAGAATCAAAATGTTCTTGTGCTGAAATCTCAAATAAAATTGGCATCTCCACAAAGACAATTAAGCTTTCTTGTTCATGGATCCATTTGTGCATTTCATCAAAGATTAAAGGATGTAGAATCGCTTCTACTTGTTTTCGATGCTCTATATTTGAAAACATATAGGAAGCTAGACTCTCCTTAATAATTTCTCCATTCGAATCCAATTCAACAATGTGTAAATCATTTAATTTCTGATAACCCAAATTTCCCTTTTTTAATAAATCCGCATTGACCTGATCACAATCTAAAACAGGATATTTTTTTCTTAGATATCGAGAAATTTCGCTCTTTCCTGAGCCCATTGATCCCGTGATTCCAATTACTTTCTTTTTTGACATTTTGGACATAAATAAGTCCCCCTTTGTGATACAGTTAATTTTTTTATTGTATGATGACACACTTTACATTGCGTCTGATCATGTACTTTTAAATGAAGTTGAAAACGCCCCGTTACACCTAAACTTGATGTATAGGAACGAATGGTCGTTCCACCATAGTGTGTGGCTCCTTGCAAGATCCGTCTTGTTTCTAAAACAATTTTGTCACAATCTTTTTTTGATAACTTGCAAGCTCGACTTCTTGGATCTAAGCCTGACGCAAAACAAATTTCATCCGCATAAATATTTCCAATACCTGCCATAATCGATTGATCTAAAAGACAAGATTTTAAATTTCGTTTTAATGTATGAATACAATGATAGAAATACATTCCATTCACTCTTTGATCCATATAATCATATCCAACATTTTTAAAACAAGCATACGAATGAATATCATCATTTTTAGAATATAAATACATTCTTCCAAACTTTCGAGTATCATGATACGACATACAGATTCCATTATTTAATTTGAATACGGCATGAATATGTTTGTTCTCACAAATTTTATCATAAAGATAAAACTTGCCTTCCATTCTTAGATGAACAACTAAATCATAATCATCTAAGCCAAAAATCAAATATTTTCCAAGCCGATTAAATGTACGAAAGGATTGCCCAATCAATCGATGTTTAAAAGTTTCTACTTCTACATTATCAACAATCTTAGGATAATATATCAATACATCTTCAATCGAAACATCTTTAATTTGTGTTTCCAACGTACTTAATACGGTTTGTACTTCCGGTGCTTCCGGCATTATTTTGCCTCATACCAAGACTTGCCAACACTAATGCTTGCCTTTAATGGAACCTTTAATTCCATTGCACTTTCCATTGTTTCTTTGACAAGTTTTTGCATCAAGTCCAACTCTTCATCTGGCACCAAGAAAATCAATTCATCATGGATCTGAAGAAGCATTTTTGAGTTTACGTTCGCATCCTTTAAAGCTTGATCCATTTTCAACATCGCAATCTTAATCAAGTCTGCTGCACTACCCTGGATTGGCGCATTCATCGCAGCACGCTTACCAAATTCTCGTGTCATAAAATTCTTGTCATTGATTTCCGGAATTTCTCTTCTTCGATGGAATAATGTTTCTACATATCCATTTTCTTTACAGAAATCAATCAATTGATTCATATACTCATGAATTTTTGGATAACTTTCAAAATACATCTTCATAAACTCACCCGCCTCTTTGCGTGTGATATTTAATTGTGATGATAAACCAAATTCCGTTTGACCATATACAATTCCAAAGTTGACTGTCTTTGCGATTCTTCTTTTGTGTTCATCCACTTCTTCTGGTGAACAATTAAAAATCAACGTTGCCGTTTTTGTATGAATATCCAATCCTTCATTAAACGCTTTAATCATATGATCTTCATTTGCCATATGTGCTAACATTCTCAATTCAATTTGCGAATAATCCGCTGACAATAAGTGATAACCCTCTTGAGCAACAAAAGCTTTACGAATTTCTTTTCCCAACTCATCACGAATACTAATATTTTGAAGATTTGGTTCACTACTTGAAAGTCTTCCTGTTTGTGTCATGGTTTGATTAAAAGAAGTATGAATCTTTTGATCTGAACGAATATGTTTTTTCAAACCATCAATATATGTACTAGATACTTTTGATATTTTACGATATTCCAAGATATCATCCACGATTGGATGTTTTCCACGAAGCTTTTCGAGTACATCAGCAGAAGTCGAACGCTTCTTACCACCAGAGCTTAAATTTAATTCATCAAATAAAACATTCGCCAATTGTTTTGGAGAATTGATGTTAAAAATCATGCCGGCATGAGAATAAATTTGTTGAGCCAAAGTCTCTAGCTTTTCATTTAATAAAGCCCCATATTCATCCAAGAAGCTTTCTTGAATCGAAATCCCTTCTTGTTCCATAGAAAATAATACTCGTGTAAGTGGCATTTCAATTTCTCTATATAAAGAAAGCACATTTTCTTCTTTTAAAGATTGAAGGATTTCACCTTTCTTTTCATATAACTGTTGCGTCAAACTATGACAAAGTGCTTGTTCTCTATTCAAACTAAAAGCAGGTTCTTCTTTCGTCTTTTTGGATACATCATGAAAAGATTCTGGCAAAGTAATATGAAGAGCTTCTAGTACTGCATCACTATCTGTTGCAGTAGAATTCAATAAGAATCCTGCAATATGAAGATCATCATTAAATGTATTCCATTTAAATCCATATCGATCTAATAGATGCATCATTTCTTTGGTATCCCATGTACTAATTTCTTTTGTTTCTAATATTTTTTTAAAGTTTGTATCTTCCAACGCATTTTCTACGGAAATATAGTAAATTGTCTTATCTTTTGGAATCATAAAGCCATATAATTGCTGATCTAAGTATGGTTGTTGTGTACATACTGGTAGTACCATTAAATCCTCTATATCAAACATTTCAAAATGTTCCACTTCTTTTAATGGCCATTTTTCGTTCTTAGCTTGCTTTGTTCGATTCACTAAAGATCGCATTTCATATTTTTCATAGAATCCATTTACATCTTCTTGAATTCCTGTAAACTCACAATCATTTAAACTAAACGGAAGTTCCATCTTTGTATAAATGGTTGCCAATTCTAAAGACATAAACGCATTGTCTTTATCTTTTTCCAGCTTTTCCTTTAATTTCCCCTTTACCTCATCAATATGGGCATAAACATTTTCTACAGTTGAATATTGATTCAATAAACGCAAAGCCGTTTTTTCACCAACACCTTGCACACCTGGAATATTGTCGGCTGTATCTCCCATTAGTCCTTTCATATCAATGACTTGGCTTGGTGTAATTCCATATGTATCGAATAGATTTTGTTCGTCCATCAATTCCATTTCACTTAAGCCTTTTTTCATTAAAAGAACATGTGTACTTGGATCAATCAATTGAAGTAAGTCGCGATCACTTGTTAGAATGGTTGTTTGAATATCATTACAACATTTAGCCATACTTCCAATAATATCATCCGCTTCATAGCCTTCTTGTTCATAGCGTTTGATTCCAGCTGCATCTAAATATTCTCTTACAATTGGAAATTGTACGATCAATTCCTCATCTAATGGCTTACGTGTTCCTTTATAGGCTGCAAATTGTTTGTGTCTAAAAGTCGGTTTTCCTGCATCCCAAGCAACTAGAATCTTATCGGGCTCAATAATATCAATTGCCTTATTTAACATCATCACAAAGCCATAAACTGCATTGGTTGGAATACCATTTGATGTTGTCATTCTGTGTGTATATAAAGTTGCATAATATGCACGAAATAGCATGGAGTTTCCATCTAATAATAATAGTTTTTTCATCTGAATACCTCTTTTCTTCTATTTTAACACATATGAAAAGAAGGAAACGAATCCACGACTCATTTCCTTCGAATATTTTGCATGTGCAACTTTTCCATTCGTTTATAACGAATATTTTTTATAGTTGCATATCGATTGAATACTGTAATAATATAGAGCAATACAAATATCCAAGCCCCATTAAATATTAATGTAAGTGCTTCAACGTGAATAAACCATTTCACAAAGCTCATTGTAAGATATCCAAATAATTTTGCACCAAAAAAACAAATTAAATCATTTATAAACATCATTAAAAAGACAAGGGCAAATTGTACCCAGTGATCTTGATCCATTGCATTTTTAAATAGTCCCGATAGCCATCCAAAAAAGCCAAATAGAACCATTTTAACAAGCCAATCCGAAGTAAAGAACAATCCTACACAAAGGCCGCATAAGCATGCATATAAAAGTCGATTTAAGCTTTTTTCATGACTCACAACAAGTATGCATCCACAAAAACATAAATGACTGACAAAAGATAGGGAAGAATATGTAAAATCCACACTGAATAAAGATGCATTCATTTGATCAAGTATTGCTAAAATCAATAAGAAAATAAATGAGCAACGTTCTTTATTTATCATTTACTCTCCTCTTTTCCAATCACAAGACAATAGTCAAAACTTTTCATATTCGATACTGGCGAAACATAGACCGTTGAAATAATCGAATCATCGTTTAAAGACACATCTTTTACTTCTCCAATTAAGATTCCACTCGGATAATTTCCACCCTTACCACTTGTAGCTACTTTTTGTCCTTTTGTGACAATCGCATCATTATCAAATAATGAAACACGATAGGCCTTCTTTTCAGTATCATAAGACTGTAGCACACCTTCTACGCTTGTTCCATCTTCTAATGACATCTTGATTGCAATATCATTATTCAAATGTTGACTTGTCAACAACTGAACAGTACTTGTAACGGTTTGTACACTATCCACTAATCCTATAGCGCCATCGCTTGTTGCCACAAGCATATTTTTTTCGACACCTTGTTTTTTTCCTGCTGAAATCGTTACCGTCTGAAGCCATGAATCGCCTGAACGTTCTAATACAGATACACTGATTGTCTTAGCATCCCCTAGACCACCCTTCATTTCCAACAAGGCTTCAAGTTGTTTGTTTTTATTTCTTTCATCTTCATATGCCGTTTGATAGTTTTTTTGTTGAGCTAATTGCTTCGTCAAATATTCATTATCGTCATAGGCATGCCATAAATTTGAAAAATCATTTACCGCATTTCCAATCGATGATAGTGGATATTGAATCAAACCATATTTCAAATATGTCCAAGCACTGTAACCAATATTTGTGATGGAGTTTTGTCTTAAGCCAAACATAGCACACGCTAATATACATAAAACGACAATAATCGTAAGTAATCTTTTTTGAATTCGAGTAAATTTACGCATAATATCCCCCAAACTAACTTATATTATAGCGATAAACCCTCCTTCTTTCAATCGAGATATTTGTGCTCTTTAAATGAATAATATTGATTTTTACATACAATAATATGATCCACTAAACAAACCCCCATTGTCATCGCTACATGAACCATTTTGTAAGTTACTTCAAAATCTGCTTTTGAAGGCGTACAATCCCCGAGATGATTATGTGCAATCAATACTGAATTTGCGTTTTGTAAAAAAGCCTCCTTAAATACTTCACGTGGATGTACCACGCTTTCATTTAATGTTCCTTTAAATAAAACACGATGCGAAATTAGCTTGCTTTTTGTGTCTAGATAAAGGGCGATAAAGCATTCTTGCGACATAGTTCCATACTCAAATTTGAACCATTCGATCACATCTTCTGGTTTTAAAATAGGAGCATGATATACTTTTGATTTAATAACACGCTTACTAAGTTCTACACTTGCCAAAAGTTGTAAAGCCTTAACTTCACGAATTCCTTGAATCTGCATCAATGTATTTACGTGCATTGTCATTAATTTTGATAAACCTTCACTTTCTTTCAACACATCAGATGCAATTTCAAATACGGAACGGTTTTTATTTCCGCTTTGCAGAATCAACGCAACCAATTCTAGATCGCTTAATGATTCTAAACCATAGCGCAACGCTTTTTCTCGTGGGCGTTGCTCCACTTCCATCTCTTTTACCTTCATATACTCTTATACGAAAAATGCACTTTTTTTTAATTTATTTTCATTTTTTTGCTTGCAAAGAAGAGAATCACATGATATATTATACAAGCGTTAAGCAATTATGGCGGTTGTGGTGAAGTTGGTTAACACAGCGGATTGTGGCTCCGTCACGCGCGCGTTCGAATCGCGTCAGCCGCCCCATAAGAAAATACAAGCCCTAATACAGGGCTTTTTATTATATTTGATGGAGTGATAGTATGTTGAAATTATACATAAAACGATTTGATCAATTGAATGTTAATGAACTCTATGAGATCTTAAAGCTAAGACAAGATATTTTTATCTTGGAGCAGCAATGCCTATATCCAGATATTGATTTTATAGATGAGAAAAGTCTTCACATATATTATCAAGAGAAGGGAAAAATTATTGCGTATTTAAGGATGTTTGAAAAAGACACAAATACTTGTCAATTGGGACGTATCATTTCCTTAAACCGTAGACAAGGATTTGGTACAAGCTTGATCAATGAAACTCTTCAGTTGTTGAAACAAGAGAAAAAATATGCAAAGTTTATGTTGAAGCACAGAAATACGCAATTGAATTCTATGAAAAGCTAGGTTTTTATGTTATCTCAGATGTTTTTTTAGAAGATGGAATTGAGCATGTAAAAATGGAAAGATTTCTTTGATTACTTAAATC
>ENA-OQCS01000884-OQCS01000884.1-human-gut-metagenome-genome-assembly--contig:-NODE-884-length-16299-cov-2.097020_pt1 | contig 16299 bp, 21 predicted proteins | sample MGYA00242757_ERZ504575 | MGnify/ENA primary metagenome ERZ504575 (study PRJEB26092, sample SAMD00036297) | human gut metagenome | host: Homo sapiens | study: EMG produced TPA metagenomics assembly of...
TCATCCAGTATCTGTACGGCATCCGAAGTATGCGCCAGACAGTAAAAGAAATCGAAGTCAATGTCGCATACCGATGGTTCCTCGGTCTGGAAATGATGGACAAGGTTCCCCATTTCTCTACGTTTGGCTTCTGGAGTGCTGACCAAAAGCGTTTTGTCTACAGTCTGAAAGGAGATATCCATAATGGATATCTCCTTTTACATACGAATGAAATTATGCGGTGATCACAGTGCCTGCCTTGCCCTTAATGGCATCCTTGACATGATCCATGGAGGTGATCAGTACTTTGCCGGCAGGAACCTTCTCCAGATAAGAGATGGCTGCTTCAATCTTGGGAAGCATGGTGCCTTCCTCGAACTGTCCTGCTGCGATCAGATCCTTTGCTTCTGCTACGGTGAGAGTCTCCAGTGCTGTCTGATCCTCCTTACCGAAATTCTTATAAACATAGGGAACTGTGGTCAGGATGATCAGCTCGTCACAGCTTAGGTCGGAAGCAAGCTTACCGGCGATGGCATCCTTCTCGATGACAGCGGAAGCCCCTTCAGCGCATGCTTCTGCTCGATCACGGGGATTCCGCCGCCGCCACAGGCAATGACTACCTGATCTGCGGCTGCCAGCGCACGGATGGCTTCGATCTCTACGATGTCGATAGGCTTGGGGGCAGCAACAACACGGCGGAAGCCCTTGCCGGGATCTTCCTTGACATAGTTGCCTTTCTTTACTTCAATCTCAGCATCTTCCTTGGACATGTAACGACCGATGACCTTGGTGGCTCATAGAAAGCCTCATCATAAGGATCTACCGTGACCTGGGTGAGAATGGTGCTGACCGGCTTGGAGATGCCGCGGTCCAGAAGCTCTGCGCGAAGAGAGTTCTGGATATCATAGCCTACATAACCCTGGCTCATAGCGGAGCAGACACACATAGGTGCGGGTATAGTCGATGTAAACACGGCGTAACTCGGTCATGGCCTTATGGATCATGCTGACCTGCGGACCGTTACTGTGGGTGATCGTCAGCTGATAATCTGCCTCCACCAGGTCTGCCAGTGCCTTGGCGGTTACTTTTACCGCATCCCACTGCTCGGTAGTGGTATAGCCAGGGCGTCATGTCCCAGAGATACGACAACTCTTTTTTTGCTCATAAGATTACCTCTCTATATGTATTTTCCTAAGAATTTCTTCGTCAAAAGATGTTATCAGTATAACATATTTTCTCCAGGGTGTATAGCCATTTCTATACAATGAAACCTTCCAGAATAGTAGTCAGCTCCTCTGAGCGGGCTGCCAGTGCGGAAGTGGCTTTGTCCAGATCCTGAATGGCCTGCAGCTGTTTTTCGGCAGCAGTCTGTACATTGGAGGACCCGGCAGCAGTTTCTGCGGATACTGCGGAGATACCGGAGATGGCGGACAGAGTAGTGCTGCGCTGGTGCTCCATTTCCGTCACGCCTGCATTGATCTGCTGCAGGAATTTCAGAAGCTCTGTTACCTTGGAATCTATCTCACGGAAGGAGTCTGTGGTACTGCCAACGGACTGGTTCTGATCCGCTACAATACCTTTGGCCTGTCTGGCAACCTGCGTAGCTTCGTCAGTGGTAATCTCAATCTCTTCGATGATCCGGGAGATCTCACCGGAGGAGTGCAGGGACTGATCCGCCAGCTTCTGGATCTCCTGAGCGACCACTGCGAAGCCTCTTCCGGATTCTCCGGCTCTGGCAGCTTCAATGGAAGCGTTAAGGGACAGAAGGTTGGTCTGCTCGGCAATCTCGTTAATAGCTTCGGTAATGGAACCGATGGCTTTGGATTTCTCGTTCAGCCTGCCGATGGTATCTACGATGTTGGAGGTGATCTGCATGGTGGAAGAGGTATTTTCCTTCAGATGTTCCACGGATTCGATACCGGTATGGATCGCAGCGGTGGTGCCGGTGGCAAGCGCACTGATCTGGTCAGAATGTGAGGATACGCTGCCGATGGTGTCGGACAGAGAGTCCATCTGCTGCAGGCAGTCCTCAGAGCTTTCATCCAGTTTTTCAATACCCTGGCGCATTTCACCTACCTGATTCTGGATATCCCGGGAGGTCGCCAGGAAATGTGAGGAAGCCGCAGACATATCTGTGGCAGCCCGGGATAATTCTTCATTGACATCCTTCAGCCCGGATACAAGCTTCTTCATGTGTGCGATCATATCACAGATACCCTCAGCTAATAGCTGGAATTCGTCATTGCGCTTGGAGTGGACTTCGATCGTCAGATCTCCGGCAGAGACTTTTTTTCAGCCGGCGGATAAAATAGTAGATGGAGCCGCCATACTGCCCGGCCAGCAGAGAACCCAGTAGGATCGCCACGGCACTTGCTGCAACGACAAGGATCAGAGACACATTTTTAATCTCCGCTGTCTGACCGATGATATTTGCCTGAGGGATCAGGGCACAGATCATGGCATTACGGGCACCGATCTTGGAATAGAGAAAGAGATATTCTGCGCCTGCCTCTTCCACATAGGAGGAGCCGTTCTCTTCCTCAGAGGCAAATGCCTCATCTACATAGGATTTGCCGACAAACGTATTTTCTGCCGCTGTATCGGACTGGGAGGAGAGGTATTCGGTGCCATCGCAGGTGACAAAGCCTACGAGACTGCCCTCGCCGCCATCCAGAGAGGATAAGGAGGTATCCAGGACACTCGGTTTGAAATCAATGATCAGGATCGCCGGAGCATTGGAGAAATATCTGGCGAGGCGGAGACTGTATTTGGAGGAATCCGTGCCAAGCTTTGCATCGACCTCGGACTGGTTGCCGAAAAGATAATATTTTGCCTTGTCCGCGGATAAGATCTGACCCTGGGAGCTTTCAAGGTACGCACTTAAGAGACCGGTCTCCTTCGTTTTCGTGGTAGAGATCGTCTTCTCCTTGTCAGAGAGCACGTAAATATTGGAGAGCAGGGCATCCGTGGTCACGGCTTTGATAAAGGTGTCTTCATAGGTGTTTGGAGTATTGTACAAGGTAGTGGCATCGTTATCATACAGACCGTTCAGATACTGCTTCAGGATATCCTCATTCATATATCCCTTGTAGTTGGACTGGACCGTGTCAAAAGAAAGCGTCAGGTACTGATTCATCATGCTGACGGTCTGGTCCACGGAGTCGCGGTAGGTTGAGATGATCTGTGTGGTAGCCTTCTGATAGGATACGAAGCCTAAGACAATGATGAAGACCACAGGGATCAGAAAAGCAAAGATAAGCTTAAAGCGTATCCGCTTCCAAAGAGGGATAGGGTTTTTCTTAGTATTTTTTGTCAAAATAGACACCTCCGATGCAGATTAGTATTGATAGATACATTTTACCAAAAATTTATCTAAATATCTACATCAATATGAAAACGATTTCTTAAATAAGCCTCTTTGTCAGGCAGGACCGCTTTTGCTTTACATAATATGTTACAAAGTAATATAATGACAGATGAAGGAAGTAATGGCAGGAAGGAAACAGGGATCGATATGCAGAAAAAAGAACGTATGGCAAATCTGGAAGTACTGCGCTGTGTGGCAATGATGATGGTCGTGGTGCTGCACTATCTGGCAAGGGAGGACTGTTGCCGGATCTGACAGCGCCTTTATCAGTGCAGGATATGGCAGCCTGGCTGTTGGAAGCATTCTGTATCGTAGCGTGAATGTGTATATGATGATCAGTGGATACTTTTTATGCGAAAGCTCTTTTAAACTGAGCAGGCTGCTTACGTTGTGGCTGCAGCTGTGGCTGTATTCTGTGGGCATCGGTGTGCTGGCGGTGGTGACAGGGATCGTTCCCGCGGCGGAAGTGAGTACGCATTATTATCTGACATTATTGTTCCCGGTGACCATGGGGCATTACTGGTTCCTGACAGCGTATGTATTTTTATATATCCTGTTACCCTTCGTGGGAATCGGGCTCAGACGGATGACGAAGCAGCAGTTTCAGGTGGCCTGGTGCTGTTATTTGCTGCATTTTGTCTGATAAAATCCATTCTGCCCTTCCGGTTGGAGGAGGATGGCAAGGGCTATGACTGCATCTGGTATCTGTGCGTGTTTTGTGCAGCCGCTTATCTTCGCAGATTCGGAATTCCTTTTTTACAGAAAAAATCCCGGGCGCTGCTGCTGTATCTGATCGGCGTCATCGGAACTTTCGGAGAGGCAATGCTGCTGCATTTATTTTATCAGCGCACCGGCAGCCTGGAACTGATTCTGAAGATTCCTTATGAATATAATCATATATTCCCGTTCTTAGCTTCCGTTGGGCTGTTTTGCCTGTTCCTGGACAGTGACATCCGGGGGAAGATCGGCAGCGTGGCGGTGAAGATCGCACCCTATACGTTAGGGGTGTATCTGTTGCATGAGAACCTTGGGGTGCGTTATGCATGGCAGAAGTGGCTGGGCTCGGATCGCATAGACGGTGCCGTATCGTTGCTTTTATGGACTGTCATCGCAGTGATCGTGGTATTTGTATTGGGAATTCTGGTAGATGTTATCCGCAAAATATCTGTGGTGGATTGCATAAGATATTCCTGCACATTCGTCCTTATCGTGTGCTTACGGAAAAAATCCAGGCAGTAGATAATATGTTCAAAAGAGAGGTATCATAGTGACAGATAACGTAAAAAATAAAATAGCGGGAACCGGCGGTCAGAGTCATAGGCGATTCTGGGAGTTCGTATTCGTGGCTGTTCTGGTACTGTATCCCCTGCGGCATATTGCTGGGGCTGGATCTGTGGGATACCGGCTACGGCTATGCGAATTTTGAATATATGGGAACCAGGCATATGGATCCCATGTGGTTGTTTTCCACTTATCTGACCACTGTCATCGGACATTGCCTTAGTCTGCTGCCCGGAGCAAAGACGTTGATCGGCATGAATTTTTACACGGGCTTAAGCATCAGTCTGCTGGCGGTTCTGGGCTATTATTTTTGTACAAGTGCTGAAGATACCAGCCGGGCTTGCCTTTTTGGGCGAATTTACAGCAGTAAGCTTCTGCTGGTGCCCTACGGGATCTTTTTATAATTATGTGACCTATATATTTTTCCTGATTTCCGTGATCTGTCTGTATCTGGGACTGTCCCGGGGAAAAGGAGGTTTACTGTTTGCCGCAGGGGTGGCACTGGGCTGTAACGTGCTGGCAAGGTTTTCCAATCTGCCGGAAGCAGCGATGATCGTAGGTGTGTGGGCATATGGAATCATCTGCTGGCTGGAAGAGCAAAAAAGCATTGCGCAGGATTGTGTTGACGTTGCGGGAAATGCGGAAACGGAAAATAAGGAAGCACGAAAAAAGGCAGCAGGCAGGAGGCTTCGTAAGAAGCTGTTGCAGGATACAGGTATGTGCCTGGCGGGGTATCTTACTGCACTGCTGGTATTATTCGGTTACATTCAGATCCGCTATGGCATGGATGAGTATGTAAGAGGCATTCAGAGGCTGTTTTCCATGACGGAGGTAGCAACGGATTATACCGCCGCATCCATGATCCTGGGGATGTTCGACTGGTATCTCCAGAATCTGTACTGGGAGCTTAGGATGTGCGTATTCCTGATCGTGGGAATGATAGCGGTGGGATTCTTGGAATTCGCCGCAGCTTGTGTAAGAGATTCTTATGCAGGGAAAGACACGATAAAAAAGGCGCTGCGGATCCTGGAATGGGCCGTAAGTGCGGTACTTGCTGTGATCATGGTATTCTGGCTGTACCGGCAGGGGTTCTGCGCTAGGGAATATACGAACTACGGCGCTATTATCTGGCCCGGTGTAACGTTTTTAACGCTGACGCTCCTGGTGACGCTGTGGCGGATATTCATGCCTTCCGCACCGGGGGAGGAAAAGCTGCTCAGCGGACTGATCTTCCTGATCGTACTGATCACTTCTCTTGGAAGTAACAATAAGCTTTATCCCAGCATGAATAATCTGTTCCTGGCATTACCTTATATGTATTGGCAGTTTTACCGGTTCTGCAAATATGCCGGAAGCTTCCGATGGAAGCGGATGACCATATCCCCGATTCCTGCAAAATGTCTCTTTGGTGGTTTTTTTCTGCTATTTTTTATCCAGGTGGGACTGTTTGGCAGAAGCTTTGTATTTGCCGAGGGTACCGGTGTGCAGGAGCTCAGTGCGCAGGTGACCAATAACGAGACTTTGAAGGGTGTGTGGATGAGTGAGGAACGCGCCGGATGGATGCAGGAGATCTCAGAGTATGTAAATACCGGAGGACTTGCGGGAAAGGATGTGCTGCTCTACGGTCAGATCCCGGCATTGCCTATTATCTGCAGATGCTGCGGCATTCAATCCCTGGCCGGATCTGGATTCCTATCAGATCGCACAGCTGGAAGAGGATATGCATAAGATGCAGGAACGGATGGATATGGATGCGACTTACCGTCCGGTGGTACTGTTAGAGAAAAAATATGCTGTGTATCTGGAAGCGGGAGAGAATGTTCTGGAAGCATTACAGCCCACGGAAAAAGAACGGAGTCTCATCGTGGATAATGCCAAACTTTTGTTGATCGGTGAGTTCATGGATGCATATGGATACGAGAAAACCTTTGAAAATGAGAAATTTGTGATTTTTGAATAAAAACAGAAAACAGATCCCCGGGAGATTTTCATCTTCCGGGGATTTTGAAGTTTGAATTCATTGTCTTATAACAGCTGTAAGCCGTTCTCCTTTGCAATCTCCATAACTTCATCGGACCACAGAGAACACTGTACTTCGCCGATATGAGCTTTTCTTAAGAAGAACATACAGATACGGGACTGACCGATACCACCGCCGATGGTAAGAGGAAGCTCACCGTTAATGACTGCCTTGTGGTAAGGAAGTTCAGCACGCTCGGGGCAGCCTGCCTTCTGTAACTGGTCTAACAGAGCCTTTTTGTCTACACGGATACCCATGCTGGACAGCTCCAGAGCGATATCCAGGACCGGATAATATACCACGATATCCGCATTCAGGGACCAGTCATCGTAGTCCGGGGCACGACCATCGTGAGGCTTACCGTTCTCTAGGGTCTCGCCGATCTGCATGATGCAGACAGCACCTTAGCCTTGGCAATGTAGTATTCGCGTTCCTTCGGAGAATAATCAGGGAACATTTCCTCCAGTTCACTGGTAGTTACGAAGAAGATGTCGTGAGGAAGGATCTCCTCAATGTAATCGTAATGGATGGACATATATTTCTCCGTCTTGCGCAGAACTTTGTATACGATGCGGACGTTCTCCTTCAGAGTTTCAAGATTCCGTTCATCCTGGTGATGATCTTCTCCCAGTCCCATTGATCTACATAGATAGAGTGGATGTTGTCGGTGGTCTCATCCTGGCGGATGGCACTCATGTCGGTGTAGAGCCCCTCACCGGGTTTGAAACCATACTTCTGCAGGGCATAGCGCTTCCATTTGGCCAGAGACTGTACGATCTCTGCTTCACGGTCTCCCTGTGCAGCAATATGGAAATTTACAGGACGCTCCACACCGTTTAAGTTATCGTTCAGTCCGGATGTGGGATCCACAAATAAAGGAGCTGATACGCGCAGCAGGTGCAGGCGCTCTGCTAACAATCCCTGGAAAAAGTCCTTCACTGTCTTAATGGCAACCTGTGTCTCGTACAGGTTCAGCTGAGACTTATAATTTTTAGGTATGACAATATCTGACATACTGACCTCTCATTCTGCCGCCTGGCGGCTTGTGTTACAAAATACTCCTATATTATTTAACTGCGAAACGCATGATTTTGCAAGCCTTTTTCGGAAAAATAACCACTTGCAAATCGAACGTATGTGCTAATTTAGATACATGGCAGAACAAATGTTCTGATTTTGAAAATTTCCGGTAAGAGGCGGTGATAACTTGGAATATCTTATACAAAATGGGGAATTGTCCATCATGCAGAAGCTGGAGATCCTGACGGATGCAGCTCGTTTTGATGTAGCATGTACGTCCAGCGGTGTGGAGCGTAAGGGAGACGGGAAGCATATGGGGAACTGTGCGAAGGCAGGGATCTGTCACAGCTTTTCTTCCGACGGCAGATGTATTTCTTTACTTAAGATATTGATGACCAATGAATGTATCTTCGATTGCAAATATTGCCTGAACCGGAAGTCCAACGATGTCCCCAGAGCCACTTTTACCCCGGAGGAGATCTGTACACTGACCATGGAGTTCTACCGACGGAATTATATCGAGGGACTGTTCTTAAGCTCCGGCATTGTACAGGATCCTACGTTCACCATGGAATTATTATACCGGACCATTTGGCTGCTTCGGAATCACTACCATTTTAATGGCTATGTCCATGTGAAGGCGATTCCCGGGGCAGATCCGGAGCTGGTGCAGCGGATGGGATACCTGGCAGACCGTATGAGCGTGAACCTGGAACTCCCTACAGCGGAGGGACTTCGGACACTGGCACCGAATAAGCACCGGAAGAATATTCTGACCCCCATGCGGCAGATCCAGAACGGCATCCATGCGAATAAGGAGGAACTGATCCTGTACCGTAAGAGTCCCCACTTTGTATCCGGTGGACAGTCTACCAGATGATCATTGGTGCGACGCCGGAGACGGATTATCAGATTTTAAATGTGGCGGAGAGCTGTATCAGAAGTTTGAGTTAAAGAGAGTCTTCTATTCTGCGTTTGTAAAAGTCAACGAGGACAAAAGCCTGCCGGCGCTTCCGGGAGGACCACCGCTTCTGCGGGAACACCGTCTGTACCAGGCGGACTGGCTGCTCCGGTTTTATGGATTTCGGGCAGAGGAACTGTTGGATGAGAGAAGACCGTATTTTAATGTCATGTTAGATCCCAAGGAGGACTGGGCAGTGCGGCATCTGGAATGTTTTCCGATGGAGATCAACAGAGCACCTTATGGGGATCTGCTTCGGGTGCCGGGGATTGGCGTGAAGAGCGCCAGGCGGATCCTTGCAGCCAGGCGGAGTACGAAGCTGACTTTTCAGGATCTGAAGAAGTTAGGAGTGGTATTAAAGCGGGCAGTGTATTTTATTACCTGCAGCGGCAGGATGATGTATCCTACGAAGCTGGAGGAGGATTATATCGTGCGGAATCTGACGGATCCGAAGGACCGGATCCGGTTCGGAAGCGACGGTATGAGTTACCGGCAGATGACTTTATTTGATGATGGGATGTTCCCGAACGGGGTACGGCAGGAGGAGAAACGGATCATATGAAGATTTATCACTGTGAGGATTCGCTGGAGGGAATCTTCACTGCTATTTATAATACTTATGAAGATCACTGTATCATCCGGGATACTATGGTCACCACCATCGAGGAGAACCTGCTGTTCTCGGAGTCGGTGGAGGTCATACCGGATCCGGAGAAGACGATCAAGGTGATCCGTACGTTAAAGCGCAGATTCGGGGAAGCAGATTATGAGACCCTGTGTCTGGCACTGGCATCGCCGAAGCCGGAGAAGGCACAGGCGGTATACCGGACCATTGCGAAGGGACTGGCTGAGAAGTGTACGGCGGGGCATCTTATGGATGCCATTGCAGACACCTATGTGAACCAGACCTTCAGCCTGGCAAGGGCAGCCGGGAATGAGTATCATCATCTGAAGGGGTTTACCCGGTTTGAAGAACTGGAGAATACGATCCTCTACTCGAAGATCGCACCGAAGAACAATATCCTGACCTTTTTAATGGTACATTTCGCCGACCGTTTTCCCATGGAAGATTTTCTGCTGTTTGATGCGGGGCGATACCTGTTCGGGGTACATCCCGCCGGGAGACCATGGTATACACTGCAGGGGAAGGATGCCTGGGAGAGAGTACAGTCTGAGACGGAGAAGCTGTCCACGGCGGAGCTGCATTACCGGGAACTTTTCCGTTCCTTTTGTCATACAATAGCTATAAAAGAGCGGGAAAACAGGGAATTACAACGAAATATGCTGCCCCTCAGGTTCCAAGAATATATGGTGGAATTTCAGTAGATTTCGCCAAATTGGGATTTATATTTTACCGCGGTAACGCAACAAATATACAAAACGCCGAAAAGGTTTTCCATACGGCGAACATATATTGTGAAAATGATAACAGAGTGGTAAAAATGCCCAAAATGTGCGTTTTCTGGAAGAAAAAACCGCTTTACATTTGGGGATGGTTGGTTATAATAGTAATGATTTCAGATGTGAGGGGAAAGTACCTGGTGTATTATTTTACTTACGATCGAACTTACTATTGAAAGGAAGGAACAAGAAATGTTAAAGACGATCCGTTTGACACCTGAAGACGTGAAGCATTTTGTTGATGTAGCTTCAAAGTGTGATTTTGATATTGATATATGCTATAACAGATACGTAGTCGATGCCAAGTCATTCCTTGGAGTGTATGGATTGGATTTCACGAAGCCATTGTCTGTATCTTATGACGGCTACAATGATAAATTCGAAGAGCTGTTGAGACAGTATGCGATCGCGTGCTAAAACATCTTGTGATAACAGAATGTGATTTGACTCCCCAGGTAAGATAGAGTACTATTTACCGTGGGGAGTTTTCGTATACCGGGCATGTGAGAGTGTGCAACCCGGAACAAGCCGCAGGCATGCGGTTATGATAGGAATTTGTCAAGGGAGGTGAAGCCGCATGGCAGGAGAAGTCAGAATATCGGTCCGTAATCTGGTGGAGTTCATTCTGCGCAGTGGCGACATCGATGACAGGAGACAGGGATCACCCGAGAATGCCATGCAGGAGGCAGCCGGATCCACCGCATGATCCAACGCCGCATGGGAGCGGAGTATCAGGCGGAAGTGGCGCTGAAATACACCCATCCCACGGAGAACTATGTCATCATCGTGGAGGGACGGGCGGACGGTATCATTGAACAGAACGGAGAGACTACCATCGACGAGATCAAGGGAACCTACAGAGATCTGGCGAAGCTGAAGGCACCGTTACCCCTGCACATTGCGCAGGCAAAGTGCTATGCCTATATGTACAGTCTGCAGAAGGAGCTGCCTTATATCCGTGTACGTCTGACTTATTGTAATATAGAGACGGAAGATATCCGTTATTTTTATGAAGATTATGAATTCGCGAAGCTGGAGGCATGGTTTCAGCAATTGATCGGTGATTACCGTAAATGGGCGGATTATACCTGGCAGTGGAGAGAGCTTAGACAGCAGTCCATTGCCGGACTGCAATTCCCCTTCGATTATCGGGACGGACAAAAGGAACTGGTCAGTTATGTGTACCAGACCATTTATCATAAGAGAAAACTGTTTCTGGAAGCGCCTACCGGAGTGGGCAAGACCATATCCACCATATTTCCTGCGGTGAAGGCGATGGGGGAAGGACATGGGAGACAAGCTGTTCTATCTGACAGCCAAGACCATCACCCGTACGGTGGCGGAGGACACTTTTTCTCTGCTGCGGGAGAAGGGACTGCGATTCAAAAGTATTATTCTGACAGCGAAAGAGAAGATTTGTTTTCAGGAACGTACCGAATGTAATCCGGAGCAGTGCCCTTATGCCAAAGGACATTTTGACCGGATCAATGATGCCATCTATGATCTGTTGACCCGGGAAGAGAGTTTTACCAGAAGCAAAATAGAAGAGTATGCCCTGAAACATCAGGTATGCCCTTTTGAATTCGGACTGGATTTAAGTCTGTTCGCAGATGGGATTATCGGAGATTATAATTACCTCTTTGATCCCCATGTGTATCTGAAGAGATTTTTCGGGGACGGCAGCCAGGGGAATTATGTCTTTCTGATCGACGAGGCACATAATCTCTTAGAGCGGGGTAGAGAGATGTACAGCGCACCTCTGCGGAAGGAAGACCTGTTGGAACTGAAGCGGGAGATAAAACAGACAATCATGTCGGAAATGGAGGAGGCAGCATTTAAAAAACGCGATAAAGACGAGATTTCCGGACAAATGACATTAGAAATGACAGATGCGTCAAAACAACTGCCACAGGTTAGTATCCCGGAGGAGAGCGATGGAACAGATTCTCTGTATATCAAGGGGCATAAGCTGAAGAAATCCGATGGAAAAGTACTTTTGTGCGGGAAGGCTATGCGGAACGGATCAGCCAGATGCTGGAGAAGTGCAACGCCCAGCTGTTGTCCATGAAGCGGGATTGTGATGGCTACCGGCTGGTGGATGATATAGACATGTTGGTACAGCCTCTGACCAGACTTCACGGCATCATCAGCGATTATCTGGAGGAGCAGGAGAAGGTCAGCCTGGAGGTGCGGGAGAACCTGCTGGACTTCTACTTCAAGCTCAGCCATTTCCTGGATATTTATGAAAGACAGGACGAAAACTATGTGAAATATACCAGAATGTGTGAGGACGGAAGCTTTGAGCTGAAGCTGTTCTGTGTGAATCCCAGGGAAAATCTGAAGGAATGCATGCTCAGGGGACGCAGTACAATCCTGTTTTCTGCCACATTTCTGCCGATCCAGTATTACAAGAATCTGCTGGGTGGCGAGAAGGAAGACTATGAGGTATATGCGCACTCAGTATTCGATCCCGAGAAGCGCACAATACTGATCGCTGGGGATGTGACCAGCAAGTTCACACGCAGATCCCGGGAGGAGTACTACAATATTGCCCGCTATATTCATGAAGTCGTGAAGAACCGGCATGGCAATTACATGGTGTTTTTCCCGTCTTATTCCTTTATGGAGCATATTTATGAGATTTATGAGCAGTATTTTATGACAGAAGAAGAGGAATGTCTGGTACAGCAGGAATCCATGAATGAGGAAGAGAGGGAATACTTCCTGAACCGCTTCCGGGGCAATGAGGACTGCGATCTGCAGAGCCTTATCGGAATGGAGATCGAGGAGGAAGAGGAACAGACGCTGATCGGGTTCTGCGTGCTGGGAGGTATCTTCGGAGAGGGGATCGACCTGAAAAAGGACAGCCTCATCGGTGTGATCGTAGTAGGAACCGGACTGCCACAGGTAGGCTGTGAAAGGGAAATCCTCAAGGACTATTTTGATGACAATGGGGAAAACGGCTTTGATTATTCCTACCGTTATCCCGGAATGAATAAGTCCTGCAGGCGGCGGGACGTGTCATCCGGACCGCGGAAGATGTGGGGATTATCGTCCTGCTGGATGAGCGTTTCAGGCAGTATTCTTATCGCAGAATGTTCCCCAGGGAGTGGGAACAGGTAGTGCCTGTGACAGTGGATACAGTGGCTAAAAAGGTGGAGCGATTTTGGGACGCCTGGTTGTGGCAGCAACGATGACATTCGATATGATAACAGAGTTGATATACAACATGACAATCCACATAACCACATATGACACGTGTGTATATGTGGATAACTCGGTGGATTTTGTGGATTGTTTGAGATTTTTCATAAAAAAAAAACGACAGATGGATCAAAAATGATGTATAATAGCAAAAGAATGGATGTGGACAAATCATAAAAGTAGTACTGAACCAGTCAATGAAAAAGTCTTACGAGTACAAAGTATGAAATTAAGGCAACATGAAGTTAAGGCAGAAAGGAATGGTGACTAATATGTGGGCTTATGAAAGTGTTTTTTATCAGATCTATCCTATGGGATTCTGTGGAGTTCCTTTTGAAAATGATGGAATACAGAGACATGAGATCAAACGTGTGGAGGAGTGGATCCCCCATATGCAGAAGCTGGGAGTGAATGCCGTTTATTTCTCTCCGGTATTTGAATCGGATACTCATGGTTACAATACCAGGGATTACCGCAAAATTGATGTAAGGCTGGGAACCAATGAAGATTTTAAGGAAGTATGTGACGCACTGCATGCGGCAGGAATCCGGGTTGTGTTAGACGGTGTGTTCAATCATGTGGGCAGAGGTTTTGCACAGTTTCAGGATGTGATTAAAAACCGCGAGAACTCTCCTTATGTGAACTGGTTCTACCGTATTGATTTCGGCGGTAATTCCAACTACAACGACGGATTGTGGTATGAGGGCTGGGAAGGCTGCTTTGATCTGGTGAAGCTGAACCTGCAGAACCCGGAGGTAGTGAACTACCTGTTAGACAGCGTGAAGGCTGGATCGATGAATTCGGTATCGACGGTCTGCGTCTGGATGTGGCATACAGCTGGATGAGAATTTTGTCAGAAGACTGCGGGAAGTGACCGGTGCCTACAAGCAGGATTTCTTCTTATTAGGCGAGATGCTTCACGGAGATTATAACCGTCTGATGAATGATCAGATGTTGCATTCCGCAACGAACTACGAGTGCTATAAGGGACTTTACAGCAGCTTCAACAGCATGAATATGTTTGAGATCGTGCATTCTCTGCTGCGACAGTTCGGACCGGAGAATTGGACATTATATAAGGGAAAGCACCTGTTGTCCTTCGTGGATAACCATGATGTGACCCGAGTGGCAAGTATTTTGAATAATGAAAATCACCTGCCGCTGATCTACGCCATGGCATTCGGTATGCCGGGGATCCCCTGTGTCTACTATGGAAGCGAATGGGGCTTCAAAGCCAGAAAAGAAGATGGTGATCCTGCACTGCGTCCCTGCTTTGACAAGCCGGAGTGGAACGGTCTGTGTGACTGGATCAGCAGACTGGCAGAGGCCAAGAAGCATTCCGAGGCGCTGAATTACGGAGCTTTTCGTTCGGTACTGTTGACCAATAAGCAGTGTATTTTCGAGAGAAGTCGGAGAATGAGAGAGTACTGGTGGCCATCAATGCGGACGGAGAGGACTTCATGGCACATTTTGATGCCGGCTGTGGAACAGCGGTGGATCTGATCACCGGAGAGAAACATGACTTTGGCGGCGGCAGCCTTCTGCCAGCGTACAGTGCATATTTCTGGCGGATGGAAAACTAACGGAGAATTTATTTATGAAGGTACTGATCTTATCCACCGGAACCGGTGAGGGACATAATTCCGCTGCAAAAGCGGTGAAAGAACAGTTTGAAAAACGGGGCATTCCCTGTGAGTTGGCGGATGTACTGAATTTTGCTTCGGACAAAGCCGGCGCTTACGGACGCCGGATCTACATCTGGAGCACAGTCCGGGCGAAAAGGTGTTCGCCGGAGCGTACCGGTAGGCAGGGCCATTTCGTCTGCCAGATTAAAGTCACCGGTGTATTTTGCCAACGCTTTGTATGCGGATAAGCTGTGCAGCTATATCACAGAAAACGGATATGATACAGTGGTAATGCCGCATCTGTTCCCGGCTGAGGCAATGACCTGGCTGCTGCGACAGCATAAGCTGGATGTACAGACTTATTTTATTGCCACGGATTATACCTGTATTCCTTTTACCGAGGAGACAAAGGTGGATTACTATTTTATCCCACATGAGGAACTGGCAACGGAGTTCATCAAACGCGGCATCCCTGCGGAGAAGCTGGTTCCCACGGGAATTCCGGTATCAGAGAGGTTCCTGCAGCTTCCGGAAAAAAGAGAAGCGTGAGTGCAGCTGGGGATTCCGGTAGATAAATCCTGTATCCTTATGATGACGGGCAGTATGGGGTACGGCCGTGTGGAAACATGACGGCAAAGCTGGTGGAGCAGACCGGCGAAGATACCCATCTGTATATCCTTGGGGGAACCAATGAAGAACTGAAGAAGACACTCCGTGATAGATATGCCGATACAGAGCGGGTGCATGTGCTGGATTTACCACGGAAGCGCATCTCTATATGGCAGCGGCGGATATTTTGTTCACCAAACCGGGAGGACTGACCTCTACGGAAGCGGTGGCAGCGAAGGTTGCATTGGTACACACTAAGCCGATCCCCGGATGTGAGGATCGTAATGTTGCTTTTTTCACACAACATGGGATGTCTGTATCAGGAGATACGGAAGATGCCGTGATACAAAAGGGACTAAAGCTTCTGCGAGATCCGGAGCACAGGCCGAAATGCGGAAGTGTCAGGAAAAATACGGAAAGCCTTACGCAGCAGATGCAGTCTGTGAATTCATCTGCGGACAAAAGGAAGCAGCACAAGAGGAAGCTTAGACACAGAGGAAAACGACAGACAGGAGAGACAGATGATCATACGTGAACTGGGAATGATAGTCTTCGGATTGTTATGCGGAAGTATATTGTTCGGCAGGGCATTGCCGAAGTGGATCAAAGGAATCGATGTCACTGAGGTCAGCAACGATCACAATCCGGGGACTGCCAATGCCATGAAATACGCAGGAGTGCCTGTCGGGATCCTGTGCCTGCTGGGAGATTTGTTAAAAGGAGCACTGCCGGTATACGTAGCAGTTGGCATGGGGCTTGTGACAGACAGTTGGTTCCCGCTTATCATGCGGCACCGGTACTGGGGCACGCCTATTCCCTGTTTTATCATGGA
>ENA-OQCS01000885-OQCS01000885.1-human-gut-metagenome-genome-assembly--contig:-NODE-885-length-16288-cov-3.073758_pt1 | contig 16288 bp, 20 predicted proteins | sample MGYA00242757_ERZ504575 | MGnify/ENA primary metagenome ERZ504575 (study PRJEB26092, sample SAMD00036297) | human gut metagenome | host: Homo sapiens | study: EMG produced TPA metagenomics assembly of...
TATTGAGGGAAATTTTGAAAGAGTCTGCAATCGGCAGGAAATGCCGGAGAGTTCTACACACCACGTGCATTGACTGATTTATTGTGATGATGCTCGACCGAAATTGGGCGAAACCTTTGGCGACTTCACCAGTGGAACGGGAGGCTTCCTCACCTCGGCACTTAAATATATGGGCAGGAATATTGGCTCTGCGGCAGATGGAGAAAACTGCAAAATGCCGTTGTAGGTCAGGAATGGAAACCGTTGCCCTACCTTTTGAGCATCACAAACCTGCTGCTCCATGATATTGAAGCTCCCAACATAACCAACTGTGATTCGCTTGGAACGAATGTTACTGATTTCAAGGAAAGCGACAAGGTTGATGTTATCGGCATGAATCCTCCGTATGGTGGTAGCACGGAAGACAGCGTAAAAAGCAACTTCCCAGTACAGTACCGTTCAAGTGAAACTGCGGATTTGTTTATCGCCCTTATCATGTATCGCCTCAAAGCTGGTGGACGGTGCGGTGTGATTATCCCTGATGGTTTCTTATTTGGTACGGATGGAGCAAAACTTGCACTTAAAGAAAATCTCCTTCGCAAGTTCAATCTACATACAATCATCCGTTTGCCGGGTTCTATATTCTCTCCATACACATCTATTGCAACCAACATCCTTTTCTTTAATAATGAAGAAGCCGAAGGTTACGAAGAAGGATTCAAGACCAAAGAAACATGGTTCTATCGTCTTGATATGCCGGAAGGGTACAAACACTTCTCAAAGACCAAACCAATGAAGGTGGAGCATACCCTACCTATTCAGGAATGGTGGAAAGACAGGAAAGAAATTATCAGTGACGAAGTGGGTGAAAAGAGCCGTGTGTTCACTGCCCAACAATTGATAGACTTGGATTGCAATTTTGATCAATGTAAGTTCCCGAAAGAGGAAGAAGAAATACTCCCTCCAGCAGAACTGCTCAAACAGTATTTTGAAAAACGTGCTGCGCTCGACCATGAAATAGACAAAACGCTTTCCGAAATTCAAAAGATTCTCGGCATTGACATAAATCGTGTAACTGATAATTGTGAAGTGATATGAAAGATTTGACCATCTCAAACATAGAAAGACAAAATGTACTTAACAACCGTTTTGCGGTCAGCAAAGTACAGGAGCATCTTGACATTGAAGGAATGCTCTTTGAGGGAGAGTATCGCTTTACAAAAAAAATGGTTGCCGATTTCTACGAAGTAGAAGAACGAACCATAGAACGCTATTTGGAAAAACATTCAGATGAATTAGCAGCTAACGGTTATGTTTTATGTAAAGGTAAACATCTGAAAGAGTTAAAGTTACAATTTGCTCCCGTCATAAATGTCGGGAGCAAAACGACCCAACTTGGATTGTTTAATTTCCGCTCATTCTTGGATATGGGTATGTTGCTTACAGAGAGTGAGAAAGCAAAAAAAGTACGTAGCCTTATCTTGGATTTCGTGATTACCACCATCAATGAAAAGACGGGTGGCGGAACAAAATACATAAACCGCAGGGATGTACATTATCTTCCTGCTGCAATCACAGAAGAAAACTATCGCAAGAATCTCACTTCTGCCATCAATCAATATGTGGACGGACATCCCACATACAAATATCCTCAAATTACAGACTTTATATATAAGGCTGTATTCAAGGAGAATGCTAAGGAGTATCGGGAAGTATTGAAGTTGGATTCCAAAGACAATGTTCGACACACGCTGTATTCAGAGGTTTTATTGGTTATTTCTTCTTTTGAAAACGGTGTGGGGGCAGCTCTCAGTGAACGGTTTAAAGAAAATGGTGGCAGGTTACTTACCATTGACGAGGTAGAGCGCATTGTGAATGAACTTGCCGAACATCCGATGCAGAAACCTTATTTAAATGATGCCAGAACCAAAATGGCTTCAAGGGATTTCAGTTTCCGGGATGCGTATCATGGTAATATAGCAGATTATCTGCAAGCTGTTACTCCTGAAGAGTTTGAACGATTCATCGGTGACCAGTCTATTGATTTTGACCGTATCTTAGCTGATAACAAAGATGTGCTTAAACGCTTAAAGCAGGCAGAAGATGAGTAAGGAAATTATTTACATAGATTACGATGAAGCCTTAAACATCTATGGCAAAATGATTGATGCCAGCGATGGTGGTTTTGAAGGAGTGCGTGATGAAGGTGGTATTCGTGCAACATTGGATTTTGTGCAAAATGATTTATACTATCCAACCTTTGCAGACAAACTAACCTATCTGATGTATAGATTCTGTTCCGGGCATTTCTTCAATGATGGGAATAAGCGTATTGCATTGACTTTAGGCGCATACTTCTTACACAAGAACAACTACTACTGGCACGCCTGCATCTGTATGCGTACATTGGAATCTATCATTTACCATGTGGCAGCATCGAATATCGACCAAGATTTGTTGCTGCGTATCGTCAATAGCTTTTTGACAAGTAAAGACTATGACGAGGAACTGAAAATAGATATTGCCAATGCCATGAGTAAGGGCGAATTAGGAATACAAGGCGAAGATTACGAACAAGATTAAATATGAAAACTATAAAAATTATATTATTACTGTTTTGTATTATTTTAGGACTCAACGCTAAAGCACAAACAGTAGGTTATACTTATAAAGCACTTGCAGCCGAAGGTTGCAATATGAAGTACAGTGTAGCTAAGCAAGACACCATTTATTCGATAGTAGCAACAGTGCGTTCAGACAGAATGAATTTTCTCGCTGAACCAACTATGAAAATTCGGACATTCACAGGTAAATATCTTGAATTAAGAGGAACTGTGATTGGGAATGGAAGTCAATCTGCTGGTGTTATAAGTGGAAATATTGTAATCCCCGTTACAGAAATAAGTTCTACTGCTCAATTCAGAATTACTCCACAGCAGTTTGAAATCTTGAATGAAGGTGTGGCAAAAATTCGGTTGTCTATGACACCTATGAATCATGAACGTACCTTCAAAAAAGACAAGATAGGAAAAAAGTTATATCAGTCTATCTGAAGGAAAAACAAAAAGACGAAAACTTCTAAGTCAATTAGAATAAAATGAACGGTAAGCAATTAAAAAACAGCATACTCCAGTGGGCGATACAGGGGAAACTTGTACCGCAAGATCCTAATGACGAACCAGCATCTGTGCTTCTTGAACGCATCAGGGTAGAAAAAGCTAAGTTTGTCAAGGAAAAGAAAATCAAGAAAGACAAAAACGAATCAATCATTTACCGTGGTGACGACAATTCCTATTATGAGAAGTTTCTCGCCACCGGGGAGGTAAAGTGCATTGATGACGAGATTCCGTTTGAGATTCCGCAGGGGTGGGAATGGTGCAGATTGAAGCATATGTGTTCTATGCAGGCTGGGAAAAATATATCAGCTTCAGAAATTTATGATGAAAAGTCAGTTCTTCACCCATATAGATGTGTCGGTGGAAATGGACTACGAGGGTTTACAAACACATTCAATGCAGAAGGACATTTTGCTATTATTGGCAGACAAGGAGCATTATGTGGATGCCTTAATATGGAAAGTGGGAAATTCTATGCCACAGAACACGCTGTAGTTGTGAATGGCTTTGGTATAATTCCATCGTTGTTCATCTATTACTTTTTTACAGCATTGAACTTAAATCAATATGCAACCGCAACAGCTCAACCCGGTTTGGCAGTATCCAATATAGTTGAAGTATTTATACCTTTACCTCCGCTTCCTGAGCAACTACGCATAGTCTCAAAAATAGAAAAACTACTTCCGTTAGTCAAAACTTATGAACAAGCACAGAATGGACTTAACGAACTTAATGCCTCACTTAACGAGCAATTACGTAAATCGATCCTGCAAGAAGCAATACAAGGCAAGTTAGTTCCTCAAATTGCAGAGGAAGGAACAGCCGAAAAGTTGCTTACCGAGATTAGCGAAGAGAAAGAACGCCTCATAAAAGAAGGTAAGCTAAAGAAGTCTGCTTTGACCGATTCCATTATCTTCAAAGGTGACGATAACAAGTATTATGAGAGGATAAACGGGCAAATCATTGAAATTGAGCTTTCTTTTGAATATCCCAATAGCTGGACTGTATTACGTTTGAAAGATATATGCCAACTAATAGACGGTGAAAAGAGAAACGGAAAGGGCGTTTTGTTTGGATGCAAAATACTTACGTGGAAAATCATCATCAGCCATCGTAGAGAAAGGAAAATTTGTCTATGCTGGGGATAACATCATTCTTGTAGATGGTGAAAATTCCGGTGAAGTTTTCTTGGTTCCACAGGATGGATATATGGGGAGTACGTTCAAACAACTATGGCTTTCTTCAGTCATGTGGAAGCCTTATGTATTGGCTTTCATCCTATTCTACAAAGAGGAGTTGAGAAATTCAAAAAGAGGTGCGGCAATTCCGCACCTCAATAAAGAGTTATTTTATAATTTGCCTATTGGCATTCCACCATTAGCAGAACAGCAACGTATAACAGAACGGGTAAATGAATTATCGCAGTTGCTCAAATAGTTTTTCTATTTGGGTAACAATGCGATATTGCTCTTTTAGTGGAGGCAAAGGTATTAAGTGCTCAACCAGTTTCACACGAGAAATATTAGGTTGGGCACCACCTTCTCCTTTCTTTATGAAAGAATCTCGCTTGCCATAAGGAAATAAAATAGATACCAATTATAAATCAAATAAGGAGTACAACCACAACAGGCTTGATTTGTAGTGAGTTCCTTACCTACGATTGCTAATTTTCCAATAGTAGCACCATACATTGCAATAAGGACATCCCCAATTTTATTCATACGTAAAGAGCAATCCTGAAAAGCCTTCTGCGTAACTTTTTCCTCAGTATCATACACTATCCCATTATTCAGTTCTCCAGTTTTAAGCCATAGAATTTTGCCATTATAATAATTCGCATCACCTCGTTGGGGAGTTGAGCCAGCACCCCAATTTCCAATTTGCCCCATCCTTACCCAAACCCAATTCTCAGGAATTTCAAAAGGTATCTGTTCTGTTATATCCAAGCATTTTTTGTTTACCTGCTCATAATACTTGCTAAGTTATATAACTTTTCAACAATTCGTAATTGCTCTTTAATCGAAGGCAGAGGGATTAAAAAGTTACTAATATCTGCCATTGAAATATTATCATTAGTTGAGTTTTTTTGTTTGCTAATAAACTCTTTGATATGTGGAGCTATTATAACAAAATTAAGATAATCAACACTAATCCATAAATTTCGTATTCTGGCAACACGTTGATTCAACAAAAGCTCATCTTCTGGTAATTCTCTAACAAACAAACTTTTGCCAACAGTGCTCCAGTCATAGCCATAATAATATCAAATTTTTGGATTCTATATATATCTGATATTGGAGTTCCATTGTATCTAACAATCTTCGTATTAACAAAACCTTGTTCACTGATGTCAGAAATGCGTATCACACGTTTACCTAATTCTTCTTTTAATGAGCTGCTTTGAAAAGCATAACCTCCTGTTATATCAGAGATACTACTTAATCTTACCCATGCCCAAGAATCAGGTATTTCAAATGGTATCTCGTCAGTAATATCTTTTTCGTTTTTACCATTCTTCTCCCAATACTTGTTATCGTCACCTTTGAATATAATAGAATCGGTTAAGGCAGACTTCTTTAGTTTACCGTCTTTGACAAGTTGCAATTTCTCTTGCCGTATTTGTTCGAGTAATTCTTGTGCTGTACCTTCGTCTGCAATCTGTGGAACAAGTTTTCCCTGTATTGCCTCTTGGAGAATAGACTTCTTTAGCTTATCATTGATTGAAATATTCAACTCTTCCAAGCAGTCCTGTACTTCGCTATATTTTTTTATAAGTGGCAAGAGTTCTTCTAATTTGGCAACAATTCTCTTTTGTTCGGGAAGAGGGGGAAACGGTAATAATAATCCTTTTAAACGATTCGCTGAAAGTCCAGGCATTGCAGTTCCTACTGAAGCTAAGTTATTGCTTTCTTTTATAGGTAGATAAAGTGATATACATATTCGCAAATGCCATTTACACATGGGCGTAATCTATGGACATGATTTTGAAGACAAATATCATAATCATAGTTCCAAATTGCAGAACGACCGTAACCTGCACCACCTTCACAAACAAGCAAATCGCCTTTTGTAGCAGAACATGTTTTTATTTCTTCCTCTGTAAAATTCATAACTTTTACATTATCAAGGATGAAATATCCCCAATATAGATTGGATGTTGTAATAAATTTCTGTGGTGTTCCGCCATTCTTATTACTACCACTTTGCTGCTTTCCACTTGTATGATTGAAGATGTTGCCAATGCGTGTCCATTCCCACCCCTGCGGTATCTCAAACGGAATCTCCTCGTCAATGCATTTCACCTCTCCAGTAGCGAGAAACTTCTCATAATAGGAACTCAATGAATTTGTGGATGCTATACATTATTAATGATAGCGAATTGTTTAACTAATAATGTATCAGACATGAGCATTGAAAATTTTGAAACGTATCTTCGTCAAGGGAATATGGCGGAGAATACGGTCGCGGCTTACCTCTATGCCGTAAGAGAATACTATTCCCAACACAAGGAACTGAACAAGCGCAATCTGCTTGTTTATAAAACTTATCTCATTGAGAAGTTCAAGCCTAAAACTGTAAATCTTCGTATTCAGGCAATGAACAAGTATCTTGATTGCATGGGGAAATCTCGTCTGAGACTTAAATCCGTCAAGGTACAACAGCGTAGCTACTTGGAAAATGTAATCAGCAATGCCGACTATGTTTTCCTAAAGAACAAACTTAAGAAAGAGGAAAATCAAGAATGGTATTTCGTGGTTCGTTTCCTTGCTGCCACCGGAGCAAGAGTCAGCGAACTAATACAAATGAAGGTGGAGCATGTGCAGATAGGCTATTTCGACATCTACACCAAAGGTGGAAAGATACGCCGTATCTACATTCCGAAAGCTTTACGCAAGGAGGCAACAGAATGGTTAAACAAGGCAAATCGTACCACGGGCTATCTTTTCCTCAATCGCTTCGGTGAACGTATCACTACCAGAGGTATTGCTCAACAGTTGAAAAACTATGCTTCAAAATACGGTTTGAATGAAAAAGTAGTTTACCCTCACTCGTTCCGTCATCGCTTTGCCAAGAATTTCTTGGAGAAGTTCAACGATATTTCTTTGCTTGCCGATCTGATGGGGCATGAAAGCATAGAAACCACTCGCATTTATTTGAGACGCAGTAGTGCCGAACAACAAGAGATTGTTGATAAGATCATAACTTGGTGAGACATTAGGAAGGGTGGTTCGTCCATCCTTCCTAATTCCGCTAAACACACATCGAATATATTATCCATCCTCCCAATGTCAAACAGAAATATGCATATAATATCCAAAATCCAATAACGGAGATTTTTGCTATCCAGCCATTAAGAGAAAACGAAGTATAAGATTTCGCAAATCTATTAACTTCTTTCCAATGTTTTTCATGAGTAGCTTTCAACTCAGCCATTTGTTTTTCAAATAGGCATTTTTCTTCCTCAATCAATTTGTGGCGATATTCAGCGAGGATGGATTTATCCGTTTCGCTAAGTTTTACAGTTATAACAGTATTCTCTACTTGAATAAAAGTGCGACAAATAGCATTGGCTATATTATCGGACTTTTTATAGCTGCATTGAGAGTTTGTGTTGATTTTTCAAGGGCTTCCATTGAAGAATCTACACAGGCTTTTATCTGTTCCAATTCTTGAATAGCGGCTTTGATGTCCTCTATCTGATTTGTAAGATTGACAAATTCGGTGTCAAATTCTACACGATTTTCTATTTCACTAATATTGTCATCCTGATTCATGTACTTACTATCCTGCACAGGCAAAGGAGATTGGTCAAATTTACTTTTACGCATAGTGTTGTATGGTTATAAATGAAATGCTATCTGCTTCTGTTACGCTTAATGGGCTTACAGAGCCATTTTGCCATTTTTGCACAACGGATTGCCCAGTTATGTTCATCCTCGTCTTTGTCTTTACCCCATCCACTACCGGGACTGCCACCACCTCCGCACGAAGATGACATAGAAGTGGCTGCATCCAAATATCCGGCAAATAGTAAGGCGGCAACTTTGAATAAATTGGTCTGTTTGACTTCTTCATCAAGGCTTCCAAACTCTTCGTCAAAGACAGACTTAACCATATCTGGTATATCAACCTCGAGTTGTTCTCCATCCACTGTTATGGAATAGTGGTAAATAGAAGGCTTTGATTGTGGCATCACCTCTTTATTATTATGCGCCATCGTTTGAGTACATACTTCCTTTGACTGAATTGCAGTTTGTTTATCAGAAGCATGTAATCCACCAAGTCGCTTCAATTTGATGGCATCAATTTCGACTTTACCCAATATCGAGGATTTATAAATAGAGTTCCCTTTTCGTATAGCATACCCTTTGACCACTTCCTTATCGTCCTTTATCAACTTAATATCGTACCCCTTAGCGTTTAACATTTGGCTATAAGTTTCCCAATCAAATTCTGGCATAGCTTTCAATATTGCGATGCAGTCTTCACTGATTTGCTGAATATTCTCATCACGACGTTGCACGGATTGCACCCAGCCACGTCTCTCATTGATGATGTTGGCAGCATGAACGGCACGTTCACCAATATAATGCGCATCGTTTGTCTTGCCCATATTGTCTATGCGGTTAGCTACAATATGCAAGTGAGGGATGCCACTTTTGCTGTCGGTGTGTAACGAAACAACATACTGGCTATTTTTGATATTGGTCGGTTTAAGATGACTATCTGGTTTGCCACATCTTCGGTCAATGCCGTCAAGTACTGCAATAAACTCATCCGCCAAATTCTGCCAATCCGTCATTGTCCATCCTGCCGATTCTTCTTTGGCTGGAGATATTTCAAAGCGCAGTGCGTTCAGCTTTATGGGCTTCGGATTATATCTGTCTTTCATACATTGATGCTGGTGTTGCATCATCCGTGACCACATAGCCAAAGGTTCTATATTTTCTGGCAAGTCATGCACCTTAACGAGCTGGGCTTTATCTTTTTCCATAGAATACTCAATGGCTCTTGCTCCATGAGAAATTGCCTTTCCTTGTGCTATCATAATTTCAAATTTGATTTATACTGTCTCGTATTTGTCCCCATCGGACAATAAGCCTATTTACTGCCTCTATCCAAGCACGCATATAATTCTCATCTCGGAAATATCGTTTTTTAATCTCATCAGGTTTACCTTTGAGTACATTCTGAATGCGGATAAGGTCGGCTCGTGCATCCGATAAAGAGTTCAATCCTTGTACTTCCTCGTCTGAAAGTCGTTTGTTTGGATGGTGATTTTGCAATAATTTTCGTCCGTAGTTACTAAGTGTCAGTCCACATTCGGCAGCTTTTTCTACTATCATTTCATACTCATTTTCAGTCAGACGAATGTCTATATGACGAGTACGAACACCCTGTTTTCCATTGTTTTGTTGTATATCCATAAGCGTTTATAACTGGAATTTATTAATAAAATGTTCTATCCATTGCGAGCCTGCGAGTAATGCAAGAAGCCTCCAAGACGACAAATGAGTGAAAACATTTTGTCGGACGGTGGTACTTCTTGCATAGAATACCCATTAAAAATGGGGCATTACATACCTTAATGCAAGCATTGTCTTTGTCCGAACTATGCCATTTGTCTGTCAACTTTAAGAGTGGCTATTGTCACCTATATCCATTTGGATAATCAATAGTTTTACTTTCCCCTTAGTTTGGCTTCTCCAAAAACACATCACTAACCGGAATCCACCAGTTCCAAATGCAAGCAGTCAATCAAAGTTTGTAGGTTTGGATTTCGCTTTATCATCTTTTGAAGTATCATCGCAGGTGTTTCAGTCATCAATAAGAAATCCGCAATATCAAGTCCGTTCTTGCGCTGTTCGTCTGTGGCGCATTGTTCCAAACTATCACTCAATACAACTTTAGAACATACGGAAGTGAGTAAAGCCATCTTGGTTTGCCAAACCTCTCTTGCACCCAAATCCGGGCATAGCATAACCGACCGACCTTTCAATACACTTACCACGTCAGACTTGAAGCATCCATGCATTCCACCTGTTGCCAACCATATAAATTCCGGCATATAATGGGTAGCTATCAAAGCGGATTTTTCGCTTTCCACAATAGCAACAGGTTTGGTCGGATTCTCAGATAACAGATGTTCGCCAAACAAACATTGCTTCAAATTGTAGTTTGGGAGATTCAGTTCTGTATGTACCCAACTAACATAACTTCTTGGCTCTTTTGTCCGATGTCCTGTTTCTGCATCATACAACATTATCTTCCCTGTTCGTACATTACCTTGCCAATCAATTTGCCAATAGACAGTAGAACCGCCCCACTTCTTTGATGTGCCAACATGATATAGTTGGAATATCCGAGAAGTCTCATCTTTACCCAACATCCCAGACAGGTAGATGTACAATGGATTCATACCATAGTTAGTAAGAGTACGTTTCATTAGTTCATTGTCAACAAAAGAGGTTGGAGGCAGTAAATTGGGCTTAGGCTTATCGGCTTCAATGAAGTTATCCTTGTTGTAATCCACTACCATTGGGTTATCATGAAAATAATCCGATGGAGTGTAATGGTATTGGCAAGATTGCTCATGGTCACATCTGCCTACATAATCAGGAAAAGTTATTTCTCCTTGGCTATCTATGTACTTGACAAAACATTGTTTCTTTCCACACTTCGGGCATGAAAGTTTTGACCCACGCTTATATTTTTGAAGAGAAAATCTATATTCAGCCATACTTCTTCATTTTGTTATTGCAGTCCGTGCAGTTTGCACTTATTGCAGTTTTGCAGAAATCCTATGTCAGTGCAAAGTGCAAACTGCAACAACTGCAAACTGCAAAAGGTGTCGTTTATTGCAGCTTCTCATATTCACCTCGCTTTACTTTCTTGATAACCTTATTCGTAGCAAGGCTAACCAAAGAATACATTACCGACCTTTCCGACAACCCTACTTCTTTTCCGGCTTGAATGGCATCGGCAGTAGTGAAAGTTGCGGAAAGGCAATCAAGCAATTCTCTTTTTTGCGGTTCAACGCTCTCTCGCAACATATATTTCTGAATGTTGGTATAACAGTTCTCAAAGTATTCACTCAATGCAATAGCAGATTTGGTTGAGTCAATATCCACAAAATCCTTGTGTTCTTCACCGCAAGCCCAACGAAGGATTTGCAAGACTAAAGCTAAACGAGCCGTAATCATGGGAGCTTTAATCACTCTGCTATCCACCAATCCATCATCTTGGATTTGATTAACAGCCCGAACTGCATTATTGCGCCAGTTTGTAAAATAGGCTTTGGCTTCCGAAGAAAATTCCAATACATTATGTATGGCTCTGTCATCTTCATTCTCTATAAATGGCAAACTAATTACCTTATTTATAATAGAATCCCACATTGATGAGTATTTACCAAAAGTTGATACGGAAGATTCTTCATCCAGCCCCCAATCTGAAATTTCCTGAGACGATGGATAAACAAAAATTATTCTGTCTATCAGCCCATTGTCTTTATATCCTTTCTCTATCAGTTCGTGCATACGTGTCGTTTGCATCGTGCCGACAATATTTATAAAAGGATGCTCTATATGAATAGGTACAGGGATGCTACATCTTGAAATATCCAATGGTTTTCCGCTAAAGGCTGTCAATAGCTGCTCTATGAGTTGTCCTTTGCTATATTGATTCACGGCATTAAACATTCCCATAATTTCATCCACATATACCACGACACCTCGCTGATTGTCATCCAACGCACGCATTAAAGCTTCCGGTGTAAAATCGGATATGATGGTTCTTCGTAAAATTGGTTTGTCCGGCAATGAAGAGGACTTGTCTTTTTTAGCCTTATTGTTTTCAACCAAGCTATTATAATGCTCCATATCCAATTTAAATTGTTTGATGATTTTGGCATCATGCTTTCGGATAGGACGGAATGCAAAATCCAAAGGTGGGGTTTTGCCCATTCCGGGACGACCTACCAATATCATATAAAGGGCAGGATTACTAATCCATCCACCACGAATACGAATATTGACAGCGTTGCCGATAGCGGTTGACACTGCCACCAAAAGAGAAGCCATCATATATTCTATGGAATAATTCTCTTGTCGGGATAGAGCCAATATCATATCTTGAATTTTGGCAGGAAAAGCATCCAAAGGAATCTTGTTTTCAAAGATCCCTTCAAATTCCATTCTGAGCGCATTGCATAAATTGGTTGAATCCATTAGAATTTGGTATTTCTTTTTGACTTTATGAATTGGGCGGCTTCATCTTCCAAGTTTTTATCAGATTTGATTTTGCCGGCATGGAGCCATTCGTCAATTTCCGATTTTAGAAACATGATACGCTTCCCTCTTTTGTGGAATGGGATTAGATGACAACTCGTCCAGCCATATACAGTTTGCTCTGCCGGGTGACTGGGAATATAATCACACAATTCCTTAAGGTTCATCCATTGTTCGGTTGGAACGCTTTGATTCTGATTGTTTAATCCATCTATTTTAGAATCCAGCTCATTCAATTTATCCATCAACACGACATTGCTTTGGGTAAATCTTCAAATGTAATGTTCTTCTCACTCATATTGCTACTTGTTTTTTGATTTTTCGGCAAAATAACAGCGATTACGCATACTGATTTCATAGTGTAATACATCACATAAATAAGCAGTAACGAAACATAATCATCATAAGGATTACCCATTGATTATCAATATGAATAGTGGAGAATATCAGTAGTAGATTTTTATGATAATGTCTTCAATCATAAAGGAATCATAAGATGGTCAGAAGAAAAGACCATAGATAAAAACAAAAAGCCACCCACGCAGATTTTACGCAGATGGCTATACTTACAAAGTATAATAATGGTTATTTTGTTTGAGATAAATCCAATTTAATGGTTTCTGTAGCTTTCTCTTTCTTTTCATCAACAACCTTTGCATACACCTGTGTTGTTCGCACATTTGTATGTCCCAACATTTTGCTGACCGTATAAATATCAGTTCCTCCAGCCAGTTGCAGGGTTGCGTAGCTGTGCCTAAAACAATGGAAGGTAATGTGTTTGGTGATTCCGGCAGCTTCAACCCACTTTTTGACAGGACGGTTTATCCAAGAAGGGTCAGGAAGTCCGGCAAAACCAAAAGTTCACCCTCTTTTTGCTCTCCACAGAGATTATATGCTTGCTCTGATATAGGCATATATTCAACTCCTTTTGTCTTTTGCTGAGTAAAATTCAACCGATAGCCTCCATTGAACATTTCCACTTCCGACCACTTCAACTTCTGAATGTCGCAATGACGGATTCCTGTTAAAGCAGAGAACAAGGCAGCACGTTTCAGTAATGGGTCACAAGGTGTTTGAGCCAGTCGGTTTAATTCCTCTACCGTGAGATATTCTCTCCGGCTTTCCCTTTCTTGAATGCCTTTGACTTTTGCAGAAATATCAATAGTCAGATATCCGTCTATAAAAGCCTGTTTCAATCCGGCTTTGAAGATAGAGAAATAGGTTGCTGCTGTATTTTGAGAAATCGTACCTCGTTTAGTGCCTCCTTGTGGGGCATTCATTATGAATTGCCGGAACGATTCAACCATCTTTAAGTCTATTTGCGAAAAGAGAATGGTGTCACCTTTTGCGAAAATCTTCAATAATTCATGCACTCTCCTCCAGTTGACAATGATAGAATCAGAGCTATGGGCATGCCTTGTTCGCTGCACATGGTCGAAGTACTCAATGAAATTACTTCGGGAGCGTTCCAACTGCTCCGCCTGTTCTGCATCGGTATCGGCATATAAAGCTGCATTGTCGTATTCCTTTTGTCGTAGGCTTCTGACCTTGTCGGCATAGATACATGATTCCTGGTCTAATTGCGACTTACATTGAATGACACCGTTCAAATCTCGCTTCGGCTTATAAGTGGTTTTGCCTTCGGCATTAGTCCTTGCATTGCGTGACTTATCCCAAATAGGTGTTGTAATGGTACGATTGAGATATTCACGCACTCTTTGTGGCGTATCTTTTCCGGATTGAAATACAGGATAAGATTCCACATAAAGATACCATTCATCACGATATTCAGATTTGCGGAGCTTTACCGACACTCGTGTATTGACTAATGCTTTCTTCATCGCTTCACACCTTTATATAAGTTATCAATTTCTTTCTTGGGTACATACACAAAGTTCCCAATCTGCCGGGTAGGGATAGAGTATTTGCGTATATGGAGATAAACTGTACTTTCATTCACAAGAAACTTCTCTGTGATTTCTCCAATGGTATAACAATCTTTCGGCTCCAGACTATATAGTTTGGCAACAGGTTTCGGCTTTGTGAGAGCTTTCTTGCGTGGAGGATAGAGTTTCATCAGTCTGCTTTTGATAGTAATGTCTGTCTTTCTCCTGCATTTACACTGGGGATTGTACCCTTACGAATCAAACGATAAAGAGTTTCCTTGCTTATGCCAAACAATGCGTATGCTTCAGGAACCGTGATGTACTCTTTGGACTTGGGTATCTTCTTAACCACTTCGTCCAACCTTTGCAATCTTTGTTCTTCATCCTTGCGTCGCTTCCATGCAATTTTGGAACATTTGGGAGAGCAATACCAAGATTCTATTGTTTTGGCTAAAAACTCTTCTCCACAAATCTGGCACTTCCGTTTTATTTCAAATTTTGCTGCTGGCATAATCTACTTTTTACTTATATTCCTCATTCTCAATACCGGCATTCTTGTAAGTGTCATATTATCTACTTTTAAGTGTCGGTACAATTATGATACAAATATACGATAAAAATCCGAGAAATAAGCAAAGCCAAAGAAAATTCTACAAAAAGATATAGGGCGTAACTTGTTGAGTTACACCCTATATTCCTATTTATTGTTATCGTTATTTATCGATACTTACTTCACTTCCTCAAAATCAGCATCCTGCACATTATCGCCATGCTTTGTATTATCCTGAGCACCGCCTTGTTGACCTGCATTCATATCAGGACCAGCCTGTGCACCACCCTGAGCACCGCTCTGGCATACATTTCAGCACTTGCAGCCTGGAATGCCGTATTCAGTTCGGCCATGGCAGAATCTACGGTAGCCAGGTCTTGAGCCTTATGGGCATCTTTCAGCTTCTGCAAAGCAGCTTCAATCGGAGCCTTCTTGTCGGCAGGGAGCTTGTCGCCGAGTTCCTTCAACTGATTTTCGGTTTGGAAAATCATAGAGTCGGCCTGGTTCAACTTGTCTACTTTCTCACGCTCTTTCTTATCTGCTTCGGCATTGGCTTCGGCTTCGGCTTTCATCTTTTCGATTTCTTCCTTGCTCAAACCGCTGGAAGCTTCGATACGGATAGCCTGTTCCTTACCGGTAGCCTTATCTTTGGCAGACACCTTCAAGATACCGTTGGCGTCGATATCGAATGTCACCTCAATCTGAGGAATACCGCGACGTGCCGGAGCAATACCTGTCAGGTTGAACTGGCCGATTGACTTGTTCTGTGCAGCCATCGGACGCTCACCCTGCAATACATGGATGGTAACCTCCGTCTGGTTGTCGGCAGCAGTAGAGAATGTCTCGCTCTTCTTGCAGGATGGTAGTGTTGGCATCAATCAGCTTCGTCATCACACCACCCATAGTCTCGATACCCATAGACAGCGGAGTAACATCCAGCAACACAACGCCCTTAATTTCGTCCGTCAAAACGGCACCCTGCACGGCAGCACCTACGGCTACTACCTCATCCGGATTCACACCCTTGGAAGGAACTTTACCGAAGAAGTCTTCTACCAACTTCTGTACAGCCGGGATACGTGAAGAACCACCTACAAGGATTACTTCATCGATGTCCGCATTGTTCAGACCAGCATCGCTCATAGCCTTCTTACAAGGTTCCAAACAAGCTTGAATCAAGTTGTGAGCCAGAGCCTCGAACTTGGCACGGGTCAACGTCTTCACCAAGTGCTTGGGCACACCGCCTACCGGCATGATGTACGGCAAGTTGATTTCAGTGCTTGTAGAAGAGGACAGTTCAATCTTAGCCTTTCAGCAGCTTCCTTCAGACGTTGCATAGCCATCGGGTCTTGAGTCAGGTCGGCACCTTCGTCGTTCTGAACTCCTGAACCAGCCAGTCGATAATTACCTGGTCGAAATCATCACCCACCCAGGTGAGTGTCACCTTGGTTGACAATACTTCGAACA
>ENA-OQCS01000886-OQCS01000886.1-human-gut-metagenome-genome-assembly--contig:-NODE-886-length-16279-cov-1.835067_pt1 | contig 16279 bp, 24 predicted proteins | sample MGYA00242757_ERZ504575 | MGnify/ENA primary metagenome ERZ504575 (study PRJEB26092, sample SAMD00036297) | human gut metagenome | host: Homo sapiens | study: EMG produced TPA metagenomics assembly of...
GGAACCGGGACAATACGAAGATATTCGTTTTGTGAATGACAACATGGTTGCTGTACAGAATGGGAGCGACAAATGGGGAGTGTGGGATCTGGAGAAGGAGATATTGGTCACATCCTGCAAGTACAACAATATTCCTAACGATGCTGCCAGATATTATTCGGAAGGGTATGCCGCAGTTCAAAAAGACGGAAAATGGGGTTTTGTTGACGAAGCAGGGCAATGTGTGATCCCATGCCAATACGATGAAGTGGGGGATTTCAGCGAGGGACTCGCCGCGGTGAAGGATGCGGATCACAACGGAAAAGGAGAGCAGTGGGCATACATTGATACAAAAGGAGAAATCCAGATTGATTTTTACCCCTATGAAGCGACGGAAGGCAGAAGAGTATTGGCAGGGGAATTCCATGACGGCATGGCTTTTGTATCCAAGGGATTGTACTGTATTATGGATACGAAGGGAGAGATGATCTTCTCCGGGGACTCACGCTTTTTTATTAGTGTGACAGAATATAATAAGGAATACGACGCAATCCCCGGGTATGTATATATCGACGACCGGATGACAGTCAGAAAATACGGATTGATGGGACTTCACGGGGAAGAGCGGCTGGAACCGGTATTTGATTATGTTTACGGAATGAGAGGTCCCTATGTGATCGTGGAACAGAACATAGGCGGGGAACCCGGAATAGGTGTTATAAAATTACAGAAATAACGGAATGAACCGGAGCTCTTTGACATATATATGTTGGAGGGCTTCTATTTTTCTCTTCCCCATTCGCCGGGAATGCGTTATAATGAACTAATGGACTTTTACAGAAAGTACAGAAAGGTATGGTAGGAAAATGTTAGAAGGAAAAAAATGTCTGGTCATCGGCTCCGGCGTCAGCGGGATCGGTGCAGCAGTATTATTGGAGAAAAACCATGCAGACGTGGTTCTGTATGACAGCAGTGATAAATTGACAGGGGAAGATCTGAAGGCAAAGCTCCCGGAGAAGCCGGGCGGCCTGCATCGCCGGACGAACTTCCTGAAAATGTGGAGCTGAGTATTCAGGCAGCAGTATTAAGCCCCGGAGTACCTACGGATATTCCGCTGGTGAACCGTATGAGAGACAGAGGCGTTCAGATTCTGGGAGAGATTGAACTGGGATCCTTGCGGAGCAGGGCAGAGTGATCGCCATTACCGGCACCAATGGTAAGACGACGACCACCACACTCACCGGTGAGATCATGAAGGCATACTTCGGTAAGGATAAGACTTCGTGGTGGGTAACATCGGTAATCCCTATACCCTGGAAGCAGATAAGACTTCGAAGGACAGTGTTACTGTGGGAGAGATCAGTTCTTTCCAGTTAGAGACCATACATACATTCCATCCGGTGGTATCGGCGATCCTGAATATCACACCGGATCACCTGAACAGACATCATACCATGGAAGCCTATGTGGCAGCTAAGGAAGCAGTGGCTTCCCAGCAGACGAAGGCAGATATCTGCGTACTGAATTATGACAATGATTACACCAGAGACTTCGCAGGAAGATGCCCTGCCACTCCGGTATTGTTTTCCTCCCATCAGGAACTGGAAAACGGTTATTTTCTGCGTGGTGACAAGATCATCAAGAGCGTAAACGGTGAAGAACACGAGCTGATGGATATTCATAAAGATATGAATCTGGTAGGCCTGTGCAATGTGGAAAATGTTATGGCAGCCATTGCCATCGCAGAGGGTATGCAGGTACCCATGGAGACGATCCTTACGGTGATCCGCGGTTTCCACGCAGTGGAGCACAGAATTGAGTTCGTAGCCACCAAGGGCGGTGTGGATATTACAACGATTCCAAGGGAACCAATCCCGATGCCGCTATTCAGGGCATCAAAGCATGAGCAGGCTACGGTTCTCATCGGCGGAGGTTATGACAAGCAGAGCGAATATGACGAGTGGATCGACAGCTTTGACGGCAAGGTAAAATGCCTCGTCCTCATCGGACAGACCAGAGAGAAGATTGCCGAGTGTGCCAGAAAGCATGGCTTCGATAAGATCCGTTTCGCGGATACTTATGAGGAATGCCTGAAGCTGTGTACGGAACTGGCAGAACCGGGAGATGCGGTTCTTCTGTCTCCGGCCTGTGCAAGCTGGGGCATGTTCCCGAACTATGAGGTCAGAGGACAGCTTTTCAAGGAATATGTCCGTGGACTGGCAGATTAAAAAGTAATAAAAAGCAATAATGTTATAGAAAATAGAAATAAGGAGTAAAAGCAGGCATGGCAGAAGCTCGCAGAAGGCGTAAAAAGAAACAACAATCGGAATACTTTTTTGACTACAGCCTGCTTTTTATTGTGCTGTTTTTACTGGGATTTGGTCTGATCATGATCTATTCCGCCAGTTCCTATGAGGCTTATGATACCTATGGAGATGCAGCCTTTTATATGAAGAAACAGCTGGTTGCCAATATCATCGGTCTGGTGGGAATGATCATCATTGCTAATATCCCGTATCATTTCTGGGAACGGTTCGCTATGCTGGGATATGTGGTGTCGATGATCCTGATCTTCCTGGTGAAGACTCCACTCGGCATCAGCTCCCACGGTGCTACAAGATGGATCGGTATTCCCCATACGGGCTTCAATCTGCAGCCGGCTGAGGTAGCTAAATTGTGTATGATCCTGTTCCTGGCAAGTCTGGTGTGCAAGATGGGAAAAAGCGTGCGTACCATGAAAGGCTTTTTCATTATGATGGGCGCACCACTGCCAATCGCAGCATGTGTATATCTCATTACGGATAACTTAAGTTCTGCCATCATTATTATGGGTATTGCCGTCCTGATGGTATTTGTGGCAAGTCCCGATTACAAAAAATTCGTTATCATGGGATTAAGCGTGGTGGCAACAGCGGCATTGCTGGTATTTGTGGTAGTACAGATGGGAGATAAGATCGGTGGCAAGTTCCGTCTGGCGAGAATCCAGGCGTGGCTGAATCCAGAGAGTCAGGCGCAGGACAAAGGATTCCAGACATTACAGGCACTGTATGCCATTGGAAGCGGTGGCATCTGGGGCAAGGGACTGGGACAGAGCATGCAGAAGTTAAGCTTCCTGCCTGAGGCACAGAACGATATGATCTTCTCCATTATCTGTGAGGAACTGGGATTGTTTGGAGCGGTTGCCATTATTCTGATGTTCATTATGCTGTTGTGGCGGATGATGGTCATTGCCAACAATGCACCGGACCTGTTCGGCGCCATGCTGGTAGTGGGGGTTATGGGACACATCGCGATCCAGGCGATCCTGAACATTGCGGTTGTGACTAACTCCATTCCGAATACCGGAATCTCCCTGCCGTTTATCAGTTACGGTGGTTCTTCGGCGCTGTTCCTTTTGGCGGAGATCGGGCTGGTCTTAAGTGTGGCCCGGAGGATCCAGTTAAAAGAACTATAGAAGACATGGTACGAAACCGCATCCCGGGGCATAAGATAAGAATATCTTATGTAATGGGGATGGTGCTGTATGAAGGAATCCGCATACAGGGCGCATGCCGCTACAGGGAAAGGTACGCATACAAGGGTCTAAAAATGCGGCACTCCCGATTTTGGCAGCAACGCTTCTTACCAATGAAGTATCATATATTCAGAATTGCCCGAGGATCGAGGATGTGCATCGGTTCGTACATCTGTTACGGGAACTGGGATGTATGGTACACTGGCAGGAGAATGGGATCCGGGTACAGCCGGGAGGCAGAGATGACCTGCCCTGTGAGAGAGCAGAGGCAAGAAGAATGCGCGGAGAAGCCATTACCGGTATGCGCTCATCGCTGTGTCTGCTGGGAGCATTGCTCGGCAAATGCGGTTATGTGACCATGGAACATCCGGGAGGATGTGTCATCGGCGACAGACCCATTGATCTGCATATTCATGCACTGGAACAGATGGGTGTTGAATTCCTCGAAGAGACGGACTTTTGTCCGCACGGGCAAAAAAACTGCACGGTGCCCAGATTACACTGAAATTCCCAAGCGTTGGCGCCACGGAGAATATTTTGCTGGCAGCGGTAAAAGCCACCGGAGATACTGTGATCACCGGTGCAGCCAGAGAGCCGGAAGTGATTGCACTTTGTGAATTTCTGACGGCATGTGGGGCTTCGATCGAAGGATGGGAAGTCCGGAACTTATCATCCATGGCGGCGGAGATCTTCACGGAACCCGGTATACAGTTCCGACGGACCGGATCGTGGCAGGAACGTATCTGTTTGGCTGTATCGGCTGCGGCGGGAGTGTACTGTTAAATCAGGCACCCTGGAGCCAGATGGAAGCAGTGACTGTGGCTGCGGAGAGAATGGGGGCACAATGTACCGTCTCCGAAGAGGGATTGTTCGTACAGGCACCGGTGAGACCCAAGAGTATCGGGCATCTGCAGACCGGACCGTACCCGGAATTCCCCACAGATCTGCAGTCGGCGGCGATGGCGGTACTGACCATGGCAGAGGGAATCAGTTATATTGAAGAGAATATTTTCGAGAACCGTTTTCGAATTGCAGAACCCTTAAACCTTATGGGTGCACAGATTGTCTTAAAAGACGGAACGCACGCGGTGATCACCGGAGTGGAACACCTTCATGGAGAGCAGCTGGGACGCTGTGAACTTCGCGGTGGGGCACACTAGTTTTAGCAGGACTTGCGGCGGAGGGTGAGAGCTTCGTGACGGGACAACATTTTATAGAACGCGGATATGAAAATATCTGCAGAGATTTCAGAGAATTAGGAGCACGTATTACCAGTGTATAGAGACCGAAGTACCGTTATCAGAAAAATAGTGATCATAAGCGCTTTGCTGCTCATATTGGGCGGAGGCATTTTCGCATTGCACTCCGTATATACAGTCCGTACTGTATATGTGGAGGGCAATGTGCATTATACAGAGGATGAGATCAAAAGATCGTGATGTCGGGACCGCTGGGGAATAATTCCCTGTATCTGTCGCTGAAGTACCGTGACAGAGGAATTCAGGATGTTCCCTTTGTGGATGTCATGAACGTATCGATTCTGGCTCCGGATACCATTAAAATCACAGTGTATGAAAAGGCACTGGCAGGATACGTGAAATATCTGGATACTTATATGTATTTTGACAAGGATGGTTACGTGGTGGAGAGCTCCGGGATCCGGACCCAGGGAGTACCGCAGATCACAGGACTGGCTTTTAATCATATCGTCCTGGGAGAACAGCTTCCGGTGGAGAATCCGGAAGTGTTTGCCGGGATCATGGACATGACAAAGCTTCTGAATAAATATCAGCTGACTGCGGACAAGATTTATTTTCATTCTTCCGGAGAGATCACCATCTACTTCGGACAGATCAAAGTAGCCATGGGCAGTGATCACAGCCATTTAGAGGACAAGCTGCAGCTGTTGCCGGGATTTTTGGAGCAACTGGAAGGGAAAAGCGGAACACTGCAGATGGAAAATTATGAGGAAGGAAAAGGGAAATTACGTTCAAGCCGGATGCGTGAAACATTTGTGAAACATTTTGAAAAAATAGGTTGCTAAATTTGTAAAATGATTATATGATAGTCTATGTGAAGTTGAAAAAGGTTAAAAGGAGGAACTAACCTTGCTGGAGATTAAGACGAATGACGCGGATACAGCTGCCAAGATCATCGTAGTCGGTGTAGGCGGCGCGGGAAATAACGCTGTAAATAGAATGGTGGATGAGAAAATTACCGGAGTGGATTTATCGGGGTGAATACCGATAAGCAGGCATTGCAGCTCTGCAAAGCTCCGAAGTTATTACAGATCGGTGAGAAGCTGACCAAGGGACTCGGTGCGGGAGCCAAGCCCGAGATTGGTGAGAAGGCAGCTGAAGAGAGTACGGAGGAGATTTCCGCAGCTCTGAAGGGTGCAGATATGGTATTCGTAACCTGTGGTATGGGTGGCGGTACCGGAACGGAGCAGCTCCGGTGGTGGCCAAGCTGGCAAAGGAAATGGGCATCTTAACCGTCGGTGTTGTGACGAAGCCTTTCCGTTTTGAGGCAAAGGCACGTATGGTAAATGCTTTAAACGGTATCGAGCGTATCAAAGAGAACGTGGATACCCTGATTGTGATACCCAATGATAAGCTGCTGGAGATCGTGGACAGACGTACCACAATGCCGGAAGCTTTGAAGAAGGCAGATGAAGTTCTGCAGCAGGCAGTACAGGGAATCACGGATCTGATCAATGTTCCCGCTGTCATTAATTTGGACTTCGCTGATGTACAGACCGTTATGAAGGACAAGGGTATTGCTCACATCGGTATCGGTGAGGGCAAGGGCGATGATAAGGCAATGGAAGCTGTGAAGATGGCAGTAGAGAGCCTCTTCTGGAGACTACCATTTCCGGTGCAACCCATGTCATTATCAATATCTCCGGAGATATCACTCTGGCAGATGCATCCGATGCAGCAAGCTATGTACAGGAACTGGCAGGAGATGATGTCAATATCATCTTCGGCGCTATGTACGATGAGTCCAAGTCCGATAGCTGTACGATCACCGTGATCGCTACCGGTCTGGAAGATAAGGCCAACAGTGTGGTACAGAATCGTCTGGGCGGCGGTGTTGCTTTCAGACAGCCTGCTTCCCATATGACTCCCAGTTCTCTGAAGGGAATGAATATACAGTCTACCGCTCCTACGACATCCCAGGGACAGGGAGGACAGGCTCCGAGACCCATACAGCCGGTGCCTGGTATTCATAAGCCTACAGATATCAGAAGCTCTGTAGAAGAGAAATCTCTGAAGATTCCTGATTTCCTGCAGAAAAGTAATACTTATCATTTTTATAATAATGGAACATAATAAGAGCCACGACACAGAATACTGTGTTGTGGCTTGTTTTGCGTGGAGATTTTAGGAAAGTATATTAGTCTGCCGTTCTCTTTTTCCTGTGTAAGGAGACAATCCTCTCACCCAGTACGAAAAAGGCACCAATGGCACAGGGTAACAGCATGGTGGTGAACCGGTAGAGAAGCACGGCAGACAGGGCTTTGGCCTCCGGCAGGAGACGCCGGAACAGCAATGTGAAGACGGCTTCTACGGATCCGATCCCCGCCGGAGTGGGGATGACCCCCGCCAGCGACTGGCTGAGGGAGGTCAGAGCAAAACATTGCAGGAAAGAAAAGGGCAGATCGCCGGATTCTCCTCTAAGAGAATTGCAGAACACGATCCAGGGGATGATATACCAGGTAGTGAATTTTAATACATTACACAGAAACAATCGAAGTAGCAGTAATGGATCTCGTAACAGAGACCGGCTTTCCGCCTGTAGCAGGGCAAGCTTATGCCCGGCATCGGTGAGTTTTTCCTCCCAGGAGGGATGCTTTGCACGGAACCGGTTGGCCAGCAGATTACAGGCAGTCTGCATCCAGGGAACGGTAGCCACTGCTAACAAAACTCCTGCAATCACACAGACACCTGCAAATCCCAGCAGGATATAACATTGATAATCGGCAAATGAAGCATGAATAAATCCATAGGTTGCCAAAAACAATAGCAGACTATAGACTGCCATAGAGACCTTGTGGACAATATATTGGAAAAAGTACATGCCGGTGGCATTGGGAACCGGGATACCGGCTTTGTTCAGGTAATAGATTCCTGCGATGCCGGAACCGCTGCCCAGAGTGGCTGTCTTATAGAAAGAGCAGTAGAAAGCATTACAGAATCCTTCAGGCGGGGATATTCCGGGTGTGTTTTATGCACGATCAGCCAGGTGATGTGCCTTCGCAGAGGTGATAGAGAATCACACTGAGGAATAGAACAAGGATGACCTGCGGGGAGACTTTGGAAAGCTCTGTGATCATATCTTCCATGGAATCCTTGAAGCTATAATACAGAATGCCCAGCAACAGGCAGACAAACAGTAATTTCAAAAGATATTTCAATATAGGGCTCAACACTTTACCCGAATCATGACGCATCATCGCTCCCTCCTTTATTATAGTCTCATTGTCTCTCTTTTTAGGGAGAAGGAAAAGAAACAAATCTGAGAAAACGTAGCCTTTTTCACGCTGAAGTTTATTCTTTTTTTAGAATAAGGTAACAGATTAAATATTGATTGTTCGGCACAAAATAGCTATGATTGATTTATTCCAACAGTTTTAGACCATCTTACAAGAATGAGGAAGGAATCCTATATGCAGGAAGTAAAACAACCTAATAAAAAACCGTTTATATTTTACTATCTGATCGCGTTGGTGGCGATCATGCTGATCAACAGTCTTCTGGTACCGCAGATCGTACAGCGGGCAGTGAAGGAAGTGGATTACAACACTTTTATGCAGATGACTTATGATAAACAGATCGATGAGGTACAGGTCCAGGACAATCAGATCGTATTCACGGCAAAAGATGACAAGACCATCTACAAGACCGGTCTGATGGATGATCCGGACAGAACGCAGAGACTGTATGACAGCGGGGCAAAATTCTCCAGTGAGATCGTGGAGGAAGCATCGCCGATTTTAAGCTTTCTGATCAGCTGGCTGCTGCCTTTGATCATCATTATTGGCTTCGGACAATTGATGTACCGTCAGATGGCGAAAAAAGCCGGCGGCGACTCCATGATGTTCGGCATGGGAGGCATGGGCAAGAGCAATGCGAAGGTCTATGTGAAGTCTTCCAACGGTATCAAGTTCACCGATGTGGCAGGAGAGGATGAGGCGAAGGAAAATCTGACAGAGATCGTGGAATACCTGCATGACCCCGACAAATACAAAGAGATCGGTGCTTCCATGCCGAAGGGTATCCTCTTAGTAGGCCCTCCCGGAACCGGTAAGACGATGTTAGCCAAGGCAGTAGCCGGAGAAGCCAATGTTCCCTTTTTCTCCATGTCAGGTTCGGAATTCGTGGAGATGTTCGTAGGTATGGGTGCCTCCAAGGTCAGAGACCTGTTCAAACAGGCAAAGGAAAAGGCTCCCTGCATCGTATTTATCGATGAGATCGACGCCATCGGTAAAAAGCGTGACGGCCAGATCGGTGGTAACGATGAGAGAGAACAGACTCTGAACCAGCTGTTAACGGAGATGGATGGCTTTGAAGGCAACAACGGCGTTATCATTCTGGCAGCCACTAACCGTCCGGAGAGTCTGGATCCCGCACTGTTACGTCCCGGACGTTTTGACAGACGGGTGCCGGTAGAGCTTCCCGACCTGAAAGGAAGAGAAGAAATCTTGAAAGTGCATGCCCGCAAGATCAAAGTCGCAGATAACGTAGACTTCAATAAAATCGCCCGTATGGCATCCGGCGCTTCCGGTGCGGAGCTTGCCAATATCGTCAATGAGGCAGCTCTCCGGGCAGTCAGAGATGGACGTAAGTTCGCAACCCAGGCAGACTTAGAAGAGAGTATTGAAGTAGTCATTGCCGGTTATCAGAAAAAGAATGCCATCCTTACAGATAAGGAAAAGCGGATCGTGGCATACCATGAGATCGGACACGCACTGGTGGCAGCGAAGCAGACCAATTCCGCACCGGTACAGAAGATCACCATTGTGCCCCGTACTTCCGGAGCACTGGGTTATACCATGCAGGTGGAAGAGGAAGGCAATCATTATCTGATGAGCAAGGAAGAGATGGAGAATAAGATCGCCACACTGACCGGCGGACGTGCCGCGGAAGAGATCGCCTTCGGGTCTGTGACCACCGGAGCTTCCAACGATATCGAACAGGCTACCAAGCTTGCCAGAGGCATGATCACCCGCTACGGTATGAGCAAAGATTTTGACATGGTAGCCATGGAGACTGTGACGAACCAGTATCTGGGTGGAGATTCCTCCCTGACCTGTTCCATGGAGACCCAGACTGCCATCGATAAGGAAGTGGTGGAACTGGTGAAGAAGCAGCATGAGAAGGCAGGACAGATCCTGATGGAAAATCGTGCTAAACTGGATGAACTGTCTCAGTATTTATATGAAAAAGAGACCATTACCGGAGAAGAATTTATGAAGATATTGAATTCCTAAATGGTTCCCGGAGAAGACGGAATCGGTGCTTGTGCCGGTTCCGTTTTTCGTTAAGAAAATCTTAATCATATAGTAAAGGCATCTTAAACCGTGCCTGCTGTTATCTTAAAAAAGAAACCGCTATACTTTTCCTGTAAGAAAAAGTTGTGAAACGACACAGCAGAATGGGAGAGAAAGATGCAAAACAGAAACTATTTGAATAACAATAACATGCAAAAAGGAATCGCACTGGCAACCTGTATGGCGATCGTCATGGGACTGTTCACCGGGTGTGGGAATAAGAACGATCAGCAGATTGCAGCGTCACCTGATGAAGTGCAGAAAGGACGATATGTAGAGACGGAACTCTCACTTCCGGAGGATGGAAGGACAAAAATATCAGCCAGATCTTCCGTTCGGGTGATGAATTACATTTTCTCGTGGCAGGAGGATCGGAAGGACAGACCACTCTGGAGGAATGGAAGCTGGGAGAAGGAGATACTCTGACGGAAGTGATGAAGGACTGGCTGAAGGTGCTTCCCGAGGGAAAGAATCTGGAGAGTAGTGACAGTTTTACACTGTTACAGGATGCGGAGGGGAATCAGTACCTGTACGGTAACTGTTACCGGGACGAGGAGAACTCTTCCGCACATCTGTGGAAGGAAGCGGACGGCAGTGCGCTGGATATTACACCACAGAAGTGGCTGGAGCCTATGGATATGGATGCTATCGGTTCTATGATACGCCACAGTATGTGACAATGACGGAGGACGGATTGTTAGTGGGACTGTCTTATTTTTCCCTGGATGTTGTACTGGCACAGGACGGAAGCCTGGTGAGCAGCCAGGAGAGCGACAGCCTGACAGACAGTGGCAGTCTGTCGGATAATAAGTGGGTCAGTGCTGTGGGAGATACGTTGTATCTGGCACAGGCGGATGAACAGGGGAACGTGAACGGTCTGTTGCAGATGCAGCTGGACGGAAGCAATGGGGCAAAATCTAAGGGAGAGATTCCCTTTTCCCAGGACAGTTACAGCTCTGCTTATTTCAGCGTGCTGGAAGACGGCACAGTATATGCGGCGGATGCAGACGGATTCTTCCGCTGCGACGCAGGAGATACCAACTGGCAGAAGCTGCTTCAGGGAATCGATACCGGTTTTTCTCTGTCGGATCAGTGGTGCAGGGATATTGTGGCGCTGTCGGATGGCAGTGTATACGCGTGGTTTGGAAGTGAGAGCGGGGATAAATAATGATTTATCGGTATGATCCTGACGCGGTGACAGAGGTGACCGAAGAACTGACGCTGTATACCGTGGAGGAGAGCTTCTTTTTACAGCAGGCTGCGGTGCAGTATCATAAGCAGCATCCGGAGGTACTGATCCATGTGGATGCGGCAATCTCCATGACGGATAAATACAGCGGAAATGCGGATTATCAGCAGATCTATCAGGATCTGAACACTTCCCTGACCTCCGGCAACGGACCGGATCTCATGGTGATGGATCATCTGAAACTGGACACATATGCCTCTAAGGGCTTGCTGTTTGATCTGCAGGAGATATTGCAACCCATGGAAGAGGACGGAACTCTGCTTTCCAACATTACAACAGCCTATGAAGAGGCGGATGGAAGACGGTATGCGGTGCCGCTGCAATTCGGATTATTGTTAGCTGTCGGCAGGGATGTGCAGCCGAAGGAAATGAGCAGCATGGACGCTATTGCAAAGGCGGTATCCGGAAAGACGGAGAGTTATCTGGGAGACCGTACCTGCGGCGAACTGGTGGAAGAGTTCTATCCCCTGATCGTGGATGATATTTTACAGAACCGTCAGGTGAATTGTGATACCTTACGTCCCTGGCTGGAAGATTTGAAGAAGATTGCGGATAACTGCGGCATCCTGCCTTCCAGAAAAGAAGGCCGTGCAGCGAATATCTGGGATCTGGGATCTGATGTGAAGCTGGTACTTCAGGAGACTGACGGCTTTAATCAGGCAATGACACCCTATGCTGTGGCAGAACTGTTGAATGCCAATGTGGTATCCGTGGAAAATGCATTTTATCCGAAGATGGTCATTGGAATCAACAGCCGGAGTGAGCATGTGGAGACTGCAAAAGAGTTCCTTCGTTTTGCCCTGTCCGAAGAATTACAGAGTGTGGATACCTATGAGGGATTTCCTGTCAATGCAAAAGCGTTGGAGACGCAGGCAGCAGCAGACCGCAGCATGGCGGAAGCTATACCACCTATGATATCGACGGCAGCACCGCAGAGTTCGCCATTAAATCCTACTCTGAGGAGACCGCGAACCATCTGATGGAGCTGTGCCAGGCAGCCACCCTGTGCCTCAAAGAAGACACTCAGATCGAGACCTCCCTGACCGAGAGCTTACAGGCATACCTGAACGGGCAGGCGAGTGTGGAGGAAGCCATGGATGCTGTGGAAGGAAGCCTGAAGATGTATCTGGCGGAGTAGCGCTCCGCCCGGCATTCAATAGTCGATTTTCGAACGATTTTGTTGATAAAATCGTTCGATTTGTGTATAATATAATTGAAAAGAGAGATTCTCTTTGTGAGACGATAAATAGTTATTCTTCAAGAAAGGTGATGATGATATGTCTATTACTGCAACTGAATTAAAAATTAATCTTGGTAAATATCTTATGCTTGCAGAAACAGAGGATATTTACATTACTCGTAATGGAAAGGTTGTTGCAAAATTGTCTAATCCATATCAGGACAGAGTAGATGTTGCTAAGTCATTGTTTGGTGTTCTTTCAAATGATATGACTCTGGAAGAAGCACGGGAAGAAAGGTTGAATACAATATGAGAGTATTAGTTGATACTTGTGTTATCATCGATGCATTACAGTCTCGTGTTCCATTTTCAGAAGCAGCACAAAAGCTCTTTATATATTCTGCAAATAAGCAATTTGAGGGTTATATTACAGCAAAGTCAGTTACAGATATCTATTATCTGACACATCGTTTAACACATAGCGACGCAGAAACACGAAAGATTTTGAGCAAGCTTTTTACTTTATTTCATTTGTTGGATACCACTTCTTTAGATTGCCGGAAAGCAATATCTTCTGAAATTTGTGATTATGAAGATGCTCTTATGGTGGAAACAGCAATCCGTTCAGAAATGGATTGTATAGTAACCAGAAATGTAAAAGATTATATGAAATCTCCTGTTAAGGTGTGTGAACCTTCTGCATTATTAAAGCTATTAGAGGAAGAAAACGAAACTGAATAAAAACAAGAAGGTGGTTAAAATATATTATTGTATCATGTTTCAAAAAGCGGAATACAAGGAGATAGGAAATCTAAAAGCAGAGTAAATAGAAATAAATTTGCAAGATTACTCGATTCGTAAGCAGTAAAAAGTTGCCCCCAAAACTGGCTACAAACAAAAAACGGAAGCCTTGATTTATCAGGCTTCCCGATTTCATAACTAATGCGGAAGATGGGACTTGAACCCACACGGTATTGCTACCACAAGATCCTTAGTCTTGCTCGTCTGCCAATTCCGACACTTCCGCATAGCGATACAAAATAATAATCATCTTGCATCACGCAAGAATGATAATAACATCTTCCCACGGCAATGTCAACATGATTTTTAAATTTGTAGGAATTTTTTATACACTTAAAACAGTTTGGAAAATTGAACACCATTGTTCAATGTCTGAGAAAAGATGGTCCAGGGACTTCTCCGGTATTTTGCCATCTCTCATTTTTCGGATTTCCTGGCATGATTGGGTAATGGAATCGGTGATAGTACAAGGACGTGATGTTGTTACAGATTGCATATGCTCGTTCTCCTTCTTCGTTTGCGGCTTGGTCTGCGGTTTGTTTTTCATAAGAATCTTCCCTCGTTGATTACAAGGATAATATGCACAATGATAGAATACAAGTATAGGTATTGCAATAATAAACGTGGGAAAAATAAGGATTCCTATATCGAATACTATTCAGAATTATAAAAAGAAATAATTACAGTATCAGAATAGCATGGATAGAAAATAAAGGCAACTTCTTTTTGCTTTTTCTTTTACCAAGCAGTCGGTTTCTGCTATAATAAATAAAAAGATATATATGATAAACATCCCTGTAAAATACAAACGAAAAGGAGCAACACTTATGGAATCAAGAGTAGAACAGGCAGCAGAGAGAAAAATGTGTGGTTACAACTGTGCGCAGGCAGTGGCGTGCACGTACTGTGATCTGGCGGGAATTGACGAGGAGACAGCGAGGAACCTTACCCAGGGCTTCGCGGCAGGCGTTGGTGGCAGTATGGAAGCTACCTGTGGAGCTATCATCGGTGCAGTCAGTATCCTGGGACTGATCAACAAGAATCCGCAGCGGACAATGCAGGACTCCCGGAGAATCATCAACCGTTTCAAGGAACAGAACGGGACAGTGATCTGTAAGGAATTAAAGGCATTACCGACGGTGTGGTGAAGAGAGAATGCCTGGACTGCGTCAGGGATGCTGCAGCTTTTCTGGAAGCGGAATTACCGAATATGTAATCAGCCCTATCGCGGCTATATGGTGCTGCCTCTTTTTATAGGATGCCTGGGCATGATTGTATATAACCTGTGGCAGCAGGACGGAAGCAGCAGAATCTTCACGGAACAGCTGCGGCTCAGGGAGAACAGGCTGTCATTCACCAAAAGAATTGTAGAGATTAATAAAACAAGGTTTTTGTAAACCAAATAGAATTGTGCAAAATTACTAAAACAGAGAGTAAAATTATAAAAAAGAGTGCAGGAAGTTTGTGACCTCCACATCTTGCGCTCTTTTTATGTTTGTGATATTATAAGTTTAACGTTAAACGTATGAAACGAGGACGACAAATTAACAAAAAAGTGGAATGTGTTTCAAACTACTGCAAAACACTAGTGTTTGTACCAATAAATATGTTATAATTTGTAGAATCCTGTATTTTGAAAGGTTTAACGTTAAATCTAATAAACACCTATATTGAGAAGGGAGAGTTACAATGAGAAAGAAACTGATCAGTGCAATGTTATGTATGACTATGGCAGTATCTGTAATGCTGACGGATGCGGCGGGGATAACCAATCGGCAGCAACCGATACCAAGAGTGAAGAGACGCAGGCAGCTGCAACGGCAGAGACCAAAGAGACAGCGGAGAATGAGGAGGTTACGCTGACTCTTGGTATCTGGCCGGAAGACACGTTGACAGATGATATTCAGGTACATGAGGGATATGTTGCAGCCATGAAGGAGCTTCATCCCAATGTAACATGTGTACCTGCATATTACAAATATGCAACGGATACTTTCATGCCTATGGTAGAGTCAGGCAACTGTCCGACCATCTTCGAGACCTGGTTCACAGAGCCTCAGAAGCTGATCAAGGCAGGAGCAATAGCGGATATTACGGATGAGTTAGAGGCACGTGGATGGCTGGATAAAATGAACCCCTCCATCAAATCGCTGCTTTCCGATTCTAACGGAAGAGTCTACGGCATTCCTCGTGACGGATATGCACTTGGACTGATGTTGAACGTAGAAGTGTTCGAGGAAGCAGGACTGGTAGATGCAGATGGATATCCCATCTATCCCAAGACCTGGGATGAACTGGCAGAGACAGCTAAGACCATTAAGGAAAAGACGGGATCTGCAGGATTATGTCTCCTTGCCAAGGACAATGCCGGTGGATGGCATTTCTCCAACATCGCATGGGACTTCGGTGCGACCTTATGTACTCAGAATGATGACGGAACTTTTACTGCTCATCTGGATTCCGATGAAGCAATCGCAGCAATGGAATATGTGAAGTCTTAAATGGGATTATGATGTTCTGACGGCAGATCCCCTGTCTGAGGACTGGGGAACCGGATTTACTCAGCTGGGAACCGGTGGCGCAGCAATGTACATAGCAGCAAATGACGCTGTAAATCAGCCGACACAGGTAAATGGTCTGCCTGTTGATAAACTGGCAATGTGCCCGATTCCCGAAGGACCCGGAGGCCAGTACTCTCTGTATGGAGGTACTCCTTACATGTTCTCCAGAGATGCATCTGAAGCAGAAATCAATGCAGCACTGGATTACCTGGAGATTATGGGTAAGGCACCCGTTGCAACCGATGATTCCATTGCCGGCATGAAGCAGATGCACAGAACAAGGTGGATCAGGGCGTTCCTGTAATTAAGAGATTCCCCTGCTGGGTAGCACAGGATGTCCTGGATGCTGAGGCAACAATCGTAGAGGAATACGGCAACGTGGATCCTAAGATGTTCCAGTCTTACTTTGACGCAACTTCTTCTGACGGTCTGAGACTGCCAA
>ENA-OQCS01000887-OQCS01000887.1-human-gut-metagenome-genome-assembly--contig:-NODE-887-length-16267-cov-4.191140_pt1 | contig 16267 bp, 17 predicted proteins | sample MGYA00242757_ERZ504575 | MGnify/ENA primary metagenome ERZ504575 (study PRJEB26092, sample SAMD00036297) | human gut metagenome | host: Homo sapiens | study: EMG produced TPA metagenomics assembly of...
ATTTGTGGAGGGTAGGCCGACTTGACTCTTAAATCTCATTCAAGGCTTATCTTTCCAGTCTGCACGCAATCGTTGCCTGAATGCTTTACGCGATGAAAGGATACGGTTCCCATCGAGGAGGAGAAGAATATGGATATGCTCTTGCGGCTGATACTTCGGTGGAGATGGAAGAACTGAACCGATTGATTGAAGAAGCTGTTTGTTCCCTTCCGGACAAATGTGGGCAGGTTTATCGCAAAAGTAGGGAGGAAGGGAAGACTAATCAAGAAATTGCCGGGGAAATGGGGATTTCTGTCAAGACGGTGGAGGCCCAAATAACCAAAGCCTTGAAGCATATCAAGAAATTTTTAGGAGAACAGTATACTTATTTGTTCTAAAATAGAAATTGCAGGCCATCTGTCTTTTAGAATGATGAAAGGAGGATGGCCTGCAATATAAAAGAAGATTAATCTATAACCGTGAATTTTACTTTCTGGTCTTTCACTATTACATAATATTCTCCATTTTCAAGGAAATGTTCACCATTGGCATTTACAAAAGCAAGATCACGCATCGGGTCTATTTCAAAGCGGAATATATGTGTTTCACCTGCTTTAATTAGTTGCTTTTCGAAGTGCTTCAATTCTTTGCATGGACGGGTAATCGTGCTAAATGGGTCTGAGATAAACCAATGCACCACTTCTGCACCGTCACGTTTGCCTACATTGGTGACTGGGATTTCCATTACCAACTTTTCACCGCGTCTGATGGTTTCTTTGGGCAAGTTGATATTACCATAATTAAAGGTGGTATAACTCAAGCCGTATCCGAATTCATACAGTGGGGAAGAGGAGATGTCTTGATATTTGCCACTTTGTGGACGGGCTGTTTTGCGCTGATTGTAATAGATTGGAATCTGTCCGGTGGAACGTGGAAAAGTAATGGAAAGCTTGCCCGAAGGATTTACCCGGCCGGACAAGACACCTGCCAATGGTTTACCGCCAGGTACTCCCGGTTGCCACATTTCAACGATGGCGTCACAGAGAGGTTCCACTTTAGAGAGTCCCAAAGGACGTCCGTTAGCCAGTACCAGAACAATCGGTTTGCCTGCTTTCTTCATTTCAGCAATGAATTCCTCTTGAATGGCAGGCAGTTCTATGATGGAACGCGATGCGTTTTCGCCACTCCACTTTTTCTTTTCACCCATGCAGAGTAGAATGACATCTGCTTTCCGGGCTACAGCCAGTGCCTCACTGAATTTGGAAGTGTCGTTACCGTCGAAACCACAACCCTCGGTATAAATCAGTTCAGCCTTGCCTGCAAATTCTGCATCCAGCGCCTTTTTGATGGGGAGGACATCTTCTGCATGTCCATGTCCATACCATGACCCCAGGAGCTCGGCACAGTTTTCTACCAGAGGCCCCATGACGGCGATAGTTGGCTTGTTCCCGTTTGCCAGAGGGAGTACCTTGTTTTCATTCTTCAGTAGAACAATGGTCTCCTCTGCCAGTTTCTCTGCAATAGCCAGGCTTTGTGGAAGGAGGAAGCGCTCTTTTTCTGTAGATGTCGGGGTGTAGGGATTGTCAAAAAGTCCAAGGCGGAATTTGATACGGAGCACGCGTTTCACTGCATCGTCCACCAGTTGCATGCTTATTTTACCTTCTTCACCAGCTTTGCCATATGCTTGTCATAGCAATGCCCCATCATGTCCATTTCCAGGCCGGCGTTGAAAGCCAGACGGGCAGCTTCTTTGCGGTCGGCAGCATGGCCCTGGTCAATAAGTTGCGGTACTGCAGACCAGTCTGAAACAACAAAGCCGTCGTGTTTCCAACGGTTCTTCAGAATTTCTGTCATCGTGTAATGGTTGGCGCTTCCGGGAGTGCCGCTGATGTCATTGAATGAACTCATTAAAGTAGCGGCACCGGCTTTTACGCCAGCTTCATAGGGAGGAATATAGGTGTCCCACAGAGTCTGATTGGAGATTTCCGTATAAACATAGTCACGTCCTGCTTCAGAAGCGCCGTATCCGATATAATGTTTAAGGCAGGCGGCTACTCGCTTGCTGTCGGACATGTCTTCACCTTGGTATCCTTTGATAGATGCGACACCGAATACAGCATTGGTATAAGGTCTTCGCCATAGCCCTCTGCAACGCGTCCCCAGCGTCCGTCTCTTGCCACGTCAATCATAGGGGAAAAAGTCCAGTCTACCCCGGACATGCGTGCTTCCTGGGCGGCAACGGCACATGCCTGTTCTACCAATGGGGATTCCAAGAACATGCTTGTCCCAAAGAGATGGGATAAATGGTACGGAACCCGTGGATGACGTCGTATCCGAAAAGGATGGGGATACCCAGACGTGATTCTTCCATTGCTTTTCTCTGAGCCTCGTTACGCAGATTGGCATCTTCATCAAAATAAATGAGGGAGCCTAATGTGGCAGGAATTTTTTTTACTTCCTCACCACGATTGTTCTCGTTGTTATTCCGCCCCAAAGTGTACTGGTTGAGTTGTTGTACCTTTTCTTCCAGCGTCATTCTGCTGACCAGGTCATTCACACGCTCCTCAATGGGAGCTTTGGCATCTTTGTAGATGGGTTGCTTTTTGTTTGCAGCCATTGCTCCGGCCAGGCAACCACTTAAAAGGAGGCAACTGATAAATGTTAGTTTCTTCATGATATATATAATTATGCTATTCTCATTAAATAAGACACGTTTTTCGGAATCTGCTCCTACACAAAGGTCGTTTTTTTAAGGAATATAAACAAGTACATGCAAGGGCTTATTTGAAAATAGGCTTATCGGTTAGTGTCATGGAAGCTTGTTCGTTATTTTTTAGTTCAAATACCACTATTTCATTATTACCTGCTATCAGAGCACCAGCAGGTATCTCCAGGGTCTTTTCTGCATTTTTCTTCCCAGTAGGCACCCAAATATTGCCCGTTTATCCAGACTTCTCCCATTCCCCAGCCAGACACGTCAAGAAAGGTCTCTTGTGCCGGATTGCTTACTGTGACACAACCTTTACGGAAGCAAGGGATGGAGGAGGTACCTTCTTTGAAAGTTATTCCGGCCACATCGCATTCCTTAATTTCCAATGGGGTCATCTTCCAGCCTTCTAAATCTGTCTTTCCCAATGTTATGCTGCCGTAGATACCTTTTGAATTGTCCAGAATTTCAGGACCATAGGTAATACGTCCGATATTTTCAGTATAGATACTAAGTTTGTGTATACCTATCGGTAGATTGGTTTTCAAGCTTTTACTGCTATCTTTTAAATATCCTTGCAGTTTGCCGTCTGCATAGACACAGCATAATCCCGTACGTTTTCAATAGTTAGTGTGGGATTCTCCTCTTCCACATCAACGGTTGTCTCATAGAGGGCATAGCCAAAATCCATATCCAGTTCATTCATGGGCAGTAAGGCATCATCTTCTACAGTTTCTCCATAAACTTGTTCCAATGGAGCTGTTTGTGACATTTTTATCTCTTGTGCTGCTGCCGGTCCGACCGGCAGCAACAAAAGAACCCAAAGCAAGAATAATTTCATCATATTTCCTTTATTTATTTCTTTAAGAATGATTCAATGTAGGACTCGTCAACGGTAATTTGCGGAGCGAATTTGTCACTCTTTACGTAGCGGTCAATGCTTTCCAGCAATTGCTGGGTGGCAGGACGTTCGTTGATGTTTTTCTGGGTATCTACGGCTAGTACCAGTAGACTGCCTTTCTTCACTTTTGCTTCGAAACCAATACCGAGCTTTTCATTATTGTCGTAATGGTCTATTACTTGTATGAAAGGCCGCAGTGCTGCCGGAGCATCCTTCATCTCAATAACCTTGGCATTTTCCAGAATGTCCCACCACTGCCAGTCAGTATGGTAGGAAGTTATGAAATGCTCGAATACAGGCTGGTCGTCATGAATCAGACAGCCAATGGTCATAGGAGGCCATTTGAACATTATCGGATTCCAGAAGTGATTGTGGAACACTGATTTACGACCTTTTACTTTGGAAGGTTTGGGGCAGAGTACCACTTTCTTGCCATCGGCAAGGTGTTGTTTTGCTTTTTCATCGAATACTGTGGTGTAGAGCACTTCACTAGTGGACTGCATTAAGTTGCTATGACGGGGATATACCCAGATATCCCAGCTGTTTTTTACGTGTGCAACAGAAAGATGGACCGTCAGCTTCTGTGGTTCAGTGATATTATTCAATGCATAACTGAAACTGCCAAGTGGAAATACCCCGTTCTTTCCGACAGTTTGTGTTTCAGTTTTCCGCTCTTAAGGGTTTTACCGTTGCTGTCGGTGATACTCCAATTGATTTTTGCGTTTTTCAATAGGGCAGGTCCATAATTGTATATTTCCGCTTTTCCTTCAAATACTTCATCATTGTAAAGTGCGCGTTTGTCGAAACGGAGCAACGCAACAGTCGGTGCACAGAACTCGCGCCACTTTTCCGGTGTGATGAGCCTTTGGTATTCCAGAAAGGATCGAGAATGCCTACCGGTGCATATCCTTGTCCGGTAAAATCATTCAGAGACAGTAATTGGAAACCGCCTTTCAGATAAGTGCGCAACTGGGCTTCTATGACATCCTTGTACTCTATGGCGGTCAAGGCTCCAGAAGCACGGAAGAAGTCATGTGCTTGGTCGAGCATGTGGTTTTTGTCCAGCAGTTCACGGAATATCTCGAAATTACGCGCTTGTACGGGGCCGGTGAAGTTCTTTATTTCCTCGAAATTGGGATAGATGCACCGCTGTCCGGATTCATGCGAGATGATGGGCAGGCCTATTCCCAGTTCCTTGTTTTTGTCCCAGTTTGTATAAGGACGTCCTTCGTAGATGGCCATGTGTCCTTTGGTAGTCTGATGGGTAATGTAGAACTGGTCTGATTTGACACGTGTGCGGGCTGTGGAACCGCTGTATAGACGGCGGTTATCCAACTGGCGGGCCGTGGCGGTAAGCTCTTCTATGAAACTGAAATCGCCGGTAATTTCGTTTCCGTTACAGTAGAGAATGAAGGAAGGGTGATTCCCATATTCTTTCAAGATACCCCGCAGCTCGCGACGGAAGAAATTCCAGCGCTTCTCATCGGGTTGGGCATCTTTACCCCACATCGGCATTTCCACCTCCAGATAGACACCCAGCTTGTCTGCCATACGGAACGCAGCGGCAGGAGGACACCAGGAGTGGAAGCGCATATGGTTCATACCATATTCTTTCAGGATACGGAGTACACGTTCCCAAGAGGCATCGTCCACAGGAGCATAGCCGGTCTTGGGGAACACTGCGTTTTCAACGGTACCGCGCAGGTGTATGGGTTCGCCATTAAGGATGATATGGTCCTCACCGGCCTCTACTTCGCGCATACCGAAGTTGTGCTTTTCTCATGCGCATAGGATTGGCCCTCTACACTGGAAGTCAACTTACAGTCCAACGTATAAAGATTGGGATGGAACTCATTCCACAAATGGATATCCTTACCCAAAAACATTTCTTCCTCGATATAAGTAATGGAATCGGTCACTGTTACTGGTACTTCCTTTTGTAGTCTATAGTCCTTTCCTGTCACGTGGAAGGATATTTTGCCGCTGGCGGTATGTTCTGTACAGTTGCGGACAGTCATTTTGACTTTGATGCTTTTGTTCTTGATGTCCGGATAGACCTGCATGTCATCTACATAGACTGGATCTACAGCTACCAGCTTAATTTCGCCCAATACTCCGTTCCAGTTTATTTGGGTAAATTCGGAGTGGGCATGGTCCCATTTATGGTATCGTACTGGTAGCGGTTGTCTATACAGAAAGTTATCAGTTCTTTTTTGCCTGGATGTAGCCATTGGGTCAGTTCGTGGTTGTGGGGAATACTGATGTAGTCTATTTTACTCACTTCTTCTTTGCCTACATATACCGAACTGAGCCAGTGTGTACGTTCAAAATAGAGGAAAATGCGTTTGCCTTTCCATGCCGCAGGAATTTCTATTTCTCGCTGGTACCATGCGGGGCCCATATATTCGTAGACACGGGTCAGCCTATCCAGGTGGCGGTAAGGAGATTTGTAGCCTATTTTATAGTCATCTGTAATTCCCGGCAGAACGATGCTTTCCTGCAGGCGATGGCAGTAACGTACGTCCAGTGAACCTCTCCGGAAGTCCATGACATCTGTCTGGAATGCCCATTCACCAGACAAGTCCATTTCATTCTTTTCTTGGGCATGCCGCTCCAGACCATAGAGGTCAGGAGGAGGGCAGCATGTAGTGTTTTATTTTGTGCTTCATTGTTCTTTTTTCTTTTGGTTATAGTAATCACGCATGATGTACCATGCTTTTTTGCGTTGTCCCTGGTCGGAAACCAGTCCTTTACGGTTCCATTCCCCTCCCTGGTGTGGATGGAAACGGAAGGGAGAACGGAAATCAAAAAGAATCCACGGCGATGTTCCGCGCAGGTTGGGGATATGCTTGAACATTTCCAGATTGTCCTTGTAGAGTTGTGCCTGATAATCCTCACTCCAAGAACTCTTGACTTCCGCGTCGCCATGTTTGCCATAGAGCGCTTCGCCTCCGAACTCGGAAATGAAAAGAGGTTTGCCGGGAGCTACATTCCAGACAGCCTGGTCCGGAGCCAGTGGCCAGTCATGATACCATCCCATATATTTGTTGATGGCTACCATGTCCAGGATGTTGATAATGGAGTCATTCATCTCAAAGTTCCGGCTTTCGCGGTTGAAGCGTACCAAATCGAAGGCGGCCGTAATCAGACGGGTTGAGTCGATGTCCAGGCAACATTGTTTCATGTGTTTCAGAAATTCATTGCGCGGGGCGGAAGTGGCTGTTTCATTGGCAATCCCCCAAAAGGCAACGGAACAACGGTTTTTGTCGCGCATCACCATCTCTTTAATCATTCTGCCTGCTTTCTCACGGGTAGCGGTATTTTTGAAGTCAATCCCTTGCCAGATAGGTATCTCTTCCCATAAAAGAAATCCCATTCTTTCTGCCAGGCGGACAGTATATTCATTTTGTGGATAATGTGCCAGACGAATCATGTTGGCACCCAGCTCTTTGGCTTCGGACAACAGCATTGTTGCGTCCGCTTCAGAGAAGGCACGCCCGCGACGTTGCGGAATTTCCTCGTGGAAGCTGATACTGCGCAGGAAGATGGGCTGGTCGTTCAGATAGATATCTTCGCCTTTTACATAAAGGTTACGGAAACCAATTTGCTCGTTGAGCCGGTCACTTTCCGAAGTGATGGTTACATCATACAGCTTTGGAGCATCCGGTGACCAACGTTGCAGTTTTTTGGTTTTGATAGTGGCCTGGGCAATTCCGTTGGCATCGGTAGTCATGTTCTGTCTGATGCCCAATTCGGGGATGGCGACTTGTACGTTGATGCCAGGCTTTGCTTCGGATAAGGTTACTTTGGCACGAATCAGGTTGGATTGTACCTTGTCCAACTGGATGAAATGGTCTTTGATGTAGCTTTGTGGAACGCTTACCAACATTACATCGCGTGTGATGCCGCCGTAATTCCACCAGTCAAAGGACATGGCAGGGATGGCATCCGTGGTGCGGGTATTGTTGACTTTCACCACCAGGAAGTTGTCCTTTTGCTTTACCTTATCTGTGATTTCCACCTGGAAGGGAGTGAATCCGCCTTCATGACTGGCTATTTTCTCCCCGTTCAGATATATTTTGCTACGGTAACTTACCGCACCGAAATAGAGAAACAAACGTTTGCCGTCAGTCTTTGGGGTATCGAAAGAGCGTCCGTACCATACTGTTCCTTCATAAAATTTCAACTCGGGCATTTGTGAATTGAAATCGGCAGGTACATTCAGGACCAAACCTCCGTCGAAAGAGTATTCATAAAATTGCTTGTTGTCTTGAGGTTTTCTGTTTTTGTACACCTGCATCCTTTCTCCTTGGTCATAAAGGTCTACAATGGCTCCCCACTTCCCATTCAGTAGCTGGTAATTGCGTCCGTAAACATTGGACAATAAGTCTTGTGCTTGTGACTTGCCTCCCAGTACAGACACTGCGAGCAAACAAGTAATCATTAATCTTTTAATTTTCATAAATCGTATGTATCAGTTAACGTTTAAAAAGCCTATGAATTATTCTTTGTATATTTTCAATGCGCATCCGCCTCCTTGTGCCATTTTGACGGTCAGTTTACGGGATGCAGGAATGTCTGTGACGGTCTTTTGGTAGTCGGAAGCCAGGCGGTTGGCATTCACTCCGTCATGAAACATTTCCGCTTTCCATCTGCCTGCACCGAGGAAAGAAAGGTCCAGTGTCAGAGTACGTGCATCCCAATTGGTCAGGGAGCCGACATACCAGACATCTCCTTTCCTGCGCGCCATTGTAATGCATTTTCCAATTTCTCCGCTCATGGCTATTGTTTGTTCCCAAACGGTAGGGATGGTAGCGATGAATTCCGTGCATTCTTCTTCACGGTCGTAATTGGTGGGACTGTCGCACAACATGTTCAATGGTGATTCAAATACTACATATTCAGCTAATTGGCGGCAACGGGTTCCCTGGCTCATTGGGGTATCCATTGAGGAGTGGTAACACCGTTTGTTGGCATTGTGCATGGCGCCTTGTGTATAGTCTACCGGTCCGGCCAGCATACGGATGAATGGCATGGTGACATCGTAGGTTACCTGGTCGGTATGGATGTCACTCCACTTCATCTGTTCCAGCCCGTGAACGGCTTCATAGTTGATGACATTGGGATAAGTGCGGTTCAGCCCGGTAGGTTTGTACGTGCCGTGAAAGTCTACCATCAACTTATATTTAGCGGCAGTTTCGGCAGCCCGGTAGTGGAAGTCTACCATTTCCTGGTCATCCCTGTCCATAAAGTCAATCTTGAATCCTTTGATGCCCATTTCGGAATAGTGCTTGCATACATGTTCCATGTCGCGGGCAAAGGCATGGTAGCCTGCCCAAAGGATGAGTCCTACATTCTTTTGCCTGGCATAGGCCGTGAGCTTTTTTAAATCAATTTCCGGTACAATTTGGAAAGGTCAGCCTTGAGGTTGACAGCCCAGCTTCATCCAGAATCACATACTCGATGCCATGCCGGGAGGCGAAGTCGATATAGTGCATGTATGTTTCATTGTTTATTCCAGCTTCGAAATCCACGCCTTTGATTCCCCAATGGTTCCACCATTCCCAGGCCACTTTGCCCGGACGTATCCATGAGATGTCTTTCATGCGTGATGGAGCAGCCAGCTTATAAACCATATCGTTATCTGCCAGCTCCTTGTCATTTCTTGCCACAACAATGATGCGCCAGGGCAGTTTGGCTTTCGGCTGGCAGGAAGCAATGTAGTTTTCACGCTCTGTGACTAATATTTGCAGTTGGTTATGCCCGCCTTGTTTTTTGTTTTGGGGACGGCGGCAAAAGCGGAAGTGAGTGCTGTTCCCCCGTTTCTGTTGATGAGGAACATGCCCGGATAGCTCTCCACGTCGGATTCGGCAATACAAAGTTTACGGCCGTTTTCCTGCTCTATTACTACGGGGGTAAACATCAGTCTTTGGGGGTTCAGTCCGGATAGCTCTATATGTGTATAGGTGTTTTCAAAAGAGTTGGAGAACTGGGCCTCTATCGGTTGTTTATCGCCATCTTTTACATAAGGGACAATCGATTTGTAGTCCTTGTTGAAGTTGAAGGCGGCTTCTTCGTTTGTAACTTTGAACGGTCTGTTTCCGGTCGCTGCGAACCGGTATGCCATTCCTTCATTGTACATTCTGAAAATGAGGTTGAAATGTTCCCGGAAACTTAACGTCATTTCATTATAGGCATCCTTTACTTCACTGCGCTTGTAGAAAGGAGAGGGAATCACCTCATTTGCCTGGCGATGGCTGACTCTCTTAAGATGGGAGCCGTTGCCCCAGACTGTCCCATTATCCAGATGTACTGATAAGGGAGAGGGGGCTACCAATGTATGCCCTTCTTCCGTCAGCTCGTAAGTGATCCGGTCACCTATATATAAGGTAACCTCCAACTTGCCGTCCGGTGAGTTCAGACGATATTCCTTTTGTCCGAACATGTTCGGGATGATGAAAAGCAGTGTTGTGAGTAAGAAAAGTGTTCTCATGTCGTTATTTATTTTAGCGTTTGTTTTTAATTTCATACTTGTAGACAACATAGTCATTGATTGATGGCAGAGAGATTTCCAGCCTTCCTTTCTTTCCGGTTACTGCTGTCATAGCTTTGCCGTGTCCCATCAGTGGGGTACATCTTACAGTGACACCTTCTGGCAGCCAGGTTTCGACTTCTGCAGTCCCTTCTGGATGATTTTCACGGTACACAATCAAGTATCCTCTATCTTTCTTTAGAGACTGGAAGCCGGTCCAAGAGCGTCCCGACGGTTCATCTCCTATGGGTAGGATAGTGCCGGAATGCATGTCATGCTGAAATTTCTTGTAGGCTTCTGTATGTTCCCGTAATGTAAATGCTTCCTCGTAGATTGGTACCTTCCATCCAGGCAAGCGGCTGTCCTGCTAAAGTCGTAGCAAACAGATATTCAAATGAATAGTTTTCCGGAGCGAAGACTTCTCCTTTATATTTATTCGTATTTCTCCATTTGTTCAGGAACTCTATTTGCAGCTTTTCTGCCGGAACATATTTGGAAAGCATCCAGAGGTTACGCAAAGTCCAGTAAGGATAGTAGTTCTGCCAGTCGGTATAACGGTTTTCCAGAAAGATATTTCCATATTCATTGAACATGTGGTAGCCTCCGCGGCGGCTGGCTGTCGCATCAAGGTTGAAAATCACTTCCTCGTCCGTCTCTTCCAGCACTTTGTTGAATAAGCGGTGCAGGTTTGTTTCGGCTTCTTTACTGGGAATGGTGAGCCCGTCTATCTTGAATACTTTGATGCCGTATTCGCGATAGAGGCTGATGAGTGCTTGCGCATCTTTCTGCCAATCGGCAAAATCATTTTGTATGCTGGGATTGAACCAAAGACCGATTTCAATACCTAATTCCTTGCCACGTTTTACGATGGGATGCAAACCACGTGGATACTTTTGCGGATCGGGTTTCCAGTAGTCTTTATTGTTCCAAATGTTCTTGAATGAACCGCGGGCTACAGCTGAATTAGGGCTTTTACCTATTTGCCAGCCATCATCAATCTGGAAATGGGTGATTCCCAGACGGGCGGCGCGTTCCAGTTCTTTCAAACAGAAGGATTCGTTTACTTTTGAGTCCTGGCTACGGTCTCCCCAGGTGTTCATCATAATCATCTCGTCGCGGTCGGCCCGGTAAGTACGTATATTCTTCTGATATGAACGAAGCGCTTGTAGGCGGCTCAGTTCATCTTCTCCGTATATTCCCAATACACATCCGTATGTTTTGGTCCAACGGTCGGGAGTCACGTCTTTCTCGGTAATGCCCAGGCCGGTTACTGTAAACTTCCCGAAATCAGTCAGAAAATCCTTTCCTTGATAGGCTAATTGTACCGAAGAGCAGGGAGCCTCTTTTAAAAAGAAGATGCCACAGTTGTCCTCGCCATTAAAGGCAAACAGCAGATTGCCGCGATATCCCAGTTTGCGATAGGAAATAATCTCTTTCTCGAAAACCAGGTTGTTGTGCCAGTCGGTCACATCGGAAAATTCCACGCTGCGAGCGTGCCAATGTTGTCCTTGGAAATGGAACTGGTCTAGTACAGCGGTTACTTCTTTAGATTTCATGTCTTCGGCGAATTCAATATTCTTCCGGTCGGCTGCACTAACTTCTCTGCCTCCGAAAATACTGTTTACTGTTCCTCTTAAATAGGTGTCGCAGGCTATGGCTGGACAATCATCATAAATACGATATACCCGTTTTATATCTAGCTTCTCCAGGCTGAAAGAAACTTCTACTTTCAGATAAGCGGGAAATATTTTAGTCTCTTTTACGGGAACTACTTTGAGTGAACCGTTTGATGGTTGCGGCAAATTTTTCGTTACTCTGAAATCTGGAGTAAGGCTGTGGTTCTTCCATGATTTTCCATTACTCTTGTCGGTCAGACGGTAAGTTATGATATTTCCCCCGTTCCACAAAAAGGTACGTTCGACCAAGCTGTTTCCGATGGTTAAAGTGTCATTTTTCAGACGGCCGTAACAAGTATCTTGTGCGTGTAACGAATATCCTCCGAAAAGGACAAATAATAATGTTAGAATATTTTTCATGATATGCGTGTTTTATTAATACTTAAATTGTAGTATCAACGTGTTTCTTACTTCTTGTTTTTTTCAATGATAAATATACGAGGCTCTTTTAATAATTTTTGTTCATTGAACTTCTGATTATCGGGAATCCCTTCTTTTTTTCCTACTCCCTCTTTCATCAGTGCTTTCAATTCCGGTAGGTGTTTCTGATATACTCCTCTCGGAGTGGTGTTGTACTTTTTACATAAGGAAGCCGCCATCCCGACAACTTCGCCCATCATTCCGGTGGTACGCATTACGCGGACAGTGCCCAGTGCCACATGGGTAACACTGATATTGCGGCCGGGCATAAAAAGATTCTCGATATTTCTAGAATATAGGCAGCGGTAGGGCACTGCGTAAGGATATATATGGATGTGTTTGGTTGCTGCTTTGAAGGGCGCATCAGGAAAGTGTGACGCATTGAGTGAATCCGGGAAATGCAGGTCGATGCTCCAGGTTGTGACGAAGGAGGCATCTTCGTGATAGACATTTTTGTCTATATCATCTTGCTTTAGAATATAATCGCCCAACAATCGGCGTGATTCGCGTTTCCCGGCAATATAGGCTACCCAGTCCAATGCGCGGTTCTTATATTTCTTGTTGTCCTTTAATTCATTTTTCAGAAAACTCCAGTTAGAATAGATGACCATTAAGCCATAATCACGTATACGTTCGAAGTCGTCGATTTGATTGAAGTTCATGCCGGTTTCCCATTTCCATTCACCCATCGTCACTTTTTCGCAATTCTTTTCATTGAATTGCAGACCGTACGAGAAAATAGGGAAACGGGTAGGTTTACCTTTGTCTGCAGAGTACCATTGTACGGATGAACCCATTGTCATTTTGTCCGGTTGAATCGGTGCCAGCTCTTCTCCGTATTCGGTACGGGATTCGCGTCCCATGTTGTAGTCTGCACCGGCCAGATACCGATGGTGCCGTCTCCGGTACAGTCGGAGAACAATGGTGCTTTCAGTTCCACTTCTTTTCCATTCTCTATATGCTTGATGATGACAGATTCTATTCTGTTGCCATCGGTCTTTACAGATATGGCACGGTAGTTGGCATAAAGGGTGATATTCTTTTCATTGGCGATAAAAAGCTCCTTCTTTTCATCTTCATAGTTTGCGGCAGGTTTGGCATTTCCTTCTTTAGAATGTCCGAATTCTCTTATCATACGTCCCAGTCCGGAATTGGGGCCTACTCCGATATTGCCCCCTAAGTGAACCCTGACTTCAGAGCTATTATTGCGCCAAGTACTGGGCGGTCGTTGATTAATGCCACTTTGCATCCCAATCTGGAAGCGGTTGCGGCTGCACACATACCGGCTATACCGCCACCAGTTACAATCACATCATAGGAGTATTGCTCCGGTTCGGCTGGAATATCCAGCATCTTTTTACGGAAATCTGTCAGTTGTGTGGCCTGAGCGGGAGGGAGCTGCCCTTTTTCCGTAGTAAAATAAATGGCATCGCAACGGCCATTAAAACCGGTCAAATCTTTTAATGTCAAACTAGAGCTTCCTGCTTTTACAGAGACTGTTCCGGCAGGTTGCCACATCCATTGTTTGCCCTCGTCCCCTAAAACCACTGGCAACTTTTTATTGTCGACGGCTAAAGTGAATTTTCCCGGTCCTTTACCATCATACCAGGGAGAAGTCCAGTTGTAGGTGCGTACAAATACATAATATGTACCGTCTTCAGGAAAAGAAATGGTAGTGGAGGCATCCTCAACCGGGACTCCCATTCCATGAGCCATCAGATAAGGTGAACCCATGAGGTCCATGAATTGTTGGTCTACTACCCATCCCCCCTTTCTGTCAAAGCTTTCTGCTTCCACCAATAACTTGCTGGGTACTTGTTTCCTATTGCCTGAAGGCTTGTTGGCTTGTTGGAATAATAGAACCTGCTTGTTGGGTTTTATTTCGAAAGTAATTTTGGTCCTTTGAACAATTCCTTTAGGATGGCTTCAAGTGGGGCATTGGATACATGCAAATCTTTTCGGGTATCAAGATTGGGCAGTTTGTCGGTATAGAATACATTGTAGCCGCTGGTCTTTTCAATTTGAGGTATAATCTGCTTGATAGTCTGCTGGTTTATAGATAAACTGATTTGGGCAAAGCTATTTCCCCAGAAGAACAGCACTCCCAGTAATATTGAAAATCGCGTAATTATTTTATTTTGTCTCATGTCTTATCATATCAGGTTAATTACTTTTTTACTTTAAGGAAGGTACGACAAAGACTAACCCTAATTAAGCTATTAGAGTATATTAAAACTATATTTCTCGAATGTTTAAATTTTATTGTCGCTGCCAGAAGTAGGTCATTGTGTCTGAGGTAAAAATCCTATAAAATCTATTCCATATACTTTTTGTTTTAGTTAATATAAAGGGCTATTTTACACTACTAATATATTATAATCGTATTGTCAGATTCTATCTTGTAATTAATGCCGCCAGCTTGGCTGATGTATTCCAATACATTGTTTAAACTGCCGTTTTTAATGATGCCATGATAAGTATATTGTTTGGCTTTCTCGTTTTTGAATATAAATTTGCAATTATACATTCGAGTAAGCATGGTACAAATTTCTTCAAAGGATTCACCATAGAGTGCTAGTTCGTTGCTTCTCCACAGTAAGTTGCTTGCATTAGGATGAAGCTCGCTTTTTTCGAACTGTCCATTGGTCAGGTTGCAAACGAGCCTTTCGTTTGGCTTCATATATGCCTCGTGTCTGCCGTCGTCTACTTTAACCTTTCCACTTATCAGGATTACAGCTACTGATTTATCGTCTTTATGTGCACGTATATTGAAGCTTGTACCTAACGCTTGTACATTGATACCATTTGCTTTCACGATGAAAGGCTTTTCCTTGTCCTTTGCAACTTCAAAATAGGCCTCTCCTTCCAGGGAGACCATACGTGTTTTCTTGTTGTAAGTGTTGTCATATACAATTCTTGAATCGGAATTGATGTAGACCTTTGTGCCGTCAGCCAAAATGATGTCGGCCTTCTGCCCGTTGGATACGGACATGGTGACTTCTGTATTGGCGTCATCGGCCGGTCGTTTGACTCCTGCATAATAGGCTCCGCTTCCCACTGCCAATATGATGCAGGCAACTGCAGCATAGCGCCCAATCTGACGCAGGAAACGGTTCCTTGTTTTCAGGACCTTCGTTTCCGTGGTGGAACTTGCGTCTATCTGGCTTAAAAGTTCGGTGAACATTTCATTTTGTACGGCTTTGTCCATCGTGTCCGGAGCCAGTGCCCAGCATTGCTGATAGTATGCGGAAAATTTCTGTTGAAAATCCGGTTGCTTAATCCATGATTTCAACTGTACATCTTCTTCAGGGCTGGTCAGTCCTCGAAAGAAACGATCCAAAAGTTCAATATGACTGTCTTTTTTTATCCATGTTCTGTAGTATATATCTGTATGCCTGCCAAAACACTCACGGATTTTTGTGCTTTAACAATTATTTAGAAAGTAGAAGGAGAGGAAAAGCATGATGAATTTGCGTAATTCTTCTTTCAGTAGTTTCATAGTACGGTAGAAATGAGCCTCTACGGCACGTTCCGTCAAATCTAGCTGTGAGGCGATTTCCTTGTTGGACAGTTTTCCTGCTCTTTTCAGCTGAAAGACTTCCCGTGAAACTTCTGGCAGGCTTTGCAGAAGTTGCTCTATCTGTTTTTCAATGATGGAGACGTCCATATCCATCGTATCTTCCTCGATAGCCTCTGCTTCTGTTTTCAGCTTGTTTTCTACAAATTTGTTGTGTAATAATCTTCGTTCGGTTTCTTTGTATACCATGTTGCGTGCGATGGTGCATAGATATGCCGGAAAACTTTTCTCGGTATCCAGATTACTGCGTTTTTCCCATATCGTCATGAAGCTGCTTTGGGTGATGTCTTTGGCTAATGATTTGTCATATACGAGAAGGACGATGGTGTTGTACAGCCTGGCACTGTATTTTTCGTACAATGCTTCAAAGGCAAATTTATTGCCTTCTCTCAACTTGGCTACCAATAAAGTATCATTTTCTTTCTGCATATTGATTCATCTTACATTTACGCATTCTGAATGGTAGTGTCTTTGT
>ENA-OQCS01000888-OQCS01000888.1-human-gut-metagenome-genome-assembly--contig:-NODE-888-length-16253-cov-2.126256_pt1 | contig 16253 bp, 24 predicted proteins | sample MGYA00242757_ERZ504575 | MGnify/ENA primary metagenome ERZ504575 (study PRJEB26092, sample SAMD00036297) | human gut metagenome | host: Homo sapiens | study: EMG produced TPA metagenomics assembly of...
CCTTCGAGTACCTGTTTTCTTTTTGCTGTTTCTTTTCCATCCATTTTCCGGCGGTCTCCTTTTTCTTTCTTCCTCTTATCATATGTTTTTCCCGCTTCTGTCATTTTTCCGGCCTGGAACATAAGATAAAGAGAAATAAAAAAGACAAATGCAGGAATGCTGCCAGGAAGGATCTTAATTTGAATCAGGAACAGGAACAAAATGTGGAACAGATGACACCGCTGGACCAGATGATCGCACAGGATCAGCTTCAGATGCTGAAGGCTGCCATTCCCTACGCCTCCTTCGGCCTGCAGCCCTCCCTTGCGATTTTGAGCAAATGGCTCGAGCTCCAGCGGACCATTCAGCTTTTTTTCCCGTCCGGCCGACCTTTCCATGATGTCTGTTGATGCCCCGCACGTCTCTCCGCTTGAGATGCTGCAGGATATTTCCCGTTTTGCCGCCGGTCCGCAGCGGGATCTTCTCTCCCAGATGTTTCAGACCATGCAGATGGTCCAGATGCTTCAGAATATAAATCCCGGAAATGAGGAGGATCTGCTATGAGTTCGGATGATAGGCAAAACGACTGGTCGCATGACCCCTCTCTTTCCGGAATTGACTTTGCCCGGCTTCAGGCACTGCAGCAGATGGCTCTCAGAGCCGTGGAAAATCCCAGGCGGAAATGATGCCGTTTCTTCTCTCCCTGATGCAGGGAAATCAGGGCGGCGCACAGTTTTCCGCCTCCGAGGCGGACCTGATCATCTCTGCCATCAAAGCCGGAAAATCCAAACAGGAAGCGGCAAAAATTGACCAGATGGTACGCCTCTTCCGCTCCGCTGCTTCCGGGAAAAAACGCTGAAAAACTACAAACAAAACGCTGCCGGTCTGGAATCCCAAACCGGTCAGCGTTTTTATTCTGTGCTTTTTCCTGCCTAGTTCTGCATAGAAAGCACGTTTTTATTTTTTACCAGGTAATCAATCAGAGAAACAACGGTCAGAATCAGTGCAACCCAGATCAGCACGGTATTCAGCACGGAAAGTGCCGGAATGTCGGCGATCAGAAGAATGATCATAATCATCTGGCTGATTGTTTTCGATTTTCCCCACCAGCTTGCTGCGATGACAATTCCATTGTCCGAAGCAACCAGGCGGAAACCGCTGATGATAAATTCTCTTGCGATGATAATAATAACCATCCACGCCGGAAGCTTGTCCAGCTCTACAAAGCAGATCAGTCAGAGCATACCAGCAGCTTATCTGCCAGCGGATCCATAAACTTTCCGAAATCGGTAATCAGATTGTCACGTCTTGCAATGTAGCCGTCCAGCGTATCCGTGATGCTGGCAGCGGCAAAGATTACCAGTGCAATCCATTTGGACGCGCTTCCGCCCACGCCAGACAGCAGGAAGAACACGAAAAACGGAATCATAATTACCCGCAGAATCGTTAATTTGTTTGGTAAATTCATTGGCTTATCTCTCCTATCAGATCATATTCCAGAGCGCCGGTAATTTTCACTCTTACGAAGTCGCCGGATACGAGTGTTTCCGGTGTATTGACAAATACATAGCCGTCTACACCGGTGCGTCCGCCTGGCTTCTGCCCACATAGGCATCCTCATCCGCCACTTTGCCCTCGATCATAACAAGAAGCTCCTGGCCGATCCTGCGCTCGCCGAGTTCTGCAGAGATATCCTGCTGCAGCTCCATCAGTTCTGCCTGACGGTCCAGTTTTACCTCCTCGTCGATCTGATGCTCCATCGCAGCAGCCGGTGTTCCCTCCTCCGGAGAGTAGGTGAATACGCCAAGACGGTCGAACTCCATGTCGTTGATAAACTCGAGGAGTTCTTTGTGCTGCTCTTTTGTCTCTCCCGGGAATCCTGTGATCAGCGTGGTGCGCAGTGTGATATCCGGCATCTCGCTTCTCAGGAAATCAATTTTGTCGATCAGCTCCTGTTTGGAGGTTCTGCGACCCATGCGGCGCAGGATCTCATCGTTGGCATGCTGAATCGGCAGATCCAGGTAGTGACAGACTTTCGGCTCTTCCTTCATCGTCTGAACGAGTTCCGGATAGATGTCCTCCGGATAGCAGTACAGAATCCGGATCCAGTAGAGCTCCGGAATTTTGCAGAGCTCTTTTAACAGCAGGTGGAGAGACGGCTTTCCGTACAGATCGATACCATAAATGGTTGTCTCCTGCGCAACGAGAACGAGCTCTTTGACACCCTGTTCTGCCATCGTCTTCGCTTCTGCTATCAGTTCCTCCATCGGAACGGAGCGGTACGGTCCGCGCAGCTTCGGAATGATGCAGTAGGTACAGTGCTTGTCACAGCCCTCTGCAATTTTCAGATATTCGTAATGGCCGCCTGTCGTTACAACGCGCTGTGCGTCAATTTTCGGCAGTCCTTTCAGATCGGCATACTCCTGGAAGCGGTCGCCGCCGAGGACATCCTGAATGGCATCCAGGATTTTGTCATAGCTGTTCGTTCCAAGTACGGCGTCAACCTCCGGAATCTCCTCAATGATTTCATCGCGGTAGCGCTCTGCCATACAGCCCGTTACCAGAAGAACCTTACATCTTCCCGCTGTACGGTACTTCGCCATTTCAAGAATATTTTGAATGCTTTCTTCTTTGGCGTCGTGGATAAAGCAGCATGTGTTTATCACGATAACCTCTGCATCTTCCTCGGAATCGGTGATCTCGAAGCCATGCTCTACCAGAAGACCCAGCATATGCTCGGAATCTACCAGGTTTTTATCGCATCCAAGGGAAATAAACAGAATTTTCATATTATTCAATTACTGGCTCCTCTTTTGTTTCCTCTTCCGCTTCAACTTCAGATTCCGGAAGGATTGTAACCTCTCCTTTGTACATCTCCTCTACGGCGATGGAAAGCGGTTTCATGCCTTTTTTCACTTTTACAAGCGGTTCAGCTCCGCCGATGATCTGTCTTGCACGTTTGCTTGTTGCAAGTACCAGAGAGTAACGGCTGCTGACAACCGGTGCCTCGTCCAGATCCTGGCCCTCGTTAATAGTTGCAATCAGTTCCTGATAAGATGGATGAATCATAATAAATGCTCCTTTCTATTTTTCCAGACTTTTTTTCATCTGTTCGATAAAGTCTTTCTGGTTGCTGCTCATGAAATGCTGGCTCTGAATGGTCTCATGCATCTGTTTTACGCAGGTTTCGAGGTCGTCGTTGATCAGGACATAATCGTACTGGTCCATGCCCTGTGCTTCCTCTTTTGCACGCTCCATTCTGCCTTTGATGACTTCTTCTGTTTCCGTTCCGCGTCCCCGGAGGCGTCGTTCCAGCTCCTCGGCGGTCGGCGGTGTGATGAACACAAGAAGGGTGTCCGGACGTTTTTCCTTGACCTGAAGTGCTCCCTGGATTTCAATCTCAAGCAGAACATCTTTTCCGGCATCCAGCTGCTCCTCTACGTATGCCTTCGGCGTTCCGTAGGAATGTTTTACGTAACGCGCATACTCGAGGAAGGCATCCTCTTCTACCATGCGGTCAAACTCTTCTTCTGTACGGAAAAGTACGATACGCCGTCTTCCTCGCCCGGACGCGGGTCTCTTGTGGTGACGGAGATGGACAGCGCATAGTTGTCGTACTCCTCCATCAGGCGTTTCATCAGTGTTCCTTTTCCTGCTCCGGAAAAACCGGATACTACAGTAAGTATTCCTCTACTCATTTTCAGATTCCCCTCGCTCTTTTTCTGTTTCCCAGCCGCCGTTGAATCTGCGGCTGATCGTTTCCGGCTGCAAAGCCGAAAGGATGATAAATTCTTCTCCGGTGATGAGCACTGCTTTCGTGCGTCTTCCCTGCGTCGCATCGATGATGCGGTTGCTTTCCTTTGCACGCTGCACCATACGCTTGACGGGTGCCGCCTCGGGACTCACCACTGCTATTATTTTATCCGAATTTACGACATTGCCGAATCCGATGTTGATCAGTTTTGCCACAATCCGTCCTTTCCTGTACCTTCTGAAGTCTTTTTCAGAAAATACATCTACCCATACAGATTTATTATAATTCATTCAGAAAGCCTAGTCAAATCTTTTTTCTGTATTATAATGAAAATACCAGAATTTCAAACAAAGGAGATATTTTCTATGGCTTTTGATGGAATTACCATTGCAAATATTGCACAGGAACTGAATCAGACCATCGTCGGCGGAAAGATCAACAAGATCGCACAGCCGGAAAACGACGAGCTGATGATTACAATAAAAAACAACCGTACCGTTTACCGTCTTCTCCTCTCGGCAAGTGCTTCGCTTCCGCTGATCTACCTGACGGACAACAATAAGCCCGGCCCGATGACCGCACCGAATTTCTGTATGCTGCTCCGCAAACACATCGGCAGCGCCCGCATTCTCTCCGTTACCCAGCCGGGACTCGAGCGTATTCTTATTTTTGAGCTCGAGCATTTGAACGAACTCGGCGATATCTGCCGCAAGAAGCTGATTGTGGAGATCATGGGAAAACACAGCAACCTGATCTTCTGTCAGGAGGACAATACGATCCTTGACAGTATCAAACATATTTCCGCCAACATGAGTTCTGTCCGTGAGGTTCTTCCGGGCCGCACCTGGTTCATTCCGCACACGCAGGATAAGAAAGATCCGCTCACGATCACAGAAGAAGAATTTTTCGATTCGTCTGCACGAAACCAATGGCTGCCGCAAAGGCAATCTACACTTCCCTTACCGGCTTCAGCCCGCTGATGGCGGAGGAAGTCTGCTGCCGCGCCGGCATCGACGGCGGATTTGCGGTCAATGCACTCGAAGAAAATGCAAAGCTTCATCTGTTCCGCACCTTCTCTTATCTGATTGAGGATATCAAAAACGGCGCATTTACGCCGAACATCGTATACCAGGGCGATGAGCCGAAAGAATTTTCCGCACTGAAACTGACGCAGTATCAGGATTTGCGGGAGGAAACATACGATTCGATCTCCGGTGTACTGGAAACATACTATGCCATGAAAAACCGCATCACCCGCATCCGTCAGAAATCTTCCGATCTGCGCCGTGTCGTCAATACCGCACTCGAACGGAATGTCAAAAAATACGACCTGCAGCAGAAACAGTTAAAAGACACCGACAAGCGGGAAAAATACCGGATTTACGGTGAGCTTTTAAATACGTACGGCTACAGCTGCCAGCCGGGCGATACTTCGCTGAAAGCCGTCAATTACTATAACGGCGAGGAAATCACGATTCCGCTCGACGGAACGCTCTCTGCCGGCGAAAATGCGAAAAAATACTTCGACCGCTACGGAAAGCTGAAGCGGACCCGTGAGGCACTCGAAGAACTTCTTGTCGAGACGAAAGAGGAAATCGACCATCTCGAATCCATCAGCACGGCGCTTGATATTGCGCTCGATGAGGCGGATCTGGTGCAGTTAAAAGAAGAGCTGATCGAGTACGGCTACATCCGCCGCAAGGGACCGACAGGGAAAAAGCAGAAAATCACCTCCCATCCGTTCCACTACCGCTCTTCCGAGGGCTTTGACATTTATGTCGGCAAGAACAACTTCCAGAACGAGAACTTTCGTTTAAATTCGCCTCCGGCAACGACTGGTGGTTCCACGCGAAAGGCCAGCCGGGCAGCCATGTCATCGTAAAGACGAACGGTAAAGAGCTGCCGGATTCCGTCTACGAAGAGGCCGCTGCTCTCGCCGCCTATTACTCGAAAGGCAGACAGGCACCGAAGGTGGAAATCGACTACACCTTAAAGAAAAACCTGCGCAAACCAAACGGAAGCAAACCGGGTTTCGTTGTTTATTACACCAATTACTCCATGATGGCGGAGCGAACATCCGCAATCTTCAGGAAATACAGGACTGAATTCAGAATACAAAAGACTTTTCGCACATTCCTATCTGTTCCTCTTTGCGAAGTCTTTTTTTCGTAAAATTTAATACTTCCTTCATTTTCTTTTTCGATGCTCTTATGGTATACTTCTTAGTATGGAAAAAAAGATTCCAGACGTGATCTTTTTCAACCAAACCACAGTGAGGCTGTCTCTTCTTTATCAGGACAGCCGGAGAGGAATATAACTGTTATGAACAAAACAATTCCCGAAATCATTCACCGCCGTGTTCCAACGACGCGCTATGAGGCAGACCCTTCCAAAGGCCTTTCCGCCGAGCAGGTTGCCGAGTACCGCGAGAACGGCTGGACCAACTGCGCGGTGGAACCTCCGTCCAAGACAACGGCCGAGATCGTAAAGAGCAATGTCTGTACGTATTTCAACCTGATTTTTCTGATTATTGCCATCTTTCTGATCCTTGCCGGTTCGTTCCGGGATCTTACGTTTCTGCCGGTCATCATCGCGAACACGCTGATCGGCATTGTACAGGAAATCAAGGCGAAAAAGACGCTGGAAAAGCTGTCTGTTTTAAACGCGCCGAAGGCTACTGCGATCCCGTGACGGTGCTGAGGTAACACTCGCCGCGGAGGATCTCGTACTCGATGATATTGTTGTATTTACCGCAGGAAAACAGATCTGCGCTGATGCTGTCGTGCTTGAAGGTGAGGTACAGGTCAACGAATCGCTGCTTACCGGTGAATCCGATGAGATTACCAAGCGCCCGGGCGACGAGCTGATGTCCGGAAGTTTTATCGTCTCCGGAAGCTGCAAGAGCCGTCTGACCCAGGTCGGTGAAGATTCCTACATTTCCCGTCTGACCCTCGAGGCAAAGGCCATGAAAGAGGGCGAACAGTCCGAGATGATCCGCTCCCTCAACAAGCTGGTAAAGGTTGTCGGCATTCTGATCATTCCGATCGGTCTTCTGCTCTTCGGCCAGCAGTTTTTCGTCTCCCACGAAGCGTTCCGTGAGAGCATTACCTCGATGGTGGCCGCCGTGCTCGGCATGATCCCAGAAGGTCTTTACCTGCTTGCGAGCGTTGCCCTTGCCGTCAGCGTTATGCGTCTGGCTTCGCAGAAGGTTCTCGTGCATGATATGAAATGTATCGAGACGCTGGCTCGCGTCAACGTGCTCTGTGTCGATAAGAGGGAACCATCACCGAGACAAATATGAAAGTACATGACCTGATTCTGGTCGGCTCCAGTTCAGTCCCTGATACAGAATCCGGCGAAAATGCTCCCGCACCGCAGAAAGAAGAGCTTTCCCTTGCGGTCGGTGATTTCGCATCTGCCATGTCAAACGACAACATTACTATGGCGGCACTGAAAGAATATTTTAAAGACAACAACGGCAGAACTGCCGTTTCGATGACTTCGTTCTCCTCGGAATTCAAGTATTCCAGTGTGACATTTTCGGATGTCTCCTACGTGCTCGGTGCCCCGGAGTTCGTTCTCCGCGATGATTTTGCACGCTATCAGAGTGAAATTGAAGCGTATACCTCAAAGGGATTCCGTCTCCTCGTCTTCGGCACATCCGAAACTGTACGGATGGAAAGCACTCTCCAGCCGTGTCACGCCGCTTGGCTACGTGCTTCTCTCCAATCCGATCCGAAAAGAAGCACCGGAAACGTTCCGCTACTTTGAAGATCAGGGTGTCCATGTCAAGGTCATCTCCGGTGATACTCCGGTAACGGTATCTGAGGTTGCCCGCCAGGCAGGGATTGCACACGCAGAGGATTATATTGATGCTTCCACTCTAAAGACACCGGAAGAGCTCGAAGAAGCAATCCTGAAATACACCGTGTTCGGCCGTGTCACACCAGACCAAAAACGCCAGTTTGTCCAGGCTTTAAAGAAAAACGGCAAGACCGTTGCGATGACCGGCGATGGTGTCAACGATGTGCTCGCATTAAAGGATGCCGACTGCTCCGTTGCGATGGCATCCGGAAGTGACGCTGCCGCACAGGCTGCACAGCTCGTTCTGCTGGACAACGACTTTTCGAAGATGCTTCTGTCGTACTGGAAGGCCGCCGCGTTGTCAACAACCTGCAGCGCTCGGGAACGCTGTTCCTGGTAAAGAACATTTTCTCGTTCCTGCTGTCCATCTTCTCACTGATCTCGATGGTGACGTATCCGCTGGAGCCGTCCCAGATCTCGCTGATCAGTATGTTTACGATCGGTATTCCAGGCTTCCTGCTCTCGCTAATGCCGAACAAAAACCGGATCGAGGGCCACTTTATCACGAACATTCTGACACGGGCCCTGCCTGCGGCGCTGACCGACTTTTTGATGGTCGCAACACTCGTCGTCTTCGGCCAGGAATTTGCGGTCGGCTCGGAAGATATTTCGACCGCTGCCACCGTACTGCTCGCCATTGTCGGTTTTATGATTCTCTACCGGATCAGCAAGCCGCTCAACTGGATGCGCTGGACGATCCTGATCGGCTCGATTATTGCCTTCATTTTCTGCAGTACCTATCTGAACCAGCTGTTCGCCATTTCTGATATGTCCAGAAAATGTATCATGCTGCTGGTCGTATTCTCTGTCGCAACAGAGCCGGTTCTGCGATATTTGAGCATCCTCGTGGATTCCATTTCCTCTTTTTACCGGAAGCAGAAAATTTCTTCCTGCGAAAACGGGAAGCGAGAAAAGCGAAATAAAACGTAAACCAAACATCAAAAATGCCGTACAGCGTTGGAAATTTTTCTCCGCCTGTACGGCATTTTTGATTTACCAATCACAGTTTCTTACTTTCTCATCTCCGGATCTTCCGCGTAATGCGTCCGCTCGCCGCCGATGTATTTCGGTCTTGTCCGCGCGCAGACAACGTGCGCATCTCCGATCATTTTCTGCGATACCCGGACCGGAACGGCTACTGCCTTCAGCTGCATGCCGATCAGCACATCACCGATATCAATACCTGCATGCGCCTGCACACGCTCTACGGTGACAGCGTCCTCCAATCCATAGTATGCCGCCATCGCAAACGATCCGCCGCCATGCAGCCACGGTACCGCGCAGACCGGCTCGTAACCATATTTTTCTGCCGCCGCACGCTCCAGAACAACCGCACGGTTCAGATGCTCACAGCACTGCGCCGCCAGATACAGCCCGTGCTCCTTCGTACACGCACACAGCGCCTCAAACACCGCCTGCCCGATCTCCTGGCTGGAATCCGTTCCGAGCTTACTGTTGTGAATTTCACTCGAAGAACATCCCACTACCAGAATCTGTCCCGGTTTCATCTGCGCTGTCGTAATCAGCTCCTCTGCGACGGCACGCGCTTCCTGTCTGATTGTTTCAAGATCCATTTTGTATCCCTCCTTGCTAAACAGCAATATTTGTGCAAAAGGAGACTGACTCTTTTTCCAAGAATCAGCCTCCTTTCTTCAGCTTACATAATTATTATTTCTGAACGATATTCACAATTCTTCCCGGTACGTAAATTTCTTTTACGATGTTTCCGGTCAGTTTGTCTGCAACTGCCTCTTTTGCAGCGGCGATTGCGGTCTCTTTATCTGCGTCTTTGGCGATTTTGATCGTTCCGCGCATTTTGCCGTTGATCTGAACAGCGATCTCGCTACTGCCTCTACGGTCTTCTCCTCGTCAACTCCGGCCATGCGTCTGATACAGACGGCCTTCGTATCCAAGGTCTGCCCACAGCTCCTCGGTCATATGCGGTGCAACCGGATTCAGCAGGATCAGAAGGGTTTCGAACTCTTTTCTCGTTACTTTTCCGGCTTTGTAGAACTCGTTGACCAGGGTCATCATGGCTGCGATCGCTGTGTTGTATTTCAGGGACTCATAGTCGCTGGATACTTTCTTGATGGTCTGGTGCATTTTGGACTCCAGCTCTTTGGAGTAGGAATCTCCGTCTACCAGGCTGTCCTGCAGTTTCCATACACGTTCGAGGAAACGACGGCATCCTTTTACGCCTTCCTGAGACCAGGATGCACTTAAGTCGAAGGCACCGATGAACATCTCGTACGTACGCAGGTATCTGCACCGAACTCAGCTACGATATCATCCGGGTTGACAACGTTTCCACGGGATTTACTCATCTTCTCGCCGTTCTCGCCGAGGATCATTCCGTGGGAAGTACGTTTCTGATACGGTTCCGGGCAGGTAACTACGCCCTGATCGTACAGGAATTTATGCCAGAAACGGGAATACAGAAGGTGAAGGGTGGTGTGCTCCATTCCTCCGTTGTACCAGTCAACCGGCAGCCAGTATTTCATAGCTTCTTTGCTTGCCAGAGCCTCTTTGTTCTTCGGATCGGTATAGCGGATGTAATACCAGGAAGAACCAGCCCACTGCGGCATGGTATCGGTCTCACGTTTTGCAGGTCCTCCGCAGCACGGCAGGTGGTGTTGACCCAGTCTGTCATGGCAGCCAGCGGAGACTCGCCGTTATCGGTCGGCATGTAGCTCTCTACATCCGGCAGCTCCAGCGGAAGAGATTCTTCCGGAACCGGAACGTAACCGCATTTGTCGCAGTGTACGATCGGAATCGGCTCACCCCAGTAACGCTGACGGGAGAATACCCAGTCACGCAGCTTATAGTTTGTTTTTGCTTTTCCAACGTGGTTCTCTTCGAGCCACTCAAGAATTTTCTTTTTTGCTTCCGCAACGGAAAGTCCGTTCAGGAAACCGGAGTTGACAAGAGTTCCCTCTGCAACGTCGGTGTAAACTTCGTTCTGTACGTCGCCGCCTGCAACGACCTCGATGATCGGCATGTTGAATTTCTTTGCGAACTCCCAGTCACGCTCATCGTGTGCCGGTACTGCCATGATGCGCCGGTGCCGTAGCTCATCAGTACATAATCGGAAATCCAGATCGGGATCTCTTTTCCATTAACCGGGTTGACTGCGGAAAGTCCGTCGATCATGACACCGGTCTTGTCTTTTGCAAGCTCGGAACGCTCGAAATCGGATTTTCTGGCTGCCATCTCACGGTATGCGCAGACCTCATCCCAGTTCTTGATCTCATCTTTGTACTGGTCGATGTACGGATGCTCCGGGGAGAGTACCATGTACGTAACACCGAACAGGGTATCCGGGCGTGTGGTGTAGATAGTCAGCTTCTCCGGTTTATCTTTCAGGGAGAAGTCAACCTCTGCTCCGTGGGAACGTCCGATCCAGTTTTTCTGGGAAGTTTTGACACGCTCAATATAGTCAACGCCGTCCAGACCGTCAATCAGCTTGTCTGCATACTCGGTAATCTTCAGCATCCACTCGCTCTTTACTTTGCGGACAACCGGGCTTCCGCAGCGCTCGCACACGCCGTTTACAACTTCCTCGTTTGCAAGGCCTACCTTACAGGAAGTACACCAGTTGATCGGCATCTCTTTTTATATGCCAGTCCGGCTTTGAAAAGTTTCAGGAAAATCCACTGGGTCCAGTGATAGTATTCCGGATCCGTCGTGTTGATCTCTCTGTCCCAGTCGAAGGAATATCCAAGAGACTGAAGCTGGTCTTTGAAGTGATGTACGTTGTTTTTGGTAACGATCTTCGGATGGATGTGGTTCTTGATCGCATAGTTCTCAGTCGGAAGACCAAATGCATCCCATCCCATCGGATACAGAACGTTGTAACCCTGCATTCTGCGCTTTCTGGCTACGATGTCCAGTGCAGTGTACGGACGCGGATGGCCTACGTGAAGTCCCTGTCCTGACGGATACGGAAACTCAACGAGTGCGTAGTATTTCGGTTTTGTATAATCATCTGTGGCGGCAAAGGCTTTTTCATCCTGCCAGATCTTCTGCCACTTTTTTTCAATGTCCTGTGGCTCATATCTTTTACTCATAGGTAACCTCCTGCATGTTCAAGTTCAAAGTTCTTTTTTCTCACACCGCCGCATAGGACAGCATGCGCATTTGAACATATAGCTGTATTCTATCACTCTTTCCCTGTTTTTACAATTTATTTTTTCCTATATCCTCCGTTTTTCTTCAAAAACCGCAGAAAATCCGGTTTCCGGGCGAATTCTGCTCCCGAAACCGGATTTCTCTGTTTTATCACACTATTTTATAAAGCTTTATTCTTCTGCTTTTTCAACCTCGAAGCTCTTGCCTCAATCTCTTTTGCCTGGATATCGGACGGAGCCTGCTCATATCTCGCAAACTCATAGGAGAAATCACCGCTTCCGCCTGTCATGGAGCGGAGTGTTGTGCCGTATCCGTAGATCTCAAGTTCCGGAACATCAGCTCGATAATCGTATGGCCTTGTGATCCGGATTCATGCCGAGCACACGGCCGCGGCGTTTGTTGAGATCGCCCATGATATCGCCGGTGTATTTATCGTCTACAGTGATCTTCATCGAAACGATCGGCTCAAGGAGAACCGGGGATGCTTCCATAAAGCCTTTCTTGAACGCCTGGATCGCTGCGGTCTTGAATGCCATCTCGGAGGAGTCTACCGGATGATAAGAACCATCATACAGAACGGCTTTGACGCCGACTACCGGATAAGCAGCCAGAGGGCCTTTCTGTACGGCTTCCTGGATACCTTTTTCAACAGCCGGGAAGTAGTTCTTCGGAACGGCGCCGCCGACAACTTCCTGCTCGAAAACGTATGGTTCTGGAGATCTCCGGAAGCGGAGAAGCGCATTTTTACATGACCGTACTGGCCGTGGCCGCCGGACTGTTTTTTGTATTTTGCTTCTACATCCGAATTTTTGCGGATCGTCTCGCGGAAGGCTACCTTCGGACGGGACAGCTCTACTTCTACTTTGTAGCGCTCCAGCAGCTTGCTGACGATAATATCGATGTGCTGGTCGCCCATGCCGTACAGCAATGTCTGATGGTTTGCAGAATCATTGACTGCCTTCATTGTCAGGTCTTCCTGCATCATCTTGGCAAAGGCTGGGAGATCTTATCTACATCGGCTTTGTTCTTCGGTTTATATCGTTTTGCGGTGTACGGAGTCGAAACATCCGGTTTTCCGTAGCGGACCTGATTGTTCTTTGTCGCAAGGGAATCGCCGGTTCTTGCATCGCCGAGTTTTGCGATGGCACCGATATCTCCTGCATGAAGCTCCGGTACTTCGATCGGCTTGGAGCCTTCGAGCACGTACAGCTTGCTCAGTTTTTCTTCGGATTCCTGATCTACATTATAGAGCACATCATCGCTTTTAATAACGCCGGAGCAAACCTTAATCATTAGAATATTTCCAAGGAACGGATCCACGATCGTCTTGAAAATGGTCGCGCTCTTCGGTTTCGCGAAGTCGTAATTTGCCTCGAAAATTTCGTTCGTATTGAGATTGATGCCGGCACACGGACGGGTGGACGGATCCGGGAAGTATCCGCAGATATCATCCAGAAGGTTCGATACGCCCTGCAGATTGACCGGGGAGCCCATGCATACCGGAACGATGGTGCCGTCTCCTACGTTCATGGCAAGCGCTGCGGAAATCTCTGCTACCGAGAACTCTTCTCCGCCAAAGTAGCGGTCCATAAACTCTTCACTTGTTTCTGCCACGGATTCCATCAGGGTTTCACGGTACTTCTCCAGATATTCTACGGAGTAATCCGGAATCGGGCATTCTTCTTTTTTATCTTTTTCGATATATCTGCGGCCTTTGTTCTTTACAATATTGATATATCCTACAAATTTACCGTTTTCACGCAGAGGCATATGAAGCGGTGCGATTCGTTTTCCGTACAGTTCGGTGAGCTGCTCAACGACTTCTCGGTAGCTGACATCGTCCTGATCCATTTCCGTTACGAAGATCATACGCGGAAGATTGTATTTCTCGCAGAGTTCCCATGCTTCTGGGTTCCGACCTGCACGCCGGCCTTTCCGGATACCACGATTACAGCGGCATCTGCTGCGGAAGCGGCTTCCTGTGCTTCTCCTACGAAATCAAACATTCCAGGAGTATCCAGAACATTGATCTTATTTTTTCCCCATACGACCGGGACAAGCGTTGTGGAAATAGAGCATTTGCGCTTGATTTCTTCTTTGTCAAAATCGCTGACGGTATTTCCGTCCGTCACTTTTCCGAGACGGTTTGTCATACCGGAAAGATAAGCCATAGCTTCGGTCAGACTTGTCTTTCCGGAGCCGCTGTGCCCCAGCAGCACCACATTTCTGATTCGGTCAGTTCTAAAAACGTCCATATGTAATACCTCCCATGTAAGTAAATTTGCAGATTGCAAGGCCGCTCTTATTCGCCTTTCTGCTTTTTATCAAGATTCACGTCTTCCGTTCCTCTTATCATAGTCACTATTCTACTAAAGTTTTTGCTTTTTTGCAAGTTATATTATTCATTATTTTACAATATATTTCTGAATTTTTAAATTTTATATGTATTTTAGCTGGTTATTCTGCCTTTCTTCCGCTTTTCTGTCTGGCTTTTCTGTGGAATCTGCCGGATTTGCAAAACAAGCAAAATTGCTGCCTTTCAAAAATACTTGTCACTTTAAAAGCAAGAAATCTTTGACATTTGATTTCAGATGCTTTACAATGTCTTTTATACGATTTACCTACGAAAATTGTCAGAAAGGACTACTTGAATTATGTGTGATACATCCGAAAAAATCTGTATCGGCTTTATCGGCCTTGGCCTCATCGGCGGCTCCATTGCAAAAACCCTCAGAAAGGTTCATCCGGAGTATAAACTGATGGCCTACTGCCGCACCAAAGCGACGATCGAAGAGGCAATTCAGGAAGGCGTGATTGATATCGCGCTGGAAGAACGGGACGACCGCTTTGCCGACTGTGACTATATCTTCTTATGTGCTCCTGTCAGCACCAACATCTCCTATCTTCCGTTCGTGAAAGGCATCGCAAAACCGGGCTGTATCATCACAGACGTCGGAAGTGTAAAAGGAGAAATCCATCAGGCGGTTGAGACCCTCGGCATGACGCACCAGTTATCGGCGGCCATCCGATGGCAGGCTCCGAAAAGACGGGATATTCCAGCGCCACCGATTACCTGCTGGAAAATGCTTACTATATGATTACACCCGGACCAGATGTTGAGATCGCGACAGTTTCCGCTTTCGTTGATCTTGTCCAGTCCTTAAAGGCGATCCCGATGGTTTTAACATACGAAGAGCACGACTACATCACCGCAGGTGTCAGTCATCTGCCGCATATCGTTGCCGCTACCCTGGTCAATGCACTCGCATCCCTGGACACACCGGAAGAGCAGATGAAAACCGTTGCTGCAGGCGGCTTCAAGGACATCACCCGCATCGCTTCCTCCTCCCCGGAGGTATGGCAGCAGATCTGTCTCTCAAACCAGAAGCAGCTCTCGAATGTGCTGGATTCCTATATCCGCCTTCTCGTCCAGGCAAAGTATCTGGTCGATAACAAAAAGGGGCACGAGCTCTACAATATGTTTGAAAGTTCCCGCGAATACCGGAATTCCATGGAAGATTCTTCCTATGGACCGACAAAGAAAGAATACGTCGTTTACTGCGACCTGCTCGATGAAGCCGGCGGAATCGCAGCCGTTACAACAATTCTTGCCATCAACCAGATCAGTATTAAAAATATCGGCATTACGCATAACCGCGAGTTCGAAGAGGGTGCTCTCCGCATTGAATTTTATGAAGAGCAGGCAGGCATTCTTGCCCGGAAGGTCTTAAAAGACCATGGCTATACCATTCATATCCGCAATTAAAAGCGCGTATATCTTGACAGGAGGAAGTTACGTTATGCAGTTCCAGAAAGCAGTACGTCCTCTGCGCGGAGAAATCTCCGTGCCGGGCGATAAATCCATTTCCCACCGCGCCGTCATGTTCGGTGCCATTTCAGAGGGAACCACAGAAGTCACAAACTTTTACAGGGTGCCGACTGTCTCTCCACCATCTCCTGCTTCCGCAGTATGGGCATTGAGATCGAGAACACGCCGGAGCGCATCCTCGTTCATGGAAAAGGCCTGCACGGGCTTTCGGCTCCGTCCGCCGTTCTCGACTGCGGAAACAGCGGAACAACGACACGCCTGATCTCCGGCATTCTTTCCGGCCAGAACTTTCCAGTACACTGACCGGTGACACCTCCATTCAGAAACGGCCGATGGGACGCATCATCAATCCGCTGACCCAGATGGGCGCTTCCATCCGCAGTATTCCGGAAAACGGCTGTGCGCCGCTTGCGATCAACGGCCATCCGCTCCACGCCATCTCCTATCTTTCGCCGGTCGCATCCGCACAGGTCAAATCGTGTGTCCTGCTTGCCGGACTGTATGCTGACGGAAAAACAAGCGTTACCGAACCGGCTCTTTCCAGAAACCATACGGAGCTGATGCTGAAATTCTTCGGCGCCGACGTTGCCTCCGAAGGGCTGACCGCATCGGTTCTGCCGGACCCGGATCTCCATGGAAATCTCGTCCGTGTGCCGGGAGATATTTCCTCCGCCGCCTACTTCACGCCGCCGCGCTGAT
>ENA-OQCS01000889-OQCS01000889.1-human-gut-metagenome-genome-assembly--contig:-NODE-889-length-16251-cov-2.245411_pt1 | contig 16251 bp, 22 predicted proteins | sample MGYA00242757_ERZ504575 | MGnify/ENA primary metagenome ERZ504575 (study PRJEB26092, sample SAMD00036297) | human gut metagenome | host: Homo sapiens | study: EMG produced TPA metagenomics assembly of...
AATCAGAATACGGTCACTCATTCCAATCAGTTCCGGAAAGTTTCTTCTGAAATTCATCAAATAGATTTCCTTCTTTTTCAGGCGGTACATCAGCTGATACATAAATGCCTTTACACCAATATCAATTCCTCGTGTCGGGCAGTCCAAGATATAAATTTCTGACTATTACCAAGCCATTTTCCAAATTACAACTTTCTGTTATTACCACCACTTAAATCACCTACGTTTTGTCCAATCTCTCTGCATTTAATGCTCATATCTTTTACCTGTTTATCGGTAAATTTCTTTTCAGCACCTTTGGTAATTACACCACCTTTTGCGATCATTGACAAGGATGGTAAAACGGTATTTTCCATGATACTTGCTGATAAAATCAGTGCTTCCTGGTCTCGGTTCTTGGATACATATCCAATTTTGTTCTTGATTGCCTGTTTTTCTGATGTAATCTTTTTTCCATTTCCAAGTTTTACTTCACCATACAACGGTTTAACATTTCCAAACAACGCTTTTCCAAGTTCATGCATTCCGCAATCTGTTAACCCACCTATTCCAAGGATTTCTCCTTTATGAAGTTCCAGTGAGACACCTTTAAGGCTATCTCCTACATACAGTTTTTCTGCTGAAAGCACAACCTCTTTCCCATAGCTTCCATCGTAATCACTTCGATAATAATCTCCGGTAAGTTTACGTCCTACCATCAACTCTTTTATCTTTTCCTCTTCAAACTCAGATTTTTCAAGTTCAGCAACAAACACACCGTCTCGCAAAACAATCAGCTTGCTGCAAACCTCCATCAGTTCTTCCAGGTCATGGGAAATAAACAGTACTGTCTTATTTTCCTTCTTCATGTTCTTAATAACCTGGTAAATGATATCCCTTCCTCGTTGAGACAAGGCGGTTGTTGTTTCGTCAACGATGAAAATCCTTGGATTCGTATACAGTGCTCTTACAACTTCAATCAGTTTTCTTTCTTCCAGACTGTATTTTATGATCGGATCTTCCGGATGAATATTGTCAATTCCGATTTTTCAAGTGCCTTTCTTGCTTCCTGATACATCTTCTTTCTGTCAACAACACCATGTTTTGTAAACAACTGCTCTTTTCCGATAAAAAGATTATCTGCTACTTTAATTCCCGGAAGTGTTCCCATTTCCTGGGCAATCATACTGATTCCATGATTCTGTGCATCCAGTGTGTCTGCTGGTTTATATGGTTTTCCGTCCAGAGTAAGCTCTCCTTCAGATTGCGGATAAACTCCGGAAATAATAGAGGAAAGAGTTGACTTTCCGGAACCATTTTCTCCGATCAGACCAATAACTTCTCCTTCATCAATGGTTACAGAAACGTCTTTCAATGCCTGAGTAAGTCCAAAGTTTTTTGAAATATGTTTTGCTTCCAAAATCACGCTCATTTCGTTGCCACCTCCCTCTTTCCTTCTTCTTTTATTATCCTAAAACAATTACATTCCATGACATTTTTGGTAATACCACAGAATTTGCAGCTGTTACCTCTTTCTCTTCCATTTCAACTGCATCCGGATGTTCAATTGTGTTCATTACAGAATAGTCATTTCCGGCAAGTACCAGATGTTTCTTTACTTTCTTATCTCCATATCCCTGTAAATCAACTTCAAATTCAACGTCCTCTTCCTGATCGCAGTTCAGAACGAAGATTCTTACTTCATCATTTTCCTCATTATAGATAACTGCTGGTTCAACAACATTTAATTCACCTAAATCGCACTGATATTTCGGTGCATCCACAATGGCTTTCTTAACAGTTCCATGTCCATATTTGCTGAGCATATGGAACGGATGATAAATCGCCTGTTTGAAAATTCCGCCTCCCGGAATTGTTGTAATCGGAGCAATCACATTGATAAGCTGTGCCAGGCAGGCAATTTCAACTGTATCTGCATTGTTCAGCAATGAAATTCCAAGTCCTCCAACAACAACTGCGTCCAGCAGACTGTATTTTTCCTGCAGATCGGTGGCGCGATTTCCCATTTTCCAGCTGATGTCATCTCGAACGTTGTAAGTCCCATTAAATCATCCAGAGAATCCAGTTTGATGTCCTGGAAATTCCACACATTCCATTCATCCAGACAAATCTTTAAATCTTTATCAAAATGATTTTTAGCCTTTACATACTCAATAACTTTTGCGCTGTTTTTAATATGAGAATCCAGCTGTTTATAGGAAGCAAGATAATTTGTTGTACCCTGCCCAGAGTTCATTGTATAGTTATGAGTTGATAAATAATCAACCTGATTATAAAGATCTGTCAGCATTGTTCTGTCCCATTCCATATAGGTTGGTAACATTTCATAACTGCTTCCGCAGGCAACCAGTTTAATAGAAGGATCAACCCATCTCATGATCTTTGCTGCTTCAAGTGCTTTCTTTGTATAATCTTCTGCTGACAAATGTCCTGCCTGCCAGCTTCCTTCCATCTCATTCCCAAGGCACCAATATTTGATATTATATGGTTCTGGATGTCCGTTCTGGGCTCTCAAATCACTCCAATAGGTTCCACCCGGATGATTGCAATATTCAACCAGATCGCCGGCATCTTTAATACTTCCTGTCCCAAGGTTGACTGCGATCATCGGTTCAATACCAACTTTTTCTGCCCACTGGCAAAATTCATCAATACCGAACTGGTTTGTTTCAATACTTGACCATGCATAATCCATACGTTTTGGTCTTTTTTCTTTTGGTCCAATTCCATCATGCCAGTCATAGCATGATACAAAGTTTCCACCTGGATAACGAATTACCGGAACGCCTAATTCTTTTACTAATTCCATGACATCTTTACGATATCCGTCTTCATCTGCATTTGGATGCCCCGGCTCGTAGATTCCTGTATAAATGCTTCGTCCCAGATGTTCTGTAAAAGACGAGTACATTTTGTCATCAATTTTTCCAATGTCGTAATGGATGTCACTAAAGCATTTTGCTTTTTTCATTTCTCGTTCCTCCCTTAAACTTTCATATTCTCCTGTCGTTCATTTCAAACGATTCTTTGTTATGTGAATATTTTAGAATGGTGCCTGTTTTTCACTATATTCATTTTTATGTGAATGTATAAAATTTTTGGTTTTATAAATTTCTTCCAAAAAAATGTGTAATTTTTTAAGTTTGTTAAGTATTCTGCATAATTTCAAACAAAAGTCACAGTCTTTTACATTAAAAAAGTCCCATATGGCAACCCTTTCCGTCACCATACAGGACTTCTCCTTCTTTTCCTTTATTCAACATTCTTCGTCGCAACAATATCCACGCCCGTGTCCGCCACATTTTCAAGGATCACATCCCCAATATGAACCGGAGCCAGAACTTCAATTCCTTTGAGCGCCTTCACACATTCAAAGATCTTGCCCTTCGAGATATCTTCTTTCGTCTTCACCGATACCATATCGATGCTTCCGCCGGACACACGCACGGTCGAAGTTACGATTCTCGTCGGATTCGTCACTTCTTTTCTTGCGTATACATCACCGCGTTTACAGGTATTTCCCGTGACACTCACTATTTCTTCCCCATTCATTACAACTGTAAGAGGGCAGCCCATCGGACAGCCGATACATGTCAATTTTCTCTCTTCCATCGTCTACGCCTCCTCAATCTTTACTGTGATGGTCTGCAGATCCGGATATTTCAGAAGCTGCTCTTTTGTCAGCTTAATCTCTTCCATCTCACCTGGTGCAACAACCGGACGTTTTCTGTGGATCACTCTCTCATCATCAAAATATGCGCTGATATAACAATTCTTATAGACACCGCCCACACGGAAACGCACGGTCAGATTTTCATCCATCCGGTCTACGTTAATCGTTCCCGGAACTGTATAACGGACACCTTCGACTGGATTCATTTTAATCTCTTTTCCGCCCCGTCTGCGTTCTTCTCCCTGTTTAACGTATTCCGCAGCATTTCTTCCTGCAGTTCCGGCTTCTTCCGATACAAAGTCAACCAGGTCATGCACATGCAGGACATTTCCACAGGCAAATACGCCTTCGATGTTTGTTTCCAGGCTCTCATTTACCTTCGGTCCTGATGTGACAGGGTTCATATCCACGCCCATACCTCTTGAAATTTCATTTTCCGGAATCAAGCCTACGGAAAGGAGGAGGGTATCACAACTGTATTCTTCTTCGGTTCCAGGAATCGGTTTTCCGTGACCGTCCACCTGTGCCAGTGTAATGCCTTCCAGACGCTCTTTTCCTTTGATATCAACAACCGTATGGCTCAGCTTCAGCGGAATGTCATAATCATCCAGACACTGTACGATATTCTCTTCAGCCTCCGGAATACGGCATCAACTCTGCAACAACCTTAACCTTTGCACCTTCAAATGTCATTCGTCTCGCCATGATCAATCCGATGTCGCCGGAACCAAGGATCACAACTTCCCGCCCCGGCATATAGCCTCGATATTGACCAGTCTCTGTGCCGTACCTGCTGAGAAAATACCCGCCGGACGATAGCCCGGAATATTAAGTGCACCTCTGGAACGCTCACGGCACCCCATTGCCAGAACAACTGCCTTTGCCTGAATCTCGAAAAGACCTTCCTCCCGGTTCATTGCGGTGACAACCTTCTGTGGACTGATATCCATAACCATTGTATTCAGCTTGTATTCAATATTCAGTTCTTTCGCCTGATCAATAAAACGTCCTGCATATTCCGGTCCGGTCAGTTCTTCCTTAAATGTATGGAGTCCGAATCCGTTGTGGATGCACTGATTCAGGATACCGCCAAGTTCTTTATCTCTTTCCAAGATCAGGACACTGTCCACTCCGCTTTTCTTTGCCGAAATTGCAGCCGCAAGTCCCGCCGGTCCTCCTCCAATGATAACAATATCATAAGCTCTCATGATGCAATGCCTCCCTTTTATAACGAATCCTTATTAGTACCTGTAATTATTTTAGAATCTCCACCGGATTTTGTGATCTCGAACATACTCACATGGCGCTCTCTCGCCAAGATCTCCATCGTTCTCGGTGAACAGAATCCTGCCTGACAGCGTCCCATTCCGGCTCTTGTCCTGCGTTTTACCCCGTCCAGAGATTTGGCGCCGAGCGGTCTGTTGATCGCATCCATGATCTCGCCTTCTGTAACCATTTCACAGCGGCAGATAATATTTCCGTATTCCGGTTTCTCTTTGATCAGTTCCACTCTTTCTTCCTTGCTGAGTGTATTCGGATCCAGAACGCCCTTTCTTGTTGCGATAAAATCTTCTTTTTCTTCCAGATTCATTTTATCCTTGAGGATCTGCGCCACCATTTCTCCGATTGCCGGTGCACTGGTAAGTCCCGGTGATTCAATGCCCGCACAGTCGATAAATCCTTTTGCATCCTCACTTCCCCGATCAGGAACTCATGTCCGTCCTCATGTGCACGAAGTCCTGCAAAAGAAGTAATCACCTGACGGAGCGGAATATTTTTTACATTCATCTCTGCCCTTTCGATCACCTGATCCAGACCTTCTCTTGTTGTATTGGTTCCTTCTTTATCTTCGATATCGATCGCCGTTGGTCCAAGGATCAGATTACCGTGAACCGTCGGTGCAACCAGAATACCTTTTCCATATTTTCCCGGAAGTGCAAAAATCGTCTTGCTCACATGATTCCCGCACTCTTATCAAGCAGACAGTAATCTCCTCTTCTAGGGGTAATATGATCTTCTTCTCACTTACCATATTATGAAACTTGTCTGCATAGACTCCGGCTGCATTTACCACGTACCTTGTCTGGAAAACCCCGTTATTTGTATGGATTTCCCATCCCTCATCTATTGGTTTAAGATCCGTAACTTCCGTATCAAATTTGAACTCCACACCATTTACATTTGCATTCTCAGCCATTGCAATGTTCAGATTAAACGGACATACAATTCCGGCTGTCGGTGCATAAAGTGCGGCATACGCCTGATCAGAAATATTCGGTTCCATTTCTTTCAATTCCTTACAATTAAGAATTCTTAACTCCTTAACACCATTTGCAACACCTCGGTTATACAGTGCCTGAAGATTCGGCATATCCTCCTCATGCAGACATACAACCAGCGAGCCATTTTTCTTAAATGGGAAATCCAGATCCTTTGAAAGCTGTTCCATCATCTGATTTCCCCTGACATTCAGTTTTGCCATCAGCGATCCTTCTGCCGCATCATAACCGGCATGGACAATTGCACTGTTTGCCTTGGAAGTACCACAGCATACATCCTCTTCTTTCTCGATTACACATGCCTTCACTTTATAACGTGACAGCTCTCTTGCTGTTGCTGCACCGGATACTCCAGCCCCGATAATTATTACATCATACATTCCCAGATCACTCCTTAATAACTGTTTTTTCTTCCTGAACTTCCTGATTATGAAAAAGAGCCTGCCAAGTAAACGCATTTCCTTTATGCGGTTATCCTGTCAGGCTCTCTCATCTCATGCCATTACCATTTTCAATTCTGAACTTTTACCACGGAATTGCCCCATACAGTAATACTGCTGCGATTGCTCCGATGATTGGTCCGATGATCGGTACAACCAGACCGTATCCGAAGTTTGAATCACCTTTTCCCTTAATTGGAAGTACTGCGTGTGCAAGTCTTGGTCCAAGATCTCTTGCCGGGTTGATCGCATAACCGGTCAGTCCGCCAAGTGACATACCTACTGATACGATAATTCCGAATACAAATAATTTGTCAACGCCTGTGGAAAGTCCTGTCACGTTTCCAATTCCCTTGATCGCAAATACAAGGATAAATGTTCCAACTGCCTCACTGAAAATATTCAGTCCTGTGTTTGCAATCGAAGGTCCTGTACAGAATACACCAAGCTTTGTTCCCGGATCTTCTGTGGCGTCAAACTGTCCTTTAAAAAGTAAATAAACGATACAGCCGCCTACGAATGCTCCTGCGATCTGGGCGATGATATATCCAGGAACCATCGACCATGCAAAACTTCCGTCCACTGCAAGCGCGATCGTAAGTGCCGGATTAAAGGAAGCTCCTGAAGCCTCTCCGAAAATAAATGCCGGAAGCAGAACTGCAAGACCCCAGGCAAATGTAATCTGAACCGCACCGGCACCTTTCATACCGGATTTGTTAAGGTTCACATTTGCTACTACTCCATCTCCAAGAATAATAAGTATCATTGTTCCAAGAAACTCTGCTATATAAGGTAACATAATAAGTCCCCCTTTTCCCTATTCAATGTCCTGTTTTCATTTCCTTTTTACTGTCAAAATCTAATTTTCTTTCGCCCATCCGTAAGCATATTTGACAGCCTTATTCCAGCCTTTGATCCGTTTTTCTCTTTCTTCATCTGAAATCTTTGGCTCGAATGTCTTATCAATTGCCCAATTCTTAATAACATCCTCTTTACTTGCCCAGTATCCAACTGCAAGACCTGCAAGATAAGCAGCTCCCATTGCGGTTGTCTCTACACACTGCGGACGGTTAACCGGTGCATTGATGATGTCAGACTGTGTCTGCATCAGGAAATCATTTGCACTTGCTCCACCATCAACCTTAAGTGCTGCAAGTTCAATTCCGGAGTCAGCTTTCATTGCTTCCAGAACATCATTTACCTGATAAGCAAGGGATTCCAGAGTTGCGCGGATAATGTGATATTTATTAACGCCACGTGTAATTCCTACGATCGTTCCTCTTGCATACTGATCCCAGTGCGGTGCTCCAAGTCCGGTAAATGCAGGTACTACATAGCATCCGTTTGTATCTTTTACTTTCTTAGCCATGTATTCTGAATCCGGTGCGGAATCAATAATACGAAGTTCATCTCTCAGCCACTGGATTGCAGCTCCTGCCACGAAAATTGAACCTTCCAGTGCATAATTTACTTTTCCATCCAGTCCCCATGCGATGGTTGTTACCAGTCCGTTCTTTGAGAAGATCGGTTTCTCACCGGTATTCATCAGCATGAAACATCCGGTTCCATATGTATTCTTTGCTTCGCCTGCATTGAAGCATGTCTGTCCAAACAGTGCGGACTGCTGGTCTCCTGCTGCTCCTGCGATTGGAATCGGTCCACCGAGGTAAGAAGGATCTGCTTCTCCATATACACAGCTTGACGGTTTTGGTTCTGGAAGCATGCATTTCGGAATGTTCAGCTCTGCAAGGATCTCATCATCCCATTCAAGCGTATTGATATTGAACAGCATCGTACGGGAAGCGTTTGAATAATCCGTTACATGAACTGCACCTTTTGTCAGTTTCCAGATCAGCCATGTCTCAACTGTACCGAATAATAATTCTCCCTTTTCTGCTCTCTCTCTTGCTCCCGGCACATTGTCAAGAAGCCATTTTACCTTTGTTCCTGAGAAATACGCGTCGATAACAAGTCCTGTTTTTTCTCTGAATTTATCGGTAAGTCCTTTTTCCTTCAGACTGTCACAATACTCAGAAGTTCTGCGGCACTGCCATACGATTGCATGATGGATCGGCTCTCCTGTCTCTTTGTCCCAGACGATGGTTGTCTCTCTCTGGTTCGTAATACCGATTGCTGCAATGTCCTCTGCTTCTGCCCCAATCATGTTCATTGCTTCAACGGCTACACCAAGCATACTTGCCCAGATCTCATCTGCATCATGTTCAACCCAGCCCGGTTTCGGGAAATACTGTGTGAATTCCCTCTGTGCAACGCTGCACATTTCTCCTTTTTCATTGAACAGGATACATCTGTTACTTGTTGTTCCCGCATCCAGTGCCATTACATACTTAGCCATACTCTTTTTTCCTCCTTTAAAATAAAAATCGTTGCTTTGCATGTTTTATAGTAAAGCGGATATTCTATGCCGCTTCGCTACTTACTCATCCTCAAATACCTGTACTTTGTTTAAATACATTACTCCTGTTACTTTTGTTTACATTTTCCAGACTTCGTGATTCGTAGATGAAACTGCGATCGCTCCAGCTGAAAGTGCCCGCCATCACAGATTCTTTGTCCGAGATCAGACCGCCTGCAATGATCGGCGTCTTTGACATTTTACAGACTTTTCCGATCACCTTCGGCATCACCCCCGGAAGTACTTCGATATAATCAGGCTTCACGGCGTGCTGTTGCTGCCTGATATTCTCATATGCCATCGAATCCAGAAGGAAATATCTTAGGACTGTGAACATCTTAAGTTCCTTCCCCCTTTTAATCAATGCAGCTTTTGTGGAAATTATTCCATCTGCTTCTGTATTTTTCCGGATAAAATCTACGACAATTTCCTTACTGCTAAGACCGCTTATCAGATCTACATGAACCATCGCAACCTTCCCGGAATCTTTTATCTGTTGGACGATCTCACGGATCGAACAGACATCTCCAAATAAAATAAACACAACCCGGATATCTTCCAAAGAACAGCAGATTTTTAAATCATCCATGTTCTTTACTGCTGCAATGATCGGATTTTCTTCTACTGCTTCATAAAAAAATCTGCTCATCATATCACCCTTTTGCCGCTTTTAGAGTACAAAAAAAGAGCGTTGCCTACCACCAGCCTTCCGGCTGTCTCTCTTACATTCGCTCTCCTGTCACGGCATCTCTTTTCAATTCAATTACTTCCTCAACTGGCTTTACTATATCATATTGCATAAATTTTTTCAATTATTTTTTCAAAAAATATACTTTTTGTATAATTTCTACAATTTTTCATATCATAAACAGGGCTGTTATTTAATTTAAATTGTTTTTCTTTATGCAACTTTTTCGTTACCTTATTGACAATATTGTTAAAACAAAAACTTAGAATGAAGTCCGCAAAATCGGAATCGCATTGATCACCGGTTCTTCATACGGATGAACCTTTTTGACTGCTTCAATTGTCTTGTCAATCGCTTCGGTAAACACTGTTACCTCCACTTTCACTTCAGGCTCTTTACTGATCTCACCTGTGTTTCCTATATACGGATTACATCCTTCAAGCGGACGCCAATACCCGGTTACCTCGCTCGTTGACATACAGGAATCGTAGTTACCGATATGTCCTGCATCTACTTCCTGCAGAGCTCTTTGTAATGCAGGCAAGTGCGTTTCCGGAATGAAAATTTCCAGTTTGCAGTATTTGAAATCCATGGTTTGATTGCTCCTTTCTATTACTATACAATTCTATAATATACTACCATTCTTTTTCATATCCAATAACAAGACCATAATCCTTCTCACGTGCTATTCTTTCAGCGACCTCTATGTATCTTTCTTTTTCCTGATTATTCTTTTGCAAAATCAAACTAACAAGTCGATTTTTCATACCTGCTTTATCTAAAGTCTTTAGTAAACTCGTTTTGTACATTTCAAGCTTATCATTTTGTGCATTTCATTGCAATACTCTTTGAAAACGAAACTTTTTTCCGACATGTTATACAATTTACAATTTTACTAAACAATGTTTTGCACAGTGAAATATGTATCTGTTTTCTTTTTTACACAAAAAAAGCCTTCGAACTGATGTTTTAAATCAATTCAAAGACTTTTTTCTTTTTCTATCTTCTATTCTCCTTTTTCCTGCAGAATATCCACGATTGTCTTCTCAGTTCCAATCATGCCTGGCGAAGCGATTTCTCCCATATGCCGCATCGTATCTTCTGGTGTAAAACCATTGATTCCATGAATATCATCAATAAAAATATCATGCATCGCAAAGTCTGCTGATTGGAATGCAGCGTTCACTGCCACAACACCTTTCATCGTACATCCTTTGTTTCCGCCGTGACAGATCATACCCGTAATACTGCTGGACATATTGTTGATCGTTCTTGCCATTGCATTTTCATCGCCACCGTTAAGAAAAACCAATGCACAGGCCATTCCGGTGCCGGCCGCAATACCACAGCCGCAAAAAGCAGAAAGCTTACCGGAATATTCTTTGATATACATGCAAATAAGATAGCTTAATGCGGTGGCACGATATAAGGTTTCATCGCTTAATCCACGGATCTTGCAAACACCGTAAAGAGGCATGGTTGCAATAATTCCATGTGCCCCGGAACCGGTAATGCTCATGGCCGGTCTGTCAAGTCCGATCACACGGGCCTCAATTGCTGCATTGCAAAGTAAAGATGCAGTCTTTAACTCATCATCCGAAATAATCTTTCCGCCATTTTTCTCAAGCAGATAACGTGCATATGTCGTTCTTGGATTCTGAATCCCTTCTTCGAACAAGGCATAGTTCATATCATAGGCAGCCTTGATAAATTCAATTTCCTCTGCCGGAACTTCTTTTGCATATTCGTAAATCTGTTTTAGTGTATAATTATGGATCAGTGGTTTCTCTTCATGAGCACATTCTTCGGAAGCTTCTTTCTTCTCCAGAACCACCTCTCCATTTGCCTCAATGCGAACAATATTCGTATGAGCATCGCGGATCCGAACCATAGCCTCTCCGCCTGTTGTCTTTACGCGGGCTTCGATAAAAATACGACTCGTAATCTCGCTCATTTTCACAACGATTTTTCCGTCTTTTACCAACTGCTCTGCTGCCACATTGTCGGCTTCTGTTACATCAGCAAGGCTCTCCAGCTCTTTCTCCGGTTTCCCTGCTACGACTCCAAGAGCTGCTGCGTATTCATTTCCGTAAAAATGACTGTTCGGAATACCACATGTATATGCATTTTTATACATACCGCTGTTCAGCAAAAGCGTAACCTGTTCCAGTTCTCCCGGAACGTAGGATTTTGCTTTTGAAACCGCATATGCGATCGCTCCCGGCTCTGTTACCCCAAGAGCCGGACGCATATCCTCTTTAATTAATTGTGTTAATTCATGCATTTCTTTTTCCTCCAATCAATTATTCAGACTATTAACCGCATCCTCTAATTGCTTCAATGCTTTCTCTAGAACAGATCTCGGACAGGCTGCATTCAACCGCATAAACGTTCATTGTCCTTGTAAAAGACGAACCGTCATTTAATCCAAGCCCTGCCTTATGAATCATAAAATCCTTTAATTCTTCATTATCCATATGCAGTGCTCTGCAGTCCAGCCACACAAGATAGGTTGCATCCGGCATATTTGCTTTGATCAGAGGAATCTTTTTTTCAAAATAATCACATATATAATCAAGATTTCCAGAAATATACGCAAGGAGTTGTTCCAACCACTCTTCGCCCTCATTCAATGCTGCTTCCATTGCAACAGAACTAAACGCATTGTTTCTATGTATATCCATTCCACCCCAATATCCGTCGAACTTTTTCTTCATTTCCAGATTTGGGAATACTGTGGTTGATGCCTGAAGTCCTGCCAGGTTAAATGTTTTTGTCACGGAAATACATGTGATCACCTTATCAGCTGCTTCTGGGACAACAATTGCTGCCGGAATATGTTTTTTTCCATGAAATATGAGATCCGAATGAATTTCATCCGAAACTACCTGAACATCATTTTCAAAGCAAAGTGTCAGCATTTTAGACAGCTCATCTTGGGACCATACGCGTCCAAGCGGATTATGTGGATTACATAAAATGAAGAGTTTCACTGCGGGATCTTTTACCTGCTTTTCAAAATCTTCAAAATCTACTTCCCACACCCCGTCATGCTCAAGAAAGTTATTTTGTACAAGTTCTCTCCCCGTATTTTCTGTGATCTCGAAAAATTCCGGATAAACCGGTGGCTGAATTAAAACCTTTTCTTCTTTCTTTGTAAATAGCTTAATGATCGCTGCAAGAGCCGGAACCACACCTAAGCACCAGCTACATAAGTTTGTATCAAGTGCCATCCGTTTCTTCTTAACTGCCAGTCGCATACGCCTTAAAATAACTGTCTGGGCGAGAAGTATACCCCCAGATTCCTTCTTCCGCTTTCTTTTTACATGCATCAATAATAGGCTGCGCTGTCTTGAAATCCATATCTGCGATCCAAAGCGGAATCACATCATCTGTCCCAAAATTCTTTACCCTTCATCATATTTTGCAGAACGGTTTTTGCTTCTGTCAACAGGCTCATCAAAATTGTATTTCATATTTTCATTTCCTCTTTAATTATGCATTATTCTACCAGATGACAGGCTACATAATGTTCATTTCCAACGTTTCTGAAGATTGGTCTTTCTTCATGACAGCGTTTGGTAGCATATGGGCATCTGGATGCAAATTTACATCCAACCGGTATATCAATCGGACTTGGGACATCCCCTTGCAGCATAACCGGTTTCTTAGTTTTACTGATCGCAGGATCAAGTTCAGGAACCGCTGACATCAATGCTTTTGTATATGGGTGCAGTGTCTGTTCGTACAATTCTTCTGTCTCCGCAAATTCTACCAGAGATCCAAGATACATAACACCTACTTTTTGGGAAATATGTCTGACCATAGAAAGATCATGTGCAATAAACAAATAAGTAAGTCCAAGACTTGCCTGCAGATCTTCAAGCATATTTACTACCTGTGCCTGAATACTGACATCAAGTGCCGAAATAGGCTCATCGCAGACTACAAAATCCGGATTTACCGCAAGTGCTCTTGCAATCCCGACACGCTGCCTTTGTCCACCTGAAAATTCATGAGGATAACGGCTGGCATGGTCTTTTCCAAGACCAACTGTATTCAACAATTCGTAGATGCGTTCCTGTCTTTCCTTACCTTCATAAAGATGATAAATATCCAGTGGCTCACCGATAATATCTGAAACCGTCATACGAGGATTCAGGGATGCATATGGATCCTGAAAGATCATCTGCATTCTTTTTCTATATGGCCATACTTCAGCTGCACTTAACTGTGCAATATCTTTCCCATCAAATATGATTTCTCCTGCTGTCGGTTTATAGAGACGCATGATTGAATATTCCGGTGTATGATTTCCACATCCGGACTCTCCTACAAGTCCGATTTGTTTTCTCCCTTTTGTATTTTGAAGGAAACTCCGTCCACTGCTTTTACATACTCGATTTTTTTACCTAAAAATCCTTTTTTATTCTCAAAATACATTTTCAGGTCTTTTACTTCCAGAAGTGTATTATTTGGCATGTCGGATTCCTCCTTTCTGACTTTCATACTCTTCGTTCCGAGGTGCCTGCGGATGGCACATAAAACAGCTTACACGATGTGTATCACTGATATACTGTTCCGGCACCGGCATAGATGCACATACTTTCATTGCATATTTGCAGCGCGGATAAAACGGACATCCTGTCGGTGGATGAAGCATATCCGGCGGTGTTCCAAGAATCGGAACCAGTCTCTCTTTAGATGCCTCTCCGGTTACCTTTGGTACAGAGTTCAAAAGTCCCATCGTATATGGATGATGCGGTTCATAGAAAATTTCTTCCGTTGTTCCTTCCTCCATAATCTTTCCACCATACATAACGATGATTCTATCGCAGATACTTGATGCACATCCTAAGTTATGTGTGATCAAAATAGTAGCTGTTCCCAGTCTTTCATTTAATTCTTTCATAAGAGACAGTACCTGTGCCTGAATGGTAACATCCAGTGCCGTTGTCGGCTCATCCGCAATCAGAAGCTCTGGCTCACAAGAAAGTGCCATCGCAATCATTGCTCTCTGTCTCATACCGCCTGAAAACTCATGCGGGTAGGAATGAAATCTTTTTTCCGGTGAAGGAATACCTACCAGTTTCAACATTTCAAGTGCACGTTTTTTTGCATCTTCCTTTTTAATTTTATGGTGTGTCAGAATAGCTTCTGTAATCTGATCACCAATCTTAAATAATGGATTCAAAGATGTCATCGGATCCTGGAAGATCATAGCAATGTGATCCCCTTGAATCTTACGCATCTCACTTTTTTTCTTTTTCAAAAGATCTTCTCCGTTAAAGAGAATCTCCCCTTTCTTTACTCTTCCAGGATATGCAAGCAATCCCATAATAGAAAGTGATGTAACACTCTTCCCACTGCCCGATTCACCTACAATACCAATGATCTCACCTTTGTCTAATCCAAAACTGACATCACGGATTGCCTGCACCTCTCCTAAATGCGTAAAGAAAGAGGTATGTAAATTTTTTACATCTAATAATTTTTTCACTCATTTGCTTTTTCCTCCTTATTTACGCTGTTTTGGATCGAATGCATCTCTTAAACCATCACTTAATAAGTTGAATGTAAGGATTGTAACTGAAATGGCAATCGCCGGATATACCATCTGATATGGATATACATAAATTCCTGCTAAAGCGTCATTACACAAAGTACCCCAGGAAGCCATCGGTGCAGAAATACCAAGACCTACGAAGCTCAGGAATGCTTCATTGAAAATTGCACTTGGAATCTGCATTGCCATATTTACCATGATAGGTCATCATATTCGGATTGAGGTGTTTCTACAATAATTCTCTTTGTATCTGCTCCTGTTACGATGGCAGCTTTAACAAATTCCTGCTGTTTCAGCGTCAGAACCTGCCTCTGACGATACGGGCCATTTTAACCCAGAATGTCAAACCTAATGCAATAATGATGGAAGAAATACCAGGTCCTACTACAACCATGATCAAAATAACATACAGCGTCATCGGAATGGAGTCCAGAACGTCAATAATACGCATCATGATATTATCAACTGTTCCACCGCAGTAACCTGCAATCGCGCCGTAGAATACACCAACCACAAAGTTGATAAATGCCGCAAACAGACCAACCAAAAGAGAAATACGTGCACCATATACAATACGGATAAACAAATCTCTCCCAAGACCATCTGTTCCAAGCAGATAAGTTTTATTTTTTATCTTCTCCTGCTTTGTGAGCTTCTCACCATCACAAGTGATCACTGTTCTTTCTATCTTGTTTTCCAAAATACTTTTGCTTCTTCAATTGTAACCTCTGTCACATCGCTTCCTGCATAATAGTTTTCAAGATATTTAATTCCTTTGATCGCTACTGTATCTAAATCTTTTTTTTGCTGCTTTCTTTTCTAATTTTTTATACTCTTTACTTGCATCTGAATAACCACTATAATCAACACAGATTTCACTGTTTCCGACCGTAAAGAAATTTTTTCTTTCCATTGACATCTTTATTCTTTACTTCTGCAAGTCCTTCAAGATTTCCTTTTTTGTCAACCACAACAACTGTATACTGTGGTGTTACATAAATATTTTTTTCCGTTGTCAAGCGGATATACTTTCATTACATCCGGAATATTCGCTAATTCCAGATTCTGTGTCTTATAATCATATTTCCAAAACATTGGGATAAAAATAGCTCCGATTGTAATCAAAGCAATTACGATCAAAGAAGGATCGCTATTTTATTGGATTTTAATCTTCTCCATCCGTCTTGTA
>ENA-OQCS01000890-OQCS01000890.1-human-gut-metagenome-genome-assembly--contig:-NODE-890-length-16249-cov-2.597072_pt1 | contig 16249 bp, 21 predicted proteins | sample MGYA00242757_ERZ504575 | MGnify/ENA primary metagenome ERZ504575 (study PRJEB26092, sample SAMD00036297) | human gut metagenome | host: Homo sapiens | study: EMG produced TPA metagenomics assembly of...
CCGCCCACATTCGTCCTCACCGACTGATAGAACTTCTCCAGCACTTCGGTATCTTTCTCGAAAGCCTGCTCTTGCAAGAGGTCTATCATGCGCTGCATGGAACGGCTCACGGCGTTGTTGTTAACGACTGGTAATCGGCAAACAGCGCATCAAACACCGGACGGGTGATGATGTGCTGTGCAGCATTTCAATGGCCTGTGCCGCATCCACGGACGGGTTAAGGTCTCGCTGCAATCCCTTGAGGTATTCGTTGAACGCCTTTTTGTGTACGCCGGACTGGATGAGCTTGGATATGCGCTCGATGAACTTGTGCGCGATAAGTCCGATTTCCTTTGCCCAGTTTTCCCAATAGAGGCGGTCGCCGCACTTCTCCACGAGCTTGGCATACATGCGTCCTGCAACTCACCGAAGCGAAGCTCCAACTGCCGGGCGATTTCCGCGTTCTCCATCTGCCGCGCTTCTTCCTCTCCCTCCTGAAAGCCCAACCCCGGCCTACCGATGGTGACGGACGGTGTATAGGATTGCTTGTTGGTTTCTGCTTGTTGAGCGCAATCTTGTTCACCATCGCATTGAAACGGTCGTCGTGGGAGCGCAGCGCGTTCAGGATTTCCCAGACCACATCAAAGGTCTTGCTATTGTCGAGTGCTTCCTCTGCCGAAACATCGGACGGCACGACAATAGGGATGATGATGTAGCCGTACTTCTTCTCGTCGGGCAGCCCTTATGGAAAGTACGCATCACGCGGCCTACCGACTGCACCACATCCACCTGCGAGTTACGGGCGGAAAGGAACAGCGACGCATCGAGACGGCACATCCACGCCCTCGGACAGACAGCGCACGTTGGTCACCACCCGGCACTCCCTGTCATTGGCTGGCTCGTCGCCAGCCATTGCAGGATTCCGTTGCGCTCCTGTGAGTTCATCGAGCCGTCTATGTGCTTTGTGTAGATTGAAACAGTATGCGAAAGGCTATCCGCGTCCAGATTCTCGTCGTACTTTTCCGATATTTTCGGTAGCACGGAAGCCACATATTTGGAAGCGATACCCATCCTGCTTGCGCTCCTGTCAATGGACGAACAGAACGCCACGGCACGGCGCATCATGTGCGGGTCGGCATCCCATGTGCGGTGGTCATCACCCTGTATCATCTTTGACAGTCCGTTGATTACGCCGATGAGCTTGGACGTGTCGTCAAAATTCAGTTCCGTGGTCGTGTCGGTGACATCGCGCCTGATATTTTCCGGCACATCATCCTCACCAACGGTAAGGACAAGCACCTTGTAGTCGGTCAGCAGTCCGTTCTGTACGGCGTAGGAGAAATTCACGCGGTAGAACTCCTCCCATACAGAGCCTTGTCGTCCATCGAACAGAGGATACAGTCTTTTTCCGATGCCTTTATCTTGGCCGATTCACCATACAGCCGTGGCGTGGCGGTCATGTAAAGCCGTTTTCTGCCTTGTACGTTGTCATCGGAGTGTATCTTGGTGAAGTTGCTCTCGTCCTTGTCCGACAGCTTCACGCCTGTAGTGCGGTGGGCTTCGTCACAGATGATGAAGTCGAACACACCATACCCGCCGTTTGTTTCGGAAAGTATCTCCTGTTGTGCCGCTGAAACGGCATCAATGGACTGGTAGGTGGAGAATACGACTACCAGCGTCATGGTTTCGGTATTTCTTCAACTGTGATGCGATGGACTGCGGACTGGTGGACGCTGGTACTGCAAGGTCAACCACACTGTCATCCATATCATCGTATTTATTCTGAATCTTTCGCGAAGCCTTGGAATCAGAACAGATGCAGACGGCCTTGATAGGCTTCTTCGCGTCCGCCGACCATGCGTTGAGCGACTGCCCCAACAGGGCGATGGACGGAACCATGAACAGCACCAGTCCCTTGCCGTTAAGCAACTGTTCAGTGATGAGCAGCGAGGTGTAGGTCTTGCCTGTTCCGCAGGCCATGATGAGTTTACCACGGTCATTGCCCTCTGTGATGTAGTGCGTGTATGCCTTGGATATGGCATCCAACTGGTGCTTGCGCGGTTTCTTGCCCTCCACGAGTGCGGAAGTTCCCGTAAGTCCGTCCATCAGTTTTTGCCAGTCCACACAGGAAGAGTTCAGGTCAATCAGCCCAACCCGTGAAAAAGGCGGGTCTTGGTGGCGGATGGCTTCCTCGGCGTTGCTCCCCCAATGGTTGGTGGTGGAAATCCAAATTCGTTTTGCAAACCGGGTGGTCTGGAAAGTCACTTCGTTGGTGAACGTGCGGCTGGAGGTGGCGAGGAACGAATCCACGGCAGGCTTGTCGATTACGGCATCCTCAGCATAGCATTTGCATTGGATAGCCCAATAGTCGCCCATCTCGGTCTTGGCCACGAGGTCGATTCCCGTGTCCGTGCCTCCGAAGTCCTTACGCCCCGGAAAATCCTCCCACAGCCACACCTTTTCAAGCTCGTTGTAGCGGGGGTCTGTCAATAACCATGAGCGCATCAGACGCTCGAACTTTGTACCCTTTTCCCTTTCGGTGAATGATTCGGTACGGAATTTATGCAGTATATCCTTGAAATTCATCTCTTGATAAGAGATATACGTTAAGGATATAAATCCTATGAATCAGGATGTTAGCAAACAAGAAAAGTGGATTTGCCAAACAAATCCGTACAATTTTCATCTTTTATCCCATTATAAATGAGAACTTTTCACAAAATCTGCAATATTTTGCGTACCTTTGCAATATAACTATAACTCTTATCAAGAGATTCCGATTTTTGCAAAACAATTTTTCTGATTGCATTTCCAATTACAAATCTTTCAGAATAAGGCTGTTCGCCCTGTCCACCACGCTCGTGTCAAGCGATGCAAGATAAATGCGCGTGGTTTCCTCCGAATCATGCCCCATGCCTTCGCTGATGACCGAAAGCGGTATATTCTTGCTCTTGGCGACGCTTGCCCATCCGTGGCGGGCACAATACATGTCAATGGAATCTGCAAGTTCACCAAACGGGGCGACTTCTTTCAGGGCTACGTTCACACGGCTGAGGGCGTTCATGTATTGTCCCCGTTCACTAACCAATGGATTGATGATTATAGCTAACAAGTATTGCGTGGCGGAACGGCCTTTATATTTGGTCACGATTTCCTCCATGCACTTCTCCCACTTGATTGTCAGTTGCTGCCCCGTCTTTCTCCTGCGGTATGTCAGGATGCCATTCTTCAAGTCCGACTTCTTCAGATAAGCCATGTCAATGAACGACATTCCACGGGTGTAAAACGAAAAGAGAAACATATCCCTCGCATAGTCCAGATGCGGTTTTAGTGTCAGGTCAAGTTCCTTGATGCGCTTGATAGCCTTCAATGGCACAGCACGTTTCACGGTCTTGTCTATGCCTGTATAAACGTGCTTGAAAGGATGCCTCTGTTCCGTCAGTTCCTTTTCCACGGCACGGTTATAGACGGCGCGGAGTATGCGCATATAGAATGAGGTCGTATTTGGGCAGTTGCCGTTGGCTTTCAGCCATGCCTCATAGAGCATCATCGTATCGCCGTCTATTTCGCACAGGAGAATGTCCTGACCGTCACGGAACTTCATAAAGCTGGCAAGTGTAGCGGCGTATGTTTCCGATGTGCGGATTCTGTTCAGCCGCTTTAACTGACCAATGATGCCTTGCATGAAAGGGAACAGGGATTGTCCGTCCGCTTGCCTGTTGAATTTTACGAGGATGTCGTCCACCGTGTAACCGTTGTTCCCTTTTTCAAGCAATGCAATGATTGCCGTCAGGCGTTTTACATCCCATTCGATTCGGTTTGCAACTGATTGAAGGTAGTTTTTGCACTCATTGCTCGCCAAAGCAGGAACGGCAACTGCCGATGTTTTGCCGTTCCATTCGCTTTCAAATATCCGGCAATCCGTCTTGATTTGGCGGACCGCGCGTTTGTGTATCACCTGATAGTATATGCTGCCCTCCTTGCCGTTTACGGAAGAAGGACGGAATTTCACTTTTACCGATGCCATTCACGTTACTTTTGGTTATTGTTATTCTTCGTTTGTTTCACTTTCACTTTCAGCTTCTCCTGCATCAGACTGTCGGACAAAGTCTTTAATCCCTTGTCGTAACCGTCAGCCTCCTGCCGTATCCATTCGATGGCTTCCTCGTTGCGGTGGATGTCGAACACGTCATTCAGCCAAAGGATGTTGTTTGCATTGCAACCTCCCCACGAGCGGATGACACGGAACTTCAACGCATCGTCCGCATACTGACGCTTGGATTTCCAAAGCTCGATGTTGCCCCAGACGGAAAGGCTGCATACGATACCCATGCCGACCAAAAGAGAAAATACCTTGTTGGACTTGATGTCGAATTGATGACGGTGGATATGCTCCTGTGGCTCGGTATCTCGTTCTTCCGAACTTAGGGCAAACGACTCTTTCAAATTCCGTAACAGGTGTAGAATCCTGTTCGATGCGTAACTTCCGCTTCGGCGAACTTGGTCAGCATGGCTTTCGTCTGTGCCTGATGCTCTTTTGCAGAACTCTCGAACAGCTCCTTTACGACAGTCAAATCCACTGCCGAAGGTTGTCCGCCAGACTGGTCGTTTATTACTTTAGTAGTGTTCTCCAACTTTCCGTTGATACTCTTAAGGGCATTCTTGATGTCCTCAAAGAGCGAGTAAACTTCATTATTATCCATATTCAGAATCTTATTTTACGTTGTTTCTTTTTCTTGTTCCTGCGTTTTAATTCTTCCTCGAAACGGTTTTCCTCAGCCTGTCCGTCCACGTTGTCCGGTATGAAAAGACCAATCGAACCGCTGTACAAATCATCATTTCCCTTTGGCTCGATTGGGAACATGGACTGTTCTTCACGATGCGGCGATGATATGATTCCCTGGCGTTCATTGCGTCTGTTATTGTCCAGTGCCGCGTTAATCTTGGAATAGCTAAACCTCCTGTCAATCTTGGAACCACTGAACGAATAACCATTCATAGTGAAAACTATACCCTGTACCTCGCCCGACTTGCCCTTGTACTTGAACCGCACGTCCACGCCTTGTTTCTCCAAATTAGCGGCTAATTGCCGCCAGTTGCCGCACCTTGAAACCTCCGATTTAAGGATATTATAAAGCCCGTACTTGGTCTTGTCCGGCTCTTTCAGGCGGTGCTGCTTCACCCGTTCCTTGCCGCTGGCGAAGTACAGGTTATATTTCTTCGTCAATTCCTTGCAGATGCGTGCGCTGCGTATCCGCTCGTTCCGGTCACTGATTGTCCTGCCATTATTGGCGATTCGATTGAACGCTATATGCACGTGCGGATGCTCCTTGTCGAAGTGGCGCACGATGAGTATCTGCGTGTCGGTTATCCCCATTTCATTCAAGTATTCCAACGCTATTCCTGCCATTACACGGTCGGTCAGGCGGTGTTCGTCCTCCTTGGAGAAAGCCAACGAGATATGTCCGACTGGCTTTGTAACCTTTGGATTCATCCTTGATTGTGCCTCAAAGCTCATGGCTATCGTGTCCTTGTCCTCGGCAAACAGACCGTCACAGACAAGGATTTTAGCGTCCTTTTCCTTGTCAAGGATGTAGTTTACCACACCCTTGAAACTGCTTCCTTTTACGATTTTAGCTATCATATCCGGCTGTCATAAGAGGATTAAATTCAGTAATTCTTCAATCCGTGCCACGAGTATGCGGCACTCCATCCTCACCGTGACGAAGCCCGCGGCGTTCGCCTTGTGCGCAAGTTGGTTCAGGTTGTTCGCCATGCCGCGGAGCTTGCGGACATAACCAGTATGTTCCGGCGTAAGCCGTTCCTTCACCTGCCGTCCCTCATGCAACGGCGCAGGAATTCCCCGGTGGATATGCCCGCACTCCGCGCCTTGCCTTTCAGCGTGTAGTAATCCGATGTCGCCATTTTCACCGTTAGGCGGTATTTCAGCTTGTCAGCCGCGCCCTTCTTAGGGCGGCCTCCCTTGTTCCCGTTATTGATTTTCCGTTTCTGTTCCATTGATTTCTAATGATTAAAGTGTGCATACATAATAGACCAACGGGATGCGGCTCTCCACGAGTTCATGAGTGGGAGCAGGCGTTCGGTATGCCCGAAACACAAACTTGCTCCCCTCAAACTCCGTTGGATTGATTCAGAGTAACTCTATTCCTAACATCCTCGGTCAGTCCCTTAATTTTCAGAGTTTACGCCATGCCTCAATGTCCTCCCCGTAGGCGACAAGATGCTGCCGGGCGATGTTCTCCACCAGTCCAGACACGCTCATCCGCCGCTCGCCCAACATGCGGACGATGCGGTCAAGGGAGTCGCGCGTGCTACGGCTAAGGAACACAGGCTTGCGGTCTTCAATGGACGGAACAGTGAGAAAAGATTCCTTGTACTCCTCCAATGAAGCACGACGTTGCTTGCCGCTGATGCGGCGTACCACTTGCGGAGTTTCATCCGCCTGTTCCTGTACGGTTTCGACAGTCTTTTCCTGCACAGCTTCACTTGCCAGTTCCTGTGTGTCGGCAGGCTGGGGTTCCGGCTTCGGGGTTTCCATACTCGGCTTGCTGCCTAAAAAATCTTGCAATGCTGCATCCATACTTTTGGCTGCTTAAATTTTTCTTCATACTTGTTTGAATTAAATGTTTAACAATGTTGGTCGTTGTGCGCACAGTTGACCGATTATCGGTTGCAAAGGAAATGGCTATAAAACAGACAGTCAAAGGATTGGACTGAGTGTGACAACAATGTACGGTTTTGCACTTTACGCATTGCCTAAGCGGTACAGGCTGCGCCGTTTTGCCATAGTACATGAAACGGGCATTGGAAATTTTAAGGGCTTAATTGGAGCAGTCAGGGCGGATTTAAGGATATGCTTTTAGGAAACCCGAAGAACATATTTTCGGATGGCATTAGAAACCGAAGAACGCCACAGGCTACCACACCGACGCCAAATGCTGCCACACAGATGTGAAGTGGTCGGATTATGCCGGACTTCACTTTTCTTTGCATCACGGACGCTTGGAACAGACGCTACGGGTTCGGTAGATTACGCCACTCCCGACCACTTGCTGCCACAAGCTGCCACCTCATTGCAAATCCATTGTTCCATGCGAACAACGGATTTACTTTGCAGGCAAAACGGATTATTAACATTAAAATCAGTATAAGAAATGAATGTAGTAATTATTTCGAAAGAAAAGTATGAAGAAATGGTCGGCAAGCTAAACCTTCTGTCCGACCGGGTGAATGAAATCCTCCGTAAGCGGGAAGGGAAACGGCTCAGCCGTTGGATGGACAACCAAGAGGTCTGCCAACAGTTGCGCATCAGTCCGCGAACCTTGCAGACGCTCCGCGATAACGGCACGCTGGCTTACTCGCAGATAGGGCACAAGATTTTCTACAAGCCGGAGGATGTCCAGCGCATCGTCCGCCTTGTAGAGGACAGACGTAAGGATGCCGCATGGCGTGGCAGTAGTATTTAATCAGACAATTGAAAGTACAACCACTAAATCCACTGTAAATTATGAATGACTTGATTCTTGCCGACCGTGAACTGGAGGTCGGCTTCATCGGAAAGCTGGATGCCTTGTTTGAAGGTATCGAAAGAATGGATGCGGGGCACAAGCTTCGCCAAGTAACGAACAGTTCCTGACGGACAAGGAGGTGTCAGCATGGCTCAAGGTGAGCCGCCGCACCTTGCAGGACTACCGCAGCAACGGGATGATTGCCTATTACCAGTGGGTGGAAAAATTCTGTATAAGGAATCGGACATCGAAAAGATGGTGATGAGCGGTTATCGGAACGCCTATCGTTTGGAAACGTGATTTGATACATGCAAAAACTGAGTAAGCCGATGGCTGCAAGATAACTGCCTAGCCATCGGCTTACTCTTTATGGGAAGGTCGTTTCGCTTTATCCTAACATGCGCATCGGGGATGGGCATTGGATAGCGAAAAAAACAAATGGATGGAATTTCCTCTATTGAAAGAACAGAGTTTGTCCATGATGAACCGTCTGAAAGCCATTGCCTCGCGGCTTCGCAACCTGAACGCCACGGCAATCACCATTTCAAGACTGTACACATCATAGCAAATCCTGCCGTCCTGCCTGACGTGCCGCACCGTTTCCTCTTCCGACAATTCATTGTTTTTGTAAATGGCAGCAATAGCCTTACGAATATAGCAGCCGAACACGTTGAACGTATCGCACATTTCTTGCTGCGTCATCCAAACGGGAGCGGTCGGCATCGTGACCGCCCCGTTTTCAGTAATTGTGATTATTCCCCTGTCCATAATGTATGTTTTTGATGTTTTCTTTATCCTTGTTCCATTCCGGCATACGGAACTTGTTGCCTATGCGCTGTGTCAGTTTCTTCATGTCCTCGTCCACTTTCTGATGGGTCAGTCGGGCGTAGATTTGTGTGGTGCTCATGCTCTTGTGTCCCATCATTTGGCATACGGTTTCCAGCGGAACTCCCTGAGAGAGAGTAATCAGGGTGCCGAAATTATGCCTTGCCATATGGTAGGTAAGCCGATGTTCTATACCGCATACTTTGGCAAGTTTAGGCATGTTGTTGGTCAGGGCTGAACGGCAGGGCATATTGAAAAGTTTGTCACTTTTCCGTTCGCACTCGTATTTTTCCATGATATTCCGTGGGACATCAAGAAGAAGTATGCTGCACTCGCTTTTTGTCTTTTGCCGTTTGAATTTTATCCAAAGATTTCCTTGGCCATCCCTACTTAGGTTGGAAACATCCAGATTGCACATATCCGCATATGCGATGCCAGTGAACGTGCTAAAGACAAACAGGTCGCGGACAAGACACAGGAACTTTTCCCGAATAGGCGTGTTCATCAGCCTCTGCAACTCGTCCGTTGTCAGATGGCGGTGCTTCCTCAACGCCTTTTCAGGCGAGAACGAAGCAAATGGATTGTATTGGATTGTACCTTGTGCCATTGCCGTCCTTGTCATTGTTTTCAACATGATGATGTGGTTTTCTATGGTCATGCCTGAAAATCCTTTTTCCACACGCAAGTAATTGTCATACTTTTCGATGAATGCATAATCCAATTGTTTGAGAGGGATGTCCTCAATGCCATAATGCTCACGGATAAAATTCTGAAGATTGCAATAAGATGTCTTATGACTTCTCAGAGTGCTTGGCGCACGGTTGATTCCCACACGTTTGGCAAAGTCTTCCATATACTCACGATACAGCTCCAACAACTTCCGCTTGTGTTGCCCGATGCCGTTCACGGCGTCTTGACAAGTTCTGCTGTGATATACCCTGTTCGTCAAGAATTTCTTTATAATAACGGCGTATGTCCTCTTCAAGCCTGTCTATCTTGGCATTGGTTTCTTTGGCGGTGCGGCTTTTGCCTGTCAGACGGTATGCCTTGGCATCCCACAAGTCAGGTTGCACTTCCATTTCGTGGAGAACTGTGCGACCTCGGTGTTGATGGAAATCCTACCCATGAGCGGACACAAGCCGTTTTTCTTCACCTTTTGTCGGTTGATATAAAACAATACGGCGAAGTATTGTAAGCGGTCTTTCTCTCCTGTCTCATGGTTTCATCCTTTTGGTACGTTTGATTTGGGGTGTTGAAATAACAACTTCCGCCCTTTTATTGTCTGTCAACTCGAACTTGTTACAGATACGTTCTTGCAACCTGCCCATATCCTCGCTTACCTTGTCGTTGGTAAGATGCGCATAAATTTGTGTAGCCCTCCAGTCGCGATGCCCCATCAATTCGCGTACCGTATCAAGCGGAACTCCCTGAGAAAGAGTGATTACCGAGGCATAGGTATGTCTTGCCAGGTGAAAGGTCACCCGGCGTTCGATTCCGCATATTGACGCTATCTTTTTCAGGTTGATGTTCGTCTTGCTGCAACTGAGCATCGGGAAAAGCCTGCCATTAGGAGCTATGCCACGGTACTTGTCAATAAGTTCCAATGGCAAATCCAGCAATGGAATATGGAAAGGTGTTCCTGTCTTTCTACGCGCACTATGAATCCACCAAACACCGTCCTCCGCTTTCAAAAGGTTCTTTCGGGTAAGATTACGTATGTCGCTGAAGGCAATGCCGGTGAACGCGGAAAAGAGAAATACGTCACGCACAAGATTGAGGTTCGGTTTCGGCAATGGAGTATTCATCATCTGTTCCAGTTCCTTTTCAGAAAGGAACTTCGGAACAATCTGCGGATAATCAAACGTATAACCGTTAAAAGGGTCTTTACGCAAAAGTCCGTCATTGAGTGCCGATTTGATGACGCTGCGCAAACGTCCGATAATGTTGTTCACTGTTCCAATGCCATTTTCAGGTCTGCACGGAGATATAGGTCAAAAGAGGAAACGAAAGACGGGGTAAGAGCTTGGAATGGCATGTCCTTTACATGATATTTCTGTCTGAGAAAATCTTTCAAATGGTTCAATGCCACACCATACCGCTTATAAGTTTCCATTTTGCGGTTTGTACCGACTTCTCGTAAAACCGTTCATTACATTTTTCATAAAACGAAACAAGGGTTTCCTGCTCGGATGAGACGCCTGAAAGGCATTTTTTACCTCCAACGCTGATACGGTTTCCTTTTTCGCCAGCAAGTCCTTGTAAGCGGAATGAATGTCCAGCGTAATCCTGTCAAGCTCCTTGTTGGTGGCTGCGGCTGACTTGCTTTTGCCCACAGCCCTTCCAGACTTGACATCCCATAAGGAGGGAATGACATACACCTTGGTGCTGAACTGCACCATTGACTTGCCGATACGGATTCGTCCCAAGATAGGCACCGTCCCATCGGCTCTTTCCTCGTTCTTTTTGAGGTAAAACATTACTTTTAATTCTTCCATAAACAGCTCTATTTTTTGTTCGCAAAATTACAGCCAATAGAGCTAATCATCTGTTTGCAGAATGGTGCGGACGAGTGCAAGAAAATCCATTGAGAAACTATTTAACCCATTATGGAAAGGAAAGCCTCACAAGCAGGTTAAACCGTTGTCCTACAGCTCTGCTGAAAGGATTTTGGAAAGGCTTCTTTCACCATAAACAGGTAATGCATTCGTAACGGAAAGCTTGCATATATCCGCTGCATCTTGCTTTTTTGCCACTTGGCAGCGATAAGAAGAAAATGGAAGTTTACACATGTGATTCAGTGAGTTACGTTATTTGTCGCAATCTTGCTTTTTTGATGCTCGATTTAGAAACCAGCAAAATTCTGTATTTCACCTCGTTTTGCAGTAATTCAAAAGAACGCTTTTCCTAATTACAAAGTTAGCAAATATTTTCAATATATCACTGCTTTAGTTTGACTAATTCCGTATAAGCGATACCATCTGACAATTTATGATATTGCTTCAAGGTCTTCTCCAATCCCAAAGCCAATTCTTTCTGAATATACGATGGCACTATCGACTCATTGAACCTGTCGACAATTGATTGAATGTTTTGTAGCGGTTGACCTGTAATAACTATCTGGTTATACACAGCACTATAGTAATAATAGGCTTTATTTTCTGTTGACAATTGTATTTTTTGTTTGATATAAATCTGTTGTTCACGTATTCTTTGGGCAACCTTAAAAAAGGTATCAATTTTTTCAAATGCCTCCTGAGATATGTGCCCGACAACACTGTGAGCGTATTTATTCCACTGATTTTCTTCAAAAATTATAGTAGAGTAATGAATCGGCACTTCTTGGATGCAGCCGTTTATAAGCCCTTCAGATAATATATACTCAATGTTTTTCTCAATGTCATTTATCTGAAGCAACAAGATTGACACTGCGTTTCTCAATTCCTTTCGCTTATGGGCATAAAACTGCCATAATGCGATGCCGATTGTTGCCCCAATGGTAACAATCAGCACGAGCGTTTGAAATAAATTTGACTCCCAAAATGAGGTATTCATAATTTGTCTTTTTTGCAAAGTTACAAAAAAGACAGAAAATTCCACATGTATCTTTCTATTTTTTACCCGTTTATGATTTTGAACAATGCAGCATTAGACGGAATATTCAGTTCACAACATTGAATGTTCCTCTCGAAATATCAAAGAACCTATCGAAGAATGCTTTCAGTTTTGCAATGACAGTCTGTTTCTTCTTGCCCCAGTTATTTTACTTGATTTTCGAGAATAGAGGTATGGGCTGTAATATCTGCGTGATTTCAGTTCCGCCCTCTACATCTCCCTACCACGGAATGATGAATTTCCCTATCAACTCTTTTTGTTGCGCAAGTCTGAACTTGAATCAATGGTTTACATTCACCCATATTATTAGAAAGATATTTGTTTAAATCCTCCAACATCTTCGAAATCTTTATTTTCAGCGCAAATGTCAGGTTGTAAATAATCTTCTATGCCAGATAATTTTAATAGAATCTGTTCATCGCTTACAGTTATTCGGCTTCGGATTTTCTTGAAAAATTTAACCTCTGAATAAAGGACTTGCTTATCTGCTTCTATCATTTTTATGGCAAGGTCAATTAGTGTGATTTGTTCATCATCGGAAAGAACTGTATTTGAAAGTTCACTAAGGTAATCTTTCAAAAAAGGCTTTTCCTTGACTATTAATCTGATTGACATACTCATTAATTGAGTATTCTACTTGAATCTCCTGAAAAAGGGTACTATTTTCGGTTAATTCTTTAATCATATCCACTTCTTCTTGTGCGATTTCTCCATCACAAGCACAGCAACAGAACAATGTTTTGAGATATAATTCATTTGTTTTCATATTCGTAGCATTTTTATTTAGAAACCGATTCTTCGGCGTGATTGTTGTATTTGTTCACCAGCCATTGCCGCTTTTATCCTTAAATATTTGTCAAGTTCGGATTTTGTCAATGACGGTTTGGTTTTACTAATAACATCTTCAAGAATAACCATTGTAATTCTTGATTTTTGTCGCAGAGCTATTCGTGAAGCGTCATTGACTATCATTTCCAAGTCTGCAGAAACATAATTTTCTGTCAGTTGGGCAAGCTTTTCATAATCTAAACCGAAATCATACGGTCTTGATTTCAGGTAAAGTTCAAACATTAAGGAACGAGCCTTGAAATCAGGAGTGCCAATATAATATTTTTATCAAGACGACCAGCCTAAGTATCGCAGTCGATCATATCTGGATAATTAGTTGCCCCAATAATAAATACACCACGTTCTCCTGTTCTATCCATTTGAGCAAGCATTTCATTGACAGCACTACGCGCCATCTCGTGTACATCGCTGTCACGGTTAGGTACCAATTCATTCATTTCATCAATGAAAATGATGGTAGGTGCATTTTCTTCAGCATCTTTGAACATCTGAGCAATATTCTCCTGAGTCGCATTTACGAAGCGGCTTTTGAGAGAACTTGGCTTGATTAGCATGAAATTAAAACCGACTTCTTCAGCAAAATGCTTTGCAAAAAAGGTTTTACCACATCCGGGAGGACCGTATAAAAGCATCCCATTAGGAATTGTCAAGCCATATTTCGCATACTCCTCTGGCGAATTAAGAGCGTCTATCACTTCTACGCGCATTTGCTCTTTCAGTTCTTCCATCCCAGCAATGGCGGAAAAGCCTTTCCCTTTTGGCACTGAATACGAAACTTTCTTTGTAGGAGTCTTCCCACTTTTGGCTTTCTTTTGATTGTCAATACGAGCGATTTTTATATCGCCATTCAAAGCCCGAATAAACTCATCTGCCGATTCAAATCTCTCCTCAATGTCAGATGCAAGGGCTTTCCGCATTATATTCATAATTTGTTCATCAAGCTCAAATTTATCGTTATCGGGAATATGAAGCGGCAATTCTCTTTGAGCATCAATCTTTTCGCGTTGAGCAGTAGCATCATTCTTGCAATCTGACAAGTCAACAAAATATGGTGGTATACCAAATATAAGATTATAAAGTATCGCACCGCTTGAGAAGATGTCTGACTTTACCGAAAACACACCATTCAATGCTTCGGGTGCCAAATAAAAAGGAGATAACCCGTTTTTATTAAAGGAAGAAGAACCTTGTGATAGGTAACGAGCATAGCCGAAGTCAATAATGCGAGGTACGTTAGTACCTTTCGACATATCCAGCATGACGTTTTGGATAGTCAAATCGTTGTGCATAATCGGCTCTTGTTGCGTATGAAGGAATTTAATGCCATTAAGGATGCCTAATACGATAGTCTTTGCATCATATACACTAAGACTCCCTTCACGAGCAATGTACTGTGAAGCCGTTTCACCACTGATATATCGAATACGATATAAGCAAATTTGCGACCATCTAAAACGACCTCACCGTTATCGTGGTATTTGACGACATTAGGATGATTAAGTGTCTTTGCAATCTGCACCTCCAATATATTACCGTTTGCATCAAATTGAGTACGATGTAGTTTGGCGCAGTTGATGAGTTTGAGAAAGCGATTTTTCCCATCAGCGTCTTTCACGCGATAGGTTTCTGCATAATCACCTTCTTTGACTTGAAAGGTGATTATGTAGTTACCTAATTGTTGTCTCTTCGCAAGTGTAAACATACTATCCTCTATAAAGCCTGTCAAAAAAAATCAAAAATGCCTGACGATTCCCTAATGAGGACAACGGAATACTGCTAATATTTCCTTTTTCAATAAAGCCGAAAAAATTTCTTCGAATGATTAATGTGTTCAATGACCAAGTTTCCATTAGATGTATAGATATTTTTGGTATTTGAAGGATTATATATTGTCCCATACACATCTACTTCATTACGAGAAATAGATAACGCATCAGAGTATAAAGTTTCTTCATTGAGAATACCGAATTTGACCTTCCCATCTTGGGAATGTTCAAGTACGAAGTGGGTTGTCCATACCTTTTCTACCATTTTCATCATACTGTATTCTTCATTTGCACCATTAGGATTCATTGGGTCTTTTGGATGTTTATCATCATAAGAACCCTCGGCAAAAAATATTCTGTTGAATTGATGGGTCTCCTTATCTTCTTTACCGAATATTGAAAAGTAATATTGAGTATTACTATAGGTATAATTCGTTTTTACGATGGTTTCGCCAGTAAAGAGATACTCCATGTCCTTGAAAAGATAAACATTGGAAGATGTAATGTTGTCTCTTGAATCTACAAACGATACGGTAGCAAATCCTTTATTACCTACAAAGTAATCTGTACCCGAAAAAGTGGTATCACAAACTCCAATAGTAACCAACAGAGCTATCACTGTAATTATAGCTCCCCATATATAGTGCTCATAAAAAAAAGACCAATACAATAATAAAATTATGCTACAAATTGAAATAGCAATAACCTTTCTTTTTTAGATTCCTTATCACTTAACTTTACGGTTTCAGGCTGATTGGTATCGCAGTATAGCACATTCCCGATTTCTGCGGGAATGTGCTTAAATATTGATGTATTAGCAGCTATTTTCTCAAGTTGCTCCGTTTTCCATATCTTTTCCATACACTTTAGAAGCTAACGCCGGGACCACTTGTTGGTGGTTCAATCATCAAATCTATGACCGAACGTACGATGGGATGAAGTGAACTTTCGGACGGATTGGTATTAGCAATTTCCTTACCTTGTTGCAGAAGTTGACGTGCTCTGGTCGCATCTTTCCATTGTATGGTATTAAAGTTACGAAGGTGGAAGTCAATGAAACCCATTACTGATAGATGAGTGTCACTGCAACAAACAAGCTGTTAATATCATCAAGAACTATTCGTCCTTGACGAACATCCTTTGAACGGATAACGGAATCGACCTGTGAACGAACAGCGGCTACCTGTTGGTCATATTTGTTGCCAAGCTCATTATTCCCTTTTTCAAGGCGGTCGAATTCTTCCCTGATTTCAGCTTCAATGGAATCCCATTCATGCCCTTGCTCGACTTCTTCCATTTTCAGGAAAGCACGGCGAATGTCAGCCTGAAGATGCATCCTACCATCTTCGGAGCTTTTTTCACCGTCGAAACGGTCGTTAACCTCATCGATGAGTTTTTCTGCTTCTGCTGTCTCAGAATCCTTAATTGCAGAAGAAGATTTAAGGGCATGGAGTTTTAAGTTCGCAGAGTCTTTGAGCCTTTCCAGTTCATGAGATGTAATAACCGAGCGAGCTTCGATTTTTACATCTTTTTCCACGGTATCTCCACTGAAGGGAAAGAATGATGTACAGCTACGTACGTCTGAGCATCGATCGATGTACAGCTACGTACGTCTGAGCATCGATCGATGTACAGCTACGTACGTCTGAGCATCATCGATGTACAGCTACGTACGTCTGAGCATCGATC
>ENA-OQCS01000891-OQCS01000891.1-human-gut-metagenome-genome-assembly--contig:-NODE-891-length-16246-cov-1.719586_pt1 | contig 16246 bp, 25 predicted proteins | sample MGYA00242757_ERZ504575 | MGnify/ENA primary metagenome ERZ504575 (study PRJEB26092, sample SAMD00036297) | human gut metagenome | host: Homo sapiens | study: EMG produced TPA metagenomics assembly of...
TCAGTACGGAGCAGGCGCTCAACCGTCAGTTGCTGACCTGCGGCAGGAGGCAGAGCATATCTGCGGCGGCAAGGCTTTCCTGCTCGATTTGCAGCCTGCCATCGGCATGGACGCCGGGGCACGCTTCAAGGCCTACGTTGACGGCATTCATCCTAAGTCCCAGACGTATGAGGCGATGGGAAGCTATGCAGCGCCGCTGATCTGGAAGTGGCTGAAGAACGAAAAAGAGGCTTAGAAAAAATTTTTAAAGGTGACAAGTAAAAATACTTGACAAGCATCGCTTTATGCTTTATACTTACATAGTCGACTAAATTTCGAGAGGGATAAATATGTCAGCAGAAGAAATTTTTGCGCAGCGTATGCGCTTAGGCAGGCTCTTTGATATTTACGGCGGTCTTCTGACAGCTAAGCAGAAGCAATGCCTGGGACTGTATTTCTATGACGACTTGTCTCTGAGCGAGATTTCGGAGGAGCTGGGCGTTTCACGTCAGGCTGTCCACGACCTGCTCAAGCGTGTTGAGCAGCTGCTAGAACGTTATGAAGCATCACTGAAGGTGCTAAGCCGCGAGGAGGAGCTGCATGCTAAGCTGCAGCAGGCAATTGATTTGCTGGAAACTCCGGATGAGGCAAAAAAAGACGAGGCCGTGCAAATGCTGAAAGAGCTTTGCAGTGAAGGTAGGTAGATAGAATGGCATTTGAAAGTTTATCTGAAAGATTACAAAATGCATTAAAGATGTTCCGCGGCAACGGCAAGCTGACTGAGGAAGATTTAAAGGCTCCTATGCGCGAAGTGCGTATGGCGCTTTTAGAGGCCGACGTTAACTTCAAGGTTGTTAAGGACTTTGTAGCCAAGGTTAAAGAGCGCGCTGTTGGTGAAGCGATCGGCGAAGGCTGAATCCGCATCAGCAGATTATCAAGATTGTTAACGAAGAGCTGATTGAGCTTTTGGGCGGTACCCAAAGCAAGCTCACTGTTGCTCCCAAACCGCCGACAGTTATCATGCTGGTTGGTCTGCAGGGCGCAGGTAAAACCACTACCGCCGGTAAGCTGGCCAACTACCTGAAGCGCAAGCACAAAAAACCGTTGCTGGTTGCAGGCGACGTTTACCGTCCTGCTGCTATTACTCAGCTACAGGTTTTGGGCGAGCAGCTGAATGTGCCGGTATTTACTTTGGGCGACAAGGTTTCTCCTGTAGAAATTGCCCAAAAGGCCATGGAAAAGCACATAGCCTGGCATGCGATACGGTAATCATCGATACCGCAGGCCGCTTACATATAAATGAAGAGCTGATGGAGGAGCTGCGCAACATTAAAGGCGCTGTTCATCCTCAGGAAATTCTGCTGGTTGTAGATGCTATGACCGGTCAGGATGCAGTAACCGTTGCCGAGAGCTTTGACAAGGAATTGGGCATTGACGGCCTGATTGTTACCAAGCTTGATGGTGATGCCCGCGGTGGTGCGGTGCTTTCCGTAAAGGCTGTTACCGGCAGCGGTTAAGCTGATCGGTTTGGGCGAAAAGCTGGATGCTTTGGAGCCTTCCATCCGGATCGTATGGCTTCCCGTATTCTGGGCATGGGCGATATCCTGACTCTGGTAGAAAAAATTCAGTCTACAACAGACCTCGCTAAGGCACTGGAGATGGAGAAAAAGCTGCGTAAGGATGAATTTACCTTAGAGCAGTTCCTGGACCAGATGCAGCAGGTTAAAAAGCTGGGTTCTCTGGAAACCATCTTAGGCTTAATCCCCGGCATGGGCGGCATCAGCCAAAAGCTGAAGGAAGCTAATGTGGACGAAAAGGAATTCGACCGCATTGAAGCAATCATCCGCTCCATGACCAAGAAGGAAAGACAAAAACCCGAAATCATCAACGGCAGCCGTCGTAAACGTATCGCTGCAGGCTGCGGCATGCGTGTACAGGATGTCAACAAGCTTCTGAAAAACTTCGAAGAAAGCAAGAAGATGATGAAGCGTATGCAGGGTATGGCAAAGTTTGCTTCCAAGGGCGGCTTCAAGCTGCCGTTTGGCAGATAATAAATGAAAAGTTCCATGTTGTGAGATATTAATTTAAAGGAGGTGAAAATCAACATGGCAGTTAAAATCCGTTTAAAACGTATGGGCGCTAAAAAAGCTCCTTTCTATCGTATTGTTGTTGCAGACGCTCGTTCTCCTCGTGATGGTCGTTTCATCGAATCTATCGGTTACTACGATTCCACCGTTCAACCGGCTAGCGTAAAAATCGATGCTGAGAAAGCTATCGACTGGATGAACAAAGGCGCTCAACCGACTGATACCGTTAAAAACCTGTTCAGCAAGGATGGTATCATGAAAAATTGCTGAAGCTAAAGCAGCAAAATAATTTGAGGGGGGCGTGATCTACATGAAGGAATTGGTAGAAGTTATGGCCAAATCTCTTGTAAATGATCCCTCTGCAGTAGTAGTGGAGGAGGAGACAACCGGTACAACAACGGTGCTTCGCCTCCATGTTGCTTCTGAAGATATGGGTAAGGTTATTGGAAAACAGGGCCGTATCGCAAAAGCTATCAGAACTGTTATGAAAGCAGTAGCATCCCGTGAGAATGTGAAAGTCATTGTCGAAATTATTTGATTGAGGATGGTATATCGCTATGGATAAAATGATCGTTAGGGTTCCCGTCGCTGTTAAAGCAAAAGTTACTGAAGATTTAAAGTTGAAAATTGTTGGAGATCTCCAAAATACCATAAAGAATATGGAGCTTGATCTGGAGCAATTCGAGTTCCAGGCTAAAAAAGCATTGCATCAGGCTGCCAGCGATTTGAGCGTGCTTCCGGCTTTGCGCGAACAAATTGACATCGAAAGAAATAGCGTACTGCTGCCAAACAAGAAGCAGAGGCTAAGCTGAAAAGAGCGGAAGCTCTGGAGCTGGGCGCTGAAATTGGTCATGGTACCCTGGAGCGTACTGTAGAAATTACCGTAGGCACCAATATTGATACCCTGATGGGCGCAGAAATCCTTACTGAAGACGGTAAGGTTATTGCTTTCCGCGAATAATCCATGGAAAACCAAATAGTTATTGGCAAAATTGTCGCTCCGCACGGTGTGCGGGGCGATATTCGTATATTGCCGTTAACCGATAAGCCGGAACAATTTTTAGACCTGGATTATCTGCTGCTGCCGGACGGTCGCAAGCTGACCGTGAAAGCAGCACGCTTTCATAAAAGAAGGTGCTGGTGACTACTGCCGAAATCAAAAGCATGAACGAGTCCGAGCTGCTGCGCGGTATGGAGGTAAGCATTAACGCTGAGGACCTGCCGGAGCTGGAGGAAGGACGCTTTTACGTTGCCGACCTCATCGGCCTGCCTGTTTATGACGAGCAGGGCGAGCAAATCGGCACCTTTAAGGACGCACTGAGCACAGGCAGCAACGATGTTTATGTTATCGCTGTCCCCGGACAGAAGGATTACCTGCTGCCGGCACTGAAGAAATATGTCAAGGAAATCAATCTGGCAGAAAAGCGCATTGTCGTGGAGCTGCCTGAGTGGGTTGAGGCAGAATGAAGTTTTTATTTGTAACCTTATTTCCCGAACAGATTGAGCAGCTGCAAGCCACAGTATTCTGCAGCGCGCTGCCTCCAAGGGCCTGATTGAGGTGAGCTGCATCAATCCGCGCGATTTTACGCATGACGTGCATCGCACGGTGGATGATTCTCCCTTCGGCGGCGGTGCAGGCATGGTGCTGAAGCCCGAGCCTATGGTGGCTGCTATCCGCAAGGCGAAGGAGCAGCTGCCGAATGCCCGCGTTATTGCCATGTGTCCGGGAGGACGCACGCTGAAGCAGAGCATCGTCGAGGAATATGCCCACAGCGGCCAGGATTTCATCTTCGTCTGCGGTCATTACGAGGGCTTTGACGAGCGCATCTTCTATTGTTGATGAAAAGCTGTCTATCGGCGATTATGTGCTCACCGGCGGCGAAATGCCTGCCATTATTGTGATGGATGCAATTTCCCGCTTTATTCCTGGCGTACTGGGTAAGATTGAAAGTGCGGAGGAGGATTCCTTCAGCACCGGTCTTCTGGAATACCCGCAGTACACCCGTCCGGTGAACTTGAGGGCATGGAGGTGCCTGAGGTGCTGCGCAGCGGCAACCATGCGCTGATTAACAGCTGGCGCCTGAAGCAGTCGCTCAAAGCAACGCTTGCTCTGCGTCCCGACCTTTTGAGTGCGGAGCAAAAGGAGCTTTTGACAGGCCGCTTGCCCTATAAAATGAAAAAATCGGAGCGCCGCTTCTATGAGGAGCTGCGTGCCGAAATCGCTGCCGAGCAGGAAAAACGCGCAAGCGCCGAGGTGAAGGAGGATGATGCGAATGGCTGATTTATATGTTGGCCTGGTCCATTATCCTATCTACAACAAGCGCATGAACGTTATCGCCGGCGCGGTGACTAACTTTGATATCCACGATATATCGCGTACCTGCCGCACTTATAACGTGCAGGGCTATTACATCATCCATCCGCTGGAGGTCCAGAAGCAGATTATCGACAAGATACTTTCCTACTGGCAGGAGGGCTATGGCAAGGTGTATAACCCCGACCGTGCTGACGCGCTGAGCCGTGTGCTGTGGCAGCCTGATATCGCAAGTGCGGTGCAGACGATAGCAGAGCGCACAGGCAAGCAGCCTTACGTTGTCACTACGGATGCACGCATTTATCCCAACACCGTTTCCTACAGCTTTATGCGCAAGCAGCTGCAGGAGGGTGACAGACCGGTGCTGCTTTTGTTCGGCACAGGCTTTGGCATCGAGGCGGAAACTATGGCCAAATTTGATTATATTCTGGAGCCTGTTTACGGCCCGTGTGACTATATCATCTTTGCGTGCGCAGTGCCGCAGCCATTATTCTGGACAGGCTTGCAGGCGAGCCTGGTGGGAAAAAAATTAAAGAAAAATGCAAGAAATTATACACTTTTCTCTTGCATAAATTGGTTGTCTATGATACAATTTACGTTGTGTAATACGGACGGTCCGCTGTGGAGTTCGCACATGAACGTCTATGATTTAGGAGGAAACTATGAACATTATTGAAGTACTGGAACAAGAACAACTTCGTTCCGACATCCCTGAGTTTAAAGCAGGCGACACCGTTAAAGTTTATTGCAAAATCGTCGAGGGTACCCGCGAGCGCGTTCAGCTGTTTGAAGGCGTTGTAATTTCCCGCAGTGGCTCCGGCGTTCGTGAAAACTTCACCGTTCGTCGTATTTCTTACGGCGTTGGCGTAGAAAGAACTTTCCCGGTTCACAGCCCGCGTATTGAGAAAATTGTTGTAGCACGCGTTGGTATCGTTCGCCGTGCTAAACTGTATTATCTGCGCAAACTGACTGGTAAAGCTGCTCGTATCAGAGAAAAACGCTAATCAATCTTTGTTTATAGTAAAAGGGACTGTAGTAGTACGGTCCCTTTTATTACGTTATGAAGCATTTATGCTTTAAAATAAAGCAAATTTACAATTATGTCATAACTGAAGCTGCAATCTATGCTACAATATATCTATATTATTGTAGTTAAAAATCCGGCCTGTGCGGCGATAGAGAGGAGGCTCATTAGTTGAGCAAGAAAGTGAAACCTCCTGGCAGGATTCTGCCAGTGATTGGCTTGTTTCGATTATTATTGCGGTAGCACTGGCATTCTGCATCCGCACCTTTTTGGTAGAGCCTTATATGGTAGAAGGCTCCTCTATGTATCCTACTCTGGTAAACCATGAGCGTCTTGTCGTTGATAAGCTGAGCTACTTTGTTACCGACCCGAAGAAGGGCGAAATCGTAGTTTTCCGCTTCCCCAAGGACCAGACCCGTGACTTTATCAAGCGCGTTATCGCAGTTGGCGGTGACACTGTGGAGATGCAGCAGGGCAAGGTATTCGTCAACGGCAAGCAGCTGAACGAAACCTATATCTACCACAATGACCCGAAGGGCAAAAATATTTCCGATTACCGCAAGGTAGTTGTTCCCAAGGATACCATCTTTGTATTAGGTGATAATCGTAATAACTCTGAGGACAGCCGTTTTGCCGACGTTGGCTTTGTGCCGCTGAAGCTGGTTAAGGGACGTGCGCTGGTAGCTTTCTGGCCGCTGGACAAGATGCGCGTGCTGAAGGCTGATACGGGTATGGGCGAATGATGCTGGAGGATTTTAAGATTCAGTGGTTCCCCGGTCATATGACCAAGGCGAAGCGCATGATGGAAAGCCAGATTAAGCTGGTTGACGTTGTTGTGGAGATGCTGGATGCGCGTATTCCTCGCTCCAGTACCAACCACATGCTGCAGGATATCCTTGGCAGCAAGCCGAAGGTTATCGCACTGAACAAGATTGATATGGCAGACAAGGCTCAGACTGATGTATGGCTGGAAAAATCAAGCACAGCGGTCTGCCTGTGTGCAAGATTGACTGCGCTACCGGTAAGGGCGTCAAGCAGCTTATCAGTGCAGTTCAGCTGGCTGCGAAGCCGGTGATTGATAAATGGCTGAAGAAGGGCGTGCGCAACCGTCCCGTCCGCGTTATGATTGTAGGTATTCCGAACGTCGCAAGTCTACCCTGATTAACCGCCTCGTAGGCAAGAACAAGGTAATGGCTGCCGATAAGCCGGGTGTAACACGCGGACAGCAGTGGGTAACGATTGCCAAGGGCTTAGAGCTTTTGGATACGCCGGGTGTACTCTGGCCTAAGTTTGATGACCCGTCGGTGGGCTTTGCGCTTGCCGTTACCGGTGCCATCAAGGAGGATGTATTCGACAGGGAGCAGGCCGTAGAGCTGCTGCTTGATCTGTTGATACGCAAATATCCTCAGGATTTGCAAAATAAATATGCAGTAAGCCTCGAGCAGGGTGATGATGTCAACGCCGTTATGGCGAAGATTGCCGTTGCCAGAGGTTGTCTGAAGTCTGGTGGACAGCTTGACATCGATAAGGTGGTTCAGCTTGTACTCAGAGATTTCCGAGCAGGCGTTTAGGGCGGTTTACAATCGACGAGCTTGATTTGTCGTGCCATAAAACCGCCGCAGGGCGGTTTTCTTATGCAAAAATAAATGTTAAGGGGGATACAGAAGATGAATATTACCGAAATCAAGGAGCTGCTGGCAGGAGCACCGACGGCGGAGCAGCTGGCGACATTGGCAGCAGACGAGCGCAAGGGAGTACAGAAGCTGCTGGCAGCATACAACAAGCGTCTGGAGAAGGCGGCGGCGGAGAAGGAGCGCTTCACGGCGATGCTGAAATTGGAACGCGAGCTGTATGACGAGGCTGCGAGCTGATTGCCGGCGTAGATGAGGCAGGACGCGGACCTTTGGCAGGACCGCTGGTTATCGCTGCCGTTATTCTGCCCAAGGATGTGTTTATCAGCGGACTGAACGATTCCAAGCAGCTTTCCGCTGCTAAGCGCGATATGCTGTATAACGAGGTTATGGCCAAGGCGCTGGATATCGAGGTGAACATCGTCAGCGTCAGCAATATTGATGAGCTGAATATTTACTACGCTACACAGCAGGGCATGGCGCAGGTGCTGGAAAACCTGCACTGCCGTCCGCAGCAGCGCTGATTGACGCTATGCCGGTGAAGGTTCCAGGTATGAAGATTGATCCGTGGTGCAGGTGATGCGCTGAGCGCTTCTATTGCCGCTGCTTCGATTATTGCGAAGGTAACCCGTGACCGCATCATGGAGCGCTTGATCTTGTTTATCCTGCCTACGGCTTTGCGCATAACAAGGGCTATGGCAGCGGCGCGCATATGCAGGCTGTGAGCGAGCTGGGAGCCACACGCTGGCACCGCCGCAGCTTTGAGCCTGTGAAGAGCATGCAGCTGCCGCTGGTGGCTGCTGAGGAAAATATCCTCTATGCTCCGCAGACGGATAACTATGAGTACCCCGTCGAGGAGTAGTCTTGGGAAATACGGCGAAGATTTTGCCTGCCGCTATCTGCAAAATATGGGTTATAAACTGTTAGCCGCAACTTTCGCTGTCACCGTTATGGTGAGATTGATCTTATTGTTGAAAAAAGTGGCTGTATCAGCTTCATAGAGGTCAAGACACGTGCTTCTACCCGGTTCGGCAGACCGATAGAGGCCGTGACACCGGCAAAGCAAAGAAAAATTCATCGTTGCGCTGAATATTATCTCCAATGCAGAGGTCTGCTGGAGCAGCCGCCGGTGCTTTCCTTTGATGTAGTAGAAATTATCATTGAAAGCACTGCGGCTATCAGCATCAGGCATTGGCCGCACTGCTTTTAAAAGAAACGGAGTGTTGATAATGTTTGCACAGATCTTGGCGAAACAACTTGTGGTATTGATGGTGTACAGATTTTGGTTGAGGTGGACGTGAGCAACGGCTTGCCCAGCTTTGATCTTGTGGGACTGCCGGCGATGGCTGTGCGTGAGTCCAAGGAGCGCGTGAAGGCGGCGCTGCGTAATTCCGATTATCCCTTCCCGATGACGCGCATTACGGTCAATCTGGCGCCCGCAGATTTGCGTAAGGAAGGCAGCGCCTTGACTTGCCGATTGCCATAGGCCTGATGACCTGCGGCAGAATTCTGGACCGGAAAAGCTGGAGAACAAGGTTTTCATCGGCGAGCTGTCGCTGGACGGCAGAATCCGCAAGGTTTCCGGCGTGCTTCCATGATTATGGATGCCAAGAAGTGCGGGCGCAGGAGGTGTATATTCCGCAGGCCAATGCTGCCGAGGGCAAGCTGATTCATGGTATTGATGTGTATACGGTGGCAACCTTAAAGGAGCTGGTGGAGCACCTGAAGGGGAAGAACACGCTGACGCCGCTGCCGAAGGAAAATATTCTGCAGAACAATAACAGGATTTATCATGTGGATTTTGCTGACGTCAAAGGCCAGCTTGTAGCACGCAGAGCGTTGGAGATTGCTGCCGCCGGCGGTCACAGTATCCTGATGGTGGGTTCTCCTGGCTGCGGGAAAACGATGCTGGCACGCCGTTTGGTGACGATTCTGCCGCCGATGACGGAGGCCGAGGCGCTGGAGGTTACTAAGATTTACAGCATCGTGGGACTTTTGCCGCAGGCCGACAGTGTCATGCTGGAGCGTCCGTTCCGCAGTCCACATCACAGCATCAGCGGCAGCGCCTTGCTTGGCGGCGGCAGTACACCACGCCCGGGAGAGGTGACGCTGGCGCACAACGCGTACTCTTTTTGGACGAGCTGCCGGAGTTTGAACGTGCTACGTTGGAGATGCTGCGTCAGCCGCTGGAGGATGGCGAGGTGAGTATTTCGCGCGTCAGGGCGGCAATGACCTTCCCGAGCAAGTTTATTTTATGCGCTGCTCAAAATCCTTGCCCCTGTGGGTTCCTCGGTGATTCGGTGCACCGCTGTTCATGTAAACAATCGGAAATTGACAGCTATAAACGTAAGATTTCGGTCCGCTGATGGACAGAATCGATATGCAGATAAACTTGAGCAGGGTGGAGTTCAGCGAGCTGAAAACGAAGGAAAAGGGCGAATCTTCGGCTGCCATCCGCGAACGCGTGGTGAAGGCGCGACTGCTGCAGCAGGAGCGCTTGGAAGCCTTGGGGATGCACTGCAATGCGCAGATGGCCGGAGCGAGGTTGTTAAATATTGCCAGCTGGACGCGGCGGCGCAGAATGTTATGGAGCGTTACTTTAATATGCTCAACCTCAGCGCCCGCAGCCATGACCGTATCCTTAAGGTGCACGCACGATTGCGGACCTTGCGGGCAGCGAGAACATTGAGGCGGTGCATCTGGCGGAGGCCATTCAGCTGCGCACCAGCGTGCGGCCGTAAGGAGCAGGCTTCGAAGCAGGTAAGCTTAACGCTCTGCGCATTACTGACGGTAGTACGCAGAGCGTTTTTTGTTGCTTTCTTTCCTAAAATGATGTAAAATAAAAGAAAACGAAAGGAACGAAAGCTAATGACAAAAGAAACACTTGCGTATGAGAATATCGACAGAGAGTTTAAAGAGCTGTATGTCAGTGACATCAAAAAAACAGTAGTTGCTTTTGCCAATACAGAGGGCGGAATTTTATATATCGGCATAAATGATGCAGGAGAGGTTGTCGGTCTGCCAAACGTAGACGATGTAATGCAGCAGACAGCCAATACGCTTAAGGACAGCATTGCACCGGATGTTATGCCGTTTGTCAAAATACGCGCAGTTACCAAAGAAGGTAAACAGATTATTGAGGTTGCGGTGCAAAACGGCACGAGCAGACCGTATTATATTCGTGAAAAAGGCTTAAAGCCCAGTGGTGTTTATATCAGGCAGGGCAGCAGCAACCAGCAGCTGAGCGATGAAGCATTCGCCGTATGCTGATAGAGGTTAACGGTAAAAGCTACGAAAGCACGCGCAGTATGCAGCAGGAGTTGACATTTACTGCTTTGCGCAAGCATTTTCAGCAGCGTGAGCTGAAATTGGATGAGGCGCAGCTGCGCACTCTTAAGCTCATCGGTGACGATGGCCTGTACACGAATCTGGCGCTGCTGCTGTCCGAGCAGTGCGAGCATTCACTGAAGGTAGCGGTTTTTCAGGGCAGTACGAGAGCGGTTTTTCGCGACAGACGTGAGTTTACTGGCTCTTTGCTGCAGCAGCTTTACGATGCTTACGCATTTATAGATAATTATAATAAAACCAAAGCAACCTTTCACGGCTTGGAGCGTGTAGATACGCAGGATTATCCGCCTGAGGCTGTGCGCGAGGTGCTGCTGAACTGCCTTGTGCACCGTGATTACAGCTTCAGCGGCAGCACGTTGGTTAATATTTACGATGACCGCATTGAGTTTATCTCTTTGGGTGGACTCGTTACTGGCTTAAAAATGGAAACAATTTTTATTGGCGTATCGCAGACGCGCAATCCTGCTTTGGCTGCCGTGTTCTACCGCTTGCGTTTAATAGAGAGCTTTGGTACGGGAATTGAAAAAATTCAGCAAAGCTATCTGGATGCTGCGGCAAAGCCGGAATTTATTGCGGTTTACGGTGGCTTTAAGGTTGTTTTGCCTAATGTTAATGAGGTGCAGGCCAAGGAGCTGGGCATCAGCGAAACGCAGGAAAGCTATGGCTTTGCGGATGAAAAGGACAAAGTAATGCAGCTTGCTGCTATGCAGGGGTATGTTACCCGCAAGCAGGTTGAGGATGCCTTGCAGGTGAAAACAACTAAGGCCTATATGCTTTTGCAGGAGCTGTGTGATGCAGGCAGGCTGGCACCTATCGGCGTAGGGCGAAGCAGAAGTATATCAGCAGGTAAGCTTAGCGCTCTGCGTATTACTGACGGTAGTACGCAGAGCGTTTTTTTGTTATGGTTTTTATAGAATTTTCTATTGCGTTTTATGGAAGAGTTTTGTTAGATGGAGATGAAGAAGTAACGTTATTTAAGAATATAAAATAAACTTGTAGATAGAAGAAGTTTTTACTGTTATTTCATGGTATAATAAAATTAATAATCCTGCAAAGAATTGTTGTGATAGATTATTCTTTGTGCAAGTGAGAAGAGGCGAAACGTAATATGAGCAATAAAATCAAAGGTAACGAATACACTTTATCAAAAATATTTAGCTCAGATTTTGAATATCATATTCCTGGATACCAGCGACCATATGCTTGGACAGCTGTTGAAACAGGAATTCTTTTTGATGATTTATATGATTTTTTTCAAAAAGAGTCTGTTGATGATTATTTTCTTGGGAGTATAGTGCTGATAAAGGACGAAGATAAACCTTATGCTGAGGTTATTGATGGACAACAGCGCTTGACTACTTTATCAATTTTATTTTCTGCTATGGGCAATGCTTTTGTTACAGAAAAATATAAAAATCTCTGTAAAAAGTATTTGCAAGAGGAAGGTAATGAATTAGAAGAAATACCTGCTCAGCCACGTATTTTCTTGAGAGAATGGGATCAGGATTTTTTCAATAAGTATATTCAAAATGTGCAGCTAAAAGACCTGATGAGCAAAGATCCCATGACATTAAAAACAGAATCTCAACGTCATATACTTATTAATTGTAAGGTGTTAAGTGATAAAATTGCTGATGCTTTTTCAGAGGATGAAGAACTCTTAAGTTTTGCAAATTCTTATTAAATCGTTGTTTTTTAGTGGTTGTTTCAACATCAAATCAAGAATCTGCATTCAGAGTTTTTTCTGTAATGAATAGTAGAGGCCTAGATCTTTTGCCGACTGATATTATTAAATCTAAAACTATTGGCAGGCTTCCTATAGATAAGCAAGAGGCGTACACTGATAAATGGGAAAAAATGGAAAACAGTATCGGTAGGGATGGATTTAATGAAGTATTTACCCATACTCGTACAATATTTTCTAAAGAGAGACCGAGAACTAATTTACTTAAAGAGTTTGAAGAATATGTAATGAGTACAACAGAACCAAGAGTTTAATTGACTCATATTTAATTCCATATACAACAGCCTATGAGCAATTAAAGAATTGTACATTTTCGTCTACAAAGAATGCTGATGAAATTAATGATTTCTTATATTGGTTAAACAAAACTAATAACTATGATTGGATGCCGCCTGCAATAAAGTTTTTAGCAGACCATATTGATGATTCTGATTACATCCTCTGGTTTATTCGTAAATTGGAGCGTCTTGCATCATACTTACTGGTAACATCGCAAGATGTTAATCATCGTATGGATAGGTATAAATGGATTTTAGTTGAAATGGACAGTAATCCTCATAGCTCGCTTGCTAATCCGTTAAAAAGTATTGAACTTACCAAATGGGAAAAGCAGAAATTTGCTGATGCTTTAGCTGGGGAAATTTATCCAATGACTGCTCAGCGTCGCAATTATATAATTCAGCGTCTAGATTCTTTTGTTAGTGATGGTGCAGCATCTTACAATTCTAAAGTATTTACTATAGAACATGTACTTCCGCAAAATCCTGCTAAAGATAGCGAATGGATGAAATTATGGCCTGATGAGCAAGAGCAGAAATACTGGCTTAATCGTATAGCAAATTTGGTGCCATTAACTAGAAGACATAATTCGGAAGCTCAAAATTTGATTTTCCTACGAAGAAGATTAAATATTTTAAGTCAAAGAGTGGTACTAGTTCTTATACACTTACAACACAGGTTATTGGGATAGATTCTTGGACACCTGAAATTGTTAAGGAACGACAGAAAAACATAGAAAAGGTATTTGCAGATAAATGGGAACTTCATTTGGATGATTATTCGGCTGCAGAAAATGATACATATGAGTTAGCAGGAAGAGGAGCAAGTGCTACAGGGTATTTCAGTGAATCCGATGCATTTATTGTTTTAAAAGGGAGTAAAATTTCCCAAAATGAAACAGAAGGTATTCCATTGAATATATCCGAAAAAAGAAAAGAGCTAATTACTAGTGGAGTTATTAGTGATTTTGTCTTTGTAAAAGATTATGAGTTTACCAGCGTGTCAACAGCAGCTGCAGTTATTCTAGGTCGATCTTCTAATGGAAGAAAAGAATGGACCAAGATTGATGGTCGTACCGTGGCACAAACTGGTCATTAATAGTATAAAATATTTGCAGAAATAATAGTAAAGCGTATTACTGACGGTAGTACGCAGAGCGTTTTTGTTACAAATCTGTAAACAGCTTTACAAAAGTTTCCCAAAATAAAAAAATCTGCAAGTTTTTGTACAAAGGTGTTGACGAAAGATATACGCAGTGGTAAACTAGGCACAACTTCAAAAAAACCACAAACCGTTGAGACGGAGATCAAGTCAGCAGATGCGCTTACAGAGAGTTCGGCAGGTGGGAGCCGGATAGAGATGCAGGCTGATAAATGGACCGTTGAGGGTGCTGTCAAATCGTTTAGGCGAGAGTATTCGGCAACGTTGCACCGGCGTTAAGGGTGAGGAATGTGTCAGCATTCTGCGAGAGAGCGCCGATGTACGGCGAAGCAAGGTGGTACCGCAGGTATAAGTATTTATAGCCTGTCCTTGATATTGCTCAAAGTGAGCAGTACGAGGACAGGCTTTTTGTTGACACGGGTGAAAATAAGCAGATGAGGTGACAAATGTTAAATTTATCTTTGGAGCAGGTCATGCAGTATGCAAAGGACTACAAGGCTGTGCCGGTAGCGAAGGAATGCCTGGCGGATATGCTGACGCCGCTGGCATTTTTGGACAATGTAAGACGCAGCAGCCGCAACTACTTCCTTTTGGAAAGTATTGAGGGCGGTGAGCACTGGGCGCGCTATTCCTTTGTAGGCTATGATCCTGTGCTGCGTTTGAAAATAACCGATGGTAATGCGGAAATCATCAGCGGTGCTGCCGTAAAGTATCAGGAAAATGATCCTCTTGGCTGTATCCGTCATATTCTGGAAGAGTACAAGGCACCGCTGATTGAAGGCCTGCCTAATTTTACCGGCGGTCTTGTAGGCACCTTTGGCTTTGATTTTATGCGCTACTGCGAGCCGGATATGCGTGTGAATAAAGAGAGCAAGGCGGAATTTGCCGATGTTGATTTAATGCTGTTTGATAAGCTGATTGCCTTTGACCATCTCAAGCAGAAGATTTTCCTGATTGTGAATGTCAAAACGGATAATGCTGCCATCAATTACGCTAAAGCAGAGCGTGAAATTGCGGCGATGGAGGGAATGCTGCTGCAGCCTGTGCAGCCGAAGAAGCCTGTAAAGGCTAAGCTGGGCGAGTTCACCAGTAACCAGAGCCGTGAGCAGTATAATAAAAGTGTGCTTCGCTGCAAGGAATATATTAAAAACGGCGATGCCTTTCAGATTGTTTACGCGCAAAAATTCAGCGCAACCTATGACCAAAGCCTTTTCAGTGCTTACCGCTATTTGAGAACGACGAACCCTTCGCAGTACATGGTATTTTTGCATAATGACGATATGGAAATTGCAGGCAGCTCACCGGAAACGTGGTGAAGGTGGTAGGCAAAAAGGTTATCAGCATGCCGATTGCGGGCACACGCCGCCGCGGACGGACGAGCGAGGAGGACTTGGCGTTGGAGCAGGAGCTTTTGGCAGACGCTAAGGAAATCGCCGAGCATAATATGCTGGTAGATTTGGGGCGCAACGATGTGGGCCGTGTCTGTGACTTTGGCAGCGTCAAGGTGAGCGATTACAAGGCAATTAAACGCTTTTCACATGTTATGCATATCACGAGCAAGGTTACAGGCCAGCTGAGCGCTGATAAGGATGCACTGGATGCGCTGCGGGCGGTGTTCCCGGCAGGCACGTTGAGCGGAGCGCCGAAAATTCGCGCCTGCGAGATTATCGACGAGCTGGAGCCGGAGCGCCGCGGTATTTACGGCGGTGGCATGGGTTATCTTGATTTTGGCGGCAACATGGATATCTGTATTACTATCCGCACTATGGTTAAGAAGAACGACAGGGTTTATATTCAGGCTGGCGGCGGTATCGTTGCGGATTCCGTGTTGGACAATGAATTTCAGGAGACCGTGAATAAGGCAGGTGCCTGCATGACGGCGCTGCGCATGACGGCAGAGGAGGAGTAAGGAATGATTTTGATTATAGACAACTACGACAGCTTTACTTTTAATCTGTATCAGCTGATTGGCGAAATTAATCCTGATATCAAGGTTGTGCGCAATGATAAGCTGACGATTGAGGATATCAGAGCTATGCAACCGGATCATATTATTATTTCGCGGGGCCGGGCAATCCCAAGCAGGCAGGTATTTGTCTGGAGGTTATCCGTCAGCTTGCCGGGAAGTTTCCGATTTTGGGCGTCTGCCTGGGGCACCAGGCGATTGGCGAGGCTTTTGGCGGTAACGTGGTGCATGCGCCGGAGATTGTGCACGGTAAGGCGGATAAGGTGTATCTGGAGGCTGCAAGCCCCATCTTTAAGGATATGCAGAATGGCTTTGAGGCAGCGCGCTATCATTCGCTGATTGTGGAGCCGGAGAGCTTGCCGGAATGCCTGGAGGTTACGGCGAAAACGGCGAAGGATGAGATTATGGCGCTGCAGCATAAAACTCTGCCGGTGTATGGCGTGCAGTTCCATCCGGAGTCGATTATGACGCCGCAGGGACGGACGATTTTGAAAAACTTTTTGAGCCTGTAAAGCAAAACGCAGAATGTACTGAGCAGATGAGTACATTCTGCGTTGTTTACACGCAAAAATACCCCGCAACCTGCATGGTTGCGGGGTTTCTTTCATGGTGATCCAGGAGGGATTCGAACCCCCGACCCACGGCTTAGAAGGCCGTTGCTCTATCCAACTGAGCTACTGAACCATATTAACTTGGAGCGGGCGATGGGAATC
>ENA-OQCS01000892-OQCS01000892.1-human-gut-metagenome-genome-assembly--contig:-NODE-892-length-16243-cov-5.167597_pt1 | contig 16243 bp, 15 predicted proteins | sample MGYA00242757_ERZ504575 | MGnify/ENA primary metagenome ERZ504575 (study PRJEB26092, sample SAMD00036297) | human gut metagenome | host: Homo sapiens | study: EMG produced TPA metagenomics assembly of...
TGCGTTGTGACACAATGGCGTTTGTTCGATTCGTTATGCGAAAGGCCAACTATGGCAAATAAGAAAAGAACCCCGCACTCGAGCCGACGCCCGAGCAGCAGGCTCGCGCCGCTCCAACTCTCGCAAGAAGCAGCGCAAGACCCGCGTGTCCAAGACCGTCAAGATCGTTCTGGTGGTCATCGGCGTGCTGGCGATGCTGCTTTCCGTCTCGGCGATGGCGTGCTCCGGCCTGATGTCGCAGGCCGAGGACACCTCGGGCTACAAGCTGACCGGCGGTGTTGCTGCTACTATCAACGGCACCAACCTCACCGAGGACACCGTGACCAAGCAGATCATGAGCATGCGCACGTCCTACGGTTACACCAAGGACAAGGACTGGGCGCAGTATCTGGTCGACAACGACCTGACGCCCAAAAAGTACCGCAAGCAGCTCATCGATTCCTACACGCAGCAGATTCTGCTCCAGCAGGCGCAGAAGGAAAACGGCGTGACGGTGTCGGACGAGGAGGTCGAGAAGGCATGGAAGGACGCGTGCAAGAGCGCGGGCGGTGCCAAGGCCTTTAAGAAGACCCTTAAGACCTACGGCTATACCGAGGACACCTACAAGGACTCGCTCAAGGAGAACCTGGCACAGCAAAAGCTTAAGGACGCCGTGGCGCCCACCAGTAAGCCCAAGGACAGTGAGATCGTCGATTACATCAACGAGAACCTGTCTAACTACAACGATGCCCGCCGCTCGTCGAACATCCTGATCAAGGTTGATTCCGACGCATCTGACGAGGACAAGGCCGCCGCCAAGGCCAAGGCGCAGGAGTGCCTGGACAAAATCAACTCCGGCGAACTGAGCTTTGAGGACGCCGTGAAGCAGTATTCCGATGACACCGGCTCCAAGGAGAAGAAGGGCGATGTGGCTGGGACAAGCTCACCACCTTCGTCGACAGCTACCAGGCGGCGCTCGAGGGACTCAACAAGGGCGATGTGAGCGACGTGATCGAGTGACGTACGGTTACCACGTCATCAAGTGCACCGACTACTTCCATGTCGATAGCCAGGTCGATGACATCAAGCAGGTACCCAAGGACATCAAGAAGTATATTTCCAACGTGGTGAAGACGCAGGCGGCCAGCACTGCATACAGCGAGTGGCTGGAACAGTACAAGAAGGACGCCGACATCACCGTCAACCCCATGCCCAAGGACGTACCGTACAACGTCAGCCTGAAGGGCGTCACCAAGAGTTCGACCGACGATTCGTCGACGACTGAGTAATCATGGGACGGTGCTCGCGCGAGTGCCGCCCACACTATTGAGGAGGATTTGCAGATGACCAACGAAGAGCTGCAGAAGGAAATGATTGCGGCCATGAAGGCCAAGGACAAGGTTCGCCTGTCTATCATTCGCCAGGTCAAGGCCGAGGTGAAGAATATCGAGGTTAACGAGCGCCGCGACGTGACCGAGGAAGACGTCAACAGCATGATCAAGCGTCTGATTAAGCAGACGAGCGAGACGCTGGAGATGTCCATTAAGGCCGGTACCGACCAGGAGCGTACCGACAACCTGACCGAGCAGGTCAAGATCCTGGAGAGCCTGCTGCCCGCGCAGGTTTCGGGCGAGGAGCTCGAGGCTTTGATCGAGCAGGTCATTGCCGAGCTGGGCGCCACGTCCAAGAAGCAGATGGGCCAGGTCATGGGAGCACTCGGCAAGGCCACCGGTGGCAACTTCGACAAGCCGGCAGCAGCAAAGATCGTCGGCGCCAAACTTGCGTAATTTGTTACGCGGTTTTACCAAACCGCGTAACGGCTCGACGCTGCAAACCCGTACACGCGCAATCTGACGTTCAATTTCAAGGGCGCGACCAGAAGGTCAGCGCCCTTTCATTTCACGTCACCTTGCTCGCGTGTACGGGTTTTCGCTGGCTTATGCTCAACAAGGGCGGTTGTATTATTTTCGGCGCTCATTGGGGACAGACTTAAATGAGTACCCAATGAGCGGGTACTCATTTAAGTCTGTCCCCAATGAGTGGGTGGAAGGTTGCGGGTTCTTTACGGGAATGTAGTGTGGGCTGCGGAAACGTGGTTCTTTCCGTACAATAGTTCAACTCGTGTAAACGCAGGGAAGGGACATTCATGGCAGACATGATCGAGATCAAGCATCTCAACAAGTACTTTGGCGACCTGCATGTGCTCAAAGATATCAATCTCACCGTCAAGCGCGGCGAGAAGCTCGTAATGATCGGGCCTTCCGGCTCGGGTAAGTCGACACTCATCCGTTGCGTCGATTATCTGGAGGAGCTACGTCGGGCGAGGTCGTCATCGACGGTACGCCGCTCACCAAAAAGAATCACCTGGAGATGGCTCGCAAGTACAGCTCATGGTGTTTCAGCAGTTCAACCTGTATCCCAACATGACGGTGCTGGGCAACCTGACGCTCGCGCCCATCAAGCTGCAAAAGAAGAGCAAGGAGGAGGCGACCGAGATCGCCATCGCCGCGCTCAAGCGCGTCGGCATGGCGCATAAGGCCGGCGAGTATCCGCAGAATCTCTCGGGCGGTCAGCAGCAGCGCATCGCCATCGCCCGTGCCCTGTGCACCAAGCAGCCCATCATCCTGTTTGACGAGCCGACCTCGGCGCTCGACCCCGAAATGGTCCAGGAAGTTCTGGACGTTATGATTGAGCTCGCGCAGGAGGACATCACCATGATCTGCGTGACGCACGAGATGGGCTTTGCGCGCCAGGTGGCCGACCGCGTCATCTTTATGGAGGACGGCCGCATCCTGGAGGAGGGCACGCCCGAGCACTTCTTCGATAACCCCGAGAACCCGCGCTGCCGCGAGTTCCTGTCCAAGATTCTGCACTAGGCACGGTGATGGACATGACGGATATGACGAGGGCGGCCGTGTCGCGCCGTCACTTTTTGCGGCTGGCTGGTGCCGGCATGCTTGCGCTGACAGGGACCGCGCTTACCGGTTGCGGCAACTCCGCCAGCGGCGAGGGCTCCGACAAGGGGTCCAAGCTTGCGGCCATCAAGTCGCGTGGCCATCTGAATGCCGGCGTTAAGAAGGACGTTCCCGGCTACGGCTATTACGACACCGCCAAGGGTCGCTTTGAGGGCATGGAAGTTGATTTGTGCTACCAGATCGCCGCTGCCGTCTTTGGCGTGAGCTATAAGGAGGCCCGCGCCCAGGAGCTTGTCGAGTTTACCGACGTAACGCCCAAGACACGCGGCCCGCTGATCGATAACGGCCAACTCGACGTGGTCGCGGCGACCTACACCATCACCGACGAGCGCAAGAAGAGCTGGGATTTCTCGACGCCGTACCGCACCGACTACGTGGGACTCATGGTCAAGAAGCGTTCGGGCTTTACCTCGATTGAGGACCTGGACGGCAAGGTCATCGGTGTGAGCCAGGGTGCCACCACGCAGGGCCTGATCGAGCAGATGATCAAGGACAACGGCTTTAGCTGCAAGCCTGAGTTTAGGGCCTTTAGCGGCTACCCCATCATCAAGAGTTCGCTCGACGCCGGCAATATCGACGTCTTTGCCATGGACCGCTCCACACTGGCCGGTTACATGAACGAGACCGTTGAGCTGCTGCAGCCCGAGGTCAAGTTTGGCGAGCAGGGCTACGGCGTGGCGACCAAGAAGGGCTGCGACCTTTCGGCCGTGGTCGATCAGGTGATTTGCGATCGCCTGGCCGACGGCTGGCTCGACCAAGAGGTCAAGACCTGGGGTCTTGTATAGGCGCATCGTCCAAGGAAGGAATCAAATGCTCGAAGGATTATTTGACGCCGACCGTTGGTCGACGACATTTCAAAACATGGGGCCCTTCTGGGAGGGCTTTGGCGTGACGCTGCAAGTGGTCGTTGCCGGTCTGCTGCTGTCGCTGGTGCTGGGCACGCTGCTGGGCGTGTTCTCTACCACTCGCTCGCGCGTGCTGCGCGCCATAAGCCGCGTGTACGTGGAGTTTTACCAGAACACCCCGTTGCCCGTGCAGGTGCTCTTTATGTACATGGCCGGTCCGCAGTTTTTGCAGGCCATAACCGGTGCCGACCAGCCGGTGCGCATCGCGCCGTTCGTGCTGGGCTTCTTGGGTGTGGGCCTGTATCACGCGGCCTACATTTCGGAGGTCATCCGCACTGGTATCGAGGCGGTTCCGCGCGGTCAGATGGAGGCGGCCCAGAGCCAGGGCTTTACCCGTGCGCAGGCGTACTGGTACATCGTGCTGCCCCAGACGTTCAAGATCATTCTGCCGCCGCTGTGTAACCAGGCGCTCAACCTGGTCAAGAACACGTCGGTGCTGGCGCTCGTGGCCGGCGGCGACCTTATGTACCGTTCCGACAACTTTGTGAGTCTGTACGGTTACCTGCAGGGATACATCGTCTGCTGCCTTATGTACTTCATCATCTGCTTTCCGCTCGCCATGCTGGTGCAGTGGCTCGAGCGCCGCCCCAAGGAGCGTCCGCGCGGCGTGAGCCTGGCCGAGCTGGGGCTCGACAACGTAGAGGAGGCCTAGCGCATGGAAATCTTCAACGCGACCAACCTGCTCTACATTTGGGGCGGCTTTGTTAAGACGATCGAGATCTCGGCGCTGTCGATCTTTTTCTCGCTCATCTTTGGCACGGTGCTGGCGCTCGTTAAAAGCTATGCGCCCCGCCCGTTCCGTATTTTGGTGAGCGCCTATATCGAGCTGTTCCGCTGCACGCCGAACCTGCTGTGGATCCTGTTTATCTACTTTACGGTGCAGGGTTTGGACATTGTGATTTCGACCATCGCCTTTACGCTGTTTACCAGCGCTGTTATGGCTGAGATTGTGCGCGGCGGCCTCAACTCGATTCCGCGCGGTCAGTTTGAGGCGGCGCAGAGCCAGGGCTTCGGCTTCTTTGCACCATGCGCTACATCATTCTGCCGCAGACATTTAAGACGATCATTCCGGCGCTGTTTAGCCAGTGCACGACCGTCATCAAGGACAGCTCGTATCTTTCGGGCATTAACGTGGCCGAGCTCATGTACACGGCAAACGTCGTGATGGCCCACGCGATCGACCTGTCGCAGGTGCTTATGCTCTACGGCCTGGTGTTTGCGATGTACTTTGTGCTCAACTTGGTATCTCGCTGCTGGTTCGCGCATATCAGAGGCGAATGGTGGCAGCGTAGAATGTGGCAAAGGGACAGCCCCTTTGCCACATAGAGAAAGGAATCGCGATGAGCGATCTGGAGAACAAGAAGAATCCTGTGGTCATTACCATCGCGCGCGACTTTGGCGCCGAGGGCCACGAGATTGGTCGCATGCTTGCCGACGAGTTGGGGATTCCGCTGTACGACAACGAGCTGCTGGTGCGCGCGTCTCTGCGCGCGGGCGAGTCGCTCGATAAGATGGCCGCCTATGACGAACGTCTGGCCGTGGAGAACATGGCGTTCCTGCCTGACCGCTACGATGCGCGCTCGTACTCGGACAAGTTGTTCCAAAAGATGAGCCAGGTGATTTTGGATCTGGGCGAGACCGAGAGCTGCATTATTGAAGGTCGCCTGTCCGATTACCTGCTGCGTAACAACCCCAACCATATTGCCGTGTTGGTGACCGCACCCTTTGAGGACCGCGTCGAGATCGTGCGCAAGAAGCGTGGACTTAACAAAAAGAAGGGCGCCAAGCTGGTCAAGCAGCAGCAGAAGGCGCGCGAGGCGTTCTACAAGCGCTACAGCGCCGGAAAGTGGAAGATGACGAGCGGCAAAGACATCGTCGTCAACCGCGCCAAGTTGGGACGCGAGGGCTGTAAAGACGTTATCGCCGCCGCCTACCGCTACAAAGTGGCGCAACTCGAGGCTTAACCGACCAAAAACCACCACAAAGGGGACAGGCACCTTTGTGGTGGTTTTTGTTTTAGGCGGAGGGGAAGGCCTTGGTGAGACCGGCGCGCGTCTGCGTGTCGGTCTTTTGGTAGATAGAGCTCAGGTGGCGCTGCACCATGCGCATCGAGATACCGAGCTCCTCGGCGACCTGCTTGAGCGGGCGTTCATCCTGGGTCACGGCTATGAGCACGTCGACTTCGCGCGGGGTGAGAGCGTGGTTGGCGATGAAGGCCTGGCGTTGCTCCTCGATGGTGGGGGCGGCGAGTGCTTCTTCTGCCAGCTGCTCGCGCTCGCGCTCCTGCTCGGTTTGGGGCAGGCGGAACAGGCCCGCGGCTACAAACGCCACACTCGCCGCCACAAGCAGCATGAGCGCGCCGATCATGATGAGGGCGACATTGCCCGAGGTCACAAGTGCCAGCGAGATGCCCGACGTAGTGAACGCGCACACGTTGTTGGCTGCGCGGCCCATGCCAGCCCACAGTGCGGGCGTATGCATGCGCGGCGCCAGCTGCGTAAACGTGGCGGTAAAGAACGTGACAAAAAAGCCCGAACTCAGATAAAAGACGACAAGGCCCAGGTTGGGATCGGCGCCGGCCTCCACGGCCAGGATGGAAATGGTCGAGAGCGCGGCGATGCCGAGCATGACAAGTCCCATGTAGCGACGCTCGGCAAGATCAAAGACGATACCGGCGACGAGACCGCTCGCCGCCAAAAAGAGGCGCGGCCAGGTCTGTACGGCGATGGTGCCGTGGGCGTGGAGAGCGTGACCACGTTGTCGAGGGTCGAGAACAGGCAGGCGAGAATCATGACGAGCGCGATACTCCAGCACGCCTGCTTGGCGAGGGCGTGCGAGGGCTCGGCAAAGGGATTGATGGTGGGGCTGGAGTTCTCGGCGGCCTTTTGGGGAACGACGCTGAGGACGGAGATGGCGATAGTCGCTGTGCCAAGGACGATGAGCTCTGCGATGCCGCCGCAATCGAGCAGGTTGATGGCGAACTGCATCAGGATGCCCGCAGCATAGGCCGCTCCTGCGCCGGTGGCGAGCTTGGGGTCATCCTGGAATGTCAACGAAAAGGCGTGGTGGGTGGCGGCGCCCAGCAGGCCGAGCCCGAGGAATGCGAGGCATCCCAGAATCTCGAGCGCAAGCGGCTCGTGGGGGACTGAATCTGAGTCAACCCCAAGATGGCGATGGGGACGGCGGCACTGACAACTGCCTGAGGCTGGCCTTTGTGCTGCGCGTGCTCAAGCAACGGAGCGTACCCGATAAAGCCGAGCACGCTCGCGCCCAGAATAAAGCCCTGTGCGAGCACAACGCGCTCGGCGCGGCGAGTAGCCCGATATTGATATCGAAGCGAAACTCGGCGGCAAGGAAGGCGAAGGTGAAGAGCGCGAGCGCCAGAAGCGCGTTGATTTTAGACCTGCTCAGGTTCAAGGACGGTCCTTTGGGTGGACGAATAATCGTGTCCTCGATTGTAGCGTTCCCGGGACGAGTGTGGCGATGGCGAAATCATATTGAATTAAACCGCAGGTAGAGGCCTAGGTTCACATCTACGAACCTAGGCATACGGAGTCATTTGGCACATCTTGGTGGTACAGAACCACCGCAAAGGGGACAGGCACCTTTGTGGCGGTATGCCCCTACGACCAAGGAGGCCGTTATGAACGGAAGTCACTTCGATAAGCAAACTCAGCGTGAGCGCACCTGCTCGCTGGTTCACGGTACTTGGCGTTGTGTGGGTGCCAAAATCGCTTGCGCCGGCGCGTGTGCGCTTATGGTCGGTCAGTTGCTGCTGCCGAGCGTGGCGCTGGCGACGGAATGCGCGATCCCGCCGCTGGGACGGATGAGGTTGCCGCGGCTCCGGTGACGCCGACGGTTGCGGAGGATACGGCTGCAACGACCGCACCAGCTGCTTCGACCGCGCCTGCAACCGATGCCGCTCCGGCGGCGCAAGCCACCGTTGAGCCTCAGCAGACAATCCCAGCCGATGCCGCCAATGAGTCTAGCGGTGCTGCGCTCGCTGGGCAAAACGCTTCTGGCGACGACAACGCCGCCATGCCGGCGAGCAACGCCATCATGCCCTGCGGTGTGACCGATGTTGTTGGCGGCAGCGACGTTAGGGTCAATACGACCGTGGTTCCCCGCTACACGGACTGCGCGCTTCCGAGCAATGTCACACTCGAAAAGGGCCAGTCGTATACCTATGATTTTCCCGATGTTGAGGGTGGCATTCCAGAAGCGCTTGCGAGCGAAGTCGTCGAGGTTAAGTACTACAGGCCGATGCCGCTTCGGGCACTCTGGTCGAAGTTCAGGATGCGTCCATGTCCGACGTGACGGCTCACTTTGAGCCTGTTGGCGATCACATGAGGCTGACGCTGACCTTTACGGGTGGCGCGGCAGGCGGTTCGTATCGACTCACGCGCAATGAGGCTCTCTATATTGGCGCGGCACTGGAGTATACCGGAACTGACTATGAAGGCAGCTCGACTATCCTCAACGAAACCAGGTACGATTATTACCTCCGCTACGCCATCAATCGCAAGATTACGCTTGTTGCGTCAGAAAACGAAGCCCTCCATAACCTGGACGTCAACGATGTGAAAACCGACTATGCGCCCGGCGAGGCGCCGCGTGCGACCGCGACGATTCCTGCCGCCGATGCCGACAAGTACGAGATCGCCTATGAGTGCTGGGAAGAGATGGAGCTCGATATGGAATCCGGGGAGTCGGTACCGTTGCCTTCTGGTATTCCGATCCCGCAAAGTACACGCCGGGCATGAAGAAGATTGACCACTTCGAAGAGGGCAAGTTCTACATGTACTCCGTTGAGCTGAGGCTCAAGGGCGACAATACCGTGGCCGATGACTGCAATATGAACGTCAACGGTCATTGGGTGCACCACATTAAGACCGTCAACGGCGTCTTCGCGCCAAACGCTGACAATATGCTGTGCGAGCAGCCGATCGACGAATGGCGTGCCATCGACGTTATAGAGATCAACGGCGCCACGACCACCTTCAAGGCGGGCGATAAGCCGGTCTTTACGGCGAATGTTCCGACGGGCTCCAACTCCCTTCCTCAGTGTGAGTACTGGACGGGTAGCGACGGCAGCGAAGTGAACTCTCAGAAGTTCTGGGATCAGAACATCACGAACCACATCGACGCTTTAAGCCTGGCGTGACCTATCGCTACGGTATCTACCTCAAGCCCGCGCGCGGATTCTACTTTACGCCCAACACCAAGCTGGTGATCAACGGCCAGGAGTGCGGCTACCAGATGGGCGAAGCGAGTGTAGTTGATCCCGAGAGCGGCTGTATCTTCACTCTGTGGCTCAACACCGATCTGACGTTTACGCCCGAGGCCACGCCGGCTCCGGTCGACCCCGAAAGCCCGCGCCGCAGCCTGAGGTCAAGCCTGAGCCCAAGCCCGAGGTGAAGCCCGAGACCAAGCCCGCGGCTAAACCGGTCACGACAACCACCACGGCCAAGACGGTTGAGAAAACCACGCAGGCCAAGAAGGGCGATGCTGTCCTGGCTACCACGGGGGATACCACCGCGATGACGGCGCCGCCCTAGGCGTCGCCGGCGCAACCGTAGCCGCCGCCGGCCTCGCCGCGACCAAGCGCCGCAAGCATTAGAGCTGGGTGACGGCTCTCGTTCTCGGCCTCAGCAAAATCTCAATCTGTAACACCAAGCCAGTCAAAACGGCTCTAGATGTTACAGATTGAGATGAACCGAATGGCCGCCAATCTAATGTCTCGATCTGTAACACCAGGCGGGGAATTTGACCTCTAACTGTTACAAATCGAGACAAACTGCCGGCCGAGTCCAGAACCACCGCAAGGTGCCTGTCCCCTTTGCGGTGGTTTGCGCAGGTAGAACGTAGGTTCGTATATATGAACCTACCGTTCGCTTTGTTTTTGAACAACGATTACGCTGGATGACTTTTGGTTTGCAGGAAAGGAACGACCATGAGGTGGACTACTGCTCGAGCGCTTTGCCGACGGCTGACGGTTGCCACGGTGACCCTCGCGATGGTGACGGGTTCGTTTCCCGCGGGCGCGTTTGCTGAGGCCCTCAACACCGACGGCACTTTTGTGCAGACGGATAACGGCCAAGCAGCCGACGCCGCTCCCGCCGATTCGGCTGACGCCCAAACGTCAGACTCTGCTTCCGCCGACCCCGCGCCCCGATGCCGCGCCGCCGACCCACAGTGCTCGATAGCGGTGATACCCCTACGCCCCCGCCCTCCGAGATTGCATCGGCGGCGGGCCTAACGGGCGCCGGGCAGACCGAGAGCACACCTGCGGGTACGCTCGCCACCGATCTTGTCGAGGGCAAGGAACTCGCCGAGCAGCAGAAGCAAGAGGAGGCTTCCGGTGCCGAGGCAACCTGGAACGAGGAACTTGGACTCTGGGCAACCTCGAAGGGCACTACGGGCGTAAAGGGTGAATACGACGATGGCTACGTGGCCGGCGAGCAGACCCCCGCGCAGTACTACTTCTCGATCGATAACCTCACCAACGAAATTTCTATCGAGTATGGCGACGCGGGCATTACCACGTTGGAGGTGCCCTCGACCATCGACGGCAAAAATGTCGTGAGTCTTAAGGGCATGGGAAACGTTGCGCTCACATCAATTACGTTTGCCCCCGATTCGCATATCCGCTCTGTGGGCGGTTTGGGCGGCAGCAGCATCAAGGAAATCGCACTGCCCGATTCGGTTGAGGAACTGGGCTGGAATGCGTTTACCGGAAGCAAGACACTTCACACGGTGACCTGGCCCAACAACGCGGCCTTTACCACGATTCCCGAGCAGGCCTTTGAGGGCTGCGAACAACTTGACGACAATGTGGTGGCAACGCTGCCGCCTTCGGTTAAGACTATCGACTATCGCGCCTTCGCCAATTGCGGCGTACCGCAGTTCTATGTCTCGGACACAACGGTACTCACCTTTACGCAGATCAACGTGCCGGGCACGGTGGAGCGGATTGAGCGCTATGCCTTTGACGGGTGCTCGCATGTGTCGTCGGTGACGATTGGCGATGGTGTCAAATCTATCGGGGCGCTCGCGTTCGCCTCTCTTGATCCTGCGATTGCCGGCAAAGAGATTGTGCTACCCAAAAGCGTGGAAATGATAGAGTGGGGAGCTTTTGAGAACACGAGATACGGAAACGAGACGAACCATAATGCCGTTGCCCTGCGCGTGATGAACCCCGATCTTCAGTTTGGTGAGGCGGGCTATCCGGGCGACTATAATGAGCGCGTGACAATCGATGGCGTAACGTATGCGATTCCCTTTGGTGAAGGCCAGACCATCTATGCCTATGCGACCGATTCGGCTGGCAACCCCTCGATGGTCAAAAAGCTTGCCGATGCCGTGGCCGATCGCAAGGACTCCGTCGATTCCTCGAAGCCTGCCTACACGTTTGAGTGGATGGGCGAGGCGGCCCAGGTGACGGGCAAACTTCCCCAGAGCGCGACGGCTACACTCGTGCAGGCGGGGCAGTCCACGCCGCTGGCGGTTGGCGATGACGGCAGCTTTACAGCGGACGCTCTCTCCAAGACAGCAGCCACCCTGCGCATTTCGCTCAGCGGTTACTATGACATGGTGCTGGCGCGCCGGGCGACCAGATGACGGGCACATGGAGTATCGGAGAGATTAAGGCTGAGGACTTACCAAGATTCCGGCTTCGCGCGCGATTGAACTTAATGTGGCCTATCTCGAATCGGTCGCAGGCCAGGATAAGACCGAACGCATTGAGCTCGATAGTCTCGATAACATCGATCTGACGGTGAAGAGCGGCGGCAAGACGCTTAAGCCTGCCAAGGGCGACAAGGAAAACGACTACCGTATCCAGGGTACAGCGCTCGTGGTGTCGCAGGCCATTGCCGATGCAGACCAGGATCTGGAGATAACGCTCGAGCCCAAAGACAGCCTCAAGCTGGGTGGGGCGACGGCGACGGTGAAGCCTTCGGCCGGCAAGGTCGATATCGACTTGAAACCCTGGGGCACGGCGACGGTCACGACCAAGGGCGACTACCAGGCGCCAACCGCGTGCTGGTGTTCCGTACGTCCGACGGCAAGCTAGTCGCGACGGCGTCACCTATTTGATGGGTTACGAAGACGATGGCACCACGCCTATCATGAAGGCCGAGACGCCGCGCCTTAAGGCCGGTTCGTACACCATCGTCGCCTTTAACAAGACGAGCTACGACATCCAAGCGACGAGCTATTCCACGTTTAGCCGCCTAGGGCTGACCGTGGGTAAGCATATCGCGCAAAAGCAGGTGAAGATTGAGGACGGCAAACAGCTCGACGTGACGCTCGACGTCCCCACGTTTGACGTGGAGACGTATCGTGCCGAGCGCGGGCTGACGGCGGGCTCGGTTATCGCTGATTCGTCCGCGGTCGTTGGCGCGGAGACCGAGCTGCGCATTCATTACGAGCTCAAGGACAGCCAGGCTGCCAAGATTGAGATTCCTCTGGCCAAGGATGCCGTCGAGGATGTGTCCGCAGCGCTCGCGAAGCCGGCGCCAGCTCCGATGCCATGTGGGCTGCCACAACTTGGAGGGCGACAACCTCGTTCTCGATATGAAGAAGAGTGCGGGCGCCGATGTGTTTGTGCGCTTTAAGCCTAAGGCCGCGGCATCTATGCCGTCTCGCCGCTTATTACGCTGGGCGAGGTGACATTGCCGCTGGGAAGCGCCACGCTTGAGGTTAGCGGATCGCGCATCGAGGTCGACAACACCGACGTTCACAGCCTGCTGGGCAATGTGGCCTACGTTTATGCAGCGCCGGGCAAGAGCGTGCAGCTCACCGTGGGGACGGGCTCGTCGGCTGCAAAGTACACCGGCAAGACCAATAAACTCGGCCGTGCCAAGATTGAATACGAACTGCCGCAGGATACGCTTGCCGCCGAGCGTGTGACGCTCGAAGCGCGCGTGGGCTCGACCGATGTCGCCGCCGCTGCCGCAGAGGTGACGGCTCGCAATTATGTGCGCTATGTTCCGGGTGCTTCGGTCTGGAACTTTGATGTGACGTATCGTGGCGGTACGCAAAACCTGGTCAAGGACGGCAAGGACACCGGCAAGGGCCTGTGGACCTTCCATCATCTGCCACAAAAGAAGAATGCCTACTGGACCTTTGACATCACGCTCGAGGTGGGAAACGAAGAGGCCGCCGACACGCTCGACCTGTACGTGGACTGCGTGGATGGCAAGACGGTGACGATTCCTCTGACTCAAAAGTCGCGCGAGGGCACCCGCGTGCGCTATGCGGCGGAGTATGTGGACGAGGGTTACCTTAAGCTGCTTAATGAGTTTAACAAGGCGAATGACTCGACCTATGTGAACTGCGGCAACTTTGAGCAAATCTTTATGCCGCAGACCTACCGCATCTCCAATGCCCAGCTTATGACCATGCTGAGTTTTGACGCCAAAGCTTCGGCCAAAAAGCATTCCGCCGCGGCCGAGGAGCGCCAGCAGGAGTTCTCGAATGCCGTGCAGCAGTGGCACGAGTATATGATGGATAACTCGTTTAATGATGTCGACGAGGCCTTTAACGACGCGATTGACCAGATGGTCGCCGATGCGTTTGCCGAAGAGGACAAGGACGGTAAAGAGGACGAAGCCCAAGGTGGAGCTGCGCGTAAGGCTCGTCGCGCCCCTGCCGCCAGCGACGGCGAGGGTGATGGTGCTGGCAACGACGAGGCCGCGCAGTTTGCGGCTGAGCTCAAGGCCGCGGTCGGCGGGTCGTCGGCGCTGCTGACCCAGCAGGGCGACAGCTATGGCGTCAATGTGGACAAGATGATCTTTGAGGATGCTTACGGCACCAGCGAGGATTGGTATCAGGAACTCGCGGCGGCCCAGGGCGCGAACGCTGCGGATGCGGCCGCCATCAAGGAGCTCGTCGACCATGCATCGCGAGCGGAGTTTATTGCCCAGCAGGCCGAGGATCTGGTGGGCCAGTCGATGGGTATCGGCCAGCTCAACCAATACGGAAGCTGGAATGACGCAACCGCTGCGGCGCTCAACAAGTGTGCGGGCATTAAGGCCAGCGAGTACAACGGCCAGTCGACGAGCGGGTTTAACGATTTGGGCCAGGTGCTCGGCAGCTCGCTGAGCTACAAGGCGGCTGACGACGATACCGTCAAGGGCTTTAAGGTCGCCGCGCCCGATGGCGAGCAGACGGCCTATATCGAGTCGGAATTTATCGAGAACTCCAATAACAACAAGAACCAGGCGCTTCTGTTTAACTCGATCGCCATGCAGTGCGACATTCTGGACAACCTGTACGACAACTGGAATGTGGTCCATAGCCTCAACAACTCCAAGGTGCGCGGATGGCTCATGGCCTGGAAGCGCAACGGCGACGTGAGCGCCCATATGAAGCTCATCCGCACGATCCGTTCGCTCAAGAGCTATAAGATTGAATGCGAGATGTTCGGACAGGTCTTTAAGACCGATGCGTGGAAGGCGGCCGGCCAGGCGTTTCCCGCGGCGACCCAGGGCATCGGCATCTTTACCGGCATTTACGGCGTGAACGATGCCAGCAAGAACTGGGAGAACGTGAACGTCCGTATGCAGAAGGTGAAGGGCGAGCGCGAGGCTATGAGCTTCAGCACACGCGCTTGCTTGCCAAGCCCGAGAAGACCGAGGACGACTGGAAGTGCATTTACGCGCTGCGTGACGTCATGGAGAAGGCGCGTGCGTTTGAGGATCTGCTGTATCGCCAGCTCTGCCACGACAGCACCGATGTGCAGTGGGCTCCATTATGACAATCGCCGGCGTGCTGACGGCCGGTTCGGCGGGTACCGTGGTGGGCGCTGCCTATGACGCGGCTTCGACCAGCGTAGGTTCGGAGCGCGCGATTAAGCTGACCAATGCCGAATGCGCCTATGATGTTGCCTGCGAGCAGGTGGAGCGCGCGTGCCAGAATCGTATTACGGTCAACTGGGGCGAGCTGACCGATGCCGAGGTCTACAAGGCCAACAAGGACGGCTTGATCTCGGACGAGAAGATGCAGTCGATTTTTGAGGCGCGTTATCGCAATGTGGCCGCCAGGGCTGCACCCGACCCTGCGGGCGTGGTGTACGAGGGTCTGCTGTCCAATACGGTTGAAGGCGCGACGGTTGAGCTGTGGAGCGCCGACGATGCGGCCGGTACCAATGCAGTGCGTTGGGATGCCGAGGAGTATGAGCAGGACAATCCGCTTGCAACGGGTGCGGACGGTGCGTACAACTGGAATACGCCGACCGGCTGGTATCAGGTGCGCGTGACCAAGGACGGGTATGAGGAGGCGCGTTCGGCTTGGCTGCGCGTGCCGCCGATTCAGACTGAGGTGAACATTGGCTTGGTGTCGACGGCGGCGCCCGAGGTGGCTTCGGCCCATGCCTACACCGATTGCGTCGAGGTTGAGTTTGCGCAGTATATGGATGCGAGCGACGATGCCCTGGTCGCATTGTGCGCGCAGGGCTTGGGCGACGTGACGTATACGTGGCTCGACAAACAGGACGATCCCAATGGCAAGCCGCTGTCGCGCGTGCTGCGTATTCGCTATGCCGATGCGCGTGAGGCGGGCTCGACGGTGGCGTTTGAGCTCGACGGTGCTCGCAACTACGCCGGCGCGGCCATGGCGCGCTGGGCAAGTGGCGAGCTTGTCGTGGGCGTTCGTGCCGACAAGCTCAAGCTCAACGTGGAGCAGGCCGTGACCATGCTTGAGGGCAGTGACTTTGAGCTGGTGGCGCACGTGACCGATAAGGCGGGCAAGCCGTTTGCGGGCGCAAGGGTTAGTGTTGGGCTGGAGTCCTCGGCTATCTGCTCTGTCGATGCCACCCAGGCCGTGACGGGCGAGGATGGCGCGGCGACGTTTGTGCTGCATGGTGCTCTGCCCGGTTTGACGACGTTGACGGCGGCGGTGGACGGCACGGCGCTGTCCAAGCAGGTCGATGTTCGCGTGTCTGCCGAGGCAGTGCGACCGTCGCGACCGGTGGCGACGATTGGTGCGACGACGTTTGGTGCATGGTCGCCCAAGGAGAATTACATTACGGTTCCCAAGGGCACGAAGCTGGAGCTTTCTGCCGAGGATGGCACGACGATTTGGTACACCACCAACGACACCTGCCCCTGCCGTGACGAAGGCCGCGTAAAGTACACCGAGCTATTGCGCTCGATAGCAACATGTATGTGCGCATTGCGGCACAGCGCCCTGGCATGTCATACAGCGAGTATTCCGAGCGTCTGAACATTACGATTACGGTGACCGATGAGGCGGCGCCTGAGCCGACGCCCGATCCCAGTCTGAAGCCAGAGCCCGAGCCGACGCCTGACGGCGGCGAGCAGGGTGGCGGTACGGGATGGCTCTGGTGGCGGCCGGGGGTCCCTGGCGGGCGGTTCGGAC
>ENA-OQCS01000893-OQCS01000893.1-human-gut-metagenome-genome-assembly--contig:-NODE-893-length-16242-cov-3.570586_pt1 | contig 16242 bp, 19 predicted proteins | sample MGYA00242757_ERZ504575 | MGnify/ENA primary metagenome ERZ504575 (study PRJEB26092, sample SAMD00036297) | human gut metagenome | host: Homo sapiens | study: EMG produced TPA metagenomics assembly of...
TTTCAGTAGTACATACTTGATCAATACACGTTAAATACTGACTATGCTCATTTGCATATTTCTAAGACAATGACTGGCTTCTATAAAACTTTTTATTTCAAGAAATTGTATATATGTTTCCCATTCGCTTCCCAGAGATGCAAACTTCTTTTTATATCAATTAACACCCACACTCATCCCCCTCCTATTACTCATACAAGTTTTATTTACCATCATTGCTACAGTATACTATTTTTTTATTCTTGTCACTGAAAATCTTGATATTTCCTTTGAAAACGGATATAATAACAGAAAAGAAATATATAAACACTATTTTGTTAATGGAGGTGCAATATGTCTAACTTATATCAGTACCTTACAGAAAACTATAAAGAAAATGAGCCTTTTTTTCTTTCTGATATACAGATTGAAGGAATGACGGGCAATAATATCCGTCAGCAGCTAAAAAAATTGACAGATGCTGAAAAGGTAAAACGTTTTGACAAGGGTATCTATTATCTTCCCAAGAAAAGTATTTTCAAATCTGGTTCAAAACCTACATTGGAAAAAGTTCTGGAATATAAATATCTGCGTGACAACGACAGACGGTGCGGTTACATCAGTGGATTATTATTTTTCAACCAAATGGGACTTACTACACAGGTTCCTATGCAATATGAAATCGTATCAAACAAGGCAACCAATGAATACCGGGAAACTTCTCTGGCAAAGTCCCGTATCATTATCAGAAAACCTAAAGTCCCTGTAACAGAAAAAAATTACATGGCTTTACAGTTTCTCGATATGTTAAAAGACGTGGATGTTTATTCAGAAATGTCTGGAACCGATTTGCAAAAACGTCTTTTTCAGTATATGCGTGATGCTGGTTTGGAAATTTCTGATCTGGAATCTTATTTTTCATATTATCCTGATAAACTTTACAAAAATCTAATAGAAACGAGGGTGATCTATAATGGCATACTTGCATAACAATAAAGACCAGTTCCAGGATGCAATCGAACTGGCTTATGAACAGACCGGCATAATGGCACAGGCAATAGAAAAAGATTATTACGTCACCATGCTCCTTCGCCTGCTATCTGAAAAGATGCCTTACATCGTTTTCAAGGGTGGTACCTCTTTAAGCAAATGCCATAAAGTTATAAAGCGTTTCTCGGAAGATATAGATATTACAATAGATACCAGATTTCACAGGGAAAGAAGAAAAAAATAAAACAGGCAATCGTTTCTTCGCAGATGAACTGGGTATGAATATTGAAAATCTTGATGAAACGAGAAGCCGTCGGGATTACAACCGCTACATTATCAGTTATGACTCCGTACTTCCTTTAGCCAGTGATGCTTTAAATCCTGCTGTATTATTAGAAACATCTTATACTGCGGTTTCTTTTCCAACAGTAATATTACCTGTTCACAGCTATATTGGTGATATGATGGATAAAGAAGCTCCTGATTCTATCGAAGAATTTATGTTGCTGCCATTCTCCATGAAAGTACAGGCATTGACAGAACACTGGCCGATAAGGTTTTTGCCATCTGCGATTATTATTTACAAGGCAAAGTTCAGAAGCATTCCAGACACATATATGATATTTACAAACTTCTTCCGCTTGTTCCTCAAGATGAAACTTTCAAAAATCTTGTACATGAAGTAAGAAATATCAGGGCACAATCTCCAATCTGTCCATCTGCTCTTCCAGATGTAAATGTTCCGCAACTACTTAAACAGATTATTGAAGAAAAAGCCTACAAGAACGATTATGATAATTTAACTACTCAGCTTTTAGAGGAACATCTCTCTTACGAGGTGGTAATCAATTCCTTAAAAGATATTGCCCACAGCGAAATCTTTAGATAACGCACTATCATAAAATATCCGTTCTAACAAATGCAAAGCCCTCTCCTTTTCATTTGAAGAGGGCTTTTACTTTTGTGTTTCTACATCACTCACAAGATGCTAAATCATTTTACTCGTCTCAGTCTAGGTTTATTCATTTCTTCCATAACTTCTTCATAGACTTTTTCTGTTACTCGGCTAATTAATTCTTTATGATAAGCATCCCATCCACCACAGTCTTTTATTCTTTTTAGCTGAGCTGCACCTCCTCCTAAACGCTTTCCGTTTTTTCCGTATACACATAAATTTTTTTGTGACATATAGTGCCACCTCCCTAATTTTTATTTTCAGAACTACTTACATTCTGCTTCTTTATTATAGCATTTTTTATTTTTCATATCAGGGAATGAGTTTTTTTAAAAAATCTCATGAAACAATATTCCATATGTGTTAAGCAACTCTCTGTTTATATCATATATAAATTTCAAACTTGTTTGAACATCATAAAACAAATATAATTTTAACAACAATTCATACAACTTTTTTTTCAAGTTCTATTTTTTCAATATATCCCTTCGATAAACCTACTTCTCGAAAATATCCTCTACTTATTTTTCCCTAATGAACATGTATTGACTTTGCTTTGAAAAATCTGGAATAGAATCCCCATTATTTTTTGCTTCTTCAAATTTATTTAAATAATCTTTCACTATACGAGAAGCTTTCCTTTTTTTATAAGAGGATTTACTAATAAATATTTCTCTAAAATAAACCTTTAGATCTTGTAAGCAAAGTGAATAGTTATCCCTCATTCCATATATATTCATAATATCAATAAATTTTCTTACTACTTCTATTTTTTTGTTATATTGGTCTACTTTGTATCCTTCTGTAATAATATTTTGAACTTTTTTAATGTCTTCTTCTTTTATAAAAACTTAGGTGCTTTCCATTTTTGAGGAACCGTTCCAAATAGTGAGGAATTTTCATCCATTTCTTGTTTTAGAATTTGTTTAATTTCATATTCTTCATAAAATTTACTACGATGAGTAACATACATTGAAAAACAGCTTGTAACTCCTTCTGCATTAAGTTGAATATTATTTGCTTCTTTTTCTGTTATCCACTTATTCTTTTGTCTTTCCAATTGTTTATTTATCAATATATTTAATTCTTTTATTTTGTCTGATATTTTTTTAATTGCTACTTTATCTTCTATATTACAGTTACGAATTATTTTATACACCATAAACTGTAAAATTACATTTGCAACATAATCTATGTATTCTTTTATATATTGCTCATTGTCTATTTGCAATCCCAGCATTTTAAATAATGCTCTTTCTCGATAATATAGCTCAAGAATGTTTTCATTCATCTGTAATAAATCCTCTAAAATTTTCTTTTCACTCTCTGGAGAAGATCTGATTATATAACGAGATTGTATTATTTCATTTGATAAATCAATTGGAGAATACCCATCAAATTCTGCTTTAAACATTTCGTTATTCAAAATATCATCATCATTCTGTATACAAAATTCATATAACATCTATCAACATCTGTTTTCTTCATATTTGCCATAATTTGGCGTTCAGGTAATGATGTCATTATGAAATTTAAAAGAGTAAGTTGTTCTTCTTTAACCATATAATCAAATGGGAAATTAGAAAACACAGATTTTGTTTCATGAATTTTGCTTACTAAGTTTCGTACTCGTTTTTCCTCACTTTCATTATCTCGTATTCCATATTTGTCTATATATTCTCTTATTATATTATTCATCTTTACCATCTCCTATCCAAGTTATTATATTAATAGTTTTCCTACATGATAGCCTCTGTATTTTATCTTTCATTATATCTATCATAGATATTCTTTTCAACAAAAATAGCCCTGCCACATGTGTAGCAAGACCACTTTTGTCAAATACTATTTCTTCTTCCTCTCCATATCCTCTGCCATAGCTTTCTGCTGTGTTTGTTTCTTCCCTTGTTTTGCAATTTTCTCCTGATTGAGCCGGAGCCTGGCAAGTACGGATTCTCTTGGTTTATCTTTATCTTTTTCCTTACGGACATTGTTCATCAGTCCATCAATCATGTTGTAGTTGGCTTCTTCTGCCATCTCTGCACTGCGAAGATATTCACCATTATCCATGACCTTCTGCCAGTTTGCCAGCTCTGGTTTCTTTTTCTGTCGCTCTGGTGACTGCTGTATCTGGTTTGCTTGCATCTGCTGTTGTCTTTGTTGTTCTTTTGCTGCCTGTTGCTGCATAAGTTCTGAATGTTCCGTCTTGCTTCTTCGTCAAAGCCATTGTAACAGTCATTCATAACTACTGCTCCATCTTCACTGAGAATCACATAGGCGGCTCTTGTCCCATACTCTTCATGTTCCATCAGAAACCATTTCTTCTCGTTCATCAAAATGTAATCCTGGGCAAGCCATGTACCTTTCTTTCCTTCGATTTCATATCCGGTTGTATCAATGGAAAGTCTGGTATCAGAGGAACTTTTGATTGTGAGAAATTCTGGAACAATGATGAATCCATCTTTATTAATATAGTAAGCTGTGGTTTTTCCCTCATCCGTAATTACCAGAACATCGCTGCATCCGATGGAATGACCTTTGAAGTTCTTGGGTCGCTGTTTCTGCAGGCGTATTTTTATATCCGCCGGAGTTTCCCCCGGCTGGATTCTTCCAATGTACACCTGATGATAGTTCTCAATGCTGACGCTCTTTCCTTCGCTTCTCAGCTTTTCATAAGAACGGAAACGAACATCACGATACTCTGGTGTTTCTTTTACCTGATATACTGCACACTGACTTGTACTCATTCCTCGTCCTCCTCTTCCAATTCCGCTTTATAATCTTCCAAGTCCATAAGAAAAATCTCATAACCTTCATCGCTCATGCAGAACAGCTTTCTTATAGTATTGCAGACAAGCCCAATCATATCCGCATCCCCTTTCAGAAATGGAATAATATTGTCAATGGCTTCCATCGTATCATTTCGGTTGCCTTTATCAAACATTGCGGTCACTAAACATTCATCTGTATCAAAGTTCATTGCCAGATCCATCATAATTCTACATCCCCCTTCTTATGTGCTTTGGATTTTTCTGCTTCTTTATTTTTCTGCTCCTGTGCTTTTGCCCTTGCCTGAAACTCTTTCAACGACTGCAGCACAGATTTTTTCAGTTCTCCTTTTTCGCCCTTTACAGGCTCTTTCTTTTGCGTCTGGTTCGGTTCTACTGATACGGATTCTTTCTTGACTGGTGTTTCTGAAACTTCCTGTTTCACTTCCACGGTCTGTTCTGTTTCCTGCACTTTTCCATGTTTCTCATTCAGATACTTTTCCATGTCATTGATTGCTTTCTGTACCAATGGGCTTTCCTTATAATGCGGAATCATATCTATCAGTTCCCTGTCTACTCTATCCCAGCTCATCAGTTCGTATTCTCCAGAATAATCTTCATCCCCATCCTGCAGATCAAAGCCAATCCCTTTGCCTCCATGCATTCGTTCTGCCGGAATACTTTCATAGATTTTAATCGCTTCTTCCAGCGTGAGATTATTATGGTATTCTCCCATGACCGGAAACTCCATACACTCTGCCACATAAAAAGTAATCGTAGCTTCTGGTTGCTCCTGTTCTGGTTGTCTGGTAAAGATAGAAAGGGTTTCTGCATTTTCCAGACGGGAAAGTAATGACCGGGCAGTTATCACATCACTGTCTATATCAGATTCTTCCGATACTTCAACGAGCCAGTCCTTTAAACACCCTGTTTTCTGATTCAGAATGTCCTCTGTGATTTTCTCCACCTGTTCTTCCCTGTTCTCAACGGTATCTTTATATTCGTAAGTGTCATATTCATAACTGAAATTATCTAAATCAGCCGCCAGCTTTTCGATTTCCTTCTGATTAAGATAAGCTTCGGACTCTTTCATATATTCTGCCAGAGTGATTCTTTCTTCTGCGATAGGATTGATGTCCACCTTAATACCTGCCATTGCGATGCCATGAGCATTTAATTCATTGAAGAAACTATCCTCCCGGATATTACCACGATAAGAAAGCACTACATCAAGGTCAGAATCATCTCTGTAAAGTTCCTCTCTGCTTCTGGAACCATGCACTCTTGCAGCAAGCAGCTCTACTTCATTTTCCAGTCCCATCTCTTCCAGAATACCCTGTGCGTGATACAAGACACCCCGTTCCACTTCTGCCCTGCTAAGACCATTTAATGCTACTTCATCTCTTCCAATCTCAGAAGTCGCACGAAGCTCACCTGCCTGTAATAGATCCTTTGAATGTTGGATAGTCATTGCCTCAAATTCTTTATAGTCCACTTTGACACATTCCATATCATCCATTCTTTCACTTTTTAAGATTTCATAAGTAGCTTTCTGAACAGATACTTTGGGATCGTCATAATCATTGGAATGGATTTCGTGCAGGTCAGAATCATAAAAAATATAAAAATAGCCTTCTTCCGTTGCCTGTACGGTCAGATACCCTTTGCTCTTGGTAAACTGCATTGCAATTCCCTCACAGATATCCACTGCTCTTTCCCGGTCATAGTCCTCAAAAATACTTGGAGGACAATTCTTTAATAACTGTGCCAGCTGCATCTGCCGTTCGCCTGCTTCTTCTACTTCTGCCATCAAGTCCTCATAATCAACGGGAACTGCATTTTCCAGGGACATATCTTCATCTTCCAAAATATCTTCCATTGCCTGCCGCATAGAAACATCAGGATTATCATAGGCACCGCCGTCGATCTCATCATAATCCAAAGCATAAAAGGTATAATCATAGCCTTCCTCTGTTCTCTGGATCGCAAAATACCTATCGTCAATCTTATATGCCAGTTCATCCGGCTCCAGTTCCGGCATAAGTCCTCTACAGAAATCCCTTTCTCCTGCAGATATTCTGAAATAGCTTCCAATGCTCCTGCATCATACCCATTCCAGAGATCTTCTGCGACAAGCTGACCATGTTCCGATACGATAATCCCTGCCACATCTGAACCATACTCATCATGCTCCATGAAGAAGAACTTCTCCCCTGCATACTCTCTTTCATCTACTGTATGCCAGGTTCCTGCATGTCCATCTGCTTCAAATCCTCTCGTATCTGCTGTAATGGTGACTTCCGCTTCATCTAATGCCTGTTCAATCTTCTGCATCCGGATCTCTGCCCTTGCCATATCAATAAATCCGTCCAACACCGCTGGATGGCTTTCTATCACATAATCCTGATTCAGATTCTTTCCCTGATTGATATTTTCCGGAATCTCGATATGTTCTGCCCAGTCTTTGTTCTGTCTGGAAAATCTGCCGTCATAAGAAAGTTCCCGGAGTGTATTTGCCATAACAAACGTCATACGCTCTTCTCCAAACTGCTCTAACACTTGCGTTGCGGCATCTTCCTCTAAATGCAGTCCGTCAAATTTTAATGCGATTGCTTCCTCGATTGCTTTCTTACAATCAATATTTAACTTTCTGGAATCCAGATAAGCATCTACATCCCGTTCTTCCATTGCCTGAGCAAGTGTTCCTTTATAGACTGGGGGATAGGCTCTGGTATGATTATTTTCCAGTACCTCCATTCTCTGCTGTACAAAGTCCGGAAGTTCCTCAAAACCGAAAGAATCCACATAATAAGCCTTTGTCTCTGCCGTCCGGTTTATGACAATAACATCACTTACCGATAAGGAATGTCCATGAAAATCGTTTGGGCGGTTGATATTAAATCTCTCAAAAATATCATCTAATGTGATTGTTGGTGTCCATGGAGCCGCATACACCATCCTGTAGTCTTTTCCATCAATGCTATAGCCTAATTTTTGAGCCGATTCAAAACCCATAAACTGATAAGTATGCTCTCCACCCGTATCCATCTGATAGATTGCAAAACGACCGCTTTCTCCATGAAGAAGTAAGGTTTCATCAATCTTTTCTGCACTATCCTGTTCCAGTTTTTCCTGTCTGGCTATCGCTGCTTCTCTTTCTTTATGTACTTCCCATTCCGTTTCCGTAATACCAAATATACCGTCATGCCCCAGGATCGCATTTTCTGTTTCTGCAAGAATCTGTCCTGCCCGTTCTGGATGATCTGAATTTCCATTTAAGAGAAAAACTTCTGCACCTTCTCGATACAGTTCTACTGCCCTGTTTTTTTCAAGAGGATACATGTGTTCCAGTCGGATTCCTGCTTCGTGCATTTCTGTAAAACCAATCTTTCCATCTGGAAAGTTATCCATCTGTGCTTCTGTTTCATGCACAAGACTTCTCATAACTTCACTTCGGTCACCCCTATTCGCTGTCAGCATACGGTTTACCAGTCCCAAAACTTCGTCCCGGTCATCCATCTTATAAGCAAAATTTACGATAAGGTTCCTTTGGGATTCCGTAAAATTCTCATGGCTGGCGGTTTCTGCCGCTTCAATCAGTCTATGGGCATACTGCATGGTACTTCTCTTTCTTCTGAAAGTTCTGTGGTTGGGAAATTTGCTCTTGCTGCCTGGATCACTTCATGTACTAAGTTTGCACCGGCTTCCTCATAAGATTCCCGCATATCCCAGACCAGATCATTCAGCCTTTCTACCTGTCCGGGAAAGGTTTCTGCGTATTCCGTTACAAATGCTTTCTCTTCTTCTGTAAAAATTGTTCTCGGAAATTCCGCTTTTTCCACCAGCATCTCTGCCTGTTCTTTCGGTGTCAGCTCTGAAAAATAAGCAATGCCTGTATCAGCATCATATGCTACATCAAAGAAGTCAATCGGATAATTCTCTCCCACTCCATCACTTGCATACAATACTGTGATCGTTGCACCTCTGTCCTCCAAAAATTCTTCCAGTGGTTTCTCATCCTCTGAAAATTCTTTCTGTTCCAGTAAAGTAACATATTCCTTCACATTCTCCTGCACCTGTTCTGCTGTCATATTCTCTACCAGATTATAACTATATTCCGAACCCATACTGCCTGAAAGATGCAGGATGACATCCTCTCTATGAAATGTTTCTCTGATTGGTCTTTCCATCTCAATTTCATGCATCTGCTCCTCAATGTTCCCGATGATCTCTGCCGATGTTTTTCGGATGGTATCCATTGATGCTTTCAATGCCTTCATATCCCTGCTCTCACACCAGCTGGCGATATAAGTAAATGAATATTCTGAAGTATCCAGCCCAAAATGATTGCAGACAATGTAAGCGATACTTCTGCTTCCACTTCCTTTGTTGTCTGGTCTTTTAAGACGCCTTCCGCATCCATTACTTCCCGGTCATGCAGCAATGCGTGGCTCACTTCATGGACTCCGGTTTTCATCGTCTGGACATTACTCATATCTTCCTTTATCGCAATATATTTTTCTGTCTGGTGATAATAGCCTTTTGCATCCCCTTCCACATTCATCATGCGGATCGGTACAGGCGAAATACTCTGCAATGCCTGCATGAACGTATCATAAAACTGTACACTTCCGGTAAGCTCCGGCACCTCCAGTTCTGCGATTGGTTCCCCCTCTGTCTGGCTGACATCAAACACTGTCGCTACCCGAAATCTTGGGATAATCATTTCCACAACCTCTGTTTCTGGTTGTCCATCTTCACCAATGATTGGTTCCTGTGTATCTGGATCAATCTTTTCAATCTCCTGTTTTTCTCTTACTGGTGTTGGAGCAATAATCTGGATTCCTTTCTCTCCACGTTTTACATGACGGTTAAATTTCTTCTGCCATGCCTGATACCCGGCCACCAGTGTTGCTTCTGGTTTCTGCATGGTGATCAGCAGCGTGTTATTAAAGCTGTAATTATGGAACTTCGACATGGTATTCAGATATTCGGTATATCTCTCCGAAGTAAAGATTTCCTTTACTCCCTGCTCCAGCCGTTCCGATATTTCTTTTAACTGTTTTTCTATATTATTTGCCATAAACAAACCCTCCATTTTATGTCCCGCCAGAGAAAACTCTGACGGGAAATCTTTTATAACTCCTGTTCGTGTTTTTTCTTTGCAGCTTTCTGTGTAACGGTCGGTTCCGCTGTATTCTGCTGTGCCTTCTCCTGTTTTAAGCGTTCCAGAATAGACGGCTTATGGATTCTGTCTGCTGTTTCCGGAAGTTCTTTTTCTTCTACGGCATCCCTGCTGTCTGTGCTGCTTCCTTCTCTGCCAATATCCTCATCTGCCATAATCGTCTCATTGCCCTTTTCATCCATGTTCAGCAGGGCATTTAACTCGGATAATCGTTCCATCTTTTCATTCAGCTCTGCTTCTTTCGGGAATGGCTTCTTTACCTCTTCCTGTGCAGTAGCAAGCTGCTGTTGTACAGTTTCCAATTTCTGCTCACTTTCCGTCAGCTTCCTGTCAATGGAAGAAAGGGTGTTATGGATACGCTGCATATTTCCTACCGGGTCTTTTCCGATCTCCAGCTTATAAGAACATTTTCCTTTGACCGTCAGTTCAAATGCATTGGAGAACATATTGTAGGAAGCAGATAACGTAAACCCATGATATTCCCCGACCTTTCCGCCGGTGCTAACGGTTTTTAGCCCTGCACAGGCAGCGATCAACGCTTCGCCTGCTTCTTTCTTATCTTCATAAAGGACATTTCCTACCGTCATGGCAAATGTGTCATTATCCTGTAAATCCACGCTTTTACTACCTGCGAATCCACCTGCATCCCGGCAATCCGTTCTTTCAATGCACTGATCTGTACCGGGAAATTCTTTGCAATATCGGATTCCAGACGGTAAATCTGACTGGTATGGTTTGCCTTTAAGAGTTTCAGCTTACTCACCTGCACATCCAGATCCATTTTTTCCTTAATATACGGATTTCCTGTAGCAAGTGCCTTGATCTCTGCATAGGACAGTGCCGTATCATCCACATCTTCACAAGCTCTGACCGGGGATTTACTGGTCATGATCTGACTGATGAACTTCTGCTTATTCTCCAAAATCTGCCACATATACGCATCAAAAGTGTTCTCCGTCACATACCGGAATATCTTTACTTTGTCATTCTGGTTTCCCTGTCTTAAAATACGCCCTTCCTGCTGTAGGCTAAGTACCCAGCGCCTTGCCATATTGCTATGGTAGGTTTCCAAATACTCGCCCCCGAACCGTACTTACAACTCTCACTGTATACGGCTCTCCATTTATAAACTCAATTTAACTGTCCACAGTGTAATTTCTTATGACATTCTCTACACAAAGCTATTGTTTTGCGATTTCTCGCTATCATAAGAGCTTCCCAAAAAGTTTTACCTTGTAAATCTTTAAGCCGATGAACATGATGAATTTCTATGGGAGTATTAGTTTTTCCGCATAGCTCACATTCTCTGGCTTTTATTCTGTCGATTAGCTTTGTACTGCTGAAATATTTGATTGTATTTGGAACTAAGTCTGCATTAGATTGGAATGCTTTTTTCTGCCGTTTAAAACCCTCGTTATAAAACACTCGCATTTTCTCAACTCCTTTGGAATTACGGAACTTTACAGCAAAATCTTTTCCTGCTCTGAATTTTCCGATTACTTTTGAAATTGATGTTCTGTATTTTGTGCCGTAGGTTTTGTACATACTGTATTCCATAATATACTTGTAGCTGTTGATGATTGAGCTGTTATTGGCTATACAGTAATAATTGTAAAAACCTCGTATCATACTGTTGTAGTAGTCGAGTATTTCCAGATCATCACAGTTTTTCAATCTGTATATTGCCTTGGGTTTCCAAATTTCTTTTCCATTATGGTAGATTAACTTCATAGCACCTGTATCAATCAAGTGTTTCCTGATTGTATCACTTGAAACTTCCAGTACAATTCTGCCCGTGTAATTACGAACGAGCTTGCCTGTTTTATCTCTCTTGGTTAGATTGCTATGCCGTACTCTGATTTCATAACTGAGAAATTTCGCACTTTTTGGGCATTGGTAATCAGCGTTTTCTCTTCTGATAGCTCCAACTGTAATTGTTCTTTGAGAAAATTCTTAAAATCTTCTTTTATTTTCTTACAATCCTCTTTCGAACCGATAACTCCGCACAGCCAATCATCAGCATATCTGACATAGACCAGCCTTGCATAATTGTTATCCATAGGGTCACTTGGGGGAATATTCACCCGTTCTTTTTCCAACTGCCTTATGCGTGCAATCGCATTTTCTCTTTCACAGTCGTCGTTTGCATTTTTCAATGCGATTCTGGCTTTGCTTAATTCGACTTCGTTCCTGCGGTACTCTTTTGTACGCATACGCTTTTTACCTTTTTTAAATTTTCGGACATACTCATTTACATACTTATCAAATTTATCCAAATAAATGTTTGCAAGAATAGGACTGATAATGCCACCCTGCGGTGTTCCCGAATAGGTGTTATGAAAAGTCCAATTCTCAATATAGCCTGCATTCAGAAATTTTCTTACCAGTCGAAGAAATCTCTCGTCATTGATACGTTCTCGTAAATTCCAATCAACGTAGCATGGTTGATGTTATCAAAAAAACCTTTAATGTCTCCTTCGATAAACCATTTCACACCCGTGAAGTTTTTTGAATTTCATTGAGTGCCGTATGACAGCTTCTATTAGGTCTGAACCCATGAGAAGTATTTTCAAAATGCCCCTCATAGATAGCTTCTAAAATCATTCTGATAACCTCTTGAAGCAATTTATCCTCAAAGGACGGTATTCCGAGTGGACGCATTTTTCCGTTCTTCTTTGGAATATAGGTTCTTCTTGCAGGTTTTGGCTGATAGCTTTCATCTTTGAGCGAAACTATGATTTTCCGTATTCTTTCGATACTCATACCGTCAACCGTTTGCTTGTCAGTACCTTTTGTCATACTTCCGTCATTGGAATAAATGTTTTGATAAGCGGTTAAGTACAGTTCCTCATTGTAGAGCAAACGGTATAAACGCTCGTACTTGTAATCTTTTTGGTTACTGTGTTTCGTTAAGCTGATTAACACATTTTCAGGATTTCTCATAATGTATCACACATTATCCTTTCTATATTGTTAATGTTATAAACTGCCTTCCTTCGCCATGTAAGTGCCATTAACACTCTCGGACTACTATGAAGGCTCCGTTACCATATCGAATATTCATAAGCCTACACTTAATAGCTTATTTTTAAGCGTTTCGACTTAGGTAATCCCCGTTTAGCATCATACTAACGATTTGGCTTGTTAGGTTGTCGGATACGATTCCATCCTTTTATGCTTATTGCATATACGTCTCAGCCTATCTTTGCTTACGCTCCTGAACAGCGGAACATAAGTGCTGAGATATGGCGAATAATAATTACCTTACGCCATAGTCCCGACATTGACCGTTTGGACTATCGTTCAACCAGTATGGGCTTTATCCTCATACCTAACTTTTCATCTCCCCATTCAGTCGCAGCTTGGTAATTAGCTGACTTATGGCTTTACCGACGTGCTATTTTCCCTGATATTTAGTTTCCCTCACAGGTAAATCGGTTGATGATAGGACTGTAAGATACTATCCTAATACCTTGCCAAAGGTATATTTATTATGATGCCTTTACGGGCGCACGTTCCAGATCAGACGGCTTCCACGGACAGTCAAGGTGATGCAGAGCAATGAGCCTGTCTTGCACGTTGGTACCAGCACCGAGTTTCGGTGTAGAACCCATGAGGATTCTCACCTGTCCGGCCCGCACCTTTGTAAACAGTTCCGCTTTCTTTGCCTCCGTGTTATATTCATGGATAAAAGCAATCTCTTCTTTCGGGATTCCTCTGGCAACCAGCTTCTCCCTCACATCATCGTAAACATTGAAACTGCCATCCCTTTTGGTGTAGACAGGTCACAGAAGATCAGCTGGGTTGTCCAGTCTGTCTTTCCCTCATCCCATACCTGAAAAGCATTTTCCACACAGGTATTGACCTTGCTTTTTTCGGCATCCGGGAGAAGTTCATTCAACAGTCTCTGGTCAAGGGCACATTTTCTTCCATCATTCGTGATTTTCAGCATGTTGTCCTCGGTCGGATTTACTAAGCCTGCCCTTACGCTTTCCGCACGTTCCGAAAATGCCCCGACCATTTCCTGCTGTTCCTCGCTTGGTTTTAAGACTTCATTGATAAACTCTGCTTCCGGCACTGGAAGATTCAGCATATCAGAAGTCTGAATATCTGCAGCTTCCTTAAAAATGGAGATCAGCTCCGGAAGATTAAAAAAACGGGCAAACCGTGTTTTTGCACGATAGCCCGTTCCTTCCGGTGATAATTCGATTGCGGTCACTGTCTCCCCGAACGTTGCCGCCCAGGAATCAAAGTGTCCCATACCCATACGCATGAGTGTGTCATACTGGAGATAACGCATGATAGTGTAAAGCTCTGTCATACTGTTCGATACGGGAGTACCTGTAGCAAAGGTGATCCCTCTGCCGCCGGTCAGTTCATCCATGTACCGACATTTCATAAACATATCCGAACTTTTCTGTGCATCCGTCTGTGAGATACCCGCCACGTTCCGCATTTTTGTATACAAAGTTCTTAAAACTATGGCTTTCATCCACAAACAGCCGATCTACCCCCAACTGCTCAAAGGTTACTACATCATCCTTTCTGGTCTGGTCATTGAGTTTCTTCATCCTCGCCTGCAGACTCTTTTTTGTTTTTTCCAACTGCTTGATGGTATAATTCTGCCCTGCCTGATGTGCTGCTTCTTCAATGGAAAACGTAATATCTGCGATCTGATCTTCCAGCATGGCAATCTGACGTTCCCTTGAAAGAGGGATTTTCTCAAACTGTGTATGTCCGATAATCACCGCATCATAATCCCCTGTCGCAATACGGGAACAGAACCGTTTTCGGTTTGCTGGTTCAAAGTCTTTCTTCGTTGCCACCAAAATATTTGCTCCCGGATAGAGGCGTAAGAAGTCACTGCCCCACTGCTCGGTCAGATGGTTTGGCACAACATAAAGATTCTTCTGTGAGAGTCCCAGCCGTTTTGATTCCATACCGGCTGCGATCATCTGGAATGTCTTTCCAGCTCCTACGCAATGAGCCAGTAACGTATTATTTCCATACAGCACATGAGCCACTGCGTTTTTCTGATGCGGCATCAGAGTAATCTCCGGATTCATGCCAACAAACTGAATATGGCTTCCATCATATTCCCGTGGACGGATGCTGTTAAATCGTTCATTATAGATCTTACAGAGATCTTCCCGTCGGTGCAGGTCTTTAAATATCCACTCTTTAAATTCCTCTTTGATCAGCTCCTGCTTCTGCTGTGCCAGCATTGTTTCCTTCCGGTTTAATTCCCGGTGTTCCCCCTCGGCATCCTGTACCGTGTCATAAATCTTGGTATCCCTAAGGTTTAAGGCATCTTCCAAAAGGCGGTAGGCATTGGCTCTCTGCGTTCCATATGTGGAAGTAACAAGGGCATTTCCGTAGCTGTCCACATTCTTTCCCATAACATTCCATTGTCCGGTCACTTCGGCATACTGGACTTTGACCTTGCTCCCTACATAATATCTTGGTGTATGGAATGTCTCTGCCATAAACCGTGTAATGTAATCCTCGGAGATCCAGGTTGCCCCAAGTCTTGCCTCAATCTCTGACGCATCCAGATCTTTTGGCTGTACCTGCTCCAAATACTGCACATTCACCTGATATTCCGGGTGATCTTCTGCAAACTGTTTGGCGGTCTGAAGTTTTTCCCTCACATTTCCAGAAAGATATTCGTCCGACGGCTCCCATTTTTCACCAATCGGGTTCTTAAAGATTACCCCTGCCAGTTCTTCGGTAAGCTCCTCTTCTGTTTTCCTGGAAAGCTGAGACATATAGGAAAGGTCAACACCTGCCCTCTCACCAATGGAAACAGCAAGGGCTTCACTGGCAGTATCTACAGAAGTTACCGTTTCTGCCCTGCGGATTGTCCTTTTGGTAAAAATATCCGCTTTCCGTTTCAGTTCTCCCTTATCATCCAGAAATTCCAGAGAAGTCAAAAGACAATAGCTGCTGTCTTGACTAAATGCCCGCTTATTGGCATTGCTGCTGAGAAGACCATATTTTGCTGTAAAGGTATCGTATTCTTCATTGAGTTTTCCCTGCAGCTTTGTGATCTGTTCATCGCTTCCCTCTTCCATCTGGCACTGGATCAGTTCATTCGTAATATCACGAATCTTCACCATCCCTTTGACACGTTCCGCTGTCATTGCCGGAAGCTCCATGCGGTTCATCACAGAGTTTTCCCGGTAATAAACTTCATCATCTACCACAGTAAAACTAAAATTCTTTACCTCCGGGTCTGCCGGGATAGAGACAATATCCTCCTCCAGCTCTGTATCCGAAGTTCCAGTTCCGTAATCGTGCCATGGATATTCCTAATAGCTTCTTTTAACTGTTCTTCTAAGGTAATGCCTTCTTTTGGTTTTACG
>ENA-OQCS01000894-OQCS01000894.1-human-gut-metagenome-genome-assembly--contig:-NODE-894-length-16229-cov-3.888088_pt1 | contig 16229 bp, 23 predicted proteins | sample MGYA00242757_ERZ504575 | MGnify/ENA primary metagenome ERZ504575 (study PRJEB26092, sample SAMD00036297) | human gut metagenome | host: Homo sapiens | study: EMG produced TPA metagenomics assembly of...
TCTCTTCTTATATTCATGTCACCCAGTTTCGTGTTCCATACATTGGGGCACAAGCGGTTGCTGAGGAATACATACACCGTCTTGTTTTCCGGGTCCACCCAAGCACAAGTACCGGTAAATCCGGTATGTCCATATACCGCTTCCGGAGCGGAAGGAGCACAAGGGCTGCGCTTCACAATGGATACATCCGGCTTGTCGAATCCCAGACCGCGACGGCTGATGGCGGATTTCTCCGTCGTAAACAAACGGCAAGTTGCCTCACTCAAGAAACGCTTGCCATTGAATTCACCGCCGTTCAGCAACATTTGATAAACCTTTGCCACCTCTTCGGCCGTAGAGAAAGTCCTGCATTACCGGACACCCCACCCATGCAGGCAGCAGTCTCGTCATGCACATATCCGCATATATCCTGGCGACGCAGGAAGTCATTGGATGCCGTGGGCATGATTTCCGCTTTGGTGAACTTCGTCAAAGGCAGAAACATAGTACGTTGCAATCCCATCGGGGCATAGAACTCACGGGCAAGGTACAAATCCATCGGCAGCTCCGTCACCTTCTCCACTACCTGCTGCAACAGCACGAAGCCGAGGTCGCTGTAAACATAACGTTTGCCATCCAACTCGCACTTGGCTATCCGCTGAAGGATAGAATTCTTGAAACTCTTGTTCAGCCACATGCCATCTGCCATGTGCAGAGTATAGGCCGGTGTATTCTTGTCGGACACCATCCCTTTCCGGAACTTAAAATCGGAACAATAATAGCTATGCTCGCTTACCTGCGTACGATGCCACTCGTCCACCCAACTCTGGGAGTACGGACCGTGTACCGAATTCGGGTCTATGATGTCCAGGTAGAAGCGGATATAGGGAGGAAGCCCCGATTCGTGGAACAAAAGTTCGCGGATGGTAATGTTCCGCTTGTTGCCATTGCGCAAGAAGGGCAGATAAGCGGAAACCTTGTCATCCAGTTTTATCTTACCCTCATCATACAGTTTCATGACGGCAAGCAACGTAGCCGTAGTCTTGGTCAGCGAAGCCAAATCAAAAAGGTCCGAAGAACGGACAGTAGTGGTATCCTTATCAGAGTGGGTTCCGAAGCCTTTGTCATATACCGGCAGTCCGTCTTTCCACACCAGCACGCGGCAACCGGGATAAGCTCCCGCTTCCAGTCCCTTCCGGCAACGGCATCGATACTTTGCAGCACATACGATTTCATGCCGTAATCTTCCGGAACAGTCTTCCCCGGTTTCATGCCCGGCTCAATCATACAGCCCGTTCCCGCTGGAAACAGTTTACCGATACTCATCGACATTCTGCCACTGGCCGGCTTTTTGGCAAAAAGAACATCAGCCACGTATTGCTGCAAATCCGTCTCTGCCGAATGTGCCAGCACCACAGCGCTGGATTTGGCAAGTGCGGGCATCAGAGGTTGCAATGTACGGTAAGAGGTAAAAAAAGTATAGACCAGCGGAGCACGCAGGTTCAAGCCTTCCAGAAAGGCCACATCACGGTCGCTGACATAAGACGAACCGGTGATGCTGATAACCACGCGACGGAAAGCAGCCAACTGCCCCTGCACTTCCTGCCAGAGAGCCTCATCGGCATTCCAAGGCAAGTGGAAATGGCTGATGCCTGCATTCTTTTTCATAGCTTCCACAAAGGGAGCATCCGCCTCCTTCTCTCCGATGCTGAGCACGGCAATATCACCTTCCACCGGTGCCAGCGGGAGGACATCGAAATAATTGTTCAATACAGTCACTGCCGAACGGCGCAACTTGGCAGCCAACGCCTGCGCTTCCTCCGTATTGATGCGATAGCTCATTCCGCTGACCCGAAGTTGCGGCTGGCGGTTTCTCAAACCAAGCATATACTTGTACATCAATACCTTGCGGCACTTGGCATCAAGTTCGTCCTTACTCAGTTGTCCCGACTCCACTGCATCTACCAGCTCCTGCACCGCATTCTTCGTATTGAACTGTACCAGCACCATATCATTTCCCGCCAGCAGCGCTTTGGTAGTTACCTGCGGAATGCAGACACACCCTTCATGTCCAAAGCATCGGTAAACACCAGCTTAAGCCTAGACGTCATCCTTCATCAACCCACGGTCACCACATTCCGCGACAAGGAAGAAGGAGTCACCCCGTCGGGTCCAGCGCCTGCACTTGCAGATGGCCTACCATGACACCCCCCAATCCGGCACGTACCATTTCCTTGAAGGGATAAAGTTCCACACTGTCCAGGCGTGCACGGTCGTAGTGCAAGGCGGGAAGCGCCTTATGAGAATCCACATCCGTGTCGCCATGCCCGGGGAAATGCTTGCAAACGGAAAGTATGCCCCCGCTTTCGAGCCCACGGCTGTATGCCACCACTTTTTCTGCCACCCGCTGCGGGTTCTCGCCAAAGGAGCGTACGTGTATCACCGGGTTCAGCGGATTCGTATTGACATCCGCATCGGGTGCAAAATTGACGTGTACCCCCAATTCGCGGAACTGGCGGGCCACCTCACGTCCATATTCTTCAATCAGCCATTGTCCTCGATACATCCCAAGGCGGCATTACGGGGATAGTCCGGAGCGCCTTTCAGCCTCATTGACAGTCCCCACTCTCCATCGAAAGTAACCATAACGGGAATCTTGCATCCTTCCGGGCCATATTGGTCAAGATAGCCTGCTCTTCCGGAGTACCTTCGGAAAACAGCAAGCCACCGACCTTGTATTTCTTTACCAGCTCGCGCATCTGCTTTTTCGTGGCCTTGTCTGCTCTGGCCGGAATGGTGGCAACGATGAGCTGCCCCACTTTTCGTGTACATTCAGACCTGACAACACGGAGTCCACCCATTGCCGGCACCGGTTGTCTGCAGCCGAAGGAAGAAACGGGCCTCCCGTCTGGGCGTGAAGTGAAGATAATCCCAATATAAACAATCCTGCAACCCATAAAAGGAGGGTGAGTCTTTTCATCATGCTATTTTTCAGTTAAAGTAAGTACCATTTCTCCTACGTAGATGCCACTCTTTCCGGTGTGCAGCACGGGAACGCTCTTGCCGTCCGCATTCAGATAAACGGCAGGCTTTTCCATAAAAGTATGCGAATGTCCTCCCAAAATGACATCAATGCCACGCGTCTTGCCTACCAGGTTCTCGTCGGAAGCGCCTTCGGGATTTGCACTGCGGATACCAAATGAGACATGCAAATCACAACCTCGCAATTCTCCTTCTCCCTGAGAAGGTCTGTCATTTCCTGGGCCACCTTTATCGGGTCGTTGTAGACAATGCCTACGCATTTATCCGCCTGCACCAGCCCTTCCATCTTGGGGGCCAGGCCGAAGATACCGATTTTCACCCCTTCGCGCACCAAGGTGATATAAGGCTTCACCAGTCCTTCGAGTACCGTACCCGTCACGTCATAATTGGAACAAACCACGGGAAAATCCGCCATACGGAACAATTCCGCCATATTCTCAAGTCCGAAATCAAATTCATGATTACCTATCGTCATGGCATCATAGCCCATGAGGTTCATCATCTTGACCTCCAGCTCGCCTTTGAAAAAGTTATAATAAGGGGTGCCTTGCGAGATGTCTCCGCAATCCAGCAGCAACATATCCGGATGCTTGCCGCGAAACTGCTTTACAAAACCGGCACGCGCACCACACCGCCCATCCCGGCATACTCGTCGGCAGCCTCGGCGCTGATGGGTTCTATACGGCTGTGCGTATCGCTGGTGTGCAGGATAAACAGTTGTTTTCCGGATTGGCCGGACGATACAGAATCGGCGGACACCAGGCAAAGGGGTTCTTCAGTAATGACACGCTCCTCTTGCTGTGCCGATGCGGGGAGCATGAAAAGCAGCAGGGCTGCCAAGGAATACATATGTTTCATAGAACTTCTGTTTTTTTAATGCTTACTCTTTAACGACCACTCTTCCCTCCATGCGCGAAGTCACCTTCTTGCCGGCTGCCGTCTGCTTCTCCACATACTTCATGAACAGACCACGCAGTGTAGCCCCATCCGGCACTCCCTTTTATCCGCCTGCAGGAAAGCCGTCATTCCATCGTTTCCATCAGCCAGATAATCAATCGTGGCAACCGTATAGTCACGGTCATCCTCCACCGGCTTGCCGGCAATGGAAGCCTGGAGCAGCTTGCCATCCTTGCTGATTTCCAACTGTATACCACTCACCCCTTCACCAAGTCTCACCGCAATGTTTTCAAACAAGTGCTTCATGGCAGAGCTTTCATCGTCAGCACACAGAGCGAATTCTCAAAAGGCAATATCTCATAGATGTTTTCGGTAGTGATGTCTCCTTCCGTCAGGGAGTTCCGGATTCCACCGATATTGATTAGCCCCATATCGGCCGGTTTGCCCAGCACTTCCACCGCAGCCTCACGCAGTACATCTGCAATCAGATTGGATAAAAGGCTTTCGGGCCGGAATCTGTCCATCGACATTTCTGCGGTTCCCACCACATGATACATAACGCTGTCCATCCGGGCCTTGGTAGGGCGCCAGCAGAGCCACGGCTTCGGCATCCGGCTCGGCATCCCAGACAGAGTCATGGGAATCTGCCTTCTCTCTACCGTTGGTCACTTCGTAGGAAGAATGGGCAGGGAAACCAATAGAAGCGCAACCGCCAACACTGCCCCCGCAAGGAGACTGAAAGTTTGTTTCTTCATATTCATTTAGTTTTAAATTGCTACAAATATACTTTTCTTTTGCGACTGAGCCACACAATTAACCGATTATTTAGACTTGCGTTTAGCAGAATGAAACGCTCAAAAATCATCCAACTGGCGAAAAAAGCTTGAAGCACTTGTGTATCTGGCAAATAATTCGTTCCTTTGCACCGCTTTCGCGCAATCGCTGTCAGGACACCAAGAGAGAAGCCTGGTATGTTGCGTTGTAACGATGAAACAATTTAATAATAAAAACAATGGATTTAATTAAAATTGCAGAAGAAGCATTTGCTACCGGAAAACAGCACCCGAGCTTCAAGGCAGGTGACACTGTAACAGTAGCATATCGTATTGTCGAGGGTAACAAGGAACGTGTACAGCTGTACCGTGGTGTTGTTATCAAGATTGCCGGACATGGAAACAAGAAGCGTTTTACAGTACGTAAGATGTCAGGAACCATAGGCGTAGAACGTATTTTCCCGATTGAATCACCGGCTATCGACAGCATCGAAGTGAACAAAGTGGGTAAAGTTCGTCGCGCTAAACTGTACTACCTGCGCGCTCTTACCGGTAAGAAAGCAAGAATCAAAGAAAAAAGAGTTAACGGTTAATTCCAGACTCCTATTTCGAAATAAAAGGGAAACTGACAATGTCGGTTTCCCTTTTTTAGTGATATACACAGTAGACATACACACCATGCGATACTCTACTGCTACTCCCTCATTCAAAACATTGTAAGCCTGCGCTCCTTTCCTTTCACATAAGCCTTCCTTCTTGCTGATATGTTAGTTTATCAGCGCCCAACGCGTGAGGCGCTCTGCTAACGACCGTCAACAAGGTGCTTTATGGCCGTTAGGCGAACGCCTCACGGCCGTTAAACAGCTCTCATATGCATAGCTTGCCTATACTGAATGCCTATCTTATCCATACCAAAAGCCTGACTTCCACCTATTATCGCACGGCTTTTACGAAGTTAATACCGTGTTCGCAGGAAACCAATAGCTTGTTTACACGATATTGGCAAATTGCCCCATATCCTATTAATTTATTGTACTACAAGACATTAATAGATTATTTGGCGTAAATTTAAGGTGGAAGCAAAAGTTGCTTCCACCTTTCAAGTTGCTTCCACAGCATCCGCAACCCCGATGAATAAAGGGATACAGAGAATGGGTGGAAGTGTGGAAGCAACTTGTGCATAACTTTATTGCTGAGGAATATGTGCCACCAAAGAAAAAAAGGTGTGTCGAAACTCTCATAAACTAAAAATCACCCTCGCCACAGATAGGTGTAGCGAGGGTGACTTCGATAGAAGGGGAGTTTTGACATATCCCCTCCTTTATCAGTTTCCCTAATATTGATTACTTGATATCTCTCAGCTCCCAGCCCAACGCACTGGCACCCAGCACTGCAGCATCAGAGTCCTTCAACTCGGAAGCCAGCAACTTGGTCTTGCCTTTGTAGATATTCAATACATTGTCGTCAATAGCTTTCTGGATAGGCTTGAAGATATAGTCTCCCGCTTTTGCCAGACCACCGAACAACACGATAGCTTCCGGACTGGAGAAAGCGATGAAGTCAGCCAAAGCCTCACCCAAGATGGTTCCGGTAAACTCAAAGATGTCTTGAGCAATCTTGTCACCCTTCACCGCTGCATCATACACATCCTTGGAAGTAATGTTTTCTGCCGGAATGTCGCGCAACAAACTCGGTTCGGTACTCTTGGTCAAGAACTCACGTGCAGACGCGCCACACCCGTAGCCGAACAATAAGTTTCCAGACAGCCGTGACGTCCGCATCCGCAGAGACGTCCGTTTTCACGACGGATAATAGTATGTCCCAACTCTCCGGCAAAACCGTCATGGCCATATACCATCTGACCGTTAATAACGATACCGCTACCTACACCGGTGCCAAGAGTTATCATGATAAAGTCTTTCATACCACGAGCCGCACCGTAAGTCATTTCACCGATACCGGCAGCATTGGCGTCGTTTGTCAAAGCGGTAGGGATACCCAAGCGCTCTTCAAACATGGCAGCCAAAGGAATTACACCCTTCCAGGGAAGGTTCGGGGCAAACTCAATAGTACCGCTGTAATAGTTTCCGTTAGGAGCACCAATACCGATACCTTTTATCTTGTCTACGCCACCGTTGGCAATAATGAGCGGCAACAGATTCTTGCAAACTTCGTCTACGTAATCATTGACGTCCTCATAAGCTCCGGTTTTGATGGAACTGCTTGCAATAATAGTTCCGCGTGCGTCTACAATACCAAAGACGGTGTTTGTTCCGCCTATGTCAATGCCCACTACATAGGGCTTTTCCATGTTTGAATTCATGATATTACTTTTGTTTAAAGGGTTAGTTAATCACATTCATGGTTACAAAAATCACAAAGAAAAACGACACTGCAAAATCTTTTTTTAAAAAAGTTTGCAACTTTTGCAACTTTTCGTAGCATTGCTGCGTCTAATAGTGAAAATTAATAAGAGTAAAGCAATAAACAGGGAAAACAGTGATACAACTAAAAGACATTAACAAGACCTACAACAACGGAGCACCGCTGCATGTGCTCAAAGGTATCAACCTCGACATTCAGAAAGGCGAATTTGTTTCCATCATGGGCTCATCGGGTTCGGGAAAGTCCACTTTACTCAATATACTGGGTATTCTGGATAGTTACGACACGGGGGAATATTATCTGAACGGTACCCTCATCAAGAACCTCAGCGAAACGAAGGCAGCCGAGTACCGCAACCGTATGATTGGTTTCATCTTCCAGTCCTTCAATCTCATTTCCTTCAAGAATGCAGTGGAGAATGTGGCGCTTCCTCTCTTTTATCAAGGAGTGAGCCGCCGCAAACGTAATGCGCTGGCACTGGAATATCTGGACCGCCTGGGGCTGAAAGAGTGGGCACACCACATGCCAAATGAGATGTCCGGTGGACAGAAACAACGTGTAGCCATCGCCCGTGCCCTCATTACCCAACCGCAGATTATCCTTGCCGATGAACCTACCGGCGCGCTCGACAGCAAGACTTCCGTAGAGGTGATGCAGATTCTAAAGGAACTGCACGATACGGGCATGACCATCGTAGTCGTGACCCACGAAAGCGGTGTTGCCAACCAGACGGACAAGATTATCCATATCAAAGACGGTATCATAGGTAGCATCGAGACGAATCTGAACCACGATGCAAGCCCGTTCGGAAAAGACGGATTCATGAAATAATAAAGGAAGAGCCCCCTCCCCCTTTAATTTTTAATTCTTAATTTTTAATTATCAATGATAGACCTTTGGCAAGAAATATACGGAACCATCAAACGCAACAAACTGCGTACATTCCTGACGGGCTTTGCCGTGGCATGGGGAATCTTCATGCTCATCGTGCTGCTCGGAGCCGGAAACGGTATCATACATGCCTTCGAGCAAAATGCGTCGGAGCGTGCCTTGAACTCTATCCGCATCTTCCCCGGCTGGACCACCAAGTCATACGACGGTCTGAAAGAAGGACGCCGCGTCCAACTGGACAACCGGGACATGGATGACACGGAGAAGCAATTCACCGAAAATGTCATCAGTGCCGGTGCCACCGTGCGTCAAAGTAATGTAAACGTCAGCTTCGGACAAGAATATATCAATATCTCTCTGCTGGGCGTATATCCCAACTACACCGAAGTGGAAACCGTGAAAACAGCGGACGGACGTTTCATCAACTACAACGACCTGAAAGACCGACGTAAAGTCATCATCCTCCATAAGAAATCTGCAGATATCCTTTTCGGAAAAACGCATACTGAACCCATCGGACAATTTGTCAATGCCAGTGGAGTGGCCTATCAAGTAGTAGGCCTCTACAATGACCAGGGAGACCGCGAGGCAAACGAAGCGTATATCCCTTCTCCACCTTGCAGACCATCTATAATAAAGGAGACAAGCTGAATAACATCATCTTTACAACCAAGAACCTGCACAGCATAGAAAGTAACGAAGCCTTTGAAAAAGAATACCGCAAGGCTATTGCCACCAATCACCGCTTTGACCCCACAGATGAGAGCGCCATATGGATATGGAATCGTTTCACCAACTATCTGCAGACACAGAATGCAATGGGTATCCTCCGGACTGCAATCTGGGTTATCGGTATCTTCACACTGTTGAGTGGGATTGTCGGCGTGTCGAACATAATGCTGATTACCGTGAAAGAACGTACCCGGGAATTTGGTATCCGTAAGGCATTGGGAGCAAAACCTTTCTCCATCCTTTGGCTGATTATTGTGGAAAGCGTGACTATCACTACGCTATTCGGTTATATCGGTATGGTGGCAGGCATCGGGGTGACGGAATGGATGAACTCTGCTTTCGGTAGCCAGACGATGGATGCGGCATGTTCCAGCAGACCATGTTCTCCGATCCCACCGTAGACCTCAGTATTGCTATCCAAGCTACCCTGACCCTTATCATAGCGGGTACGTTGGCTGGGTTCTTCCCGGCTAAGAAAGCGGTAAGTATCAGTCCTATTGAAGCACTTAGAGCAGATTAAAGATTATGAGAATAGACATAGATACGTGTGAGGAAATCCTCATCACAATAACAAGGAACAAAACGAGAAGCCTGCTTACGGCGTTCGGCGTATTCTGGGGTATCTTTATGCTGGTGGCGCTTATCGGTGGCGGCCAGGGCATGCAGGAAGAACTAAAATCCCAGTTCGAAGGATTTGCAACCAACTCGGGCTTTATCGCTGCACAAAAGACAAGCGAGGCTTATAAAGGTTTTCGCAAAGGACGATGGTGGGATTTGGAGATGGAAGATGTGGACCGTGTACGCAATGTGGACGGTGTGGCGCTTGCCACGCCTTCCATTGCCTTATGGGGACAAGTGGCTGTCTACGGAGACAACAAGTACGACTGTAGTGTGAAAGGCTTGTATCCCGAATATGAACAGATAGAACATCAAGAGATGACCTATGGACGTTTCATCAATGATGTCGACATTAAAGAGTCGCGTAAAGTGTGTGTAATCGGCAAACGTGTTTATGAAAGCCTCTTCAAACCCGGTGAAGACCCCTGCGGCAAATATGTCCGGGTAAATGGTATCTATTACCGGGTTATCGGAATGTGTTCATCCGAAGGCAATGTCAATATACAAGGGCAGGCCTCTGAAGCCATTACATTGCCTTTTTCCACCATGCAACAGACCTACAACCTCGGAAAGAAACTGCATGTAGTATGTTTCATCATGAAACCGGGAGTAAAAGTGAAAGACGTGCAGCCCGAAGTGGAACGTCTTGTAAAAGCAGCGCACTACATTGCTCCCGATGACAAACAAGCCGTCATGCTTCTGAATGCGGAAGCTATGTTCTCCATGATGGACAACCTGATGATTGGAGTGCGCTTTCTAATCTGGATGGTAGGTTTGGGGAGCTGTTTGCCGGAGCTATCGGCGTATCGAATATTATGATGGTAACCGTCAAGGAGCGTACAACGGAAATAGGCATACGCCGTGCCATAGGTGCCCGTCCTAAAGACATTCTGCAACAAATTCTTTCGGAAAGCATGGTGCTGACCACTATAGCGGGTATGGCAGGTATTTCTTTTGCCGTATTTGTACTGCAAATACTTGAAAAGGCCGCCAATGACCCTGGAGTTATCAAAACCCACTACCAGGTTTCATTCGGACTGGCTATCGGAACCTGCATCCTCCTCATCGCATTAGGAGTGCTTGCCGGACTGGCACCTGCCTATCGCGCCATGGCAATCAAGCCAATTGAAGCCATCAGGATGAATAAACTTATAGAGAGACCACTAACCGTAAGCCATGAAATAATGGCTATATCAATCGTAAATAATTAAATCGTAAATATAAGATGAAAACAAAGAAAGTTTCTGAAAATCGCATTATTGGTAGTAATTGCTGCCTTATTCATTTGGACATTCGTTTTTCTGTACCAGAAGTCCCAACCTAAAGTAACAGTATACGAAACGATAGTTCCGGAAGTGACAGACCTTGAAAAGACTACCGTAGCCACCGGCAAAGTGGAACCGAGAGATGAAGTCCTTATCAAGCCGCAGATTTCCGGTATCATTGCCGAAGTATACAAGGAAGCAGGACAAAGTGTGAAGCAAGGGGAAGTGCTTGCCAAAGTAAAGGTGATACCCGAACTGGGACAATTGAACTCTGCCGAAAGCCGCGTACGATTGGCGGAAATCAACGCTGCCCAAGCCGAAACGGATTTCGCCCGTACCCAGAAACTGTACAACGACAAGCTTATCAGCGCTGAAGAGTACGAAAAAGGGGAAGTAAGCGTGAAGCAGGCACGCGAGGAACTACAGACAGCAAAAGATAACCTGGAAATTGTAAAGGAAGGCATCACCAAGAACAGCGCCTCTTTCAGTAGTACCCTGATCCGTTCCACCATTACCGGTCTGATTCTGGATGTACCCATCAAAGTCGGTAACTCGGTTATCATGAGTAACACTTTCAATGACGGAACCACCATGCTACCGTTGCCAACATGAACGATTTGATTTTCCGCGGCAACATTGACGAAACGGAAGTGGGCCGTGTGCACGAAGCATGCCGGTGAAACTAACAATCGGCGCCCTGCAGAATCTTTCGTTCGATGCCACACTGGAATACATATCTCCGAAGGGTGTGGAAGAAAACGGTGCCAACCAGTTTGAAATCAAAGCTGCCATTGCCGCACCGGACAGCGTACAGATACGTTCCGGCTATTCTGCCAACGCAGAAATCGTATTGGACCGTGCCCAGAAAACGCTTGCCGTACCGGAAAGTACCATTGAATTCAATGGTGACAGCACCTTTGTATATGTAATGACGGACAGTGTACCGGTACAGAAGTTCGAACGCCGCCCCATCCAGGTCGGCATGAGTGACGGCATAAAGATTGCCATCAAAAGCGGTATCAGTGCCCAGGATAAGATTCGCGGTGCAGAGAAAAAGGATTAACAAACGGAATAGCTTAAAAAGATATACGATATGAATAAAAAGATATTCTTATACCTCGCAATATTCGGCAGTATCTCAGTGCAGGCGCAGGAACGATGGTCTTTACGCCAATGCATAGACTATGCCATCGAGCATAACATCAGTATCCGCCAGACAGCCAACGCTGCCGAACAGAGTGCTGTCGAAGTAAATACAGCCAAATGGGCACGACTGCGAACCTGAATGCCAGTGCCGGCCAGAGCTGGAACTGGGGACGTACGCAAACAGCCATCAAAAATGAGGATACGGGAGACTATTCCACTGTATACGTCAACACCAGCAGCCACGGCACTAATATGTCTGTCAATACCAGCATACCTATCTTTACCGGTCTGGAAATTCCCCACCAGTATGCATTGGCCAAACTAAACCTCAAAGCTGCCATTGCCGACCTGGACAAAGCCAAGGAAGACATTGCCATCAATATAGCTTCGGCCTACCTTCAGGTGCTGTTCAATGAAGAGCTCCACCAGGTGGCGTTGGGACAAGTGCAATTGAGCAAAGAGCAATATGTCCGCATCAGCCGGCTTGCCGACTTGGGAAAAGCCTCTCCGGCAGAACTGGCAGAAGCCAAAGCACGTGTGGCACAAGACGAGATGAATGTAGTGCAGACAAACAACAACTATAAGTTGGCCCTGCTCGACCTTAGCCAGCTTATCGAACTGGAAACACCGGAAGGGTTCAATCTGGAATCTCCGGCAGTCAATCTGGATTTAGTCCCTCTCACTCCTCCGGATGAGATATTCCAAACAGCCATGGTGAGTAAGGCTTCCATACAAGCTGCACAGTTCCGCTTGGAAGGCAGTAAACACAATATCCGTATTGCCCAGAGCAACTACTACCCGCAACTGAGCCTGAACGGTAGTCTCGGTACGAATTACTATTCTACCATCGACCGTACTTTCAGCCAGCAGATGAACGATAACTTCAACAAATATGTAGGATTCAACCTCAGCGTACCTATTTTCAACCGTCTCTCTACCCGTAACCGTACGCACGGCACGCCTGCAACGTGAAAACTATGCCTTGCAATTGGATAATGCCAAGAAGACACTTTATAAGGAAATCCAACAAGCATGGTACAACGCCGCTGCTGCCGAAAGCAAATATACCAGTAGCCATACAGCCACCGTTGCCAGCGAAGAGTCTTTCAAGCTGATGAGCGAAAAGTATGAGAACGGAAAAGCAAATGCCGTAGAATACAATGAAGCAAAACAGAACCTTATGAAATCCCAATCAGACGAATTGCAAGCCAAGTATGACTATCTGTTCCGTACCAAGATTCTGGATTTCTATAAGGGAGAACCGATTGAATAAAAAAAGAAGTATAATTTTAGTTGTTGTGTTTGATTCTCCCTCTCCCTGCCTCCAGGCTGACAAGAGGGGAGTTTTTTGTTCTTCTATCTCCTTTCCGAAGAGCGGGAAGAGCTACTGCCGGTAGAACTGCGGGTAGTGCTTGAAGAGCTGCTGCGACGGCTTTCGGAACTCCGTACGCCGGAAGCTTTCTTCTTTCCTTGCTTGCCGTCTTTACCCTGCTACGGCTGGGGCTCTTATCATTATTTTTAGTTCTTGTGGCTTCTATTTTCTCTTTACTCGACTTTCTGCCACTATCCACACTACTACGTCGCGTACTGCTGTTACGTGTACCTGTGCTAATGCGATTATTACTACCGTTACTACGTCGCGTGGTATATACATCATCCCTGCCTGCCGGACGCTTATGCGAATTAGGGCGGATGTTCACCGAACCGAAATCTGAACGGCGGCTAGTGTGGTACGACTTATCATTCCGAATACTCCACGAACCAGTATAGTGCGGATGATGGTAACGACCGCGATAATAGCTGTTGTGATAGTGCGTACGATAATGCCCACCGCAATATGTACGGTAATGATACGGCCGCGGGAAATAGAAATGATTATGGTTGGTGTAAGTGATGTAAACCCTAAAAGACCAACGACCACCACTTACATAAACCGGACGGTAAAAATAGGCGGCCTGCATGAAACGGCCGTACTGCCGGTTATTCAGCACCCATCGAAGGTCGTCATTGCGCACATCCAGATAATCGTAATAGCGATTCAAGGCCCATTCCTCCCCCCGAAGAACGTCATCCATCAGATAACGTATACCGGAAATGAAATCATAGTTTATTTCGTACACGTCATTATACTGTTCTGTACTCAGGTTCAATTCATAGGCCATCTTGTCCGTAAGAAAACGGGTCTCTTTACGCACTTTGCTGTTGCTCATTGCCGCACTACAAACAGCTGTACTCATCATAGCGGCAAGAAATATAAATATAATCCGTTTCATAATCCCTCCTTTTTTTTAGTTATTCTTCTCATGATATTGTTTGATGAAGGCATTTATCTCGTTCTTGTCCGACGAGAAGGTCAGCTTGTCTATCGCATAATAGAAATTCGGTTTATCGGCTATTTTAGGATAAATCTTCTTCATCAACTGCTTCTTTTCACTGTCGAAACGATAAAAATCCATCAGACGGATACACTGGTCAGTAGTGAACCAAGAGGTCAGCAAGGCATGGTCGAGCACTTCCTTACGGTCTGAATCGAAACTCTGTTTTTCCATCAGCCCATAAACTGTTCGAAGGCAGATGGTGACATCACCGGTTCATGCTGCTCGCCTCCTAACGGTCTGTCACCGGGTCTGCCAGGCTTGTGATGATTAGAAGTACCCCAGTTTCCACCAGGTCTTTTGTCCTCTGGAATGAAAATATCTTCCACTTCATTGATGGAGCAATGCACACGTTCATCATATAGGAGTTTTCCTCTTCGGGAATTCTCCCCACGGGATGGCGCTTCATAAACCTCTACCCGACAACTACCACGCAGATTGGCTACAAAACAACTGAAGTAGGCAGGCAAACCTGCTGTCCGTCGACCAGTACCAGCACTCTACGATATGGACTTTCTATACGGATTCCGTCTATGGGCGCCGCTTTTATTGCGGGAAACGCTACCAGAACTAGACAAACACTTAATATCAAATGACGTATCATGACTTTTCTTTTTTATTGTACGACAAAAATAGGGAGAGGAAATTCCCCTCCCTAATGATTGTCTCTATTTACAAGTAGGGAAATTCCTAATGACTGGGACTAATTCCTAATCCTGATTCCATCTTCCTCCAATACAACCAGATGTTTTTTGTACAAATCTCCCACAGCCTTTTTGAAGGTTTTCTTGCTGACACCGAAAGTTGCATAGATTTCTTCTGCCGGACTCTTGTCATTCAAAGCTATCCGTCCGCCCTGTTCACGGATATAGTCCAGCAACGTAGCTGAGAAATCTTCTACTTTAGCCTGCCCCGGTTTTTGAAGCAGCAGGTCTATCTTGCCGTCTTCACGTACCTGCTTCACATAGGCTTTCATCCTCATGCCCGTGTGCAGTGGCTGAAATATCTCGCTCTCATATAGCAAGCCGCTATATTCATCGTTGATGATCGCCTTGAATCCCAAATCCGTCTTCTGCCAAATCAGGATATCCACCTCCTGCCCCGACTCATAGACGGCCTTCTCTTTGGAAAGATAACGGTCTACTTTGGCCGATGCCACGATACGATAGCTTTCATCATCCAAATGGGCATGAACCACATACTTCTTTCCCACCTGCATCTTCATTTTCTGTTCGCGGAAGGGGACGAAAAGATCCTTCATCAATCCCCAGTTAAGGAAAGCACCATACTGGTTTATCCACGCCACCTCCAAGCAGGCAAACTGCCCGACCTGCACTAACGGTGTCAGAGTAGTAGCTACCAGACGTTCTTCGTTATCAAGATATATAAAAACGTTCAGTTTGTCTCCCACCTTACAGTCTTGGGGGACATAACGCGACGGAAGCAGAATTTCACCTTCTTCGCCACCGTCCAGATACATGCCGAAGGCTACCTCCTTCACCACTTCCAGCGTATTGTACTTTCCTAACTCAATGCTCATAGTTTCTTACTTATCTTCATTTTCCCAACAAAGATAAGTAATTTAGGTACAATACAGCAGTTCGGAAAGAAGAAATAACTTTTTGCTCTAAAAGATAACTTTTTTCTATGAACAACTCTCTTCAAAAAGGGTTATCTTTGTATCGTGACAATCAGCAAGAAAAGATATTACTCACCTTTAAATAAAAAAGATTATGGAATTTCTGACAAATGACAAATTGACAATCGTCGGCGCAGCCGGCATGATCGGTTCAAACATGGCACAGACTGCAATCATGATGCATCTCACTCCCAACCTATGTCTGTACGACCTTATGCTCCCGGACTGGAAGGTGTGCCGAAGAGCTGTTCCACTGCGGATTCGAAGGATGAACATCACATTTACCTCCGATATCAAAGAAGCGCTGACCGGTGCCAAGTATGTGGTATCATCAGGCGGTGCCGCCCGCAAGGCCGGCATGAACCCGCGAAGACCTTTTGAAAGGCAATGCCGCTATTGCCGAAGAATTCGGTAAGAATGTAAAAGCCTACTGTCCCGGGATGTGGAAGCACGTGGTTGTCATTTTCAACCCTGCCGACATCACCGG